>Ga0255055_10003523_pt1 | contig 10551 bp, 5 predicted proteins | sample JV7_2_27_MG_FD_188633 | JGI IMG/M metagenome (GOLD analysis project Ga0255055, IMG submission 188633) | Seawater microbial communities from Jervis Inlet, British Columbia, Canada - JV7_2_27 | ecosystem: Environmental > Aquatic > Marine > Inlet | place: Canada: British Columbia | collected... | reverse complement strand
CGCCCGCTCCCCGACATCGGGCGAGATCAACACCATTGTGGGATCCAGATGTTGTGAAAGACGCACGACTCAACCCACCTCGTTTCTCATTGAGGGAGATTAACGTGTTATGGGCTTGACGTCACCTGCCCTAGCGGGCCACAGCGCCACTGACTGCGCCTAACAGCTTTCGATGACGCCTTCGTTCTCAGAACTTGTCGGCGAACTCGCTGACGCCCGGGATCAGGAAGCGCTGACCTTTGATTCCCTTGACGATGCACAGGATGTGGACGATCAGGATGGCAAGCATGAAGATCGGTATCAAGAGCGTGAAAACGCATCCCAGACCACCGCTGACGGCGCCGAGGATCATCACCACGATTTGCAGCCCGATCATCACGACCACTTCGGCGACCGTCAGGACGAGGCCGTGCTTGGCGTGCCACTGCACCTCGCGGTCGTCTTTTTCCACCAGCAGCGGAATCAGGGCCAGAAGCCAAAGGTACGACAGCACGATCATCACGTTGCGGTTTTCTGACACCACCTCCTTGGCGGCCGGTTCCTGTGGCGGCGGCTCAGCGGGGGGTGGTGGCGGCGGCGGTGCACTGTCCTGCGGGCCCTGCGGTGTGTCTTCCATTGCGACATCTCCCTTCGCGAAGAGTTTTCGGAGATCAGATGCTCAGTATCTGTGCCGCCGATTCTACCGCAGCTTGGGCTGATCGTGCACGTCGGGAATGGGATTGAATCACTGTGGAAGCGGTTTCAGCGCTAGACGCGAGGATCCTGCACGTTCATCCCTGGACCCGAATCTCCGGTTCCCGGCGATCCACCGAGGGCAATCCGTACCAACGGTCCGCCAGCCGTGATCCGAGGCGCGCGATACGGTCGCCGCGCAGCCGGGTGTCCGTCAGCCGTTTTGGGGCCTTCGGGTATGGCGCCGACGGACGGCTTCGGGAAAGTGTCGGAGTCCTTCATGCTGCACTCACTTGTAATGATACGCATTCGCTGCTTCGGTGTCGACAAACATCCATCCAGCCATGGCGACGGATCCAGCTCTCGAAGCCCAGGCAGTGCCACAGCAAAACCTCATCAAGCGGCCGCCGCGGACCGGCCCGATGGATCTCCTCGATCCTCTGTCGATCGACAAATCGGGGCCACATCGCATTGCTGGAGCGAAGGATTCTCTCGACCATCTCCCTCTCGCGATCGAATACACCGCGTCGGAAGAGCGGGGTCAGAAGGGTCGGTTCGACCCGCGCCGGGATCTCCGGAGGGAGCAGGCCGGCGGCCGCGACCCGGGCAAGATGCTTGTAGCGACCGTGCCGGTAGAGCTGGTGAGCAGGCGCCGCGAGCATGAACTCGGTCAGCCGTCGGTCCCGAAATGGGTGACGCAGGTCCACTCCGGCACAGTTGGCGTCATAGATTTCCGCCGACACACCCCGCGCTTCACGAGCCCCGAGCACGGCCGCGCACTGCGCCGGTCGTGGGAAGGCCTCCAGCCACCAACTCGGAGTTTCTCCTCCGGTCAACCGACTGTTTGCGAGGTCGGTGAGCCAGGGCGCCTCCGCTGCCGGCGGAGCCAGAAACGCGCGGATTGGGCGAAGGACGACTCCAAACCCGGCCAGCCGCAGGGCTGCGAAAGGGCCGCGCCGGTGAATGTCGCCGACGATCGAAATCCCTGCTTCGAGGAAACGCCCACCTCGCAGCAGGTCCCAGAACCACGCGCCGGTGCCCGACGAGAAGGCGTCGGCGGACCCGCCCGATAAAGCCACCCGCGATCCCACTGCCGCCGCCTTCCGGTAGGCGCGTTGCTTGAGCTCGCGGTAGGGGTTCTGCTCGGGAGTATTGGGGTTTTGCGAAAGAAAAGCAGAACTGGCGAGCGGCCAGGCGTCGTCGCCCCGCACGCGCCAGGCTTCGAGGGCGCTCTGGTTTATGACTGCATCCATGAACGGGCGCTCATCGCACTCGTGGAGCTCATCGAAGACCCACGAAACCGTGCGCATTTGGTGGTCCGCGCCGCTCACCGCAAGCTCGCGGGCGCCGATCGCCGCGATCGAGGTTGAATCGAGGCCGCCGCTCATGATCACCGCCGGCGGGGTCGTCGAACGCAGACGGCAGCGGACCGCCTCGGCCAAGAGTTCACGGTAACGTTCAACGCAGTCGTCGTCTGACAGCCGCGCGACGCCCTGTTCAGCCCGCGGGTGCCAACACCGCCGGCTCACCCGTCCGGTCTCGCTGACCGTGAGGACCTCGCCTGGCCGCAGCTCCGAAATGTCGGCGAAGAATGTGGAGCTGTTTTCCGGGACACGAATCGCGAAGTAGTGCGCGATCCGGCCCTTATCGAGACGCGTGGAGACCCCCGGATCAGCGAGGAGCGCGTGCTCTTCCGAGGCGAGCACGAGCCGCCGGGAATTTAAACTGTAAAACAGTGTTCGGTCGCCGAGCCCGTCACGGGCCGCGATCACTGTCCTTGTCGCCGCGTCCCAAAGGACAACTGCAAAGGGGCCGAGCAAGCGGTCGAAGCATCCGCTCCCCCAGGCCCGAAACACCTCGAGCACGATCCTGGCGTCTGACAGGAGGCGGCTTTCCGAATCGTGGCGATCAAGGGCGCGGAGAAGATCCTCTCGGTTGTCGAGACGTCCGTCGAAGGCCAACAATCGCTCCCCGGAAGCAACCGGCTGGTCTTCTCCGACCTCCTCAGGGGTCGTCCAGAAATGCCGGCAGCCAAGGGCAACCCGCTCCTTCACCACCAGTCGCCAGCCGTCCGGGCCGCGGTGTTCGAGGCGATCGAGCATCCGCGCGGCCACCGACCGTTCGGCCGGGGCGCCGTCGCGCCGAAATTCGAGGGCGATGCCGCTCATTTCAGCCCACGGTCACTCGGGTTCCACGACCAGCGCCGGGTCACCGAGGAGCGTCCACCCGAGGAGGACATCGAGACGGCCCGGGTCCTCGCGCGCCAGCTCCTCCTTGGCCTTCTGGAGTGCGCCGCCAATCGTCTCACCGGGCTCGACGAGACGGGGTATGAAGCGCTCGCCAAGGGCCTGGTCGGAGGCGGACTCGGTCAGCGTCGACGCGCCAAGTACCGCCGCTGCTCCCCGGTCGCCCGACAACAGCAGGGCGTGGCCCATGGTGTTGTTGGTGGGCTCCACGTAATAGGTGTTCCAACACCCCCACTGGGTGACGACAGTCGGCATGCGGTAGTTCTCGAGCAGCTTCGCGTCTGAGACGTGGAAGAGATTGTCGAAGGACCAAACTGTGGGGCCCGAATGGCCGAAGTAGCTGGTCAGCGCCGTGCCCCTGTTGAAACCTCCTTTGAGAAGGACGCGAGCGTGGAGGAGACTGTGCTCTTCGAGGTAGGCCGTGGTCACCCACCAGCCGTCGGGAAGCTCGGAGATGAAGGCGTTGCTGATGGCCGCAAAGGACTCGCCCGAGGCCTCGTCCTTGTCGGCCGCGAAGACGGCGGTGCGGGGATAACTCTTGGCCGCGTAGTCGAGGGTCTTGTCGATGATCATCTCGAGTTCGGCCGAGGTCCGCACCGGCAGGCGCCCGATCGGCAGATCCGGCAGATCGTCGCCGTCGACGTCGGTGAAGAGCGGATCGGCGGGGGTGAACCGGACGATCTCACCGGTCGCTGCGTAGAGCGATGGAATAAAGCTCAACGAACCGAGACCGAGGTAGTCGTGGTAGTCGTAGGTGTCACCACCGACCAGGAGCACCATCTCGGTCTCGAGATGCTCGGCCGCATACGAAATGTAGGCCCTCAGCGCCCCGGGGTCGACGATGCCGTGGCTGAACTCGGCGTAGACATCCCCGACATCCGCCACCTTGACTCGCCATCCCTCGTTCTCGCGCGCCGCAATCAGCGGATCGAGGCCGTCGATGAAGTCCGGATGCGCGATTACCAGGTAGTCCGCTTCCCCTCTGAGGATGGAGGACCGGTCGCGCGCGGGTTCGAGCTGGGGGACGCGGATCGCCGCCGTGGCGGTGACAACATATCGTGCCGGAGCCGAGGACCCTGGGAAGGTGGCAACATTGCCGACCTCACCCGGCGTCATTTCTTTGCCGGCAACCAGGGTGACCGTGTCCCCTTCGATGCGGTAGACCACCGCATTCGAACTTGGAAGGCCTTCGACGCGAAGCACCTCCGCGGCGGCCTCGAACTCCAGGCGTCCGTCACGCGCCACGAACCGCCTTGGATAGGTCACGCTGAAACTGTCGAAGGCCACCATGTCGTAGGCGACACCGGTGTCTCCGGGCAGGGTCAATTCAAGGGTATTGGTCCCCTCTTCCAGGAGCCCCGGCGGGAGCTCGATGTCGAGCGGGTAATTGCGCAGGCCGTCGAAGATCCCATCGGCCACCGGTGCGCGGTTGAAGGCGACCTCGACGTGGTGATCGGGGGTCTCCGGCCAGTTGGTCACGCCCCACATTTCGACGCGCAGGATTGAGGCATCACCATCGTCGGCAAGCTCGTCGATCGTGATCTCGAATTCAGTGACCTCGGGCTCGGTGAAGGCGAGGATCGCGGTGTCGTACCAGGGGTCATTGTTGGGGGCGGCGAAGCTGTAGCTCAGATTGCGCTCGGCGGCGACGGTCTCGAGGTAGGAGTCGGGGGGCACGGCCCTGTCTTCCGGGGGTCGCCAGTCGACGACCACCCTGGCGTGCTTGCGTGGATCGAGGCTCAAGACATAGACGTTCTTCCTCGTGTAGAGGGTATCGAGGCCGTGCGCCACCCACTCGATCGACGAGCCGGGCCCGAAGACCGGGCCGCCGCGGACAAAGATCGGCACCGCCTCGCCACCGGCGCTCAGGGCCAGCCGCTCGGCGGAGATGCCCGTGAGATCGATCCCGACCTTTACCAGCTTCTCGTGGCGGATTCGATAAACACCGTCGGTTTCGATCGAAAACTGGACGATCTCGCCCCACGGCTTCCGGCGGTCATCGCCGCGCCGACTCGAAGCTTTCGTCTCCGCGGCCGAGGAGAAACCGTCATCGTCGATGAAGCGCCGGGAAGCGCGCCGCGCATCCATCTTCTCACGATGCTCGCCTCGAATCGACGGCCAGTCGATCGCGCTCTCCGGTGCGGCGATTGGATCGAGCCCGTGGCGATCGGTTCTTGCGAATGGTCCGTGGCGCTTGCGGTGGCCGAGGATGTCGACATCCTCGATGGCGAATGCCTCGGCATCGATGTCCCCGACCTCGTACCGGTAGTGTTGCGGCACTACCGAATCCGGGGTGTGGGCCGGAATCAGCTCGGAGTTGATCCGCCGCCAGCCCGGGCCGTCGACCGCATAGAGGTTGAAGCCGACGGTCCCGATCTGGGTCGCCGTCGTCCACTCGAAGAGGGTGCCGCTGCGGCCCTCGGTGGCCTGGAACGACGACAGGGTCACCGGCACCGGGTTTCCGTCCCAGTAGCCGAAATCGGCGCGGTTCTCGGTTCCGCCGCAGGTCAGAGCCGGCCAATCGAACCCGACACCGAGGTCCCAATAGCTGCCGTGGGGAAGAGGTGGATAAATCTGGTCGGTGTAACCGTTGGCTGACAGCCAGGCCTCGTTGACGTCGACTCGATACTCGCCCGGCCCGAGGTTGGGGAAGCTGAAGTTGCCGTTGGCATCGGTGAAGGTCGAGGAGACGTAGACGTCGTCGCCTGTCCCCAGGTTGCCATCCGGCCCGGGACCATAGACCGTGATCGGCACATCGGGGATTCCCAGCTCGCCTGCATCCTGCGTGCCGTTCTGGTCAAAGTCGTACCACACCAGATTGCCGATGTCGGCAAGGGTAATCGACGTAGAGTCCGAATCGAGATCGAACCCACCCTCTGTGCTGGTAGCGGTGACCGAATTGACCAGCGGAGACGTGCCGTTGAACGGATTGTCGACCATTGCCTGGAAGGTCACCGTCATGGTCTCGCTGGGTGGAATGAGGTAACTGTCCCCCGCCACCACGAGGCCGGGTGTGTCGCCATCTACGAGGTCGCCATTGGCGCCACCCGGAATATTGTCCTTGGTTCCGCTCCCGGGATTCGAAACCGTGACGTCGATGTAGTCGACCCAGAGATCATCGCCATCGCCATTTCCGGGCGAAGTTATAAAACCGATCAAGGTGTCGGTCGCCATATAGGCAGTGATGTCGTATGTGGCGTAGATCCAATCGGGGTCGTCGGCGGGACCACCGTATGTGTCGATCACGTGCCAGGATGTGCCGTCCCACACCCTGAGGTCGACATACTCGTCGGGGTCCTCTACTGCCAGCCGCCGGTACGCGAGGGTCAAGGTCGCGGCGGCGTAAAGTGTAGGATCGAGGTTCACCTCACGGCGGATGGCTCGGCCATCATCCTGAATCCGAAGTCTGTTCGGGTCTCCTCCTGTGATGATCTGAATGTCTCCATTAGTGGGCGGATACCCGCCGCCGTCAAATGATTCGATCCAGATCCCGGTCCAGTTGAGGCTGCCGTCGTTTCTGCCGTAGAAAAGGCTGGAGAAATCGTCGCGGAAATTCCCCACAGGGATATTCGTCCGACCGGTGGCGCTCGTACTTTGCGCGACATAGGTCATGCCTGGAGGGAGTGAATCGCTGACGACGATTTCAGTCTGGGTAATTGAGGCACTCGTGTTGGTCACCGTCATGGTGTAGGTAACGACATCGCCCGGGCACGCGCTGGCGAGATCGGCCGTCTTGGTCACGCTGAGATCGACCGCCGAACCGATGGCACCGAATTCGTTGTTGCTGTCTACCATGCCGTAAATGACGTTGCCGAAACCGTCCGTGAAATCCGCTGTTTCGATGTTGTCGGTGGTCATTGTCCACCCGCCCGGCAAGCTGGCGGTGTCGATGTCGATGACGTACAGACCATTGACGCTGCCGTCATCGGCGGGTGTGAGGAAAAACTCATAGAAACCCGCTGCGGGGCTCACAACGGTTTGGATCAGAGTGTCGGTGCCGATGTCGACCAGTCCGTTGCCGTTGACGTCGTTGTACAGCCGCACGGTGACCCCTGCAAGACCGAGCTCGCCGGGATCGAGGGTCCCATCCGAGTTGGTGTCGACGAAGACCGTCCCGGTGATGACGTTGGAGCGCAGGCAGGCCACGCCCTCCATATCGGTGATGCCTCCGGGGTAGGCGTAGACAAAGGTCGCAAAGCCGGTGATCTTGTCGATGTCCCACAGGCTGTTGCCGCCACCGTTGCCGGTGGTGCCGAAGATATTGCCGTCCGGGCTGACCGAGAGACCCTCCATGTCGTCGGTGCCGAGGAAGGCACCGACGTCGATCACCGAACCGTCAGTCTTGTCGATCTTGATCAGGTGGTCGCCGACGCCGCCGTCGTTGGAGATGCCGTACATCTGGCCGTCGGTGGGGTCGACCGTGATGTCGTCGATGTCGGGGAAGCCGGTGATCGGGCTCGCCAGGATGACCACGTAGTCGACGCCGGGGCCGAAGGCATCCGGGATCAGCGCACCCGTGGCTGGATCAAGCTGGACCAGCAGGTCGTCGCCTGCCTCACGTTCGGCCGCAAAGAGGATGCCAGTCACGGGGTCGAACGCGAGACCGTCGAGACTGGTCATGGTGATATTGCCGAGAGCGCCGTCACCTGAGCCGGCGGCGCCGATCGCGGTGAAAGCGCCGGTTGCGGTGTTGATGGAACCCAGCGTGCCACCATCGGTTCCGTAAAGGATGCTGTCATCAAGATTGAAGGCGATGGCCTCGATGCCGCCGACGCCGAATGCGCCGATGTCGACGAACCCACCACCCGTTCGCCACGACGACACCAATCTGTTGGGACCATCTGCAGCGGCATAGCACACGGCCTCGTCTGCGGCATCAAGAGGCATCGCCGGCAACACGATCAACCCGCAAGCAATCAGGAAAACGATGCGCTGTCCGGTCAGACGCATGACGAACCTCCATCCGCCCCGGGTCATTCGGTCACGGATTCATCGAGCCGGAGAGCGGAAAACCCGATCCTTTGGCGGTTTCCGTCCTCCCTCTACTGATTCCATTGTACCGCTTTGGCCATCGAAAGAGAGGTTAATTGTTTGTCAAAAAGGCAGTTGGTGGGCGCTCGGGGGCAGGGGTGGGTGGTGCAGTGACGAAGACCGCACCAATGGCTGACTGAAAGGAAGCATGGTAGCCCGTACGGGATTCGAACCCGTGTTACCGGCGTGAGAGGCCGGCGTCCTAGACCCCTAGACGAACGGGCCACGCGAAGAGGGAAATTACCACACGATCCTACGAGGTGCAAGCCTGTCTCATCTGCTATACTTTCCCGCCATTCCACTGCGCGGAGGACTCCCATGAGCATCAAGGTTGCGATCAACGGTTTCGGACGCATCGGACGGCTTCTCGCCCGTCACCTCAAGGCCCGCGACGGCTTCGATCTGGTCGCCATCAACGACCTCACCTCGCCGGACATGCTGGGCTATCTCTTCGGCCATGACTCGGTGCACGGGCCCTACAAGGGCACGGTCGAGGTCGACGGCTCGGACATCATCATCGACGGCGATCGGATGCGGGTCTTTGCCGAACGCGAGCCCGGCAAGCTGCCGTGGAAAGACCTTGGTGTCGAATACGTCTTCGAGGCGACCGGGCGCTTCCGCAGCCGCGAGGCCGCCTCGGCACATCTCCAGGCGGGTGCCAAGCGGGTGGTCATCACCGCCCCCGGTCAGGATGTGGACGAGACCTTTGTCATGGGTGTCAACTCGGATCTCTACGACCCCGCAAAACACCAGGTGATCTCGAACGCTTCGTGCACCACCAACTGTCTCGCGCCCGTCGCCAAGGTGCTGCACGAGACGGTCGGCATCGAGTACGGCTGGCTCACCACCACCCATGCCTACACCCTCGACCAGAGCCTCCTCGATACACAGCACCCCAAGGACATGCGGCGCGCACGGGCAGCCGCAATCAACATCATCCCCTCCTCGACCGGCGCCGCCAAGGCGATCGGCCTCGTTTTCCCGGAGCTGGCCGGCAAGCTGCACGGCGCCGCGATGCGGGTGCCAGTGGCCGACGGCTCGGTCTGTGATCTGACCTTTGTCTCCAGCCGCGATTCCTCGGCCGACGAGCTCAAGGAGGCCTTCGTCAAGGCTGCGAACGGCGACCTCAAGGGCATCCTGCGTGCCACCGAAGAACCGCTGGTGTCGACCGATATCATCGGCGAGACCCACTCGTCGGTGGTCGATCTCGCGCTCATCGCCCAGATCGCACCGACCTTCTTCCGGGTCGTCAGCTGGTACGACAACGAGAACGCCTACGCCCTGCGTTGCGTCGACCTGCTCGAGTACATGGTGGCCAAGGAGTCATAGTGAACCTGCCGGCCCTCGCCGATCTCGACAACGTGGATGGCGCGCGGGTGCTGGCCCGTCTCGACCTCAATGTGCCCGTGCGAAACGGCGAGGTCCTTGACGACACCCGCATCGTCGCCGCTCTGCCGACTCTGCGTTGGCTCACCGAAAGAGCTTCGGTGGTGGCTGCGTGCTCTCATCTCGGCAAGGCCAAGGGAGCCCCTGATCCTGCCTACTCGCTGGCGCCGGTGGCGGCAGCACTGGAGAAGGCCCTCGACCGTCCGGTCATTTATGTTCCGGACTGCCTCGATCCCACAAACGATGCCGCGCCGGGATCGTTGCTGCTGCTGGAGAACCTCCGCTTTCATCCCGGCGAAAAGGCCAATGATTCCGACTTCGCGGCCCGGCTCATCGAACCCTATGACCACTATGTCAACGATGCCTTCGGCACCGCCCACCGAGCTCACGCCTCGGTCGATGCCGCCGCCCGCATTTATCCCCGGGGGCGCAAGGCCGCCGGCTTTCTCATGGAGCGCGAGGTGGCGGCGCTGGACCGGGTTGTCGACGAACCCGAGCAACCCTTTGTGGCGGTGGTCGGCGGCGCGAAAGTGTCGACCAAGACGGCCCCGCTCGAGGCCCTTGTCGGTCGGGTGAGCTCACTTCTCATCGGCGGTGGCATGGCCAACACATTCTTCCTCGCACAAGGACTCGAGGTCGGCCGGTCGCTGGTCGAGGAGGGGATGGTCGAGACAGCACGATCGGTGCTCGCTGCCGCAGCCGAACGTGGCATCGAATTCGTCCTGCCGAACGACGTCGTGGTTGCCGACGCGATTGACGATCCACAGCGGATAGAGGTGGTGGCAAGCACCGCCATCCCCGCCGAGTTGATGGTTGTGGACATCGGGCCCGAGGCACGTGCGCGCTACCGGGAAGTCCTTTCCGCTGCCCGCACCATCTTCTGGAACGGTCCGATGGGTGTCTTCGAGGTAGCGGATTTTGCTGCCGGCACCCTGGCGGTGGCCGAGGCACTGGCCGCGAGTCCCGCCTTCACGGTAGTCGGCGGCGGTGAATCGGTCATGGCCGTGCGCCAGGCGGGCGTGATCGACGACATTGACCACGTTTCGACCGGCGGCGGCGCGTCGCTCCAATTCATCACCGGTGAGAGCATGCCCGCCATTGCCGCGCTCGAAAGCTGAAGGAGAAACGCATGCGCAGACCACTTATCGCCGGCAACTGGAAGATGCACAAGACGGTGGCTGAGACCTCCGCTTACCTCGAGGGTCTCATCGCCGAA
>Ga0255055_10003522_pt1 | contig 10554 bp, 8 predicted proteins | sample JV7_2_27_MG_FD_188633 | JGI IMG/M metagenome (GOLD analysis project Ga0255055, IMG submission 188633) | Seawater microbial communities from Jervis Inlet, British Columbia, Canada - JV7_2_27 | ecosystem: Environmental > Aquatic > Marine > Inlet | place: Canada: British Columbia | collected... | reverse complement strand
TCCCGTCATCAAGGTGGTAACTCCGGTGGCGTGTTCAATGTTTTCGATCATACGCCGGACTTCGCCGCGCGCCTCGTCGATGCACTTGCCCTGCTCGGTGGTCAGAACCCGAGCGATTTCTTCAAAATTTTCTTCAAAGGCATCTTTGAGCCTGAACAAATAACGGGCCCGCGTCAGCGGCGGCGTGGTGCGCCATTCCCAGTAAGCGTCTTTGGCGGCTTTGACCGCCTTGTCAACGTCTTCGCTGGTTCCGTAGGCGACCTGGGCAATTTTTTCTCCCTGGGCCGGGTTCCATACGTCTCCAATCGTTTTCGAGTTGGATTCCACCCATTCACCGTTGATGTAGTTTTTCATTAATGGCAGTGACATACCGTGTCCTCCTTTGCTGATTTCTTATATTCTATGATCGTTCACAGGTTCAGGGTTAGATTGACTGTTAACTTAACCCTGAACCTCTGAACCCTTGAACGGGTTAACGGTTTTTGATTCAATATCAATTTTAAGCAACTTTAGGCAAATCCTATTTTGTTGTCAAGAATTAATTTTTATGTTTCTGCGAAAAATAAAAATTAATTATTAAAAAAATACGAATTAAATCAATTTATCTTCAATATATAACGTTATCAAACAAATATTTGTTGTTTTTTTTATTTTCAACTGGTAAGGTTTTAGGCATGTCGAATGATTAATTGGGTTTTCCAAACCCGCAACGATTGGGGCACTTCGTGCCCTGTCTTTTACCGCCTATGGCGGTAAAATCCAAGCCACCCGCTGTGCGGGTGGTCGTTGACTCAGGAATTTTTTCGATTTGTACCGGATCAGTTGTCATTCCAGAATGGGGGGAATAATGAAGCGGAATAATTCATCCAATAAAAAGAAAATACTGGATCAAATAGATTGTCGGATGATCGAGCTGTTGCAAAAAGACGGTCGCATACCTAATACCGAAATTGCCAAGAGACTGGGGGTATCAGAGGCGACGGTACGGAGCCGGTTGAATCGTCTAATCGAAAAAGAATATATCCAGATCGTGGCGGTGAGTAATCCCATAAAGCTGGGTTTCAAGATTGTCGGTATTCTTAGAATCAAGGTTGATATCACCAAAATCGAGAGCGTTACAAAGGAGTTGTCGAAACTCAAATCGATCTGGTTTGTTGTGCATGCCACGGGTGATTCGGACATTTATACCGAGTTTGTGGCCAAATCTCTGGATGATCTCAATGATTTAATATTTAATAAAATTTACAAAATAAAGGGTATTGTTCGAACCGAGACATCTTTGATTTTGAAGTATATTAAGCGGCGGTATGACTGGGGTACGGCCCTCCCCTAAAACTCGTTTCAAAATACTCATATTTTGGCCCAGGGCTGTGTTACTCGAACTCGGAATTTAGATCTCCCGGCGGAGCGGGATCCCACATTTATCGTCCTCGTGCTCGTAATCGTGAATCGGTTCCGGGTCGAGGACGAGAACGACGACGAGGACGGGTACGATTTTGTGATAATGAAGGAAGTTTAACCCTGAACGCGGAACCTTTGAACCTTTACTTTTTCTTTAGCAACGTGTTTTCAATGGCCTGCATCCACTGGGGGGGATAAGGCACTTTGAAGGCCGCGGTGTCTTTTTGATTCTGATTATTTAAATAATCGATTTTGACTAAAGATTGATGCAGGTCCACACCTTTGTGAGTCCGGTCGTGATAGACGCGCGTGATACAGGCTGCCGGGATCTCAAATTCTATCTTTTTTACCCGGCTGCGATAGAACAGCTGGTCTGAAAGCAAAAGCAAAAAGCCGCTGCTTCGACGGGGCTTGCCCTGCTCAGTGGCTCTTCCGAAAAAATTTACCCCAAAACTCATCGCCAGTATCGGCCGGCTGCCGAAGCGCTCATCAATCCATCTGCGGTCGCGCCAGCGCATCCAGGCGATATAGCCGATGATCCCGAAAAAGACGACCGCAATGATGATCCACTGTTGATTACCTAAAAAATCCATTATTGCAGATTCCCTACTTTAGGCAATTTCTTTTATTATTGAAATTCAGAGAGATATATTAGTAATTTCTTGCGCGCCATATTATGCCGGTATCCGCTATGGCTGCCCATGGCCGCCATTATGGAATCGGCAATTTCTTCATCCTTTTTACCTTCCGTGCGCAACGCCCTTATTTTTTTTTCATTGAGCGCCACCAGCTGCCGAAAGCTTTCCTGATCCCGCGAAAAGAAAACAAAAAACCCCAAAATAAAAACGAGGCCCGAGGAGATCATGGCGACATACAGGTCATATTTAGGATCCGGGAAAAAAGGTCGCAGCAGACTGTCCGGGTTACCCGCATTCAGCAGCGAATACATGGCAACCAGCCCGATGATGATCATCAGGATATAAAAGATAGTTAAGACGGGCTTTGGCAATGATTTGATTCCTTAATATTGCGAACGCGTAAAAAATTGTCTGTAAAAATGGGGAAAAGCTCAATGCGCTTTTCCCCACTTTTGATTAGGGTTTAATTTGAGCGATTGTCGAGGTTGCCGTAGCTACACGGAAGATGTCGTTCCGCTATAGTTGTCTATGCGGAACGACATCTGACACAGTAGATGCGTTAAGATCGGCAAGCCCGAAGGGTTTTAAATTTTAAAATATAAATAGATAGGATTCCATAAAAAAAATATTTCCTATTCTTTAAAATTTGAAACGCTCAAATGTTAAACCGGTCGCGCTTCCCCCTCTTTCATCGCGGCCCATTGCGCTTCGGCTTCCTGCCAGGCTTCTTCGGAAGCTTCTTTTTCCCAGACTTCCAGGCCGCGTTCCGCCCGGGTGGCACCGGGCAGAAGGTTGTCCAGGATAATTCCAAGGATGGCGGTCACCGCCATTCCGGTGGTTAAAATGGCCTGCAGGATATTGCCAAGCACATTGACAAAGGCACCGGCTGCGCTCCAGTCAATCGGGACCGCATTTGCGGACAGCAGCGGGCTGAAATGATAAGGCACTGAAAGTCCTGCAAAGAATGATATTCCGATGATAAACAGGTTGCGGGAGTTGTTCAGGTTGACAATTTGCAGGTTGGATAAACCGACTGAGGCAATCATTCCAAACAGACCCACAAACATGGCGCCCACCACGGGTTTGGGTAAAGTGGCCAGGATGGCGCCGAATTTGGCCACAACCGGGATAAACAACATAACCGCCGCACCGCAGCGCACCACCCGACGGCTGGCGACGCGCGTCAACCCGATCGAGCCGATATTTTCGGAATAGGTGGTGGTCCCGTTGCAGGTTTGCAGGATACCGGCCACCAGACAGCCCAGTCCTTCAGCTCCGAGGCCCCTGGAGATCATGCGACCCGTCGGCACCGGCGCCTCTGATATGCGGGCACAGGCATAGTAGTCACCGATGGACTCGATCATGGAGGCCATATAACCGGCCAGCATACCGAATGCACCGGCCCACAGGGTTGCACTGCCGAAATCCGGAAAACCCCATTTAAACGGCATCAACGGTTTCAGGCTGAACCAGGGTGTGGCTGCAATCAGGTCGGTTTTCAGGTAGGCCGGACTGTCGGGAGAAATCATTCCGGTTACCGTACCGATAAACGCTGCAAGCCAGCCGGTCGCGATGGCAAGCAGGACCGGAAAGAGCATAAACGCTTTGGATTTTTGCGAAAATACCTGAGAATAAAGAATAAGGGCAACCAGTGTGATCAGGGATACGATCCAGTTGGAGGCCATCCAGGGTGCACCGATACCAAACAATGCCAGACCGATCATGGCAATCGTGGGCCCGATCACAATGGGACTGATGATCTTGCGCACATGCCCCATGATTCCAGTGTAACCCAGGACAATTTCAACCACCGATGCGATCATGATGGCGCCGGCCACATGCTGGATCTGAATTTGCCACATGGGCTCAGGGCCGGTCAGCTTTTGGGCCGCCACCATACCGATAATGGCAAATGTGGGCCCCAGAAAGGAAAACGTGCCGCCCTGAATAACCGGCAACTTATTGCCCAGCGGAGACTGCTGGATCAGAGTGCAGATACCGGAAGTAAAAAAGATGGTTGAAATCATCAATGCCAGCTCTTGCGGGGGCAGCTTCATAGCCCCGCCGACAATGAAGGGGATGAGGACCGTGGCTCCGAACATGGTCAGATACTGCTGAATGCCCAGCAGAACCGCCAGCGGCCATTTGGGTTTGCTGCCGAGAGGATAAACAATCCAATGTTGCTTTTCCTGTGTGCTTTCTTCATTCATTAGCTGTTGACCTCCTTATGGGTTGGTCCGCCGTAGGCGGATTGTTAAAAAAAATCTACGCTTCCCTCCTTTTGCCGAATTTGAATGCATCAACTCCAACTTTTTCAAATTCGGCCGCCTAATAATTTTTGTTGGGTTTTCCAAACCGGGTGGTTGTTGACTCAATTTAATTTTATGAACCGACGGTTCGCGTCAGGTCGGTATACATGTCGGGTCGCAGATCCCGGAAAAATTGCCAGCCGTCCCTTACTTCGCGGATGAGCTCGAGATCAAGATCGGCGATGACGACTTCATCCTTGTCTTCGCTGCCCTTTACTATCAGTTCACCGCGCGGGTCAACGAAGTAGCTGGAGCCGTAAAACTTGCCGAACTCCCACGGTTTTTCAAGACCGATGCGGTTATTGGCGCCGATAAATACGCCGTTGGCCACGGCCTGGGCCGGCTGTTCCAATTCCCACAAATACTGAGATTTACCCGATGTGGTTGCGGATGGGTTAAACAGAATCTCGGCCCCATTGAGTGCCAGCACCCGGGCACATTCCGGGAAATGGCGGTCGTAGCAAATATAGACTCCGATTTTGGCGTAGGCGGTTTCAAATACGGGAAATCCCAGATTGCCCGGTTTGAAATAAAACTTTTCCCAGAAACCAGGCCAGGTGTGCGGGATGTGGATTTTTCGAAACTTACCCAGGTGGGTGCCGTCGGCATCAAGCACAGCGGCCGTGTTATAGTAGACACCGTCGATTTCCATTTCATAGACCGGAATGATCATGACCATCTGATATTTTTTGGCGTATTCGGCCAAACGTTCGGTGGTTGGACCCGGAACCTGTTCGGCGGTGCTATACCATTTGGTATCCTGCTCAGCGCAAAAATAGGGGCCGTAGAAAATTTCCTGCAGACAGAGGATATTGACCCCTTTATTCCCGGCTTCTTCAATTAACGGGATGTGTTTCTGGATCATGGCTTCTTTAATTTCAGCCGGTGTTCCATCATGTTTTGGGTTGGATGCCTGGATGTGGGCACATTTTACAACTCTGGACATGCATCTCCCCCTTTCAGCGGTTAGTTTGGTTATGGATCTTTATTCTTAAAGAAAGATGCTTTTTCTTGATTGGCAGGCAGTTGCAGTTGTTTCGACTTAAAGAGTCAAAGCCGAAGTCGTCATAATTGATAGATTAGTCTTCTTATATGGGTATCGTTATTTTCCGTCAAGTTTTTTTCTAAGTTAACAACAACAAATGAATCAACATGTCGAAATTAAAGCGATTATCAATTGACAATTTTTCCCAAAAAGCTTAAATTTACAACGTTATTTAACAAATCATTCCGTACGGTTCACCGAATGGGAATTTCTTCTAAACTCAAGTGCTGATTACCCCGACAGGCCAAATGTAATTCTGCTAGACTACCGGACTAATTATCAAAGCAAGGAGGATTAAATTTGAGTAATTTAGATAAATTTAAGGCAATGAGCAAAGGGCTTGATCTGGCCCAGGCCATTGCCGAAGCGGACCGCTGCCTGCTCTGCCATGACGCACCCTGCTCCGAGGGGTGTCCGGCCGATACCAAACCGGCTGAATTTATCCGCAAACTCCGCTTTAAAAATGTAACCGGTGCCATCCGCACCATTAAAGAAAACAATATCATGGGAGGCGCCTGCGGGGTTCTTTGTCCGACGTCGCGACTCTGCGAGGAAAAGTGCAGTGCCATGTTTAAGTCTCAGAATCGACCCGACGGCGCTGACCGGCCCATCCAGATCGGTAAAATCCAGCGCTTTTTAGTGGAACATTCCTGGCAAAGAGGCTTCAAGGTTTTTGAAAAACCTGAATCCAGATCCGAAAAAATAGCGGTGGTGGGCTCCGGTCCGGGAGGCTTGAGCTGTGCGGCCGAACTGGCCAAGGATGGGTATCAGGTGACCGTGTTTGAGGCCAAACCGGAACCCGGAGGGGTTTTACGGTATGGGGTTGTCTCCTACCGCTTTGATCTGAACTTTCTTAAACAGGAAATGGCGGATGTTGAAGCGCTGGGCGTTAAATTTCAATGCAACACACCGATTGAAGGTAAAAACGGTGTCGAAAATCTTTTAAAGAACGGCTTTGATGCCGTATTTCTGGCTCCCGGTCTATGGGACGCGGCTACGATCAAACCGGCTGACAAAAATATCGAAGGTCTGTTTTCATCGGTAGACTATCTGGCAGCGCTGCGTGACGGGCGCTTTGCGGACATCGAAAAGAAAATCAAGGGCAAAACTGTGGCGGTTATCGGCGGCGGTTCGGTTGCCATGGACTGTATCGAATCTGCTGCCAGACTGGATGCCAAAGATGTCTATCTGATATACCGGCGGTCCTATTCCCAGATGCCCGCCGAAGCCGATGAGCGCATCGAAGCCCAGGAAGCCGGGATCCATTTTCTGCTGCTCAATCAACCGCTGGAATATGTGACCGATAAAAAGAATCGGCTCAAGGGATTAAAACTGGTTCGCACCTGTCTGGGAGAGCCGGATGATTCCGGCAGAAGAAGGCCTGAACAAATTGACGGTTCCGAGTGGATCATGGATGCCGATGTGGTGGTTGAAGCCATTGGCAATAAAGCACCGCAGGAGTCTTGCGAGTGGTATCCTAATGTCAAAGTCGATGGCAAAAAGCTCATCCAGGCCGACCGGGAGAGCGGGAAAACCTCGGTTGACGGAATTTTTGCGGGCGGTGATATTGTTCGCGGCCCGGCCCTGGTTGTTCAGGCGGTTCAGGACGGCAAAGTGGCGGCCCGGGCCATAAAAGAATATCTTGGCAAATAGCCGCCTAAAGACCAGTCTTGTTTTTACTGAAAAATCGAGTATTTATGGTAGACTATAAATCCGAATATCGGAATTCGAAACAATCTCGAAAAACAAAAATTCAAATGACCAAAACAAGTTATTGACTGTGCGGTTACACAATTTTGGACTTGTTTTGAACATTAGAAAATTCGTGCTTAGGATTTGTTTCGGATTTCGTATTTCGAAATTCCAGTTGTATCCGGCTTAGGAGGAATAATCGTGGTTAACAAAGTTGATTTATCGATAGATTTTTGCGGAGTAAAGTTTAAAAACCCGTTTCTGCTTTCGTCTTCGCCGGTTTCCAACAGTGCCGAGATGGTCGCCCGCTGTTTTGATGCCGGCTGGAGCGGAGTGGTGTTTAAGACCTTGAATTCGGACCGGTTGCCGATCATCCATCCGTCACCCCGCATGCACTGCGTTCATTACGGCAGCAAAAAGGAAATGGCGGTGCAAAATGTCGAGATGATTTCCGACCGTCCCTTGAAGGACAACCTCACGGAGTTCCTGTATTTGAAAAAGAATTACCCGGATCATCCCATCATCGCCAGCATCATGGGATTTTTCACCGATGAATGGGCCTATTTAGCCAGGGCGGCTGAAGACAACGGGGCCGATATACTGGAGCTTAATTTTTCCTGTCCCCACATGTGCATCGAGGGAGCCGGTCATAAGGTCGGCCAGGCCTTCAAGCTGCTTGAAGGGTTTACCGCAGCAGTCAAAGGCGTGGTATCCATTCCGGTGATCGCCAAAATGACGCCCAATATTACGGATATGAATGAACCGGCCATGTATGCTAAAAACGGGGGCGCGGACGCCATCTCCGCCATCAATACCGTACGAGGCATTTCTTCTGTCGGTCTGGATGATTTTGTGCCCACACCCAATGTGTTTGGAAAAGGTGCTATCAGCGGGACCTCCGGGCCGGCCGTGCGTCCCATCGGATTGAATTTCATCGCCTCCATGGCCCAGAATGACCAGCTGAATCTGCCGCTTTCCGGCATCGGCGGAATCGAAACCTGGATTGATGCCCTGGAATACATCCTGCTGGGTGCCTCAACAATTCAAGTGACCACCGGAATAATGCATTACGGTTATCGGATCGTTGAAGACATGATCGAAGGTCTTTCCGATTGCATGGCTGAACGCGGTGTCAAACAGGTTTCGGATCTGGTGGGTAAAGCGTTACCGAACCTCCACGAAACCGAGGCCTTTGATTTGGAGCGTCAGGGAATTACCCAGTATGATCTGGACAAGTGCATCGGTTGCGGGCAGTGCTACATCGTCTGTCAGGATGCTGCGGGTCAGGCCATTGAATGGGATGCCGAAAACCGCCGGCCAAATTTGATCGAAGACAAATGCTTAAGCTGTATGCTGTGCAAATTCGTCTGTCCGGTTCCGGACCTGATTTCTTACAAGGAAATGCCGCAGGATTGGAAGCGTCAGGAAACTGCGGTTATGGATAAAAGCATGCAGAAAAACATTAAATTAGAGCCATTTGCAAAGGAGGGTCCCGATGAGTGTGTTATTTAAAGGAGGTACCATAGTTAACGCCACCGGTCGTTATGTGGCCGATGTGTTTGCAGACGGCGACAAAATCAAAACGATCGGAACAGACTTGGACAACCCGGCTGATGAAGTGGTTGATGCCAAAGGACTCTATGTTCTTCCCGGTGCCATTGATCCGCATACCCACCTTTGCATGCCGTTTATGGGGACTTATGCCCAGGACGACTATGAAACCGGCACCATAGCAGCGGCCTGTGGCGGTGTGACCTGTGTGGTGGATTTTGATCTGCAGCAAAAGGGCGAAACTCTGCTCGAAGCTTTAGAACGCAAAAAAGCCCTGGCGGAAGGCAAGGTTGCGGTTGATTATTCCCTGCATCCGGCGGTAATGGATCCCCGGCCGGAAGTTATCGAGGAGGTTAAAAAGGCCTGTCTGGACTACGGCACGCCCAGCTTTAAGATCTTTATGGTTTATGACTTCCGGGTGGATGATGCCACCATGATTAAACTTTTGGAACAGACCAAACAGCATGGCGGCCTGGTGCAGGTACATGCTGAAAATGTTCACATTATTGATCACATGAACGCGGTTCTGGAAAAAGAAGGTAAGCTGGAGCCTTATTACCACGCGCTCAGTCGCCCGAATCTGGCTGAGGAAGAAGCCATTTACCGGGCGTCTAAAATGGTCGAGCTGACCGGATCACGGATTTACATTGTGCATCTTTCATCCAAAGAAGGTCTCTGGATTGTGAAGCAGGCCCGCGACCGGGGCGTTAATATCTATGCCGAGACCTGTCCGCAGTATCTTTTGCTGGATGATGAACGCTACAAGGAATCGGACTGGAACGGCGCCAAGTATGTCATGTCACCGCCGCTGAGAACCAAAGAAAGCAACGCGGCCCTGTGGGAAGGATTGCGGGGCGGCGATCTGCAGGTGGTTGCTACCGACCATTGTCCTTTTGACTTTAACGGCAAAAAAGATATGAACGGCAAAGACGATTATAAGAAAATTCCCAATGGCGCTCCGGGAATCGAGACGCTTTTAATGATGCTGCATTCGGAAGGTGTGGCCAAAGGACGCATCACCCTTGAGAAAATGGTGGATGTGCTCTCATGCGGTACGGCCCGCATGTTCGGTCTCAAAGATAAAGGTGAAATCGCTGTCGGCAAGGACGCCGATATTGTGGTCTTTGATCCGGTTCAAAAATTTACCGTCACCCAGAGCAAACTGCATATGAACGTTGACTATACCCCCTATGAGGGATTTGAGGTCACCGGTATGCCCAGGGCGGTTTATGCGCGTGGCAAAAAAGTATCGCAATGGAACGGCCAACAGATGGAGTTTGTCGGTGAGATCGGCAGGGGGCGGTTTATTAAACGCGAACCTTTTGAAAATTTCTAGTTGGGTTGGCCCGTTACCCGTTTGCCCGTTAAAAAAAAGGTGTAAGCAACCAATTTTGCTTACACCTTTTTTGTTTAAACCTATTTCAGGCTGGCGCAGAGGCCGGCCCTACTACTTTTCATTGGCGGATTGCAGCATCGAGTGCAGCAGAACGTTGGCGCCGGCTTCACAGTCTTCCCAGGTGGTATTTTCGACTTCTACGTGGCTGCGGCCACCGATGCTGGGAACAAATATCATCGCCGTCGGGCAAACCTGATTCATATAACTGGCATCATGACCGGCGCCACTGACCATGTGCAGGCTGGCATAACCCAGGTCATCGGCAACGTTCAGGATACGCTGCACCAACTTTTCGTCAAACGGCGAATGCTCTACCCGCCAGGTTTCTTCTATTTTGATCGGGCAGCCCCTGCGAGCGGCAATATCTTCAAAGTCTTTGCGCACCAGCTTCCAGGCTTTCAAGGCATGCTCGTCGTCCCAGGATCGAATGTCCACCGTAAAGTGAACCTTATCCGGGATGATATTCCTGGAGTTTGGATAATTTTGAATCTCCCCGACAGTGGCCACCATATTACCCCCCAT
>Ga0255055_10003521_pt1 | contig 10554 bp, 8 predicted proteins | sample JV7_2_27_MG_FD_188633 | JGI IMG/M metagenome (GOLD analysis project Ga0255055, IMG submission 188633) | Seawater microbial communities from Jervis Inlet, British Columbia, Canada - JV7_2_27 | ecosystem: Environmental > Aquatic > Marine > Inlet | place: Canada: British Columbia | collected... | reverse complement strand
AATCAATATGTTGAAGCCTATTTTGCTGCAGCCAAGTTAGGAGCCATCTTCGTTCCCTTGAATTTCAGGGCCAAGGCGGATGAGTTATCCTATATGATCGCCAATGCACAGACGAAGATCTTATTTGTAGGGAGCAAATATTTAGCTATGGTGGATACCCTATTGCCGCAATTATCCACTGTGACGGATTGCGTGACTGTTGATGCCGATGTAACCGGGAGGCTTTATTATGAGGATCTGATCAGTTCATCATCCTCAGATGAAATTGTTTCTGAAATCGGGGACGAAGATACCACCCTATTGATGTATACGGCAGGCACCACGGGACGTCCAAGAGCGGTGCCGTTAACCCACAGTGGATTTGTCAGCTATGTGCTGGATAATGTGGCGCCGGCCGACCCGGAAATTGAAGAAAAGAATTTACTTAGCGTGCCTTTGTATCATGTAGCCGGGATTCAGGCGATGCTGGCAGCTGTCTATGGCGGGCGTTCATTGGTTATGATGAAACAGTTTGAAGTCAAAGAGTGGCTAGAGACTGTCGAGAGAGAGAAGGTTACGCGTGCAATGCTGGTCCCGACAATGCTTAAAATGATTATTGATGACCCGGAATTTAATCGATATAATTTTGAGAGCCTGAAAATAATAACCTATGGGGCGGCTCCCATGCCGTTTGAGGTAATTAAAAATGCGATTGAGAAACTGCCGGGCGTAAATTTTATCAATGCTTATGGTCAAACGGAAACAGCTTCGACCATCACGTCCCTGGGACCTGAAGACCATATTATTGAGGGCACGGATGAAGAACGCCATCGCAAACTGAAGAGACTCACCTCCTCTATTGGAAAGCCATTGTCCGATGTGGAAGTCAAGATAGTGGATGAAGCCGGCAATCCGCTGCCGGTGTTGGAAGTGGGCGAAATTATGGCCAAAGGTCCCCGCATCATGACGGGATATTGGCATGATGAAGAAAAGACCGCGCAGGTTATGAATAATGACGGATGGTTGCGGACCGGTGACAAAGGGTGGATGGATGAAGACGGTTATATCTACCTGGCAGGACGTTCCGATGATATGATTATACGGGGAGGCGAAAATGTCTCCCCCGCAGAAGTTGAGGGCGTACTTTATTCACATCCTAAAATTGAGGATGCGGCGATTATTGGTATTCCCGATGCAAAGTGGGGACAGGTGCCACGGGCGATAATTGCTTTAAAGAAAAGAGAGGTCGCCACCCCGGAAGAAATAATGGAGTACTGCAGGTCGGAGCTGGCCGGATTTAAGCGTCCCAGGTCAGTCATCTTCGTTGATTCTTTACCGCGTAATCAGATGGGAAAAGTATTAAAAAAAGAGCTTAGAGAAAAGTATGGAGAGCCCGATTAAAAAGCAGTTAAGGAGGTGTAGGTAGAAGTGGCGAATGAAGTTGGGAAAAGGTATGTCTGCAAAAAATGTGGCGCCGAATTTATCGTAACGCGCGGTGGAAAAGGACAGCTCATGTGTTGTGGACAGCCTATGGAAATCAAGAAGTAGTATTTACAGGTGTTAACTCAAAATATCAGGAGATGAGCTAAAATGAGCCAGCTGGGTAAGAGATATCGCTGCGAGGAATGCGGCACAGAAATGCTTTGCACGAAAGCGGGAGAAGAAGATTTAAGCTGCTGTGATAAGGAAATGCAGCTGCAGGAACCAAAGCCATTGCCGTCATCGGATTGATTTTCTCCCTGAAATGTATTGAACTGAATCCGGAGATAAGAACGTGAATAGTGAGGCGCGGGAGCAAGGTTTGCTGGGTGGAATACGGATTCTTGATTTGGCTGATGAAAAGGCCAGCTTTTGTACCAAGCTACTGGCGGATTTGGGAGCTCGCGTTGTCAAGATCGAAAAACCCGGTGGGGATGAATCCCGAAGAATGGGGCCCTTTTGGGAAAACGCATCGCATCTCGAAAAGAGCCTGTCTTTTTTCTACAATAACACCAATAAACTGGGTATTACCCTGGATCTTGATCGAAACCGTGGACGGGAAATTTTTCTAGAATTAGTCAAACGAAATGATATTATTGTTGAAACATTTCAACCCGGATACCTGAGCAGCCTTAAACTCGATTTTAATTTTTTAAAAGCTGTCAACCGCAGACTGATTTTAGTCTCGATAACTGGTTTTGGCCAGAAGGGTCCAAGAAAGGACTATAAAAGTTGTGATTTGGTGGCTTCGGCTTATGGCGGGCAAATGTATGTGACGGGTTCTCCGACTTCACCACCTCTCAAGGCTTACGGAGAGCAATCTTACTACTTGGCTTCATTATTCGCCGCTATCGGTATACTGCTTGCGATCCGGAAAAGATCTCAAACGGGTAGCGGTGAACATGTCGACATTTCGCTACAAGAAGCCGTAACGGCAACGCTTGAACATGTAATGGTTCGATTTTTTTCCGAGGCGATCATTGCTGGAAGACAGGGCAGTCTTCATTGGAATCATGCCTTTAAGATTTTTGCGTGTAAAGATGGCTTTATCCATTTAACTCTTTTCCAAAATTGGGAGACGCTCGTTGAATGGCTGGATAGTGAAGAAATGGCTGAAGATCTCAAAGATAAAAAGTGGAATAATGAAGAATACCGGCAGCAGCATATTGAGCATGTCATTGAGGTCGTGGAATGCTGGACAAAAACTCATAGGGTAGATGAACTCTTCGAGCTCGGTCAACTCATGCACTTTCCATGGGCCCCGGTGTTATCACCCAAAGATATTTTAAACAGTGCTCAGCTCAAGGCGCGTAAATTTTTTGTCCCGCTCTATCACCGTGAGAATGATACTGACCTCAGCTATCCGCAACTGCCATTCAGGTTTTCTTCCAGGTTCATTTCTCGTAAAAAGAGAGCTCCTTTGCCGGGCCAGGATAATGCAAAAATTTATAAGGGTGAATTAGGATTTTCGAATCGCGAAATACAACAACTTTTGCATTTAAATGTCATTTAGCCGATTTCAAATGGATCACATCATTTTGGAAGAATTGAGGGTTCTTGATCTTACGAGAGTGGCAGCCGGACCTTATGCAACGAGGATCATGGCCGACTTTGGAGCCGAGGTTATTAAGTTACAAACGAAAAAAATAGCGACGGGTGCAGAGTCAAATGAATCTGCATATTTCCGTGCTTGGAATCGTAACAAGAGAAGTATTACGCTTGATTTAAGCTATCCGGAAGCCAAAGATTTGTTTCTTGAACTGACCCGAATAAGTGATGTGGTCGTTGAAAATTTTTCTCCGCGTGTCATGCAAAATTGGGGACTGAATTACAATAATCTTAAAAAAATTAGACCCGATCTGATAATGATCAGTATGTCGGCAATGGGTCAGACAGGTCCGTGGAAAAATTTTGTAGCGTTCGGCCCGACATTACAGTCGCTGGGTGGTCTCAGCTATCTTACGTCATTTTCCAAAGACACACCGCTCGGTTTGGGTTATGCATATGCGGATATGATTGCCGGCTTATACGCGGTGGTTGCCATGCTTGCAGCTCTGGAATACCGCCAGCAAACCGGGTGCGGTCAGTATATCGACCTTTCTGAGTATGAAGCAGTATGTACCACAATTGGTCCTACCCTTTTAGATGCATTCATCAATCCCGATAACATCCTGCCCCAAGGCAACAGTGCAGAATATATACCCGCCGCCCCTTACGGTTGCTACAAATGTAAGGGTGAGGAAAGATGGTGCACAGTAGCTGTCTTTAGCGAAGATGAATGGCGAAGCCTGTGCAATGTGCTCGGAAATCCGTCTCGTGCTGAAGATGAAAGATTTTCTTCTTTATCCAATCGCAAAAAAAACGGGTTGGAACTGGATGAATGGCTTGGTGACTGGATGGCAAAGCGCAGTGCCGAAGAGGCTGTTCAACTTCTTCAGGCTGCCGGTATCCCGGCGGGGGTTGTTCAGAATGCCGGAGATTTGGCGGGGGATCCACATTTGCATGCGCGAAATTTTTTTACAGCACTGGATGGGCTTGACCGAGATGGCACTAAAACCGATACCTCACCGATGAAATTTATCCATCACAAAAATGAGCCTTGGAGGGCGGCGCCATCACTGGGAAGGGATAACTATTATGTCTATAGGGAATTGCTCGGTTTAACAGAGGCAGAGATAAAGAGCTATATAGAAAGAGGCATTATCGCTTAAATCCTCCATTCCATAAAGATTCTCGTCAAGGATCGACATATTGAGGTTAAAATTTTTGATTCCATAATACATAAAAACCCATGTACGGCAACTACTTTAGTCTGATGTTTTTATGAAACAAAGCCCTGAAAATCAAATTGGGTTTGTGTCCGGCAGCACACGATCATGGATCGGTTTCGGGTTGCTTTTACTATCCGCCCTGGGTTTTACAATCGCCATGTTATTTGCAAATTTGGCTTATAAAGATGGAATCGATGTGCATACCACCAACTCAGTGCGTTATTTTGCAACGATCGTGCTTTTGTTTCTTTTTCAAAAAATCCGCGGCAAAAGATTAGGATTACCGCCCCGGGAGCGCTATACAAGCCTAGGTCTCGGAATTTCGGTATTTATGATGGGGCTTGGGTATCTAGGCGCCACTCAATACATTCCGGTCAGTCTGGCCGTTTTGCTTTTCTACACCACTCCATTTTTCGTTGCCGTCATTGCCAGATTTACCGAAAAAGAGCCTCTCACAATCATTCGGTTGATCGCAATCATTATGGCGTTTGTCGGACTCGGGCTGGCTCTAGAAGTTCAGTCCGTCGCCACGCTTAACTGGCGGGGAGTTGCCTTGGGTTTCCTATCGGCTGTGGGTTGCACTTCCTTTGTTATCATCAACAGCCTCTCCATGCGAACCGCTGATCCCCAGGCCGTTAACTTCCACTGTCTTGCCGGTGGCACCCTATTATTTGCGGTATTTCTAGTATTCACCGGAGGCCCGACAGGTACGATCAGCTACCTCGCTATTTTTAAGATGGGTGTTTCGGGCATTGCTCTTACCGTGGGCTATATAACATTTTTTGCCGGTCTCGAGATTATCGGGCCGGTCAAAACCTCAATGCTGATGAATGCCGAGCCGATTTTAACCATCCTTCTGGCAACTAGTTTGCTGGGTGAGCGACTTTCCTCAATTCAATTAGTCGGTGCCGCATTCGTTATTCTGGGAATAATCTTGATTACGAGTGGCTTTAGAAAAGAAGATAATTGATATAAAATAATGTTTTTTCTATCGAGCGGGTCGGTGATTGGCTGGATTGAAGAGCAAATAAATACCTTTCGATTTTATTCAACTGGAAAGTAGAGAACCAGGAGAAATACATATGGACGATTTTGAAAATTTGCAAATTAAACTGACCGAAGATGAACGCCAAATTTTGCAGGGCAAGCAAGGAGCAACCCTGCAGCGGGTCATGGAAACCGTCGTCCTTTATGGTGAAGCTTTAGAGGCCGAAAGACTTGCGGATATTGAAGGGGACGGGCACTTCGTTATATCCTGGCCAACTCCTGGTATTGCACCGTCCCTGGAGTTGCTGGAGGAACTTGTGGAAGCCAGTCTCAAAACCAAATATCCGTTTACCCTCGATCCCAAATCCCCACTGGATTTCGAAAATCTTTGCCTGCGTCCGGATCAGGAGCAACTGATTACCCGGTTGCACAAAGATCATGCCAGATATGAAGCGTTGCTGATGCAACTGGGTCTGCGGGATAAAGACGCTTACACCTGCAACCCCTATTTGCCTGAAGTAGGTAATATACCCGAAAGGGGCACCGTTCTTGCCTGGTCGGAGTCGGCTTGTGCGATCTATGCAAATTCGGTTCTGGGTGCGAGAACCAATCGTAATGGCGCCATTATGGATCTTTTGTCAAACATTGTCGGCAAAACACCTCATGCGGGTCTAGTAACCGATCAAGGGAGGCAAGCCTCCTGGCTGGTAGAGGTAAAGACTTCCAAATTACCGAATCCACAGATATTAGGAGCTGCCATCGGCTTGAAGGTTATTGCGGATGTGCCTTTCATCGTGGGACTTAACCGATTTATGGGTTCTGAAATAAATGCGGCAGCAGGCGATTTTCTGCAGGAAATGGGTGCAGCCTGTGCTACTTACGGGGCGGTAGGACTCTACCACGTTGAGAATTTAACACCGGAAGCGGTTGATTTTGGCAAAGACTTGCTTGTCACAGATTGCAAAAGTTACGTGATCGATGATCTGGAACTTCAAGGACTGATGGCCTCTTATCCGGTGATGTGGGAAAATAAAAGTGCCAATCCCGAGAAATGTTTCATCGGCTGTCCCCATTTGAGCCTGCAACAGCTATATTGGTGGACCCACGCGATCCATAGTGCTCTGCAGACAAGAGGTCAAAGGCAAATTGCGGTAACAACAATTCTCTGTGCGGCGCCTACGGTATTGCAAAAATATAAATCTGACCGTCAAGCCTATGAGCGCTTAACACAAGCGGAAGTTCATCTTAGCACCGCTTGCCCGGAAACGCTCTTTGAAAACGATGTTAGTGCCGGAGAGGCGATTGTGACCAACTCAAACAAATTGAGAGCCTATACTCCAGCCAGATTTTTTCCGGACGAAGAATTGGTTGAGATTATTATCAGTGGAAAGATAAAAGGAGAAAGTTGATATGCGCAGAGTATTCAAGGGAAGGGCCGTTCTTGCGGGTAATATCGAAGGCAGGGCTCTGGTGACTCAAATGGGATTTAATACCTATGCCAGCTTTTTTACAAGCATGTATGCCGGGGAGGAAACGGCAACATGTTCTGATAAAAGTAACCCGCAGCTATATGGGAAAAACCTTACCGATAAAATTATATGCCTTCCGAATACAGTCGGCTCAACTTCAAGCGGGGCCACGTGGCCCAATGTGGCTCAATTGGGTATTGCCCCAAAAGCGATGCTGTTTTCACAGCAGATTGATTCCCTGGCTGCCGGTGGACTGGTTGTAACAGATGTGTGGACCGGCAACCGAATCTATGCTGTCGATCAATTGGGTGATGAGTTTCTGGAAGCTGTCAAGGACGGTGATGGGATTGTGATTCGTGAAGACGGAACAGTGACGGTTGAGTAATGTGAACAGTGGTTTTCACATCCTCAATTGCCAGTGCCGGCAAAATTAATGTTTTCCAGCCCCACCGTCCGGTCAATTATAATCAGCCCCACAACAACAATGGCAACCAAATAGACAGACATAGCCGCTATTGCAGGGCTGAGCTCAAATTCTAAAGCAAAATACATCTCCACAGGAAGCGTAATCGTACTCGGGACATATAGGAATCTGGCAATAACAAACTCTTGAGTCGACAGCACAAAAGCAAGGAAAATGGATGCTACCAGACCGGACCTGACCATTGGCAAGATGACTTTCCAAAAGGTCTGAAAAGGATTCGCACCTAAATCGCGGGCGACCTGAGCATAAATTGGATTAATGCTATCAAAAACAGCGGTCATGCATATAAAAACGATAGGCCCGGACCATAGGGTATGCCCAAAAGCGATGGCAAAATAGGAGCTTCTCAGACCCATTCGACTCAGAAATATCAAAAGAGATATCCCGACCATGACCGGCGGAATCATGATGGGGCTGGCAATAAAGGTGCGAATCATGTCAAGAGTTCTGCTTCGCCGTTTACTCATGATATAAGCTGTCGGCATACATAAAATCAAAGTCATCATTGTGTTCAAGCAGGCAACGATGAGACTGTTTACGAAAGCTCTCAGCCACAGAGGCCGTTTAAACACTTCAACATACCATTTGTAGGTAAAATCGTCGAAAGGCCAGCTCATGTGGCTCTTATCCAGAAATGAAGTAATAATTAGAATTAGAACAGGAGAGATCAAAATAAACAAAACAAAGACCAGTACCCCGTTGAAGCTGAGCCTTTTAAGGTCGATTCTTGCCAACACTTTTTACCTCATCGCCTAGTAAAGGGGTAGGGTTAAGAACTTCCTTTTTACGATCATGAAAATGACAAGAAGGGACTTGTATGTCAATAACTAAATCGATACAGCATGTTACCTAGAACAAAACTGAGACTCTTTGGTTTTGCGAGCCAAGCAACACAGCACTGATGGGCGTCTATCCTTTGGGAAATTGTGGTTTTTAGATAATTTTGGACATTGCTATGAGCAATCTTTTCCATTTTCAATTGGAGTCAGTAGTAATAGCCGATCGCTCATCTATGATAAAATGTAATGAATTCTAGTGATTGTATTTGACGATTATGGCAGACCTTATTCTCTATAATGCCAACATAATTACGCTAGATCCTAATATTGCAAACGCGCAATTGGTTGCTATTGGTGACGGCAGAATCCAAGCTGTCGCCGGTGATGAGGCACTAAAAGATCTAAAACACAGCGATACGCAGGTGGTTGATTGTTGTGGGAAGACCGTGTTGCCGGGATTTTGTGATACGCATTTCCATCTTCAGTCTTCGGCTGCAAAATCGATGACACTGGATGTGTCACCTCAGGCCAATGTGTATTCCATTTCGGATTTGCAAGACCGAATTGGTACAAATTCAAAAAAGCTTGCATCCGGAACTTGGATTAGAGCATCAGGTTATCACGAGTTCCACCTGGCTGAAGGACGGCACCCCACACGTTGGGACCTTGACAAAGCCGCACCCAATCATCCGGTAAAGCTAACCCACCAATCGAGACATGCCCATATCCTGAATAGTTTGGCACTGGAGCTCATCGGTATTTCCATAAGCACCCCCGACCCGCCCGGAGGACTGATTGATCGAAGTGCCCCTACAGGAGAACCAACCGGGATACTATTTGAGATGAACGATTTTTTGTCCAGGCGTATTGCACCTCTGGAAGAAAGGGAAATCAATCGCGGGGTAGAGTTGGTAAATCAAAAATTGCTGTCCCTGGGAATAACCTCCATCCATGATGCTTCATCTCACAATGGTATTAAACAATGGATGTCACTATGCTCATGGAAAAAAAAAATAAATTTTTGCCCAGGGTAAATATGATGATGGGCTTGAATGGATTTAATAGTTTTGAACAAAGAGATTTTTTTTGCCCTATCAACAAAGATCAGCTGCGACTTAGCGGAGTCAAAATAATTTTAGATGAAACCACGGGCCAACTTTATCCACCTCAAATGGAATTGAACAGGCTGGTTTTAAAAATTCATCAAGCCGGACTGCAAGTTGCCATCCATGCCATTGAGGAAACGGCTGTTGAATCTGCCTGTATTTCCATTGAACATGCATTGAAGAAGGTTCCAAAGCCGGATCATCGGCATCGCATTGAGCATTGTTCAGTGTGTTCTCCTTCCCTGGCAAAGCGATTGGCCTCATCAGGGATTAATGTCGTCACTCAACCGGCATTTATTTATCATAACGGTGACCGATACCTTGAAACCGTTTCAAATGGTGAAATACAGCATTTATATCCTATCGGTACACTTATTAAAAATGGAGTCAATGTCGCTGGAAGTTCAGACAGTCCAATCGTACCGCCGAATCCTTTGATCGCAATTCACGCCGCAGTTACCCGCAAGACAAAAACAGGTAACACGGTTTCAACAAAAGAGCGAATAGATGCGATAGCTGCACTGAGGATGTATACAACCGACGCTGCAAAAGCCACCTTTGATGAAACCAAAAGGGGTTCAATCACAGCGGGCAAACTGGCGGATTTGGTGGTATTAAATGGCGACCCCACCAAACTCTTGCCGGCGGAATTAAAGGATCTTGCAGTGGAGATGACAATATTAAATGGCAATATTGTGTGGAATTCGGATTAAATTCATTTCAAAGATTGCGGCAATTCCTTTACTATTTTTTCATATCCTTTAACCAGAAGAATCTATTTTCTTGTTTCTTCAGCGTAGGGCATAAATTTTCGACCATTCAATTCAGAGTTATGCGTTTACTCCACTTCCTCGTTTGCGGCATTTCTACCGGCGATACGACCGAAAACAAGACAGTCCGTAATGGCGCAACTCCCTAAACGACATGCACCGTGAATACCGCCGGTGACTTCACCAGCCGCATAGAGCCCCTTTATCGGTTTGTGACTCAAATCCATGACCTGGGCCTTTGTGTTGATCTGGACACCCCCCATGGTATGATGGACTTTGGGCCACAAGCGGATCCCGTAGTAAGGAGGGCGAATCAGCGGCAGGGCCCCGGCGAGAATGGGTTTTGCGAATTCCTTATCCAGTTTCTGATCTACAGATTGGTTGTATTGATCGATCGTTTCTTTCAAGGCCCCCAAAGGCAGATCATAACATGAAGCGAGATCTTTCAAATGGTTGAATTTTTTTACAACACCTTTTTCGAGGCAGCGGTCTATTTGCTGTCCGGACTGCTCAACTCCGCCTTGATCCGCAATACCGATGCACGCTTGACCGACCTTTAATATGGCATCAGCCCGGATTTTTCTATCGGCCAGTTCGCTGACAAACCGCCGACCCATGGTTGGATGGATCAATACGCCGAAGGGAAAGACAATATAATCTGCGAATAAAGGACCAACGCCATACATCTTCTCGTCCGGTGAGGTCCATGGACCCAGCTGGATCAAGGAAA
>Ga0255055_10003520_pt1 | contig 10555 bp, 9 predicted proteins | sample JV7_2_27_MG_FD_188633 | JGI IMG/M metagenome (GOLD analysis project Ga0255055, IMG submission 188633) | Seawater microbial communities from Jervis Inlet, British Columbia, Canada - JV7_2_27 | ecosystem: Environmental > Aquatic > Marine > Inlet | place: Canada: British Columbia | collected... | reverse complement strand
ACCAGAATGTCCGCATCCGGAACGTCTCGGCGAATATTTTCTATGACTCGAGCAACGGAGCCTTCTTCATTGTAGGCGGGTATGATAATTAAGGTTTTCTTCGACAAAATCTCACCCATGGTTACCTGACGATTGCCTGCTGTTTTTTTCCGTGCCCAACCTCTTCCTCTTGAGCTTGCTCATTACCTCTTCGGAGCCTTTTTCAGACCAAAGCGGAGAAAGCCGACAGCCAAACCAAATGTTCGAGTGAACCCTCGTAAAAAGGTTACCCCACCGTAGGGAAGGGCGTCAGCTTTGCCTTCCCCTAACCACCAACTCACCGGCCAGGATAAATGGATGGAGAAGTAAAGTACCAGAAGAAAGAAGAGCGGCCACATGAAGCCAGTGATTCCCAGCACTGCTAGCAGTGCAAAACCTAAAATTCCCAGCACCAAAATTGGCTCGATCCTATCTCGCACTCGGGTGTAATCATCTCCGCCAGTCATATCAGGATGGGCCTTGTAGAGCTTTGCCCGCCAGAGTCCGTGGCGGTATTGCTCCTTAAGGTATATCCAAAGTTTCTCGGGGTGGAAGTGGGCAACCTTTGCTTGAGGTCTGAAAGCGATACGCCAGCCTCTCTTGATGATCCTGTAAGAAAGATCGTTGTCCTCACCGCTGGCTCGACGATACACCGGATCAAATCCTCCGGTTGCTCGCAGCACGTGGCGTGGAATTGCTACATTATAGGAACCAAAGGCCCGGATAAAGGAAGGCATCCGCTTATGCCTTTCCATAATTTCCTGATGCACCCAGCGTGCCAACCATGAACTGGGATTGGCAATCTCATAGCTCCCTGCCACAACGCCGACGTGCGAGTCAGTAAAGCCGTCCAACAGATTTTCCAGCCAGCCTGCTGTTGGGATACAGTCTGAATCAGTGAAGCAGATGAAGGTACCCGTGGCACTTTCCCAACCCCGATTGCGGGCTGCCGCCGGACCTGCATTTCGCTGCCTGATAACTGTCGCTCCTGCGGATTCGGCAATCGCTGCGGTGTCATCGGTGGAGCCATCATCTACTACAATCAATTCTACCTGCAGCCTTCCCTTTGTTTGGGATAGACTGTGCGCCACAGCCTCACCAATAGTTCTTGCGGCATTATATGCCGGTATAACCACACTTACTTTCATCATACAAGACTATTCATTTGAATTGATCAGGTGATCCAGGAAATCCTCAACCAGATGGGGCCACGAGAAGTTAAGTTCCACAAACCTCTGAGCTTCCAGAGCGCTTTCTGGGTTCTTCTCCTCAAGAGCCTTCCTAATGGCGCCAGGAAACTCCTCGATGTGGGTACACAACGTCACATAATCTTTGAAGGTCGCAGCATCCCCCACCGGATTGCAGACCACATCGAGGCCTGCAGCCAGATATTCCCGCACTTTTATCGAAGCTCTGGATTGATTAGCTCTGGTGGGGGCCATATAGTTGATTCCCACTTTAGCCAGCTTCAAGACCATTGGCATGTCGGCATGGGGCAGATAACCAGTAAAAATTATGCGTTCCTGCAAACCGTATGCCTCAACTCTGTTGACAAAGTATGGCCTCCTTGAACCGTCACCGATTACCAAAATTTTGACGTTTTCACATTTAGTAACAAAATCTTTGAGCATCGGTAAAACGTGTTGAAAATCACTGGTGATTCCCAGAGAAGCACTGTATACGATGACCTCATCGTCTGGCTTGATTCCCCATTTTTCTTGATAACGCTGATCCAGACGAGCTTGAAGAAATTCTTTTGCCTCTATTCCTTGAGGCAAAAAATATATCTTTTCTGGTGAGATTCCGAGATCGTCAATGATGAAATTATTCAAATATCTATTGTGGGTGGTGATTAGGTCAAAATAGGGTGGGAAAAATTTAAAGAAAAAGCGAACCAACTGCCGCCTAGGTCCATCGAGGTAGTAGTCGAAATCCAAATCATCTATGTCCAAGGCAATCTTGTGTTTGAACATCCATTTTGACAAAAGGGCAGGGAGGCAGGTATTGGGCATGGGCTTGAGAACAAACACCCAGTGGGGGCGAAACCTCAAGCCGTGGAAAAAATTTAACCAGGTCGCCCTGAGAATATCCAACCACTGAATCCCGGTGTCCAGGCTCGAACGATATCGTATTCCATCATTTCTCATCCTGCCATTTTTGCTGATGGAACGCTCTAGAAAACACAAGGAATGGCCCTGGCGGGCTAATTCCTTTGCTATGCTCCAAAACCTTACACCGCTGCCACTTTGCTCAGTGAGAGCATTGAGCATGAGGATTTTCATTGCCGTTTAAATCCAGCCCATGCGCCGCCTTTTTGCAAAAGCCAAGGCTAGCTTGAAGGTGTGGTTCAAATGCGCCCGCGAGCGTAAAGCCCGCCTACTCATCAACCATAGCCATCGCGGCCTCAGATAGTAATCACGGTAGGCCTTCTTGGAATAAAACTCGAGGGTCTGGTGGGAAAGCTGCGGATAAGATATTGCGGCACGATGGGAACCGTCAAAGTAGTCCCATTCCGTTGCTTGAATATAGCCCTGTTCTTTTGCCAGCTGGTAGAACTCCGTACCCGGCAGTGGAGTAGGTATGGCGAATTGAGTAAACTCTGCATTCAGTTTATAGGCAAATTCGATGGTTTCTTGAATGGTTTCCTCTGTATCCCAGGGGAATCCGAGCATGAAGCAATTCAGAGCCTCGATGCCCAGTTTCTGGCTCAATCTGGTGGCTCTTTCAATATCAGCGACTTTGAAGCCCTTTTTCATCTTGTCCAACACTTCCTGGGAAGCACTCTCACACCCCCAAAGGATACGAATGCAGCCGGCCCGTTTCATGATGCGAAGAAGTTCTTCGTCCACAAGATCTGGACGGCATTGCGGAGCCCAGGCTACCTTGACATTATTGCGAATCAGCAACTCACAGAAGTCAACCACCCTCTGGCGGTCAATCTCAAAGGTATCATCATCGATTTTGATCTCTTTAACCCCGAAGCGCCCAACCATGTAGCGAACTTCTTCGAACATTCGCTCCGGTGACTGTGCCACCCATCTGTGGCTATATATAGTTTGTGGAAACCAGCAATAGACACATTTATAAGGACAGCCTCTGGAAGTAGCCATTGCCGCAGCGGGATGATAAATGAATACTGATTCTGTATAGTTGTTGAAATCTATAAGATCATAGGCTGGAATGGGTAAGTCATCCAGATCGGTTAACCTACCTGGAGGAAGACCTTGACAAATTTCTCCATTTTTCCTCCAGGTAATGCCAGCAATCTCCTCGGGGCTTCCTCCATTGCCGACGGCATCTGCGAGGTCAGCTACGGCGCAATCGTACTCTCCACGTATGACGAAGTCTAGATGAGGTGATAAGGTCATGATTTCACGGTCCAGGGGGGTCACGAAGGGGCCGACAAAGACCACCTTGAGATCTGAAGAGTTTTTCAATCGCTCAGTTATTTCCAAATCAACGTTGACCTTGATCTGTTCAACATACATTACCACCAGATCCGGAGCTATTTCCTTGGCCTTCTCAAGGAGCTCGTTCAGAGTTACCCCCTCAGCCTGACAATCAATATAATAAACCTCTTGCCCACGTTCCCTCAGAACGGCAGCTGCCGAAAGATTCAGATAACAGTAGGTTTTCTCCCCCGTCACTGTTAGTGAAGGCCAACGCCTTCCTCCTTTGGTGAATCTTGAAGACGATGTCCAATCTAGGGTTGGGGGGGAGTCAATAAAAAGGATCTTCATTTTTTCACGCCAACTATCAGGTTACTTCTTCTTACAAGCCAGCATATACCCCGAACAGTTTATCGAGATGATTCTCCATCGAGTAGCTCATCGCCGCTTGCCGACAGTCATTGGCCATTTGCCTAAGGCGTTCCTTTGAAATATTCTGCAATACTGACACTAATCCGGACTCATCTCCTGGTTCGAAGAGAAATCCCGTCTTGTTTTCTGCAATCATCTCAGGAATTGCGCCAATCCTGGAACCAATTACAGGCAAACCATATCTATGCGCTTCCAAAATAACCAGTCCAGCTGTTTCATAGCAAATCGAGGGCAAAATACACACATCGCTTCCAGCAAGAAGTCTCTCCTTTGCCTCGCCAGATACATGGCCGTGGAAAGTAACATTGCTGATATCTCTCAGTTCATCTTGCAGCGAGCCGATATAGTCTCCATCGCCGGCTATGTGGAGCCTCACGTCGTTCCTGCTGACCGTTTTGAAAGCCTTGGCAAGCAAAGAGAGCCCCTTGTGGGGAACTATCTGCCCCAGATAAAGTAAATTGACAAAACTGTCCTGCTTTCCATTACCGTCCGAGTCCTTGTTCTGGCCTGAGTCAAAGGAGGACATTTCTATACCGTGTGGAATTACAGAACACTTGCCATTTTTCGGAAAACCGTCTTGCTTGTGTAATTCGGCGCTAAAAAAAGAAGGACAGATAAAAAAGTCCACCCTGTTCGACACGCTCCAGCGTTTCATTATTTGATAGATTTTGCAGGGCAGTCTATTACGTTGGCAAACCTCAAAATTGCTCCGCAACTTAATACTTTTCGGGCAAATAGATATATAGTCATGCAGGGTGTAGACGACTTTTCCCCCGGATTTTTGGCAGGCCCAAAAGATAGAATTAGAAAATCCCCCTATATTATTGATATGAACAACTTCTGGTAATTCCTTATCAAGTATCCTTTTTACCATGAAATAAACATGGGGATTCCACTGTTCAACCAGATGCCACAGCGATTTCACCAGCAAAGATTTTTCCTGAGCCCGGTATCCCCAATAGAGATTCCAGGGATAGAATCTATACACTTTAATCTCATCAATGGTTTCATTTATAACGGTCCGAAAACTTTTCTGCGGAGGACAGGTGGTAATGACAAAAACATCATGGCCCTTTTCTTTTATAGCGTTCGCAAGTGTTTTTACATAGACTTCCGTTCCTCCGAGCTCATATGGTTTATATATGTTCGTTACCAGACAAATCTTCATGATCTCTCAGTCCACTGGGAGACACTTGTGCTTTGCGGCTCGCAGCCTCTTAGAAAAGTCTCAGACTGACATTGCTCCTGAGAATTATCTGCTTCTGCAGATATCTTTTTATGCGTCTGGAGAGGTGTACTGATGGTCGTCCGAAAAGGCTCAACACGAAGAGAAAAATATGTTCAACTCGTACAGGCTTCAATGAGATTTTCGCACCCTTGAGAAACATTTTCCTAAATTGTTGAAATTCATCTGCCGCAAAGTAGCAAATACTTCTATTCATATGACAACTTGCGTAAACTGCCCTGGGAGAAATGTCGGCAGGGGCTGTTGCTAACGCTTTATCAATAACGGCGTTTTCATAACGAAATATTTTTTCATTATCAAAAGAAATTCTATTTTGGTGTTCTCTATGCTGAACAAGGTATTCTTTTACTGGAAAGATCATGTACTCCTTTGAAATTCTCAACCACATATCCCAATCTTGGCAGTTCTCAAAAGACTCATCAAACAAGCCAACATTGTCAAATACTTCACGTCTAATCAATACTGAAGAAGGAGCATCCACTGTGTTCCCGAACAATAAGTTCCTGTAAAGTCGTCCTTCTTGATGATGACCTCGGTAGCTGATGACCTCTCCTTGCTCATCGATCAATTCTAACCAGGTGAAGATCAACCCCCAGTTGTTCACTCCACTGAGCCGATTTTGTATGAACTCAAGTTGCTTCTGAAGTTTTTCCGGTTTCCAGACATCGTCATCGTCCAAAAAACAGAGAAACTCACCAGAAGATGCTCTTATCCCGGTGTTCCGAGCACCAGCAAGTCCGGTGTTCTCCTGATAAAGATAGCGAATCCTGTCATTCTCAAGGTAAGAACTGCACGTCTTCTTGGTATTGTCAGTTGAGCCATCATCGATTATTAACAGCTCAAAATTTTGATAGCTCTGAGTTAAGACACTTTCAATAGCACTGCTCAAGTATCCCCTCGAAGAGCCATTATATGTAGTTAAAATAACAGATATTTTGGGACTCATGAACTTACACTCAAGTCAAAAACATACACAAGTAGTGGTGGAGGAGTTTATCGCCTCATTAATGCCTTTTTGAATCGCTTAATCCTCATCTTTGCTGAATGAGGTAATATTCTGTCTAAATTATTATTTATAGCTGTGGCAATTCTATCGAAATCCAACCTGTGCAGCTGAGTCAACAACTGCTGATCGTATTCAGTCTTCTCAGTGAATTTGTGATCCACGAGATGTTTGCCATCAAGGCCGTAGAAAAAGCGCGACTTCACATTGAAACCGGGTAGATAAGCCAAGCCCAGGTCGTCAATGTACTCATACAATTTATTTACAATTACTGCCTCATATAGTTCACTTCCTGGAATCGCCACAAAAACATTAAAACCATAATCGTAAGGTCTTAATCTCTCCATCAATCTTTTTGTTTGGAGATAATCTTCATAGGTTTCGCCGGGTATGCCGGTTACTAGGCTGCAATAGGTTCTGATGCCGTATTTTTTACACCAGTTTATTGTGTTCTCTATTTGAGTAATCGAAATGTCCTTGTTCATCAATTTGAGCATTCTCTCGCTTCCACTCTCTACACCTAGGTAAAAAGCTTTGCATCCTGCTCTACTCATCAATTTGACTATTTCTTCGGATAGATTATTGACTCTGGTCTCGCAGGCCCAAGAAATATCGAGTTTTTTCCTCAATAGTATATCGCAGAAGGTCTGAGTTCTCTGCAGGTTCAGGGTAAAGTTATCCTCTCTGAAATATATGCCCTTAGCGCCGTAATTTTTCACTAAATACTCAATCTCAGCAATGACTCGCTCGGCGCTTAAATAAGTATAGCGTTTGCCCCAAATTGAACCGACTGAACAAAAAGTGCATTTAAACGGACAGCCTCTACTGGTATTCATGGTAAAGACCGGTTCAGCTTCCAGCCAAGAGCAGGTGTAATCGTACGGTAGTTCTGCAAAAATATCCCAGGGCTGAAATGGCAGTGAATCTAAGTGATTCAACCTCTTTTCTCTTATAATTCTCCCATTGACTCCACCATCAGCAATTTCCAGAATGGCCCTTTCCCCTTCACCCAGGACAACATGATCTACGAATTCCGGTATTGTGTCCAAGCCCACCGCGGTCTGTGGGCCGCCAGCGACTAATCTACCATCCCATAGCCCTTTACTCCGCAACTTGTCGATTGCCCGGAATATACGCAAACTATCTCGATAGCAAATAGTATTAACGGAGACACCAACAAGATCAATTTTGTGTTTTTGTAAAAAGCCTCTTTGAATAAAATCTACGCTCTTTAAGTAATTGTCGATAAAATGCACCTTGTGTCCACCCTCTCTTGCTACTGAGATAAGTGATCCCAGTCCCAAAGGTGGCCTCTTTTCTGTTGTAAAAAAGGGGCTTTTCTTAGGTGCCGCTGGTGTTGTCAGTAATATATTCATAGTCCTCAGTGAGATTAGCTTTGCCAACCATATCATCCAAAGCCATGAAGATATCCGTGAATCGATGCCTCCATGTATGTCTTTGCTGACAGGCTCGATAACCGTTCATGGCAATTGTTTTTCTCTCCTTTTCATTTTCCAGGTAATATATAATTTTCTCAACCAGGTCCTGCTGGGTCTCATAGCAGACGATCTCTTCTCCTATCTTGAAATAATCTTCCAGTCCGTCTACATAATCTGTCAACAAAAACCCACCACACATAGGAACTTCGAATATTCTTCCCTTTATCTGCTTAACTCGGCTATCCTTATAGCTGGAGCTAATGTTCAAATTAATCTTGCTATTACTAAAGATGGTGATGACCTCATCAAATGGTATATATTCGCCCCAACCCTTGCCGAACGTTTGTATTGGAATGCCATTCTTAGACAAATGCTCTATAATTTTGGCCCTTACACCATATCTTTGTCCGACAAAAGTCACCTCATAATTACTATTTGCAGGGACATGACGATAATACGTAGGATTTGCCGCCCACTGTGATTTTATTACTCTAAGGTTATTAGTTTCATATTTAGCTATTGCTTTTTCATCTGTAGTTACTGAACAACAGAGATCTCTTGCCAATTTTTTTGAGTAGCGGTCAAAACGCCAGTGGTCATCAGAAAACCACCCTATCACTCTGAACCCTTCTTGATGCAGTTTTCTTAAGGTCTTTGGTGAAATCTGGTTCTGGTAGGTGATGAGAAAAATGTAGTCAGGGTGTTCGCTTTGTGCCCTGTCAATGATTTCTCTATTCATTTTGCGTTTTCCGATCTGCTGCATCCGTTCTACATAGTTGTACCTGACTACGTTGACACCCATATCTTTCAATGGCTCGTAGAAATTGATATCATTGTTGTAGTTTATTGTTCCTACTGTTAACAGCAAGAGGGTCATTCTGACTTCCTTTTGACTTCTGTGCTACGATGCAGCAAAACCAGGTCCCAGCAAAACCGTTGGTTTTAAAAGAAAATGCCCCCGGTCGTTATTTTTGAAACCAAAAGCAGCCACAGCCATAATTCTGAGCGTTTGCCAACTCCGAAGTCGCATTCTGGATAATACCCTTGTCTCTTGAATCATCGGGGATGAGGGCAAACTGTTTCAGTTCCAGTTCATTGAAATAACTCAGAATTTGCTCATATGAATATATTCGATGAGCATTGAACATAATTTTCGGTTTTCCTACCGGAACTACAAACAATAGTGAGCCGCCAGCAGCAAGTACCCGCTGCAGCTCAGCCATTGCCTTCAAATCCCCATCTGGATCAAGTGGATCGCCGTAGCGGCCAAATCCAACATGTTCCACCACATGCATGCAGGAAAGAGAACTAAGACTGCCATTCTCGAAGGGAAGCGATGCCAGATCAGCATAGTCAGTTGATAATTGATGCAGTTGCAGATTCACAGGTCGATAATCGTAAAATCGTACTGGAATGAAGGCGGAGACCACCGTACAAAAATGTAGACTTGAGGATATATCGACGTGAAATTCAGGTTTTGTAAGAGCGACTATCCGGGCGGCCCAGGCGATGTGGTAGATATAGTGACTATCGAAGGTTGTTGATGCTGTCTTGTCACCCAAATGCGGGTATATATTACGCCAGTCCAAAGCAAAGCGGTTGTCAGTAGCTTCAGTTAACTTTTTAAAATATTTGAAATCGCGAATGAATTTAAGCCAGTTAGTCAACTTTATATGATCTGATGTTACTTTCAAACAAATATCCTTCTAAAACATTTTATCATCCTGGTACTATATTTAGTTCGGCAAGAAAGATACTGGTAAATCCAATATTACTTCAGACATATTATTAAAATTTTCTTCTTATTCTTTCTAAAGCCAATACAAATTTCATCATGTAAGCGGGAGCTTTGCCAAATCTCTTCACTGTCATGTAAGGGTCCTTATACTGACAATATTTCCATCCACCCGTATTATCTGCATCAGGATCATAAAAGATATCTGTCCACCTGTGGAGATAGGCAGACCAGTCAGATCTTTGCTCCTGCATGTGGTGTTTGCGCCCGGCAGAGTTCGCGTGCCTGAAGTGCTCAACAAAGGCACCAGGGCAATCAATCACCTCGTATCCTCTTTGCCACAACTTCAGGCAAAGGTCGCCATCAGCATGATAGAACTGATATAGTTCCTCCTCAATCCAACCAACATCTTCCAGGGCGTTGCGTACAAACATGCCGTGATTTACAAACATCTTTTCACCTAGGGTAAGGCCAACCTTATACTCTTGCTCTTGCGGCCATTCGCGCCATTGGAAGGCAACCGCTCCAATATTGCGACCCTGGGTAGTAAGATCTTTGTATTGCTCTAAAGCATGCATTACTGAGCCAGGAACCAGCAGGGTATCATCGCTTATCATCACGATGAACTTGCCCTGAGCGCACTTGAAGCCCAGGTTCATGAAATAGCCCCAGCTTCGTCTTTCAACAGGCTGACCCTTAGAACTGCCTCGATTGTGCTGGACAATGTTGATAATATCTTTCTGCTTAATGAGCCAGCGCAAAGAACCATCGGTGGAACCGCCATCCACCACGATGATCTCGTATGGAACCGAAATCCCGTTGTCGCGGATGCTCTGTATCGCGGCCTTGAGGAATCTTTTGCGGTTATATGAACCCAAGACCACGCTAACCTGCGTCTTTTCTGAATTGCTGGCCATTATTTCTTTATCGCCTCCACAAAATAACCCACGGTAAAACGGCGATCCTTGTCAAACTTATCGAGAAAGTTGCATACTATTGGCATAAAGACTCTAAAATAGCCGGCCAAAAACACTTTAAAAGGAAAAGCCAGAATTTTTAGCATCTGCGGTCTTTGCTCAGAAAACAAATAGGTAAGAAACCGTGCCGATTCCTGACCATAGTGTTTGAAGAAACCACCATTTGGAGTTATCTCAATAATTTCAAAGCTAAAATGTGGCAAGAACCGCTGATACCAAAATGGCGTAAATCCCCCATAGTAGATATGGGGCTCCTGGTGGATGCCACAGCCTAAAGGAGCAGACAGCAGAATTTTCCCGCCTCTTTTTACAATCC
>Ga0255055_10003519_pt1 | contig 10560 bp, 10 predicted proteins | sample JV7_2_27_MG_FD_188633 | JGI IMG/M metagenome (GOLD analysis project Ga0255055, IMG submission 188633) | Seawater microbial communities from Jervis Inlet, British Columbia, Canada - JV7_2_27 | ecosystem: Environmental > Aquatic > Marine > Inlet | place: Canada: British Columbia | collected... | reverse complement strand
TAGATCTCACCCGCAAAGGCAACCCGATTCACGAAAGGCTATTAGATCGATACGGAGTCAAAGGTGTGCCCACGGTTGTGTTTTTAGACCGATGGGGAAAAGAACGACACGATCTGCGCCTGGTGGATTATCTGCCGGCGGATCAATTTTTAATCCGCATGGCAGAGATTAAATACAAGTAAACGGCCGCTGGCGGCTGTATGCGTGCAGCTGCTGTTCTAAAAACAAGCGGACAACTAACAACGAACGATAGTGGAGGTTAGCATGTTGAAAGTCAGATTTTTCCTCAACGAGCCTAATGGGAAGCCGTGAAAGCACTTCAAAAAAATGATGCCCAGGTTGGGCGCGAAGTACGATATCAAGATGGAAACCATCGCCAAACCAAAAGCTGAATACATGACCGACGAATATTTCGAACTGGACCTGCCGGTGGCACCGGCGGTCATGGTTGCTGAAGAGATCGTCGTAGAGGGATCCGACGTTTCAGAAGAAGAGCTCGAGTCCGTCATCCGCAAATATCTGTGAGAAGTACCTTCCGCCGACAATGGTTTTCTCGGTTAAATTTTCGTAAAAAAAATTAGAGGAGAAACCAAAAGATGGAAAACGCGCTGTATTCCATAAATCTGGTAATCCATATAATGGCTGCAATTTTGTGTGTGGCGGCACCTTTTTACCAGCTGCGATGGGTCAAGTTGAGGGGAAAATTAGGATATCCTATTATCTATCCTTTTGACCGAGTGGTGGAAAACGTATTGAGTATGCAGCCGAGACTCTGTTTCGCTTTTAACATAATTTTAATTCTAACGGGTTTTGCCTTCCCCCTAATTCATTATGGGTTTCACGGGCAATGGCAGGAAGTCAGTAATCTTGCCCTGGCCATCTTCTCCGCTAAAACAATTCTGGCCTTAACTGGGCTGGCCGTTCTCGTACATGGTGTCTGGATTCTGGATCCTGAGATACAGAAGACCTTTGCGACCTTCTCGCCCACAAAACAGCCGTCTGATGAGTTACTCAATCGATTCTGGGCACTACGTGCCACGCGTAAACGAACCTGCCAGTTCTGCTTCGGGCTGGCACTGACGATTGTCGCAATTACACCTATTTTACGGTTTTATAAATGAGTGCGACGCAAAAACTTATCGAGAACTGTGACGATTGTGGCGCCTGTGTGCGCACCTGCACTTTTTTGCGCCATTACTGTGATTCTCCTACCGAGTTAGCCAGGCGTTTCAGGCGCAACCCCCTCGAGAACATCGAGATACCTTATTCATGCTCGCTTTGTGGATTATGCCAGCGTATCTGCCATCTGGACCTGCACCCAGGCCTGATGTGCCTTGAAACAAGGCAGAAAATCTTCCAAACCCGGCAGAAGGATGCGCTTCCGAATGATTTTGTTTATGATTACATGATCCCGCAGTTAAAAAGCCTCAGGAACCATCAAATTATAAGTACCTCGCCGGTCTTTACCCTCAGTAGGGCCGGCAAAAAAAATAAAGGAACTTTAAAACGTGTCTTTTTCCCGGGTTGTTCACTGCCGGCTTATTCGCCCGGCCTGGTGCTAAAAGTATATCAGTATTTACAAAAAAAGATTCCGGGAATCGGAATCGTTCTCAACTGTTGTGGCAAACCAAGCCGTGATCTTGGCGATCAAAATCGTTTTCGCAAGATATTTGAGGGAGTCGAAAAAGAGTTTTCACAACTTGGAATCGAGGAGGTAGTGGTTGCCTGTATCAACTGCCAGGGGATCTTTGCAGAACACAGTGATATCAAAATACGAAATATTTACGAGATTATGGCAGAAATGGGTCTGCCTGAGCCCATTTCGGGAGGTGGTGGGCAGGAGATTACCATCCACGACTCATGCCCGGCCAGATACAGGCCCGAACTTCGCAACGCGGTAAGACAGATTGCCTCCCAGATGAATTTTAATGTCCAGGAAATGAAATTTAAAAAAGAAACGACCCAATGCTGTGGGGCCGGCGGATGCTCCCCCATGGGCAACACGGCCTTAGCTGACAGGCACACCAAGGCCCGGGCCGGGCAGGCAAAAAGCCAAATCGTCTCATATTGTGCGCACTGTCGCGAGCGTTTCTCAACCTGCGGTCCTTCTCTGCATGTTCTCGATTTAATCTATGGCAGCGCATATAAACAACAAACTGAAGAATACCATGATAGCTGGCGCAACTGGCTCAACCGCTGGTATTTAAAGAAAAGATTTCAACTCATGAAAATTTGATCGTCATATCCCTATTCGAGGAGAATGAAAGAATAGACAACTTATAATATTATCGCGGAAGGAGGTAAAACGTATGTTAAAAGTCAAATTTTTTCTTAACGAGCCCAGAGGGAAGACATGAAACCATTTCGAGGAAATGATGCCCAGGCTGGGCGAAAAGTACGAGATTGAAATCGAAACCACATCCAAACCCAGAGCGGAATTCACAACCAACGCGTATCTTGAACTGGGGCTCCCGAAAGCCCCGGCAATTATGGTGGGAGATGAAATTTTGATTCAAGGTGCGGACATTTCGGAAGAAAAATTAGAGGCGATTATTTGTAAACACCTGGATCTCCCATCACCGGAACCCCAAAAAAGAGGAATCTTTGGTCGAATTCTAAAAAAGTAAACCTTAATGTATTCAAAGGCGGAGTCCAGCAGGTTGGCAAATCGGTTTTCGCGGGCGTACCGGAACAGAAAACCTTAATTTCCTGCCAGAGACAACTTATAGTGGTTGTAAAAAAACGTTCCGATATTCAAACGTTTTTTTCTACAACCACTTATGCCGCACTTCCGAATTTCGGAACATTATTATGGAAAACGGTATAAAAAGAAAGGGCTAACGATACATCTTTTTATGGAAGGAGGTCTAGCATGCTTGAACGAATGACAAAATTCTCTATGGATCGTCCAAAGACGGTCATCGGGTTGGCCATCATAATAACGGTGCTTTTCGGCACTCAGTTCCCCCGGATCACTATTGATACGGACCCGGAAAACATGCTGGAAGTTAATCAACCCGACCGCATGCTCTACAATCGCATCAAAAAAGATTTTGGCATTCGCGACTTGATCGTTGTGGGGATCGTGGATGAAAAGAGCGTCTTCCGTCCCGAATCATTGGAGCGGGTGGCAAGGGTAACATCTGAAATCATTAAGATCAAAGGAGTGATCATCGAGGATGTGGTAAGCCTTACTACCACGGACAACGTCAAGTCATCAGGAGGACTGCTGGATATCCATCCGGTGATGGGGGAAATTCCCCGCAACTCAAAAACCGTTGATCAGCTCCGACGCGATATTGCCGAGAACCCCTTTCTTCACGAGAAAATCGCCTCGGCTGACGGTACAGCCGTTGCGCTGTATATCCCTATTGAGAAGAAAGATATGAGCTACCGCATCGCCAGGCAAATCCAGGCCGTCCTCGACCGTGAACTCCTACCCGGGCAGACATCCCACCTGGCCGGGCTGCCGGTTGCAGAGGATACCTTCGGTAACGAGATGTTCATTCAGATGGCGGTGGTTGCACCCCTTGCCTTTATGGTGATCATGATTCTGGTGTTCGTTCTTTTCCGCAAAATAGCGTTCCTTCTTCCGGTTGGGATGACCGCCATGTTCGCCGTAATCTGGGCCATGGGGTTACTCATCGGCACGGGGAACACGGTCCACATCATGAGTTCAATGATTCCGGTCTTTCTTATGCCCATTGCAATCCTGGATGATATACACATATTAAGCGAGTTTTTTGACCGTTACAGGGTGCTCGGTGACAAGCGCAGTGCACTTGTGGAAGGGATGCAGCCGCTCTACCGGCCGATGCTCTTCACCTCATTGACATCGGCTGTTGGCTTTGCATCCCTGGCTCTGGCAGACATTCCCCCGGTGCGGGTGTTCGGACTCTTTGTGGCATTTGGCATCATAGCGGCCTTGATTTTATCCATCACCATGGTCCCGGCGGTGATCAGCCTCATGAGCGATGAGAAGTTAAAAAAGATCCTCCCCAAGGAGGGAAGCGATAGCACTTCCATCTTCGACCGAGTTTTAAAACCCATTGGCCGATTCGCCTTTTCCCGGGCCCGAACGGTTCTGATTTTTGGTCTTGTGTTGGTAGCTGTCGGGATCAGCGGTGTCCTTCAGATCCAGATCAACGACAACCCCGTAAAATGGTTCAAAAAGGGACATCCGATGCGAGTGGCCGATACCGTTATGAACCGCCTTTTGGGCGGCACCTACATGGCCTATGTAATGGTAGATGGGAAGGAACCGGAAACAATCAAAAAGCCGGAAGTGGTTAATTATCTCGATGGGATACAAACGCATCTGGAAAGAAATTCTTTGGTGGGCAAGACTTCCTCGGTCGCGGACATCGTCAAACGGATTAACCTGGTACTGCACGATAACGACAAAGTCTATTATAAAGTTCCTGATTCTAAAACCGCCGTGGGGCAATTTCTCTTTTTGTTTCAATCTTCCGGAGACCCAAACGATCTGGATAACTTTGTCGATCGAGAGGCGCGTCAGGCCAATATCTGGATTCAGATGAAAGGGGGCGACAATCAGCAAATGACCGCGGTTGAGTCTGATCTTGAAAGTTTCATTAAGACCAACCCTCTTCCCGATGGTATTAGCCTTCACTGGTCCGGACTCACATACATCAATAAGGTGTGGCAGGATCTCATGGTCTTCGGGATGCTTAAAGCGATTCTGGGCAGCTTCCTGGTGGTCTTTGTCTTAATGGTGATCCAGTTTCGGTCGCTCACACTGGGTTTGCTCTCGATGGTGCCTTTGTCGGTATCCATTCTCCTTTCCTACGGACTCATCGGGTGGGTGGGAAAGGACTACGACATGCCTATCGCAGTTTGTTCTTCCCTTTCCTTGGGTTTGGGGATCGACTTCGCCATACATTTTATCCAAAGATTTAAGATGCATTACGCGAAAACCGGGGATCTCGATGAAACCAATCGCTACATGTTCGGCGAACCCGGTCGCGCTATCGCTCGAAATGCCATTGTGATCTCTTTGGGATTTTTGCCACTCGTCTCATCATCTTTGGGACCCTATGTTACGGTCGGATTCTTTTTCGCCCTGCTAATGGCATTCAGTACCGTTTCAACCCTTTTGATACTCCCTGCGGCAATGCATATCGTCGGGCCGCGTATCTTGAAAGGAGCTACATCATGATACTGGAGGTGTTTAAATGAAGAGGATTATATTTGGTGTAGGGGTCATGATGTTTCTGGTTTTTTGTCTGGCACTTTCCAAAAAAGCAATTGGCCAGGACGAGCAGCTGAGCCCAATTCAAATCATCGAAAATTCTCAGCTTGCATTCTATTACCAAGGTGACGATATGAAAGCCCAGGTCAATATGGAGCTTATTGCTAAGGGCGGCGGCAAACGAACGCGCGTCATGACCATGCTCCGATTTGATGAAACAAAAGGGGCAAACCAAAAATATTTCATATATTTCCACAAACCCGGCGATGTGCGCCGAATGACCTTCATGGTTTATAAAAATCCCGCAAAGGAAGATGACCGCTGGATATTCGTTCCCGCCGTAGATCTGATCAGACGGATTGCGGCCGACGACAAACGCTCCAGTTTCGTGGGATCAGATTTCACCTATGAGGATGTGTCCGGCCGCGATGTGGCCTCTGACAACCACAGCTTGCTGCGGTCGGAAAAACTCGAGGGCCAGGACTGCTTTGTGATTGAAAGTATTCCAAAAGAACCCACCGAGTACATAAAAAGGCTATCGTGGATTGACAAAAAGACGTCTCTCCCATTGAAGGAAGAATATTATGATGCTCAGAACGAGCTATATCGGATATTCACAGCCGACAAGATTGAAGATATCAAAGTCGGTGAAGGGACCGATGACAATGTGTTTCCAACGGTAACACGCCGAACCATGAAAAACTTAAAGACCGGACACCGTACCGAAGTTGTTTATAAGTCGGTCGTATACAATCTGGGACTGAAGGATAAAGATTTCAGCGAACGCCACATGCGTCGGCCACCGCGCTCATGGATCAGGTAATCTTGGTAAACTACCTAGTAATAGACGATGAACCAAATAGTTACGATAGTGATGGTACTGGCAGTCCTATTGCAGTTCCCAGCATACGCCCAAGAGACAGAGGCTGAAAAAAACATCGAGATACACGGATTCCTCATGGGGAATTATTCGCGGCGGACGTCCAGCCAGAGGCCAGACGGGAAAGAGGGAGATGATTTTCTTCTGGCTGAAGAGAGATTTCGGTTAGATGTTTTCGGATGGACAGAATCCATCGAGGCTTCGATACGATTCAAAGGGGATCTTCTTTATGATCACGTGGCCAAAGAGTTTGACACCGATACTCGGGAACTTTATCTGGACTATACGACAGGAGCCTTCGACTTCCGCTTAGGTAGACAGATCGTCACCTGGGGGGTGGGGGATCTGCTCTTTATCAATGACGTTTTCCCGAAAGACTATGTCGCTTTTTTTTCAGGAAGACCTCTGGAGTATTTAAAAATCGGCTCGGATGCCTTAAAAATCAGCTTCCATCCCGATATCTTTTCCGCTGAACTGGTGGTGATCCCCTTTTTCGAACCCAATAATCTCCCTGAGTCAGATCGATTTTTACTTTTTGATCCATTCCCCCAAATTTCGTCACGTAAAAAGGAAGAACCCAACACAACACGTGAAAATACCCAGCTGGCCTTGCGACTCTACCGCAGGATCAAGGAGTTCGATGTTTCGGCCTATGCATACAGAGGTTTCTGGCTAACACAGAATATGAAGCCTGACGACCTGACTGCGCCCACCCGCGTGATAAACTTCTATCCCGATCTTTCCGTCTATGGATTAAGTGTCCAGAGTGCGGTTCTGGACGGGGTCCTAAGTTTTGAAACAGGCTATTACCAATCGAGGGAAGATGAGGCCGGCAAAGATCCATTTATTCGAAACTCCCAAATCCGCGCTTTAATCGGATACCAGCGTCAGATATGGCAGGACTTCACTGCGGACGTCCAATATTATAGCGAGTACATGCTCCATCACGAGGAATATGTTGAGAATCTGCCCGAAGGAGCTCCCAAGTTAGATGAATACAGGGATATCGCCACAATCAGGCTCACCCAGTTATTGATGCACCAGACGCTGAAGCTTTCTTTTTTTGCTTTTTACAGCCCAATCGATGAAGACTATTTGATTATTCCCGAAGTCAAATACAACATTACCGATGAATTATCTGTGGCCCTGGGGGCTAACATTTTCGGTGGACCAGAAGATACCCCTCATTTTGGTCAGTTCGATAAAAACGACAATATTTACACTGTTATAAAATATGAGTTTTAGGAAAGCGTATCCGAATTAGGAAACTCACATTAAAAATCCGGGGACTTATGTTTTTGGCTTATCCAAAACCCATTTTCACCCGGAATTAAAAGAGATTACTATTTATGGGCGGCTTAAAGTATCCTCCAATTTTACGTAATAAGGATTATAAACACTCCTCTATTTTTACACCGGAGAATTTGCTCAGGGAGGCAAGACGTCAACGGTCTATTGCGAACAATAAGGTTCCTCGAATCTGTCTGCTTGATCCGGATGGCGATATTGTGAGTAATCTGTGTACGAAAAAAAAGGCCATCGTCAATCCCTACTGGGCCTGCTACCATACGCAGATGTACATCTTTCAATATGGAGAAATAGAATATGGCATTATTGGTTATGCCGTTGGAAGTTCCTTCTCTGTGCTGGTCGCCGAAGAGTTGTTTGCAGCGGGGTGTAAGCTGTTATTCAGCATGAGCTCTGCCGGACAGATAATTCCAAAAGCAAAACCACCCTATTTTATCCTCATTGAAAAGGCCTTAAGAGATGAAGGTACCAGCTATCACTATCTTCCCCCTTCGGACTACAGTTTAATCAACCAAGACCTCCATGATATTGTAACCGATGTTTTGGATCAATCAGCTCTACCCATATATCGAGGGGACACCTGGACAACCGATGCTCCCTTTCGGGAGACATCCTCATCCATCGAACATTTCCGGTCCCTGGGGATACTGGCCGTAGAAATGGAAGCCGCAGCTTTATATGCTTTTTCCCGGGCCAGAGATAAGCCCGTAATTTGTTTCGCGCATGTAACGAATCAAATGGCAAGTATCGAAGGGGATTTTGAAAAAGGCTTTGATAATGGATGTAGCGATTGCATGCAGCTGATACATATTGCTGCAAAGGCCTGGATGGCCCGGAATTTGTGTTGACCCACAGTTTTGAGTGGATAATCAGAATATGCGCAATGAAATTGCTATACGGCTTATTTTTTTCTTTAGTATCTTTGTAATAGTGGCGTTTTGGGAATTGCTGGCCCCGCGCCGCGAATTGACCACTTCCAAAAAAGTTCGCTGGATCAGCAACCTGGGCATCACTTTTATGAGCCCTTTGCTGGTACGCCTGTTGTTTCCGGTTTTGGCCGTAAACATGGCCCTAAAAGCCCAGGAGCGCGACTGGGGTCTTCTAAACAATTTTGATCTGCCCTACTGGCTCGATATTGTTGTCGGAATCGTTATTCTGGACTTGGTCATCTACCTGCAACATGTTATGTTTCATGCAATTCCAATTCTGTGGCGCCTGCACATGGTGCATCACGCCGATCTGGATTATGATGTGACCACCGGATTGCGTTTCCACCCCATAGAGATTATCTTATCCATGGGCATTAAGCTATCGGTTGTGGTTATTTTTGGTCTTCCGGCGGCGGCTGTTATGATATTTGAGGTCATATTGAATGGTGCGGCCATGTTTAATCATGGAAATATCCGTCTGCCGTTAAAAATTGACCGCATAATGCGCTACTTCATTGTTACCCCTGATATGCATCGTGTGCATCACTCCGTGATTATCCGCGAGACCAACAGCAACTATGGCTTCAATCTGCCGTGGTGGGACAGGTTGTTTGGAACCTATTGCCACCAGCCGGCTAAAGGCCATACGGATATGACTATCGGATTGACGCAGTTCCGCGAACCCGCAAAGCTAACATTACCCTGGTTGCTGATTCTACCTTTCATCGGCAATCCGGGCCGGTATCCAATCAATCGTCACTGATAAAAGGCCATGAGAAGCTCGGAAACTCAAAACAACCCGGACTTAGTGTAGAGATTACCAATCAATCTTTTTATTTATGTTAAAAATTATTGCAAATTAAGGAGCTACAAGTATGGAAACTCAATTTACGACTCAGGACAAAAAATGGATTCAAGATACGATCCGGGAAACATACTCGAAAGCCGCCAAAGGCCCAAAAGACCTGTTTAATTATCCCACGGGCCATGAGGGGCTGACAGCCTTAAAATATGACCCTGAACTTCTCCAAGCATTACCCTCGGATGTTGCCGCCTCATATTGCGGAGTGGGCAACCCCTTCACTTTGGGACCCATCAATGCAGGGGATGTAGTCCTGGATGTGGGCTGTGGAGCCGGCGTCGATACGCTCATTTCCGGAATGCGGACGGGCCCTTCGGGAAAAGTGGTGGGAATCGATTTAACACCCGCTATGCTGGAAAGGGCAAAAAAAAATCTTTCAAAGACTGAATTAAAAAATGTTCGTTTTGAGGAAGGTTCGGTTGAAAATTTGCCCTTTGCAGACGAAGACTTTGACGTCGTAACCTCAAATGGGGCCCTAAACCTTGTCCCCGACAAAGCCAGGGCTTTTGGCGAAATCTACCGCGTTTTAAAACCAGGTGGACACCTGATGGTTGCAGACGAAATTCTAATCGGCGAGTTGCCCAAGGAAAAAGATAAAATAATCAAGAGTTGGGCTCAATGAGAGGGCGGGGCCATACCGGGAAAGGATTTCCTGGCAATGCTCAAAAAGGCCGGCTTTTTGAATGCTGAACTGGTCGAAAAAACGGGTTTCAACAGTTCCCCGGCTACTGAAGGGGTCTTAATCCGTGCCGGAAAATAAACCACATTAGGCATGCAAACCAAATAGAACCCATCTCAAAAATGTCTTTTGGCCCAATATCTTTGTTGGTGCCTCGTTTCAAATCCTCGACATACAACAGTATGCCTCCGGTTTAAAACTCGGCCCCGCCGCGATCTTGAACCAAAATCCTATTTTTGAGATGCGTTCTAAAAAGAAGGAAGCAAATTATCTAATGAGCCTGCAAGGGAAAGTTGTTCGCAGCTCTGTCGTGATTTTTTATTTATTAATCGGGCTCGAAATCATCATCATGATCAGCCCCTTTGCGGCCTATTTCTATGCCGGGTATGGCCCGTTACTCAATGCACTCTATGCTTTTCCTGCCACTGCCTGGCTGACCGGCTTTTTTTTACCCCATGCCGTCGTCTCCAAAAGCAGTGTTCTCAATTTTGTCAACGGTTTTGGTCGGACTCTGTTCTCCCTTGGAATCCTTGCATTTTTGATCGGAGCTTTCCAAGTTTACACGGCCAAGTTTCGCCGCAAAGGTGTGGTGACCGGAATTCTGTATCGATGGATTCGCCATCCCCAGTATCTGTTTCTCGCCATCGCCGGATTGGGCCTGCTCCTGTTCTGGCCGCGCTTTTTTATCCT
>Ga0255055_10003518_pt1 | contig 10563 bp, 3 predicted proteins | sample JV7_2_27_MG_FD_188633 | JGI IMG/M metagenome (GOLD analysis project Ga0255055, IMG submission 188633) | Seawater microbial communities from Jervis Inlet, British Columbia, Canada - JV7_2_27 | ecosystem: Environmental > Aquatic > Marine > Inlet | place: Canada: British Columbia | collected... | reverse complement strand
TATCCAACATTTCCAGCCTGGCGCGCAGGGTATGGGGGTTTTTGGGTCCGCTTTGATAGCTAATTTCCATCCCCAAAACACCTGAAAATTTAACTGCAGTCAGGTTTTTGATAACAGGTATATCTGCCAATTGCATCCCGGAAATTATGGCCTCCATGTCAAATCGTCCATTTTTGTTTCTAGCTGCAATGTCCGCCTGTCCGATTATACTGCCACCATATGCATTTAAACTGAAAAGAAATATTCTGCGGGCGCGCAACAGTGAGGCCAATCTTGGAACTACCCGCATCTCTTCAGCATCCAGCATTCGGTTACCGAAATATTCAAAATTAACGGAATCGAGCTTTAAACCCGGGGGAAATGTTGGAAATACGTGCCCGATCGACACTTCCAGATCCGGATTGATTTGATGGATTTTAAAGATTATATACCTTTTTACGGAATCAGACGGAAAAAGGTAATAAATCAGAAAGACCATGGTTGTGGTTACAAATATAAAGTATAAAAACCATTTTTTTAATCTAGTCATGGGCTAACATACCCTTTCCTTGGGGGGTTATTCCGCACCATCCTATCATTGAGCTCAGCCTAAGGCAATCTAGGCATAAAAGTCCCCTTTTTTTAATGGATTAGACTCTTGCCTTATGCGCCCCATTCGGATATAAAGCCAGCTTTTACAGGCAGTTTTCAAAAATCGAGAATAGGCCAATGCGGACGTATTGTTTCGAACTAATATGTTCCGATTACCCCCCCATGGATGTGCATGCCCGTGAAAGAGTGGTTTGAATGGAGGGGGGTATTGGAGCAATATCATAAACAATCGTTTCGGGTTGCGGGTTACGCCTTGCGCGTTAAAACTTTAAACCCGTAACTCGAAACACGCAACCCGCAACAGGCATTTATCGAGTGCTCTATTGGGTCTTAACTCCATCACTCCATTAAAATCTGCCCTTCGCCCGGGCCGGTGCAACATAGGGGATAACCGTAACATAATTCTGAGAATCAGGCTAACTTCGGATAGACGCTAAATGGCTATAAAAAAAATGACACCTATCGCGGTTGTGGGGATGGCCGGACTATTTCCCGGAGCAACAGATTTGGATGTCTTTTGGCAAAATATTATCGACAAAATCGATAGTGCACGGGAGGTTCCGCGGGGCAGATGGATTGTGGAACCCAATTCAATGTATCACCCCGCGCCTGCCCCTGACAAGGCTATTTCAAAACACGCCTGTTTGATAGATAATTTTCGTTTTAACCCCCAGGGATTTGATCTCGATCATGACCTTTTAAATTCACTTGATCCCTTACATCACATGGTGCTCCATACCGGCAGAACAGCAGTCCGCGATCTGGTCGGTCGATCCTTAAACAAAGCGCGCACCGGTGTCATCCTGGCCGCTATAGCCTTACCCACAGATACCGCATCAGCCCTCACGAGACAAATATTTGAAAACAGCTTTGTCGAAAAATTATTTGACAGCCCCGATCTTGAGTTCCCGACCCGTAACACCAGCCTGGCCAGCAAAGTAGCCGGCCTGCCGGGTGCGTTGCTTGCCAGGGGAATCGGACTGGGAGGTGGAACTTACACATTGGACGCAGCCTGCGCATCCTCACTTTATGCGGTTAAACTTGCCTGTGACCAGCTTGCTTCCCATCGGGCCGACACAATGTTGGCGGGTGGTGTCTCAAGACCGGACTGCCTTTACACTCAAGTTGGTTTCAGTCAACTCCGAGCCCTATCGCCCAGTGGATGCTGTTCACCGTTTGATGAGAGCGCAGACGGCCTGGTGGTGGGAGAGGGTGCCGGTATACTGGTATTAAAACGGCTTGCGGATGCCATAAAAGATGATGACCCGATCTATGGCCTCATTGCCGGTATCGGACTATCCAATGATCTGAGAGGCAACCTGCTGGCACCGGACAGTGAAGGACAGCTGCGTGCCATGCGTTGGGCCTATGAATCCGCAGGATGGACACCGCGTGACATCGATCTGATTGAATGCCACGGTGCCGGTACACCGGTCGGGGATAACACGGAACTGCTGAGTTTAAGAAAACTATGGGGCCCTTCCGGCCGGCGTTCACGACAGTGTGCTATTGGTTCGGTCAAATCGGGGATCGGCCATTTGCTTACCGCTGCAGGTGCTGCCGGGATGATAAAAACGCTTCTGGCGCTAAATCATAAAATTTTACCCCCTTCTCTCAACTTTACACGACCCCCCGACCACAGCCCGTTGCACGATAGCCCCTTTCGCGTTCAGACTGCAGCCGAAGCGTGGAACAGAGAGGATATATCGGGCCCCAGGCGAGCAGCAATCAGTGCCTTTGGATTCGGTGGAATAAATGCGCACTTGCTTTTAGAACAATGGCGCCCCCAAACTTTTGCTTTTGAACATGCCAAACCACCCCTAAATAACGCCCCCCCTGACCCCCTGTCTGCGGGGAACAGTACCGACCCGTTGCCAAAGACCGCAAAAGTTAGCGCCATCACCGTCGAAACCTTACCGCCCGTTGCAATTGTAGGCATGGAAGCAGTTTTCGGCTCAATACGGAACCTGCGAGAATTTCAGGAAGTCATATTCAACGGGGAATCCATTATCGCAGACCGACCGAAATCCCGCTGGAAAAGTTGCGACAATTATGCCGCACAGCGTTTTCTCGATCTGGCCTCCTTGCCCGGTGCTTTCATCGACGAATTTTCGGTTGATATAACCGATTTTCGTATACCGCCTAACGAGATCCGTGACATACTTCCCCAGCATCTTTTAATGCTTAAAATTGCAATTCGGGCCATGAAGGATGCCGGCCTTGCCTTAAAGGAGGAGCGTCCGCGCATGGGAGCAGTTATTGGCATTGATTTCGACATGGAAGCAACCAATTATCAGTTACGATGGAATCTTCCCAACTGGATTCAATCTTGGAAGAAAAAATATGGCCTCCAGATAGACGCCCCCAACCTTTCGGACTGGATAAAATCATTGAGAGAATCGATCGGTCCGCCTCTAACTGCCACACGGACGCTGGGCGCACTCGGCAGTATGGTGGCCAGCCGAATTGCCCGGGAATTACGACTGGGAGGGCCCAGCTTTGTGGTTTCTGGGGAGGAGAATTCGGGCTTAAAAGCGCTTGAAATCGGGCTTAGATCTTTACAGCAATATGAAACAGATGTGTTTCTTGCAGGCGCCGTGGACCTTTGCGGCGATATCCGTACCATCGTCACCGCCGATAAAATCAATCCTTTTTCAAAATATGGCACCGTCAGGCCCTTTGATCGCTCTGCAGACGGCAGCCTACCTGGAGAGGGTGCAGTGGCCCTGGTTATGAAGAGAATTGATCAAGCTTTGGCTGATGGAAATCGGATCTATGCCGTCATAAAGGGAACCGGCAATGCAAATGCCGGCGGCCTTGACACAGGCGCACCGGCCGTTAAAGCCTATACCAATGCGCTCAGACGCGCCTTCAGGGATGCCACTCTAACCCCATTTGACATCAGTTACTGTGAAACCCATGGTGTTGGAGAGCCTGCGTCAGACGATATCGAGACCCAGGCGCTGCACGATTTTTTTAGTAACAGAAACGAACCCTGTGCGATCGGTTCATTGAAACCGAATATCGGGCATACCGGTGCAACTGCCGGTCTGGCCGCACTGGTCAAAACGGCCCTGTGTCTTTATCAGGAAATAATTCCACCTTTGATAAACTTTACGACACCGGCAAATACCATCTGGCGCCAGCAAACCTTTCACATCCCGATCTCGGCACAATACTGGCTGCGAAATAGAAAGGACGGGACCCGTAGAGCCGCCGTAGCTTCAATGGCACCGGATGGCAATTGCGCCGCTATAGTCCTCGAAGGTTTTGAAGGCGTTTCGGCCAATAGGGCGGCCAAAAACATTTCGGTGGAAAGAAAACAGCCTTTAGGATTAACGCCCTATGGCCTTTTTGTGGTTGAGGGCCAAAGTCCGGCTGCCCTTATCAAAGGTCTCAAGGGCCTTGACCATCATATAACCAAATGCATGCAACGAAATGTCCCTGTTGAGATGGCTGCCCGCAGCTGGTTTGGGTCCAACCCGCTGCAACCGGAAAAATCCTGCGCGGTCTCCCTGATTTCCGATGATATCGGCCCTCTCAAAAAATGGATCAGCCGGGCCCAACAAACGATACTATCGGACGGGCGCCAGATTATATCGGGTTCCAAAGGCTTCAATTATAGCCCTTCGCCAAGTGGTCCAACCGGCGAAACGGCCTTTGTTTATCCTGGTTCCGGGAATCATTACATCGGCATGGGCAGAGGCATCGGTGTCCGGTGGCCGGAAATCCTTCGCACGATGGATGCGGCCACCCAGCAACTCAAATCTCAGATACGCCCGTATGCCTATGTCCCCCATCGCGTCTCCTGGGAACGGGGTTGGGAGCAGCAAGCTTACAGTTCGCTTATTTCCGACCCGCTGAATTTGATCTTTGGACAGGTGATGCATGGCGAAATTGTCACCCGTCTGGTAGAGAGTTTCGGCATTCAGCCTGAAGCCGTTATCGGCTACAGCCTGGGAGAATCGGCCGGCCTGTTTGCCTCGGGTGCTTGGCCGGATCGCAACCAAATGCTGCATCGCATGCTTGACAGCGACCTTTTCACCACCCAGCTTGCAGGCCCCTACAAGGCGGCCCGCAAGGCCTGGAACATTCCACCAGATGAGATATTCGATTGGTGCGTGGCAGCCGTCAACCGACCGGCCGGGACTGTAAAAGATATTATTGGTCGGTGGCCCACCACACGGCTGCTGATCGTGAATACACCGGCGGAATGCGTTATCGGCGGCAGAAAAGAAGAGGTTGAAGCAGCCGTAAAAAAACTGGGCTGCGAAGCACAATTTCTTGATGGCGTGGTCACGGTGCATTGTGACGCAGTGGCGCCGGTCGCTGCAGCTTACAAAGATTTACATGTTTTCCCCACAAGGCCACGAGAAAATGTCAGATTTTATAGTTGCGCCTCAAGTCGGTCATATGCGCTCACCAGTGATGGCGCTGCCGATTCAATTCTTCAACAAGCCCTTAAAGGTTTTGACTTTACCGCCACCATTGAGCAGGCCTATCAAGACGGCATACGCATTTTTTTGGAAATGGGACCATCGGCATCCTGTTCCAGGATGATCGGCCGAATACTGGATAAAAGGCCCCATCTGGCCACTTCAGCCTGTATCCACGGAGAAGATGACTATCTTACGATTCTCAAATTTCTCGGTATCCTTATATCCGAACGCTTGCCGGTTAATTTGGAAAGGCATTACGGGATGGATTCGTTGCCAATGGATTCTATCGATTTAAACCATAAGGATGCCCAGGGGCTAATAAAAATTTTAACCGGGGGAAAAAGACCATCCCCTGCCCCCGTGCCAATCCATCAAAAGGTTCAGCTTGCAGCGACCAGGGCTCAAGGGTCGGTGGCAAGCAGCCGATCTTCAAATTCTATCCTTCCGGTACGACCTAACGATACCGGCGCCGCTGACCAGATGGCAGAACTATTGGACCAGTTTAACAAAAGCCTTGAAAAAACTGCTGAGGCCCACAAAGACTATCTGGATTTTTCAAATGAGTCCACCCATGCCTATGCCCAGGTTTTAGAGTTCCAAAACCGGCTCCTCGAAGGCAAAATACAGGCTGCTAAAAAAAAGTATTCATCCGCCAGCCCCAGCACTAAATCTTCCTCACCCAGCTTCACGCGGGAGCAGTGCTTGGAATTCGCCACCGGCGCGGTGTCCAATGTGCTTGGAGCGGACTTCGCCGATGTGGACACTTACAAAATAAGGGTTCGCCTACCGGATGAGCCGCTGATGCTGGTGGACCGGATTCTTTCAATTGAAGGCCAGAAAAAATCCCTGGGTTCGGGTCGCATCATCACCGAACATGACGTTCGACCGCAGGCATGGTATCTGGATGGCGGCACAGCCCCCGTCTGCATATCGGTTGAGGCGGGACAGGCCGACCTTTTTCTTTGCGCTTATCTGGGAATCGATCTAGCCGTTAAAGGATTGCGCGCTTACCGACTCCTTGATGCAAGCGTTGAATTCCATCGCGAATTGCCGCAACCGGGTGATATTATCCGTTATGAAATCGCAATTGAAAAGTTTATGCGACAGGGGGATACCTATCTATTTTTGTTCAGTTTTGAAGGCTTTATCGGCAATTCCCATCTCATCAGCATGTCCAACGGTTGTGCCGGGTTTTTTACAGAAGATGAAATTCAAAATTCAGGCGGAATAATTGCCTCCGAGGAGGAATGCCAAATTATCGAGGGCAGCATCCCGGATGATTGGATGCAACTGGTACCGTTTCAAACCGAAAGCTACGACCATAAGGCCGTCGACGAATTGCGTGCCGGAAACCTGGCGGGATGTTTTGGTGAAAGGTTCGAGGGTCTTACCTTGGCCCCATCTCTTAGGCTGCCCGGTGGTAAACTGAAATTGATCGACCGCATACAACGCATTGATCCCCGGGCCGGACGTTACGGCCTTGGCCTGATTCGTGCTGAAGCGGATATACATCCGGATGACTGGTTCTTAACCTGCCACTTTATGGACGACATGGTTATGCCCGGAACGCTGATGTATGAATGCTGTGCCCATACCCTCAGGGTTTTCATTCAACGCCTGGGCTGGATAAGCGCAAAACCGGGTCCGTGTTATCAGCCGGTAGCCGGTGTGAAAAGCGTGCTAAAATGCCGCGGGCCGGTTACACCTGCCACTCGCCAGGTTATTTACGAAGTTGAATTAAAGGAGCTTGGCTATGGTCCGGAGCCTTATGTAATTGCGGATGCCCGTATGTATGCCGATGGACACTATATTGTTTTTTTCAAAAACATGTCCCTCAAAATGAGCGGTATAAACCGCCGGGAAATTGAAACCTTTTGGTTGAAAAGATCAAGCAGTCTAGTTAAACAACAGCTAACCAATAATAAAAAAGTGATATTTGATCGAGATAAAGTGATAGAATTTGCCATCGGCAAACCCTCCAATGCCTTTGGGAATCTTTATAGAGAATTTGATGAAAAACGTTTTATCGCCCGGCTGCCAGCACCGCCGTATTCATTTATAGACAGAATCACGGCGGTCGAGCCTCCGGCGTGGATCCCGAAACCGGACGGCTGGGTGGAAGCTGAGTATGACGTGCATCCGGATGCCTGGTATTTTAGAGCCAACCGGACCCCCTCCATGCCATATTGTGTATTGATGGAAATTGCTCTGCAAACGTGCGGCTGGCTGGCGGCTTATGCGGGTTCTGCCTTGAAAAGTAAAAAAGACCTTAGATTCAGAAACCTGGAGGGCAGTGGTATTTTATATCAAGATATCTCAGCTGAGTTTATGATCCTGAAAATACGCAGCCGCATGACCAAAGTTTCCACCGTCGGGGACACCATCATAGAGGCCTTTGATTTTCAGGTGTTGCAGGCTGATAAATTGATATTTGAAGGCAACACCACTTTCGGTTTTTTCATCCCCGATGCACTGGCACGGCAAAGGGGAATCCGTGAGATCGAACAAACCGAATTCCGTCTACTACCCGAAGCCGTTGATGGCAGCCGCTCATGGCTGTTGGATGATGCGACCCCTCACACACCGGATGATCCAAAAACCACAACAGCCCCATGTTCTCTGGCGATGCCGGCCAGGGCGATTCGCATGATCGACCGCATAGATGTTTACCTGCCTGATGGCGGCCCACAGGGTTTGGGGTTTATACGCGGCAGCAAGCGAGTGGATTCAGACGAGTGGTTTTTTAAGGCCCATTTCTTCCAGGACCCGGTGTGTCCGGGTTCACTGGGGATCGAATCTTTTTTGCAGCTTATAAAAATTATTGCCATAGACCGATGGGGTCACCTGGCAAACACCCATCGGTGGGAGCACATATCTGACAATCGGCACAGCTGGATTTATCGCGGCCAGATAGTTCCAGACAATAGAGAGATTACGGTAGAAGCGATTGTCACCGCAGTTGATGAATCCCCGTTTCCAAGTATAACGGCCACAGGATTATTGCATGTGGACGGGCTTTGCATCTATAAAATGAATAATTTTGGATACCGATTGGTGTCGTCCTAGAATTGTGTCCCACAAGTAATTTACAAAATTCAGCACACGGTTTGAAAGGTTTTTGCGAGCGCCATTGAACATTTTGGGATAAAGACGCCTGTTGGAGGGGGGCGCCAAAAATCAAAAGCCGTCTGAGTGTGAGCATAAGCGAGGTCGAGTTCTTTTGATTTAGCCCTGCTCCAGCTGGCGTCCCCAAAATGGTCGTCGGCCTGAACAAAAGGCTTTCAAACCGCTTCAGGATTATTTAAAACTATTCCTGGGACAGGAAATTGGTTGCCAAACGGCCTGACATAAATCGTAAACCATCAACAACAAATAAAACAAATCATTATGCTATTTTCCAGAGTCTATGTTGAATCCTTCGGGTACGAACTTCCCCCAAACGTCATCACTTCAGACGACCTCGAGAAGCGGCTTGAACCCCTGTATGAAACACTCCGATTTCAAAAAGGGCAGCTTGAAGTATTAACCGGTATCCGGGAACGTCGGTTTTGGGATCCGGGTTATCGCATGCATGAAGGCGCCATAAAAGCCGGCCGCAAAGCCATTGAAAATTCCGGAATTTCGCCGGCAGACATCGGTGCGCTGATCTACGGTGGGGTGTGCAGAGATAATTTGGAACCCGCCACCGCATGCGCGGTATCCCACGGCCTGGGGCTTGGCCCTGAAACCGAAATTTACGATATTTCCAACGCTTGCCTGGGGATCTTGAACGGAATGGTCCAGGTGGCAAGTGCGATAGAATTGCGACAAATCAAAGCGGGCCTGGTGGTATCCTGTGAATCTGCCCGTCAGATCGTCGACGTCACCATTGACCGTCTGCTTGAATCCAGGGATATGAAGACCTTCAAAAAAACAGTCGCCACCCTGACCGGCGGTTCAGGAGCGGTGGGAGTACTTTTGACCGACGCAGAGCTTTGCGAACGCGGTCACCGACTTTTGGGTGGTGTCGCCAGAAATGCCACCGAACATCATAAGCTGTGTTGGTGGGGGCCGGATACGGGAATTCCTGCCAGCGGACGCCAGATAATGGAAACCGATTCTGTTGAGGTCCTGCAAAACGGCGTTATTCTGGGTGTTGAGACATTTAACGCGTTCCGCAGAGAACTTTCATGGCCTATTGACAAACCTGATAAAATTATCTGCCACCAGGTGGGCGCAACCCATCAGCGCACCATTCTCGAATCGATAGGAATACCCAAAGGAAAAGATTTTACCACCTTCGAATATCTGGGTAATATCGGCACGGTATCACTGCCAATTACCGCTGCAATTGCAGAGGAACGCGAATTCCTAGTACCAAACGATTTGGTCGGTTTGCTCGGCATCGGAAGTGGGCTAAATTGTCTGATGCTGGGGATTAAATGGTAGACAACTTTCTGGGACATGGCACTAGGAAAAAAGACAGATAACTGGAATTAGACGGTAAAATGGGAACAAGTCGATTCACAGACACCAAGAGGTTCCGCCACCTATATCCTTTCGCCTCTCATTATTTGGATTTAAATGGTCTGAAGTATCACTATGTTGATGAAGGCACAGGCGATCCGATTGTTATGATCCACGGAAATCCTACCTGGTCGTTTTACTTTCGCACTTTAGTTAAAACGCTATCGACGCATTACCGTGCGATTGCCCCGGATCACATCGGTTGTGGTCTGTCAGATAAACCCGGTGTGAAAATTTATGACTACCGCCTGGCGAGCAGGGTTGCTGATCTGGAAACACTGATAGACCATTTAAGCCTGAAGCGCAGAATCACCCTGGTGCTTCATGATTGGGGGGGCATCATCGGTATGGCGTATGCCGTCAGATACCCCTCCCGGGTCGGCCGATTGGTCATCTTGAACAGCGCTGCATTTTTACCGCCGCAGGGAAAGCGTTTGCCCCTCAGATTGCGGCTGGTTAGGAATGTCAAACCACCGGCAACTATAGCCGTCCTTGGCTTTAACCTTTTTTCATACGGGGCCTTATTTATGGCTTCTCACAAAAGGCTTAAAAAGGATGTTAAATTGGGCCTCACGGCCCCCTATAACAGCTGGAAAAACAGGATTGCGACCCTCAAGTTTGTCCAGGATATTCCCTTAAGTGCTGAAGATCCCAGTTTCGAATTGGTCAAACACACCCAACAGAATCTGAAGTCGTTAGTGAATATACCCATGCTGATTTGCTGGGGGAAGCGTGATTTTGTCTTTGATGGGGATTATCTCCAAGAGTGGCGCCGCCGTTTTCCAAAAGCTGAGGTGCACACATTTTCAGCAGCCGGGCATTATGTACTTGAAGACGTACCGGATGGTATTGTAAAAAGGGTTAAAGATTTTTTGATTAAATACCCATTGCCGTGAAAGGTCTTAAGTTCACCGGTGCAAGCAACAATTCTTGAACAAATTTGATATGCAAAATGAATAGTCCCGATTCGTCCCCAAACGCTTTTTTCAATATCTCATCCTACCTGAAGAGAATATCTCGGATTCAA
>Ga0255055_10003516_pt1 | contig 10569 bp, 8 predicted proteins | sample JV7_2_27_MG_FD_188633 | JGI IMG/M metagenome (GOLD analysis project Ga0255055, IMG submission 188633) | Seawater microbial communities from Jervis Inlet, British Columbia, Canada - JV7_2_27 | ecosystem: Environmental > Aquatic > Marine > Inlet | place: Canada: British Columbia | collected... | reverse complement strand
ATAGTATCGGCCGCCTATCAAAACGGTTTGCTGGAGATACGGTTGGCCAAACAGCCACCTGAGCAAACCCACAAAATACCGATTCAGGATGGATAGGGAATATGAATGCGGAAATCGGAGTGCGGAATGTGGAATGCAGATTTCGGATTTCGGAATTGGGAATACAGACTTAATCCCAGACATTTTTCAAGAATTTTTATATAATTTTCAAAGTCAGTAACTTGGAGGAAGGTATGGCTGATGAACAGTCACCTATGGAATTTGATGCAGAAAAATTACCGGAGGTTCTTCCGATTCTGCCGTTGTATGATGCAGCGCTTTTTCCCAAAATGGTCTTACCTTTGGTGGTTTTGGAGGGCGAATCCGTCCAGTTGGTCGATGAAGCCATGGCCAAAGATCGTATCATCGGTCTGATGGTATCGAAAAAGCCCGAGGATAAAAAGACACCCGACCGGCAAGACCTGGCCCAGGTGGGCACCAGTGCGTTGATTCTCAAAATGGCAAAGACCCACGATGATCGGACCCAGCTTTTGGTCCAGGGGCTGAGCCGGTTCAAAATAAAAAACTTTGAAGACGGCCAACCCTATCTCGTTGCGCGCGTCGAACTGCTCAAAGATGTCGAGAAAAAAGACAATGAAACCGAAGCATTGATGTCGAATATTGTCGGGCAGTTTGAAAGAATCGTCGAATTGTCTCCGGGACTGCCGCCCGAAATCGCTCAGATGGCGAGAACCATCCAGGAGGCCGGCACGCTGGCGGACATGATAGCCTCTACCATTAATTCCACTCCCCAAGAAAAACAACAAGTCCTTGAAATACAGGATGTTAAACCGCGACTGAAACAAGTCACCCGCCTATTAAACCACCAGCTCGACATCCTGGAGCTGGGCAACAAAATTCAAAGCCAGGTCAAGGGTGATATGGACAAAAGTCAACGCGAGTATTATCTGCGTCAGCAATTGAAGGCTATTAAGGAAGAGCTGGGTGAAAAAGATGAATCCTCCGTTGAGATCGATGAATACCGGGCCAAAATTGAGGAAAAGAATCTTCCCGAAGAAGCCCGCAAAGAAGCCGAACGCGAACTGGATCGTTTGTCGCGCATGCATCCGTCTTCGGCCGAATATACGGTGGCATCGACCTACCTGGACTGGATTACATCGCTGCCCTGGCATGACAGCAGTCCGGATAATCTGGACATCAAAAAAGCCAGAAAGATATTGGATGAAGACCATTTCGGCCTGGAAAAGCCTAAACGGCGTATCATCGAATATCTGGCGGTTCGCAAACTGAAGCCGGAATCCAAGGGGCCCATTTTGTGTTTTACCGGACCTCCCGGAACCGGCAAGACATCACTGGGACAATCCATCGCCCGGGCCCTGGGACGCAAGTTCTATCGCATATCGCTGGGCGGTGTGCGAGATGAGGCTGAGATCAGGGGACATCGGCGAACTTATGTGGGTGCGCTGCCGGGTCGAATTATCCAGGGGTTGCGACGGGCTGAAACCAACAATCCGATATTTATGCTGGATGAAATCGACAAGGTCGGAAGTGATTTTCGCGGCGATCCTTCTTCCGCTTTACTGGAGGTGCTGGATCCGGAGCAAAATTTTTCTTTCTCCGATCACTACCTGGACGTGCCCTTTGATCTTTCCAAGGTGATGTTCATAACAACGGCCAATATCCTGGACCCCATACCGCCGGCTTTGCGTGATCGCATGGAAGTGCTGATGCTCCACGGATATACGCTGGATGAAAAGGTTAAAATAGCCAACCGCTATCTCATACCCCGTCAGCGGGAAGAGCACGGCATCAAGGCCAAACAGATTAATTTTACCAGCGGTGCGGTAAAGCAAATTGCGATGGGCTACACACGGGAAGCCGGGTTGCGAAACCTGGAGCGTGAAATAGCGAATATATGCCGGGGGGTGGCCAGCAAGATTGCTCAGGGCAAGGTAAAATCCGTCAGCATCAAAGTCGATGACCTTCACGAATACCTTGGACCCGTTCGTTTGACTTCCGAAACCAAAGCCCGGATAACAACCCCGGGTGTGGCCACCGGTTTGGCCTGGACGCCCACCGGAGGCGAGCTGCTGTTTATCGAAGCGACCGCCATGAAGGGCAGTAAAGGCCTGACTTTGACCGGACAGCTGGGTGATGTCATGAAAGAATCAGCCGCAGCCGCCTTGAGTTTTGCACGCTCAAATTCCGAAGCCCTTGGAATTGATGAGGATTTTTTTTCGCAACTTGACATCCATATTCATGTCCCCGCCGGTGCCATCCCCAAAGACGGCCCCTCTGCCGGGGTGACCATGCTGTCTGCGCTAACTTCCCTGCTGACCGATACCCGCATCCGCAAAGATCTGGCCATGACCGGTGAGATCACCCTAAGAGGGCAGGTGTTGCCGGTCGGCGGTGTCAAAGAGAAAGTGCTCGCCGCCCACCGGGCCGGGATTAAAACCATCATATTGCCGGAATGGAATCGAAAGGATATCGAAGATATCCCCCAAAATGTCCAGAAAGACATTCGGTTTCATTTCGTAAATAAAATGCTGGATGTATTAAAAATTGCTCTGGAAAACAAAAAACCACGATCTACCGTGAAGCGTCGTAAAAAGAAGTAACCTTAGCCCAGAGCCATGTCATTTGAACAGATAAGTGACTGCATATAAAACCATAATTGGGGTGGGATACTATATTTTGTTTCTTAGGAATATAAATCCCATTATCACTAAATCTTCATTTTACCGCAGAATCAGAGCTAGGCCACTCTTATTAATCTGCACTTTTTTTTATTTAGTTATCGGTTGTGCCGCAACCTATGAACCGCCTCCCAAAAAGCCGGCGGGATATCCGAAACCGTATAAAGTTTTTGGTAAATGGTACCAGCCGCTGCCGCACTCCAAAGGTTTTCGCCAGAGCGGAATCGCTTCCTGGTACGGGAAGGATTTCCACGGTAAAAAAACCTCCAATGGTGAAATCTATGATATGTATGCCATGACGGCGGCCCACAAAACTTTGCCGCTGGGCACCTACGTGCGGGTCCATAATCTTGAAAACAATCGCAAGATAGATTTGCGAATTAACGACCGGGGACCTTTTGTAAGGGGACGAATTATTGATCTCTCTTACACGGCGGCCAAAGATATTGGAATCGTCGGTCCCGGAACTGCCAGAGTCGAGATCTTTGCCCTGGGAACCCCTGCGACCACTGACGGCGGGTCAAGCCGCACTTATGTGCAGGGAGACTATTTCTCGGGTAATTTTACCTATCAGGTCGGCGCCTTTGTAAACCGTGAAAACGCCGAAAGAAAGAAGCGCGAGCTCGAGAGAAGATACAAAAATGCCCACATAACGGTTTTTGACAGGGGTGATCAAATTTTTTATCGAGTGCGGGTTGGAAAATTCACGACCCTGGAAGATGCCGTTCGGCACGAGGAAATTTTAATACAGGACGGATACCCGGACGCCATTTTGATTGCTGAATAGAAGGAGTGATATAGTTTGTTGAAGAAGGTGGTTTTCCTGGACCGGGACGGTACGATCAATCGGGATTCACACGCTTACATTAAAAGCTGGGAGGAATTTGAATTTATTCCCGGCAGCCTCGAGGCTATCAAGGAGTTTACCTCAAACGGCTTTGTCAATATTGTTATCACCAACCAGTCTGCGGTACCGCGTAAGTTGATATCTCTGACAGACCTTGAATTTGTTCACAGCATGATGATGCAGACGGTTGCGTCAAGCGGCGGAGAAATTAAGGACGTTTTTTACTGTCCCCATATGCCGGAAGATGATTGTGATTGCCGCAAGCCTGAACCGGGATTGATTTATCAGGCCCAAAAAAAATACGGACTTGACCTGAATACAGCTGTGATGGTTGGAGACAGTGCCAAAGATATCGAGTGTGCCCGCAGGGCCGGCTGCGGTAAGGCGGTGCTCGTTAAAAGCGGCAAAGAAGACGATGTGGAAAGGGTGTTGAAGGCCAGTCAAATATTCCCGGATTATGTGGCGGAAGATTTGCTCGATGCAGCCAAATGGATTATTGCCAATCCGATACCAAGCTGTCCGCACAAAACATGAATTACCCTAAAAAAAACAACTTCTCCCCGCTCACAATAGAAGGTCATCTGGAGCACATCACCTATTTTAACAAAGAGACCCATTATACCATTGCGCGGTTGAAACCCTCCAATTTATCCGCCGCCGTGACGGTTGTCGGGTATTTGACGGGCGTTAGCCTCGGTGAAACCGTCAAAGTTAATGGTCGCTGGGAGACCCATCCCAAATACGGCCAGCAGTTTAAAGTTCAATCATTTGAAGTGACGCTGCCGGCAGGGGTTGATGGTATCCGTAAATACCTGGGGTCCGGTATTATTAAAGGAATCGGTTCATCGCTGGCTTCAAGGATGGTTAACGCCTTCGGCGCGGAAACACTGGAAGTCATCGAGGGCTACCCCGAAAGACTGATTGAAGTGGACGGCATCGGGGAAGCCAAAGCGGCCCTGATACAAAGCGCCTGGAGCGAGCATCATGCCCTTAGGGATCTAATGCAGTTTCTGCAGAAAATGGGAGTCCAGACTTCCTATTGTGCTAAAATATACAAAGCATACGGTCCGGATGCGGTGGCCTTCATCCGGGAGGATCCTTATATCCTGGCAGAGGATATACCGGGTGCCGGATTTCTAATCGCCGATACGATTGCCCGCAAACAGGGTGTTGAAAATGAAGACCCCGAGCGCGTGCGCGCCTGTATCCTACATCTGATTCTGCAAAATGCCGATGACGGGCATACTTTCGCTGAAAAGGAAAACCTTTTTTCGCGTTGTGAAAATCGGTTTCAAATCAGTCAGGGGGCCATTGAGAATGCCATTGACGAACTGCTTGCCGCCAATGTAATCATCGTTGAACCGACTGCGACGGACCCATCGACCAGTGCCGTGTACATGAAAGATTTGCATCTGGCAGAAAGCGGGCTGGCAGGCCGCCTGATGGCGATGCTCTCTGTACCGGTGGAACCTGCTGATATCGATGCCGATGGCATGGCCAAAGAAGTTCATCAGAAGCTTGCCATTAACTTATCTGCCGAACAGGTGGCGGTACTCAAAAAGGTTTTTTCCCATCGTATTGTGATTATTACCGGCGGACCCGGAACCGGTAAAACAACCCTTTTGCGTTCCATCAGCACCGTATACCAGGCCCAGGGCAAGCGAGTGCTGCTGGCAGCACCCACCGGCCGGGCGGCCCGGCGTTTGGCGGAGATTACCCGAAAAAAGGCAAGCACCATTCATCGTCTTCTGGGATACAGCTTCACCGATAACGGCTTCATGCGAAACCGCGACCATCAACTGGACGCCGATGCCGTTATTATCGATGAAGCCTCAATGGTCGACACGGTTTTGATGCATCATCTTCTGGCAGCCGTGCCGCTGTCGGCCCGGCTGATTCTGGTGGGTGATGTATCCCAGCTTCCATCAGTAGGGCCCGGAAATGTCCTGGCGGATATGATCGACTCGGGTAGCATACCGGTATTTTATTTGAATAAAATTTTCCGCCAGGACCAGGAAAGCTCAATTGTTATCAACGCCCATAAGGTTCGTGAGGGTGAATTCCCCGACTTTCAAGGCTCAAACGGTTTAGATGATCTTTCCGATTTTTATTTCATAGAACAAAACGACCCTGACCGGGCAGCTGCCAGGATTGTTCAATTGTGCAAAGAAGAGTTGCCCGGGAAATTTGATTTTGATCCTGTCAATGACATTCAGGTATTAACACCGATGCACAAAGGTGCGGTCGGTACCATCAACTTAAACAATCTTCTGCAAAAAGTATTAAATTACCAACCGGTAGAGATGAAAACTACGGGGATATCATTCAAAACCGGCGACAAGGTGATGCACCTTAAAAACAATTACCCCAAAGAGGTGTATAATGGCGATATTGGAATTGTCGCCAGTATTGACAATCAAAAAGCGGAACTATCGGTAAATTACTACGGCCAAAACGTCCGCTATGATTTCGACGAACTGGATGAGTTGACAGTGGCCTATGCCATTTCAATCCACAAATCCCAGGGCTCTGAATATCCGGCTGTTATCGTGCCGCTGATGACCCAGCATTATGTGCTGTTACAAAGGAATTTGCTTTACACCGCCATGACCCGAGGCCAAAAATTAGTCATCCTGATCGGTACCCGAAAAGCGCTTAACATTGCCCTGAAAAACGACAAACCCCACCGGCGCCTTTCGAGTCTGGCGGCGAGGATTAGTTCGAATATTTGAAACTTTAGCCAGATTACTTTTTGAACTGTTGAATATGGGAACCCTTTAACTTTATCAAAAATGAGAAAAGTCGATGGAACCAACACCTACCTATGAAAATTTTAAAAAAAGAATTGCGGAGTTGGAAAAGGAAGCCGCAGATTGCAAATCAGCAGAAGAGTCGCTTCGCAGGAGTAATGAAATCGTCAACAGCATTTTATCCGCTTCTCCCATCGGCATCGGTCTGGTCGAGAATCGAATCATCATGCGAATCAACGGCGCTATGATGAGAATGTTTCGATTTGAATCAGAAGCTGACTATCTTGGAAAGAGCGCTCGAATCATTTATCCGTCAGAGGAAGATTTCCAAACGGTTGGCGACTTTATTTATAACTATCTGAAAGCCGGCCAAGAGGCCTGGCTGGATGCTAGCTTTCAACGCAAGGACGGGACTACCTTCTGGGGTCATTTAAAAGTGAATACCCTTTATCCCCCGGATCCTATGCAAAGAGCCACTTTTACCATATCTGATATTTCGTGGCGCAAGCATGCTGAGGCTGAATTGCTGCAAAAGGAGAAATTACAGGCTGTTGTCGAAATGGCAGGTGCGGTGTGCCATGAAATGAATCAGCCCATGCAACTGGCGCTTGTGGGGCTTGCCGAGTGTATGGTGATGGATGAATTCACGAAAGAGGCAGTGGAGGAAAAGATCGCCAAGATTCGCCAGCCGTTGAATGCGCTAAGAGAGATGTCTCGCAAACTCATGCACATAACCCGGTATGAAACCCGTGATTACGTGGAAGGTGAAAAGATCGTAGATATTGATAAATCGTCAGGGACCCGTGATTAATTTATGTCTCGGAATTCTTATCACGCTGTCGGCGTGAAAAATACAGGGTAATTTTTAAAGCCAAGATCCATTTTTACAATATTCCGGCATTCCAATTGGGGCGAAGCCCTATAAGCGCTAAGTTGGTTTTGTAGGGGAGCAACTGCAAGGATGAACATCGAACATCGAACGTCCAACATCGAATGTTGAATGGGAAAAGAAGGAAACAGAAGAATTAATTAAGATTTTCGTTACGAGTATCAAAACGGCCGTTCGACAGGCTCACGGCCCTGAGCGGAGTCGAAGGGCTGAAAAGAAACAGAAATAGTCAGTCGGGATTTGAGACCGGATTTTTTAAAACCAATGAGATTAAATTGCGGAGCGGAGCGACATCATTATTCGATGTTCAACGTTGGACGTTCGATGTTGGGCGTTCATCTCTTGAAACAAGCGCGTATGGCATAAATTCAACGTGTGAACATTTACAAAATAATTTGGCGCTAATGGGGCGGTGCCCCTATCTTGGTTCTGGCGTCATGAATCCGTATCCGGTCTTGCCGGTATCGGAATTTTAATGAATTGGATTCCCTCTTCCTTGAGCGTTTTTTCTTCCTCTTTGGTACTCACTCCCCGGATATTGCGAGGCTCAGTAGCGCCGTAATGGATTTTCATGGCCTCCTTGGCAAAATCGCAACCCACGTCGTCGAAATTTTTCTCTACGAATTCAACAGCCTCTCTTCCAAATTTTTCCAGGACGGCTTTTTCAGCCGCAAAGTCCTTCGAGACGGAAGGCGGGGCCGATTTAATAGCAAATGTGGAGGGCACAATGTCCACAGAGGTAACGGTACAGACCGGACAGGTGATCAGGCCTTTTTTCTTCTGGTCGAGATAGGCTTTGCGGTCTTCAAACCAGCCTTCAAAGGTGTGACCATTATCACATTGTAAATCGTATGCGATCATACGAGCGTATCCATTCTTACCGAATTAATTATTGTTAATAATTTTAGATAAATACGTACAAACTAAAATTAGATTATCATATGCGGCAACATTTTTAAAGACATAGTTAACATAATTTGCTATTTATCCAAAATGTTGTAAAATAATACAATATCGAAATTTCATCAACTTGTATCAGGGAGTATCCATATATGAAACAGCAGCTTCAGCGAATAGTGTTTTTGGGAATTGTTCTGATGTGTTTCTCTGCCAATGGATTTGCCGAGAGCATGTATGTGACGGACCAATTAAAATTAACCCTGCGCAGCGGTCCGAGCACAGAGCATAAAATCTTAGCCGTTGTAGAATCCGGTCAGAAGGTCGAGATACTGGAACCGGGTGAAGATTGGTGTCTGGTTAGAAATGCAAACGGAAAAGAGGGTTATGTTTTGACCAGGTATCTGAAGCCTGAGCCAACACACAACATAAGATTGGAACAATTGCAAAGCAAACATAAAGCGTTAATGCAGCAATCTGCCACCATGCTTGAAGAAAATACCCGGTTTAGAAGTGAAAACAAAAAATTTAAGACGGCTCTTGATAAAAATGAGAAAGCACTCCAAAAACTGCGCCTTGATTACGATAAACTGAAAGCCGGTTCGGCTGAATATTTAGAACTTAAGGAGAAACACAAGACGGTTAGCAGACAACTTGCTGAGCAAACCAAACGCGCGGATATCCTGGATGAGGAATTGCGGGCCATTGAAATCAATCAATATATCAAATGGTTTTTGGCCGGTTCCGGTGTCCTCTTGGTGGGATTTATCGTGGGATTTTCCGCCAGACGGCAGCGTCGACGTCCGTCGCTGCTCTGAAAAATGACCGAAATTCAAATTTTAAAACAGATAAAATGACCGCGAGACATCGAATAAATTGACATAACCTATGAATATCATTATATTCAGGTGTAAAGTGACATTATTGCCGAACTGGCAGCAAAGCGAACACCAAGCATGTTTGACCGCAATGGCCGCGCATGGGACCCCACGCCGCACAAGGCTATTGGCGCCTTGCAATCTCTTACCAGATAAGGAGAAGAGGACAACCTCGAATAAAATAGTTGACTGTACTGGGAACACAAATGCTATTTGATCAAATAGTGGTTTTAAGCCTCCTCCTTTTGCTCTCCGGTTTTTTTTCCTCCGCCGAAACGGCGCTATTTTCTATCAGCAGAGCTAAAGCCAGACATATTGCCAAAGAGAAGGGTATGACCAACGCGCTCATTAAGAAAATGAAAGACGATCCCCACCGGTTGCTTTCGACCATCCTCATTGGTAATAATCTTGTGAATGTGGGAGCGGCCGCACTGGCCACAGCCATAATGATTGATCTGGTGGCCAGCAATGCAGTGGGAATCGCCACCGGCATCATGACCGCCCTCATTTTAATCTTCGGTGAAATAATTCCCAAATCAATCGCGACCCGGAACAACGTCCTGGTTGCCAGATTGGTTATCATGCCTTTGTACTGGCTGTCGATTTTGTTCACCCCGATAATTTATCTTCTGAATTTTATCCCAAGCCTGACCCGCAAGGTTCAAAGCAAGTCACGTGTTACCGAAGAAGAGTTGATGACCTTTGTTGAAGTGGTTGAAGAAGAAGGGGGCATCGATGAAGAAGAAAAAGAACTTATCCATAATATATTTGAATTTGACGATACCAGTGCATCGGAAATCATGACGCCCAGAGCGGATATGTTTGTCATCAATTTCGATGAAAAATTGAATCTTGAAGAAATCATCCGTTCCGGATTCAGCCGCATTCCTGTTATCGAGGAAGATATTGATCATGTCATCGGCGTATTAAATATTAAGGACTTGTTCATGCACCAGGTTACCTCGGCCAAGCAGACAGATGCACGCAGCGTCATGAGCGAACCTTATTTTGTCCCGGAAAATAAGAAGTTGGACCATTTGCTCCATCAGTTCAAAAAAAGAAAGCAGCACATGGCTATTGTTGTGGATGAACACGGGGGCGTCTCTGGTCTGATCACCCTGGAAGATGCCCTGGAGGAGATCGTGGGGGAGATCATCGATGAGACCGACAAGGTTGAACCCCACATTGTCAAGCTGAATAAGAATGAATGGCGGGTGTTGGGTAAATCCGAAATCGATGATGTCAATGAAAAGCTGGATATGGATATTCCTGACACAAAAGAATACGACACTTTTTCCGGCTATGTTTTGGATCAGATCGGTAGAATTCCAGAGGAGAAGGAAGATATTCTCCTGGGTAATTTTGTGGTTACAGTTAACGAAATGGATGGAACGAGGATCAAAGAATATATCGTGAGAAAGACTGAAGAGATATCTCAAGAAGCTGATCAAGCTTCATAATTTGCAAGATGAACGTCCAACATCGAACGTCCAACGTCGAACATCGAATAATGATGTCGCTGCGCTCCGTAATTTAATTTCATTATCGCTTACTTATCACTCTGAACGAATTCAAACTGCACCCCGAATCCCTTGGCGGCAACCCACAC
>Ga0255055_10003515_pt1 | contig 10570 bp, 5 predicted proteins | sample JV7_2_27_MG_FD_188633 | JGI IMG/M metagenome (GOLD analysis project Ga0255055, IMG submission 188633) | Seawater microbial communities from Jervis Inlet, British Columbia, Canada - JV7_2_27 | ecosystem: Environmental > Aquatic > Marine > Inlet | place: Canada: British Columbia | collected... | reverse complement strand
TTAGAAAAACTGTCTTCGTTGTATTCACCATCACCGTCGTCGTCGATGCCTTCGGTGTAGGTCTCGTAGAATGTGCCCTCTGTCTCGTCGGCCACGCGCCGCACCAAGATGCGGGGATCTTCGGTGGATACCTTCCACTCCCCCAACGAATCCTCCTTTCGCATCTGGACGATGAAGCCGTCGCCGTCCAAGTCTTGGGGAGGGTCTTCGTCGAACAAACCGTCCGAGTCGCTGTCGACCGGATTGGGATCCTCTCCCGCCGGCATGCCCGTCAGGTACGCTTCCGCCCCGTCGACGTCCAAGCGCGGCACGAGATACAGGGACAGGTTATCGACGATTCTGGTGACCTCCTCGTCCTCGCCGTACCGACTAAGCAGGTACCAGATCGTGTATTGGCCTGACATGGCAGCGATGACCTCGCCGGCGTGAATCTGGTTGACAAAGAACCCCGGCTTCTCCTCAGGCGCACCGGTCTCCGGGTTATTGATGACGAGCATCCAGACTTCTCTGCCCATTTGCGATGTGGACAGGCTCGTGAGCGTGGTCAACTCGGGATACGCGTTGTGGATGTCGGTCATGAATGCGCTGAGTTCATCGTACGCGTAGTAGTGTTGGAAGTCGTATCTCCCAAGGGCTCGTTCCTGGGCGAGGAGCGCTCCGGAGGAGAACTGAAGGAACAGAAACATGGTCGCGACGATGAGTCGTCCGGTGCGCATGGTCTTTTCCTCATTCGGGAGTGTGGAAGGAACTGGACCGCAAAGATAGGACTCAGAACTCGGCTCGGCGAGGGAGACTCCGCGTCGTTGCCGGATTGTGACGTCTGTCGGGCGGCGGGGGTGGTGCACGCCACCAATCCTCTCAAACGTCCGCCGTTCCCGTCCTTCCCGTCTTTACCGCCGTTCCGTCAAGATTCCGTGACAGAATCTCATTCTTCCCTTGACCTCCTTTGGCTGGCGGGTGCTCTGACCGGCCCCAATACTTAGAGTGCTCCTTCACAGGGAAATTGATGTCGGTCAGGGACTGGTTACGACCTCCTCGGCACCTGGTGGTCCTGTTTCTTGGGATCGCACTCGTTCTGGTGTCCACGTTGGCCTGGCTGGGATGGAGACTGTTCCAGCAAGACCGGGCACTGGAGGAGCAGCGCGTGCAGGTGAGGCTAGAGCACGCAGCCGACGTCGTCGCAGCGGAACTCAACGACAGACTCGGTTCGATCGAAGACCAGCTCGCAACCCTTCTTGCTCTTTCCACTTCAGATCTCCCAAACTCGGCCGAGGAATTCGCTGCGCAGTTCTCCGACGACGTTGTAGTGCTCGTCTTCAGCGACAATGAACTACTGGCGTACCCGAACGGACGTTTGCTCTACTATCCCGTCACTAGGCCGGTGCCCGAGGCGGACGCAAGCCTATTTGCGCGAGGTGAGGCGCTCGAGTTTCGCCGGCAGGATCTCCCGGCCGCGGCGCGGGCGTATCGCAGAATCGCACAGTCACCTGACTCTCTGGTCCGCGCCGGTGCGCTGCTGCGGCTCGGGAGGACGGAGAAGAAAGCAAGGCGGTTCGACGAAGCGCTCGACGCCTACGACGAACTCGCCAATCTCGACGGTACGCAGGTACTCGGCCTTCCGTCCGCGTTGGTGGCGCGAGAAGCTCGGCTGTCTGTTCTCGAGGGGCTGTCACGCGCGGATGATTTGGGTGGTGAAGCGGATGCGTTGAGAGCCGACTTACAGACCGGGCGTTGGCGGCTAACTCGCGCCCAGTACGAGGCCTACACTGCCGAGGTCTGTCAGTGGACTGATTGCGAGCAGGGTGCCGGTACGACCGCGACGTCTGCAGAACACGCCCTCGCCGCTGGCGCCGAGTGGTTGTGGAATCGGCGGAGCGCAATAGATGGTGACGGCTACGAGCTAGCACGACTAGAAGGACATCCTGCGCTGGTTGTGTGGCACCACTCTGCTGATCGGATGACGGCACTCGTGGGTGGCTCGCCCCATCTCGCTGAGGACTGGATCGGCGCGCTCGAGTCACTGCTCGAGGAACAGAGTGTCACTGTGGCGTTCTCGGATATGAGTGGAAACACTCTGACAGCTCCAGTCGATGCCGAATCGCAGCTCCTTATCACGCGCACGGTAACGGACACACGTTTGCCGTGGACGCTGCACGTCGCAAGCGCCGATCCGGCTGCCGATTTCACCCAGCTTGGTGAGCGCAGGCGTCTCATGCTACTTGGCCTAGCCACGCTGGCGCTGTTCGTGATGGTGGGGTTGTACGCCGTCATGCGCGGTGTGAGCCGGGAGCTGGAAGCTGCGCGGCTGCAGTCCGACTTCGTGGCCGCTGTGTCACACGAGTTCCGAACACCGCTGACGTCGCTGAGACAGCTTGCGGAGCTGCTGTCGAGTGGCCGCGTCGGCTCGGACGAGCGGCGCGCCAAGTACTACGGAATAATGGAAAGGGAAAGTGGGCGTTTGCATCGCCTTGTTGAAGGCTTGCTTGACTTCGGCCGAATGGAAGCGGGAGCGGTGGAGTTCCGACAGGAGCGGTTGACACCGAGCGATCTCGTTCGAGACGTCGTCAGTGACTTCGAGGCCGAAGTGGGCGAGAGTGGTTACCACGTCGAATTGACGGAGGATGAAACGACACCATCGGTGAGAGTCGACCGGGAAGCGCTCGGCCGCGCTGTGTGGAATCTGCTCGACAATGCAGTCAAGTACTCGCCGGAGGCGACGACCGTTCGGGTCGGCGTGTCGCGGGACGCGGAGGGCGTGGCAATCGCCGTCAGTGATGAGGGAGTGGGTATCCCAGCGGCTGAGCGAGACTCTGTGTTCGAGAAGTTCGTTCGTGGTACGTCGTCCGACGGACGTGGCACGAAGGGAACCGGGATCGGTCTGGCGATGGTGAGGCACATTGTAGAGGCACATGGAGGAGAAGTGCGAGTGGAGAGCGAAGTGGGGCAGGGCAGCACGTTCACAATTCTGCTTCCGGTCGAGGAGTGAGGGATGGCGCGCATTCTGGTAGTGGAAGACGATCCGGCGATTGCGGTGGGACTCGAGGACGATCTCACGTTGGAGGGATACGAGATCGAGATCGCCAAGGATGGAGAGGCAGGCTCGACTCGTGCTCGTGAGGGGGCCTTCGACCTGTTGTTGCTCGATGTGATGCTTCCCAAGAAGGACGGCTTCGAGGTCTGCCGCGAGTTGCGACGTGGCGGCTGCAAGATCCCGATCATCATGCTCACTGCGAAGACGCATGATGCAGAGAAAGTACTCGGCCTCGAGGTCGGTGCCGACGACTACATCACCAAACCGTTTAGCCCGGCGGAGCTGCGGGCCCGCATCAAGGCGGTGCTGCGACGCACGGCGAACGACACACCAGACGTGTATCGCTTCGGCGAGGTCGAAGTGGATTTCGTGCGGTTCGAGCTGCGCCGTGGTGGCAATGTCGTGCACGTTACGCCAACTGAACTCAAGTTGCTCTCGGCGTTTGTGAGAAACCGTGGGCGGGTACTGAACCGTCAGCAGATCACAGATGAAGTGTGGGGTGAGGGCACGGCCATCACGCCGCGGGTGGTGGATACGCACGTGGCCAACCTGCGGCAGAAGGTCGAGTCCAGCCCGGCGAAGCCCGCGTTTCTTGTTGGGGTCAGAGGAGCCGGGTACCGGTTCGATGGGTGAGCGCTTGTGTCAGAATCTCCTGACAGGACCTTTGCCGATCCTTCGCATGCTCACGACGACTCGGCGATCCGTGGCGCTCCGCGGCCGTGTAGTTTGGCTGTGAGTCTGCATACAGAGGGTATCGAAATGTCGTACAAGAGAATTGCTGCGTTCTTTGTGGCACTGGCGGTCGTCGCGCTGGCGGTGACGTCGTCCGTAACGGCGCAAGAGCGCGAAGCCGAAGTGGCACTCCAGCAGGCGATGCATGTCGAGCAGGTGGAGGGAGACCTCGAGCGGGCGATTGAGCTCTATCGGGACATCGTGGAACAGCATGGCGACGCCAGGGCTGTTGCGGCCAAGGCACTGCTGAATCTGGGCCAGTGCTACGAGAAGCTTGGCCGGACGGAGGCAATGAATGCCTACGAGCGCCTGGTGACGGAGTACGGCGAACAGAGTGAGGTCGTAGCCGAGGCCCGAGCCCGCCTGGCAGCGCTGAGCCGCGAGGCGCCTGCGGCTGCTCCGACGGGGCGGGTAGCCAAGTTGATCTTCACGGACGAGGATACCGATCTCAATCACTTCTTCGATATGAAACCCTCACCGGATGGAAAGCGCGTCGCATACACCGACATGGGATATACCGGTGCGGTGTATGTCCGTGACTTGGCCTCCGGGGACACGACCAAGGTGGCGGACGGCTGGGCGACGTCCCCGGTCTGGTCGTCGGATGGACGGAAGATTGCCTACGGTATGGTCACTTCGTTCCGACCACGGGAAACGACCCTGGCAATCGTTGAACTCTCGACCGGTGTCAGCACGACCCCGCCTGCCGTCGAGGGCATGTCCATGGTACCGATCGCGTGGTCGCCAAACGAAGATCTCATTGCATGCGGGATTGTCGACGAACAGCAGAATACGGTGTTGGTACTCGTTTCGCTCACGACGGGAGATGCCACGACCATTACCAATGCCCATCTCATGGCGTCGGCCGACTTCTCACCGGATGGCGAGTACCTGGCGTTCTCGGACGTCGTCGATGGCAACCGCGACATCTACGTCATGGCGGTGGCGAGTAGTGAACGACGGCGGATCACGGTGGGACCGGAGGAAGACGGTTTTCCGATGTGGTCACCCGCCGGCGATATGCTCCTCCACTCCAGCGAAAACGGCACGTGGGTCGTTCCCATGCGCTTTGGAGCGACATCGGGACCAGCTTTCCTGGTCACATCTGACACAGACGTCCGACCGATGGGGTGGACGACAGGCGGTCAGTTGCACCACGTGAGCTATAACATCGTGCGACAGTTTCTCCGGATCACAGCCGACGTGGAACAGATGACGGAAGGGGGGATGCTGCCTCTGCTCCCCGTCACCCAGAAGCGCGTCGGAGGGTTTGCATGGTCGCCGGACATGAAAATGGTGGTGAGAGTCGAAGCCAACACCGCCCACGTTCACTCGTTGGACGACCAGCAAGAGAGATCGTATCCCCTGGGCGATGAGATGTTTGCCGGATGGGTGTCGTGGTCGAGCGACGGAACGGAAGTGTACTTCAACGAGTTGTTTCTTTCCAACAGGTCCGAGGGTACGACGCTCTTTTCCCTGGATCCGGCGACGGGTGCGGTGCGGGAGCTCTTCCCTCGAATCAAGTCGATAAACCGGCTGCACTCGTCGCCGGATGGGCGGCGGCTGGTGTTCTATCGCACCACAGAGGCCGGGGGATCCCAGCTCGTGGTCACGGACTTCGGAGAATCCGAAGGGAGACTACTCGTTGACGAGACCGACATGGACGGCGGTAGCCTCGCCGGTTGGGCGCCTCCCCAGTTATCCCCTGACGGATCGAGGGTGCTGTACGGAACGCAGGGCGACGATTGGGGAGAGGACGACACCTGTCAGCTTTGGATGATCGCTGCGGACGGGTCGAATCAGCGCAGAATCGCGTCGGCCCGCTGGATTCCATCGGCGACGTGGCATCCGAGCGGGACACACATCGCATTCAACACCTGGGAGGAGAACGAGATGGGTCCCGGTCGCCTGTTTGTCGTCAACCTCGAAACCGGAGAGCAGCAAGAAGTGACGCTGCCCGAAGGAATCGCAGGGATGATGGTGCAGCAGTGGTCGCCGGACGGGAAGTCGATCGGCGTCACGGCCCAATCCGGCACTTTTGAGTACTGGGTGGTGGAGAACGTGTTGACTGAGGGCAATGGGTCACGGTGAGTTGACGCAACTCTATCCAGAGCAGTAACAGGGCCCCGCGATTGCGGGGCCCTGTTTCTTGGTATGCCTGGCATGGTGCGTGGTGTGTGAGAGGTCTTCACACAGTCTCCACATACTCCTCGCCCGACCTTCAAGCAGGCTCAAGAATCAGCACGTATCTTAGAATATGGCGGAGGGTCGCGTGTGTCGTTGTGTACCCTCCCATTCCCAGCAGGGCGCGAGACATCTGAATGGCCACTTTCGGGGACGTCCGTCGACGAACGATCCTTCTCTTCGTTCTGGGGATCGGGTTGCCCAGCAGCCTCCTCGGATACCTTGCCTTCCGCGGCATCCGGAACGACCAGGCCCTGCTGGAGCGCGAACGGCGTGAAGACCTCAGGCAGATTGCCTCGGTTGCCGTGGGCTCACACGACTCCGGCCTCGTCGTCGTTGGTCGCGCTCTCGACTCAGCTCTCGCGACGGCCGAATCCGTAGGCGTAGCGCCCGGGCCCTCGTTGGGCGAACTCACCGCCCGTCACGCGCTCATCGAGGCAGTGTTTCGGTTTTCTGCAGCCGGAGCGATCGACGAGTTCGTAGCTCCGGACCTGCTGTTTCACGCCTCCGGCGACCCCGCTGAGGGAGTTGGCCAACCCATAGCTCGCCCGGAATTGGCGCGCTTGGAAACGGCCCGGCGACTGGAATTCCGTGATGGTGAGCCGAGCGCTGCGCTTGCGGCGTACCAGCGCATCGTCTCGCGCCCGTCAGATCCACGCATTCGTGCTGAGGCACTGGGCGCTATCGCTCGCATCCAAAGAGAAGACGGCGACCTCGACGCCGCGTGTGACAGCTATCGGCGGCTGGATTCGGAATTCGGCCGAGTTCGCACGGCTGGTGGCATCCCGTTTGGCATAGCCGCGCAACTGGAACTCGGTCACACTCAAGCGTTCGCGGGGGACACCGCAGGTGCCGCCCAGACGCTCGTCAACCTTTACGCTCACCTGGTCAGAACGGAGCGCGGGCTGTCGAGGGCCCAATTCGCGTTCATTGCCGGGCGCCTCCGGGAGTTCGCAGACGAACTGCAGTTGGATTCCAGCAGTGATGCGCGGCAAGCAGAGTTGGGCGACACCCTTCGGGCCCTGTTGCAGGAAGAGGAGCTTGCGCAGGCTCGGACAAATCGCCTACGGGCATTTACGACATCGGCTGGGACGGCGCTACTCTCCCGCGTGACCCGGGAGCTATTGAGTTCCGGGCCAGGGTATGGTCGAATCTCACTCGACCTCGAAGGCCATGCGTTCTACGTATTGGTTGGGGAACCGCGCTCCGAGACTGCGGACCAAGCAGCCGGTGCGTGGGGTCTTCTGATTGACCCGGATACGCTAGAATCTCGCCTCGTCGCGAGCCTTCGCAGTCAGGCTGATCAGCATGGAACGCGTTGGTCCCTACGGGGACCGTCGGGTGAGGTCCGTGAAGCATCGGGCCCGGTGACGGACGACGTCGCGGCCGTGAGTGTCGGGTTGCCGCATGGCGTCCCCCCATTCACAATCGACCTCTTTCAGCCGGATGCAGGGTTCGTCAGAACATTGCTCACGTCACGGCGGGGTGTGTTCCTCTTGGCATTTGTTCTTCTGGCGGGAATTCTGATCTTCGGGCTTACGCTCACCATCGTGACGGTCTCGCACCAGCTCAACCTGGCTCGAATGCAGTCCGACTTCGTCTCTACCGTTTCTCACGAGTTCAAGAGCCCGCTGACGGCCGTCCGCCAAATTGCCGAGATGCTTCAGTCAGACAAGATTCCGTCAGAGGAGAAGCGTCGGAAGTACTACGATGTTCTTGTAGAACAGAGTGAACGGTTGTCGCTGCTCATCAACGGCGTCCTGGACTTCGCGCGGATGGATAGCGGCCATCACACGCTCGATGTGCAGCCCGTCGACATTGGTCAGTTTCTTCGGGATCTCGTTTCGCAAGTGCAGCAGCGCGTCGGCCACAAAGGCTTCGTGGTGCGCGGTGAGATCGAGTCTTCCCTCCCCACAGTCGCGCTCGATGATGCCGCTCTCAGTCAAGCTGTCACCAACCTGATCGACAATGCAGTCAAGTACTCGGGAGATGCAACAGAGGTTGTTGTGCGCGGGTTCTCGGAAGACGGGTACGCAGTCATCGCCGTGCAGGATTTCGGGATCGGATTAGACCCGAAGGAAAGGGCACATGTTTTCGAGCGATTCTACCGGGGGGGAGACCCGTTGACGCGTTCTGTGCGGGGTACCGGTCTTGGGCTCACGCTCGTCAAGCAGATCGTCGAGGCACACGGCGGGCGCGCCGAGGTCGAAAGCGAACCGGGGCACGGCAGCACCTTCACCATCCGACTGCCGCTCGAGGTGGCAACGACATGACAAAGGAAAAGATCCTCGTCATTGAAGACGAAGACCCCATCCTCATGCTGCTCGAGGATGACCTCGGCATGGAAGGGTACGAGGTTGCCACGGCGCAAGACGGAGAGCAGGGGTTGTCCATGGCCCGGGGCGGTGATTACAACCTGGTCATTCTGGACATTATGCTGCCAAAGAAGGACGGATTCGAGGTCTGTCGGGAACTCCGCGGATCGGGTGTCAATGTCCCGATTCTCATGCTGACGGCAAAAAGCCAGGAGATTGACAAGGTGTTGGGGCTCGAGCTCGGCGCGGACGACTACATGACCAAGCCCTTTAGCCCAAAGGAACTCATCGCGCGAGTGCGAGCGATCCTTCGGCGCGGCAAGGCCCCGCCTCAGAGGATCGAGCGATATCGCTTCGGCAACATCGACGTCGACTTCAAGAAATTCGAGACCAAACGTGGCGGTCGGCCGGTCGATCTCACGGCCCGGGAGTACTCGCTGTTGAGATTTCTCATCGAGCATCGCGACGGTGCTGTGAGTCGCTTCGCCATTCTCGAGGAGGTGTGGGGGGGAGAGGCCGAGGTATTCCCCAGAACGGTAGACACGCACGTTGCCAACCTGCGAAGGAAGTTGGAGGAGGATCCCTCCAACCCGTGCCATATCGTGGGCGTTCGCAGCGTCGGCTACCGGTTCGCGGACTGACTCCACGGACTCTTCACACAAGCTTCGCCGCCGCTTGGGGCAAGGAAGTGAGGGGGCAGATATGATGACTCCGGAACGCAGTCTCACCGGAAGTCATGGAGGCACATCATGAACCCGCGACCCCCGCTACTCGCCTGTTTGGTGATGCTGGTCCTGTTCGCCGCACCGGTGGTAGGTCAGCAGACGCCCGAAGAACTCTTTCAGTCGGCCATCTACAAGCAACAGGTCGAGGGCGACCTGGAAGGGGCAATAGAGATCCTCGAGGCCCTCATCGATGACTTCGCCGAACATCGCAAGGTTGCGGCCGATGCCCTCGTGCTGCTCGGGCGTGTCCACGAGATGCTGGGCTCCACCCAAGCGGAGCGCGCGTACCGGCGCGTTCTGAACGAATATCCTGAGCAGCGAGGCGCAGCGGATGAAGCACGGACGCGGTTGGCAGCGCTGCTCCCAGGGCCGGTAGAAGGTCGAGGACCCGTCGCACGCCGGCTGCTGTCGGCCGACGACACCGACACGGGCAATCTCGTTACCATGATGCCGTCTCCGGACGGACGCCGGGCGGCCTATGTCGACCTGCGGCTTGGCAGGTTGTACGTACGTGATCTCGCCTCTGGCAAGGTGGAGGAACTGCTGCCCGGACTACCCGCTGTGTGGAACTGGTCACCTGTCTGGTCGCCGGATGGAGAGCGTCTGGCGTTCGGGGAAGCAGCAATGGATCCCCCCTCGACTTCCATCAAGATCCTCGATGTCGACACGCGCGAGGTGGAAACCGTCTCGGGAACTGAGGTAGAGTGGTCAGGCAGGCCCCCGTCACCGGGGCTCATGCCGGTCGACTGGTCCCGCGATGGCCTCCTCCTCCTGTTTCGGAGCGAAAGCGGTGAGTTTGGAGTGGTACCGGCCACCGGCGGTGCGAGGGCCGTGCTTGTGGACACTGCTTCGCTGGGACAGGGAGGCTCCTTCTCTCCGGACGGCCGCTACGCCGCGTACGCCGTGGGTCCTGAGGGCAGTGAGCAGGTGTTCGTGCAGCCAGTCGGTGGTGGTGCGCGGCGGCAGATCACAGACGCACCAGAAGGGAATACCTATCCGCTGTGGTCTCCGGACGGGAGCGCCATAGCGTACCAGCGTCCGGACGGGATCTGGGTGGTGCCGGTCGCCGATGGGGACGCCACGGGTGCTCCCCGACTGGCCTATGCGAGTGGCGCCACCAGGATCCCCTTCGCCTGGACTGAAGCGGGCGGGCTGTACCTCACGCTGTTCAATGATGCGTTGTTCCCTTACGAAGTCGCCGTAGATCCTGCAATGGGTGCACCGAGCGGCGCGGCGGAGGAACTCCCGCATCACCCGGTGTCCACCACCGTTGTAGCGTTTGGCCCCTACAACCACTTCGCATGGTCGTCGGATCGGCAGCGCATCGCATTTGCCGGCTGGGCATTGGACAAGCAAGTGGCCATCTATGCTGCGGACGGGAAAGCCACGATGTCCCACACGGTCGCACAGCCGGAAGAACGCATCTATGGGCTCTGGTGGTCCGGGGACGGGCAGGAGGTCCTGTATGCGAGTCGCCGCGACGAAGGCAGCACGGTGATGGCGCTCGACCCGGCCACGGGCCAGGTGCACGAGATGCTGCCGCGGAGCAATTCCCGATGGCCGGTATCTCTGAGCAGCGATGG
>Ga0255055_10003514_pt1 | contig 10573 bp, 10 predicted proteins | sample JV7_2_27_MG_FD_188633 | JGI IMG/M metagenome (GOLD analysis project Ga0255055, IMG submission 188633) | Seawater microbial communities from Jervis Inlet, British Columbia, Canada - JV7_2_27 | ecosystem: Environmental > Aquatic > Marine > Inlet | place: Canada: British Columbia | collected... | reverse complement strand
GTGGCGAAGAACATGGGGGAGGTCATAGAGCAGATTGGCAGCCCCGATGATGAGCTCCAACGAGATATTTCGGTGATGCTGCTCGATACCGATTCGAGTCAGCCACCGATGGTAGAAGTCTTGAGTGAGGGTCAGCACACGTCCGATATGCAGCTACTGCGTGAGAGGAACGACAAGGATGACTGAGCGTACCGTGGTCCCGGAGGAGTTCGACGAGTCGAACATTCCTGAGCAGGAAGCCAAGGTGTGGGGAAAGGAGGGCATGATGGCTCCTCAGCCAGTGTTCTTCAAGCAGCTGGACTACAACTTCTTTCGGGTGGAGCACCGGATGGAGACAGACCGCCAGGGAGTTCAGAACCTGGTGGTTCACTTCTTCCTTCCCAGAACGGTTGATCCAGAAAAGGCTCATGGACTACGGAACTGGTGGCTTGTGGACTTCCCGAAAGCGCTCGACGTTACTGCCAGGACCTACTTTGAGGCAGAGGCTCCTCGATTGATAGCGAAGTACACCAAAGAGGTAGCGTCGTGGTGGTTCAAGGCTCGGGGGTACGGTCATCTGCTGGACCCAGATGAATTCCTACACGCCTTCTTCGTGCAGCTTGACGATACTCTTCTCGCTCGAGCCGATCCTCCTCCTGCTTCCACAGAGGCCACGGCACAAGGGTGAACTCGAGTGAGCGTTTGCTGTACTTGAAGTACTTGGCGCTCCAACCGCACTCCTTCATGACACCACGAATGACTCCATTGACGCAGCGGTGTAGTTCCTTCGGAGGCGTTTCACTGAAACCGAAGGAGGCTCGATGCTGCCCCGCCATAGCGTCAGTGTTCATGGTGTACCCACCATTGAAGTGTGGACCTCCAGCACTCAGCCAGCCCCAAGCTTGTTGTAGTGCTTCAATTGGGTTCTGAGTCTCTTGGAGATCGTCCGTGGGTGAGCCAGCCATTGACTTCAGCAACCTACCTCAAGTTGAGGAAGGTGACGAGGACCCATACGACGATACTTGGTATGAGGAGGAGATTTGGAACCCCGAGCCCACGATTGAGGAAGACCCAGTCATCCTGCGTGAGGCTAGGAAGAAAGCCCCCAAGCCCAAGTCAGTAAAGCCCTCCATGTTCACCAACGGCATCTTCAAGATGCCAACGGAAGATGGGCTGACCTACGAGAAGTTCTCGTTTGAAGGACGCAGGCATCTCTACCGTCCCTACGATACTGCAGCCACACGTGTACTGTTGTTCTGCGCTAGGCAGGTCGAGAAGTCGACCATGCTGGGGAACAAGGCTCTCTGTTACATGAGCCTGATACAGGCGTACCGCGTGTTGTACGTCAGTCCTTCTGCCACACAGACCAAGACCTTCAGCAACGATCGTATCAAAGAGCCTATTGAGACCAGCCCTACGCTCAAGCGGTTCACCACCAAGATGCTTTCGCAGAACATCTTGGAGAAGCAGTTCATCAACCGCTCGAAGATTACTATGCGGTACGCGTTCCTCAACGCTGACCGTGCTCGAGGTATCCCGGCCTGGATGTTGGAGCTTGATGAGCTCCAGGACATCCTGAGAGACAACATCCCAGTTATCGAGCAATGTACTGCACACGCGCCGTCCAGTATGAAGCGGTTCGTCTATGCCGGCACCCCGAAGAGCCTGGACAACATCATCGAGGAGTACCGAGGTAATCAGAGTACGCAGGGTGAGTGGGTTGTACCGTGTGACGGTTGCAACAATTGGAACATCCTGGGCGAGAGGAATATCGGGAAGAAGGGGACCATCTGTGCCAAGTGCGGCAAGTACATCAACCCGATGCACGAGCGGGCGCAGTGGGCGTGGCAAGTAGCATGGGACCCAATCAAGGCACCGTTCGAGAGCTACCGCATCCCACAGCTCATGGTGCCATGGAAGGACTGGAACGAAATCCTGCTCGATTACGAGCGGTATCCCCGAGACAAGTTCTTCAATGAGGTGCTGGGTATCAGCTACGAGTCAGGGCTCCGTCCTCTGACCCAGGCACAGATTCGAGCATGCTGTAGAGACTACCGGATGGACGAGGCGACCTTGGACAAGATTCGTCCTCTGTCCATGGCCCAGCCCTTCTTCGCTGGCGTTGACTGGGGCACAGGTGATGCGTCTTACACCGTGCTCACCATCGCCACCTACATCGACATGAAGTTTCGGGTTGTGTACATGCACCGGTATGTAGGTGAGGAGTCAGACCCAGAGATTCAGATTGTGAAGATCAACCAGATGCTGCGACGGTTCAACGTGCAGCTCATCGGGTGTGACTGGGGATTCGGTTTCGGGATGAACTCTCGGCTCATTCGAGAGTTTGGAGCGCAGAGAGTTCACAAGTTCCAGTACATGGCGCGCATCAACATGCGGTTGGGGTATGACGCGAAGATGGCGCGCTGGAAGGCTCACCGCTCCGAGGTGATGGCCGCCATATTCGATGCTATCAAGAAGCAGAAGTGTGAGTTCCCACGGTGGGAAGACTTCCACAAGCCGCACGCTACCGACATGCTGAACATCTACTCTGAGTACAATGAGAAGCTCAGGATGATTGTGTACGACCATCGTCAGGGTAACCCCGACGACTCCTTCCACAGCTTCTTGTACTGTTGGCTTGTGAGCATGCTGATGATTCAGCGTCCCGACATCCTGTCCCCAAGTAGGGAAGACGAGAACGGTAATACCATCAGTGCGTATCAGGGTCCTGTTGATCAAGGGTAGGTAGATGAACGTGGCTGAGCAGCCGTTCGTAGATGTTCGTCTCAGCTCCGGGTGTCACCTTGTTGGCAGCGGTCAGATCTTCCCGCCCGGTGATGAAGATGTGGACAGAGAAGCCCAGGTGACGGCGAGCAGCGCCGAAGTAACCGTACGCGGCTTCAAGCTCCTTATCGTAACTCAGCTGTCCTATCGGGCAGTTCTTCTGTACCACTTCACCGAGCGTGAGGAAGGAACGCCATGGTTGAGGATTGTCGGTATAGAGCTCAGCGAGTTGAAAGAACTCCTGGTAGATGCTGAAGAAGACCTTGCTCCACTTGACGAGCTCGATAGCCTCAGTGGGTGGATTCTCGACAGCGTCCTCGGCTTCGAGGCAGAGCTCTTTGACCGCTGCTTCATCGTACTCTCGAGGGCCGATGTTGTACCCCACCATCACCCGAAGACGTTCTAGCTCTCGTCGGTTGGATTGGGCAATGGCTTCGGCCCGCACGGCGGTGGCGTAGACCTTGCGGATGTTTAGCTTTTCGCTCCGGTGTTTGACCCACGCCATCACCTCTTCAACTTGATAGAGCTGAGGGTGTCCGAGCTTGCTACCTTCGGGGTGGTAGGCTGCTAGAATACCTGAGCGGGTGTAGAGGTGAACCTGTCGGACACCAACATCGAGAAGCTCAGCCGCCTCCCTGGCGGTAATCAGGCCGTTTCTTCCCATGCGCTTTCGGTGCATGGTACTTCTTTTGTCAGACATTTCTAGGAGTTCTCATGTACGACCTGCCCTCACAGACACTCCTTCAGCAGTCTGCGGCTCGTCCGACCTCGGGAGAAGAGCTGGAAACCTTTGGGAAGCATGCGGCTTGCGGCTACTGCTGTGGCAAACATGGGACGCTTACCGAGGCAGTGGTCGAGACGGTGAAACACGCTGGGCTCAGCCCCGAGCAGGTCAAGCGGGTGGTGGAGTTCGCCAACACCAACGCCTTCCTCACCGAGTTCAAGAAGGAGAGCACGGCAGCGAAGTACGTGAGCTTCGAGGGCGGCCCGGCTGATCCGGCAGAGGTATTGAAGGACCTCAACGATGGTGGTGGTGGAACCGTCTTCGACCGTGGCATCCAAGACTACAGTCATGGTCCGGGGGTCATCAAGGCTTCTTCCGTTGCAGCTCAGCCCGAGGAGATGGACAAGACGGCCAGCGTGCAGGAGGCTCCCAACGAGGCGGACATCATTCTGGCGGAGGTGTTCAAGGCGCAGGACGCTCCCATCCCGTTCGAGAACCCATTCCAGGATGTAGAGGACGCCCAGTACAAACTCGCTTCTGTCAGGGATGCCCTAACGGCAAACATCTCGGAGCTCGAGATGTCTCTGCTCGACACCAACCAGGAGCTTTACGGTCTGGTGAAGCAGGCGGTGATGGAGGACATCCCGCTCGGTCACATCCTCTCGGCCTGGTTTCAGGTGCTCGAGCCACCTCCGGAGCTGGTGAAGAGCGCCTTCGCCCTCATCGGCCCCCGGCTCAGGGAAGAGGATGTAATGAGCTACGACCAGCTCGGCGCCTCCCTCGAGAAGACGGCCAGTGTTGTCGAGCTGGCCAACGAGGACCACCCCCTCGTCCGTACTTTCTCCGGGTACTGCGAGACGGTCATCAAGCTGGCTGAGCTTAGGGCCACCCGGGACGAGGTCATGGGAGGGTTGGAGAAGCTGGGCAAGTTCAGGCAGTTGGCCGAGAAGCACATCGAGGAGTACGACGGATGAACAACCCAGTCGAGGAGTACTTCGAGCTCAGGAAAGAGGCAGGTTTCCTGAGTGGGTTGTGGAAAGGCGTATCGGGCGGCGCTGGTGCTACTGCAGTCGAGCGAGGTGCCCAATTGGGTGGTGACCTTCGTCGTGGTGCACTGAGCACGGCAATGACGGTAGGTACGGCGTTGGCTATCCCAGCAGCGCAGAAGGTCGTGGGCGCGCTGCGAAAGCGGCACGACTACAACAAGATGATGGATCACGACCCCAGTTTGCATGACCTGAAGGAGCAGGACCCCAAGTTCTTCAACCAATCCTTCACTTCTCTGCGCCGTGCCAATCCTAGCTTTGGGAGTGACCCGATGATCTCCAGCTCCTACATGCACAAGATGGTGGGCAACCGTGAAGGAGCAGGATTGGCGGTCGCTGAGGCCATGCAGCAGAACCGTCCGGTGCATGAGCTTTCGTTGGGTGTGAGACCAGGGGACTCTCCGTTCTCGCCGGCGATGAAGCGCAAGTACTGATGCTCAAGGTCAGCACATTCTCGGCGCAGAATGAGCTGGGGTATGTCGCTGTCCCCCTGTTTGGTCCTGCGGATGGTGAGTTTGAGAAGATTGCGTCCGCCTATCTTTTACCTCCAGTTCTTCAGTACATCGAGGGATTGAGGCCGCAGAACAACGCCCAGTACGTCCTGGTCAATGCGATGGCGGCTGGGGAGTACTTCGGCTCAAATATCAACGGTGACCACTTTCCCGAGGCAGCGCTCATTCATGCGCCCCCTGGGTGGTCGGGTAATCCGCTGACAGATAAGGTGCTGGCGAAGAGCTGGACGTATGGGTTCCCGACCTTCTACAACGCTCATCCCTACGCGCATCATCGGAACAAGGACCCCAGTCGAGCCTATGGGCAGGTAGAGCTCGCGCTGTGGAACGACCAGATGAAGCGAGTAGAGCTCGTAGTTCGGGTTGACTACGACAAGTGCTGCAACTTCGGTGGTGTTCCGGTTTGGGACAAGCTCAAGGCAGGTCAGTTCCCCGATGTCAGCATGGGAAGCAAGGTCCCCTTCGACACCAGTTCCATCACTCTGGATTGGAAGCTCTACAAGGAGGCTCACACTACCTTCAATGTGAAGAGGCACAAGCATCCTGGTATTGCCGTCCTCGAGTTCCACAAGAAGCTCAAAGCGAAGAACGGCGTAGGAATCCCCGGGCTCAGTATTACCCGGAACGACTACGACGAGTATTGCAAGAAGCACATGAACCGCATCCTGCCCGACGGCAGGAAGGTCTTCGTCTACAACGATTACCCCCGCTTCTTCGACATCAGCTTCGTGTTCATCGGGGCCGACCGTACTGCCAAGGTGATGGTGTACATCGCTCGTAATGGCTTGATGACGGGGGCAGAGCCTAGTGCGAAGGTGGCCGCCGACTTGGGTTACAAGGAAGAGACCCGAGAATTACTCAAGGTGGCCAGTGCAGAAGGAGACTTCGAGGACTTCTTGAAGAATGGCGCCGAGGAGAAGGAAGGCGAGATCAAAAAGGACCACGTCCCGAGCAACCTGACTTCCAAAGCAGTACCACTTCTGACCAAGAGCGAGCCGGACATTCCGGAGGACATCCTGAAGATGCTCTCGTCAGTGACTGGGGACCAGGCGCTCAGCACCACCGCTGGTTTGGGCATGGTGATGAAGCCCAGGGAGTTTCAACGCATGTCACTCATGCGTAGTGGTTGTCCACACTTAGCTAATACTTTTGACCAGAAGGGGATTCTGTTCCCCAAGACCGAGGCAGAGGGGTCGGAGGTGGAGCTCAGCCCGGACAAGTTCATGCCCGGTTTGGCTAAAAAACTGCTGCCGTTGTTCGGGATGCGCTCGGCGCTGGGCCCTGCAATAGAACGCCGGATTGTTATCATCTCGGCAGGCCCCAAGAAGGAAGAGACGGAGGCTTCTTCCCATCCAGCAGAGGTACTCCGTAAGATTGGGGCTGCGTACAACGCCTACCGAACCCAACTCATGGACATCGTCCCCAACGCTCAGGACCTCATCGACAAAACCGCATCGGTTGATGGGGAGCTGAAGAAGATCGCTTCGATGTCCGCAGAGGAGGCGTTCACTCCACTGTCGTACCAGTACTTGAGTGACGCCTACCTCGATGAGGTGCCGTTTGCTAAAGGAGCGGACTAGGTGGTAGAACCGTTGTATCCAGGCATACGCCAGCGTGGAGAGGGGTCTCCCCTCAAGGAACACGTGGACGGGTTGAGGAACCAACAAGAACACTCAGGAGACTGAACATGAACTCCCATCTCGCTGCCATGTACAACACGCTCGGTGCCGGAGAGGCTGTGGCGGAAGAGCAGACCAAGATTGCATCGCTCGACTTGTTCGCCAAGGCTGCAGCGGCAGAGCAGATTCAACTGTCCGAACTGACTCCCGACCAGCAGAACGACCTGTACAACCAGTTCTGTGAGAAGCTCGCCCAAGAAGAGGGTGAGGAGGAAGGCGGGGAGAAGAAGCCTCCGTTCCCTCCGAAGAAGGAAGAGGGTGAGAAGAAGAAGGAGAAAGAGGAGGAAGAGGAGGAAAAGGAGTCCGCCGCCCGCGCCGAGTACGCAGCGCAGCAGGAGTGGCAGCAGAAGACTGCCGAGGCTGACTACCTGGGCCGGCAGATGGCTCACGCGTTCTGGGATGAGTCCGGCGAGATTCAGAAGGAAGCCGGGCGCGCCGGCGAGATGCTTTCCAAGGGCAAGGGTGCCGTTCAAGCTGGTGGCGAAGCCGTCAAGAAGTTCACCCAGAAGGTGCGCGGCAAGACCCTCGAGGCGGGTCACAAGGCTGAAGACCCAGGTCTGCGCGAGGCGCGCAAGGCGCTAGGGGCCAAGAGTGGACAGGCCCCCGAGACGGCCATGCGTACGGGTAAAGAATGGAAGCGTGCCAAGGGTGAAGTAACCAAGGCACGCCAGCAGGCCGCTGGTGGAGCGCTCATGACAGGCGCGGCTGGTGTAGGTGCCGGTGGTATTGCTGCTGCAGCCAAGAAGAAGAAGGACCGTGAGAAGGCCGCCAGTGTCAACTTCGACTTCGAGGCATGCAAGCAGGCGATGCTCATCGCCGAGTCGGCGGAGCTGGGTGACCTCGAGGACATCTCAACCAAGGTCGCCTCCGTGTACAACCTCGACCTGCTCGCTGGTGAGACCGAGAAGGTGGCACAGACCAACGATTACGACACCGCCCTGAACGTCCGGGGTCTCGAGTTCCTCGAGGCAGCCGGTTGTGATGTCGACTGGAACGAGGTTTTCTCCTGAGAGACGGATGAGTAGTGGAGCAATGGAAGCACGCAGCCTCAATAGGGTCGGCTCCGCCAGACCCCAATGCCGGTGCAACGGCCATTGCTCCACTGCCTCAATCAGCCGTCGAGAACAAGCCGGCCCCGGGTCAAAAAGGACCTGTGGGTCTCTCCCCACGAACTACCTACTCCAAAGTCAACACGGGGATGCCACCTACCCCAGACGCAGGAGCGGCGTCGCAGAAGTCCCAGGCGCCAAGAGGACTGGAGTTCTTGCCTAAGGTGGCATTCCAGGAGAAGCACATGACTACCTCGATGAATCGCCCCACGTTGCAGGACCTGGTCAAGGTTGCCTGTGAGGGTGCCGCTGCCAAGGTCGACATCTCACTCGAGAGCGCACGGCAGATTGCCAATGCCGGTGAGACTCCGCCGAAGGAGACCGAGAAGACTGCAGCAGCAGAAGACCACATCCCCACGGACTACACGGAGAAACTGTCCAGCGCTCTGTACTTCTTGGCCAAGGAGATGGACCCGAAGATTGCCGACGTCAACTTCCCGGGCACCGAGAACAATACTGGTCCGGGCAAGGGTCCGAACACCCTCGATGTGGCTGCCGCCAAGAGTGAAGAGACCAACATCGACGCCGGCCAGATGGGCTCTGCGACGCAGCAGAATCAGCAGCCGAAGGACCCACCGTTGCAGAAGGACCCGACCCGCAAGCCTGACCCAGGCACGGGGCTCCAGACCAACGATGAGATGATGCACGCCGAGCAACCGGTGGAGCCCATCAGCAACGAGAAGACCACACTGACCAACGAGGGCGCCAAGGCCGCTTCTGTCGAGCAGACAGAAGAGGAAAAGCAGGCGGAGAAGGCGGCTGAGGTGGCGTACGCCAACAACCTGATGCATCTCGGCTTGGCCAAGGTGGCACAGGCGGAAGATGGCAGCCTGGTCATCGAGAAGACTGCTCTCCTACCGACGATGATTGGCGGCGGGGCTGGAGCAGCTCAAGCACCTTCCGGTCACCGCATCCGTGGTGCGGGAACGGGTGCCGCTGGTACAACGGTGGGCGGCGCGGCCGGCACCATTGGTGGTGGTCTTCTAGGTGGCGGCGCAGGTGGTCTCGCCGGTGCTGGCTTGGGAGCTTTGGCCGGAGGCGCAGTTGGTGGTCCAGGTGGAGCACTCCTCGGCGCAGCTGGCGGTGGTGTTCTAGGAGCTGGAGCAGGTGGAATTGCTGGCGGGCTCGCCGGTGGAGCCTACGGCAGCAAGAAGGGCTACGACGTGGCCATGGGGCCACTGAAGGAGCTCAAGGCTGCTCGTGCTCAGAATCAACAGCTTCAAGCTGCGCAGCAACAGCAGCAGATGCCCAAGGCAGCTTCAGCCCAACCTGCCCCGGTTGACCAGAGCGTCTACGCCCGCAACCTGATGGCCTTGGGTCTGTTCAAACAGGCTGAGGATGCCATCAACAAGGCCAACATCACTGCCGGGGCAGCTCCTGCGCAGGGTGAAACCCCGCCTCCTGGAGCGGCTCCCTCCGAGGAGGGTGTGCCCCCCGAGCCCAGTGACGTCAACAAGCAGAAGGCGATGGTCAGCTCCAACCAGGCGGCCATCGACTACACCAAGGCCAAGGCCAAGGCTGACCCCAAGAGCGACATGGGTGACGTCCTGAAGGAGCCGGCGTTGAGCAAGGCTACCGACAAGACGCTCGACAAGGTCCTCGACCACACTGAGGGAGCGAAGATCTCCCACGACCTGACTAGGGTGGCTGCAGCCCGTGCTGTACTCTCCAAGCTGGCGGAGAATACAACCGCCGCCAAGAAGGAGAAGAAGGCACAGGGTATTGGGGCTTCTCCGACTCAGGGTGCTAACCTTCCAGTCACCCCCTCAGACGCCAGCGGCTTCCAGGCCGCTTCTAGTTCCCCCGCATAGGAGAGAGTCATGAGCGTGACACGAGAAAAAGCAGCTCAGTTGATGGCTGATGCGGGTCATACCTTGCAGAAGGTCTCTTCTGAGCGAGACAAGCTTGCAGAGGAGAACGTGGAGCTGCGGGAGAAGAACTCGTCCCTCCTTCGTCGCATGGAGGCCGAGAAGGTAGCGGCCGAGATGCACGACAAGGGCATCCACACCGAGGTCCCTTACGACGTCCTCGCAGAACAACTTGAGAAGGAGGCCGAACAAGGCAACCTTCCTGTAATCCAGCAGGCTCTTCACATGACCGGCCCGGACATGCTGAAATCAGCCTCACTGTCAGATGGCTCAGGCGTTGGAGCATCGGAGCTTGAGTCGTACATTCTCGGAACAGTCGGCTAGTCCGACGAACTAGCAGCAAGCTATAAGGAGCAAACGCATGTCCGTTCAAAAGGTCAACTTCCGGCCGGTCACGGATGTTCTGCCAATCAATCGTCGGGACATCCCCCTAGCTGACAAGGCTCTGGCAAATCCAACCAACCCGCTGGTCTTGACTGACGGTGAGTGGATGACCCAGGACTCGAGCTACAAGCTCATCCGCGCTGCCGACGTCACCTCTGCTGGTGACCCGTCGTTGTTCAAGATGGCCTTCCCCCTGTGGATGGAAGCCGGACGGTTCGACGTACAGGCCATGGCAGACCGGAAGTCGGCAGTCCTCTGGGGCGGCTTCTACGAGTACGAGACGCTCATCTTCGACCCTGCCGCCACCATTGGCGCCAAGGGTGCGGCCGTCGCCGCCTACGGGCAGCCGTTGAAGGTTGCTCAGATCACCATTGGCACACGAGACTATGTCGGTCTCGTGGGCTCGAATGTCGACAACCTGGAAGCGGAGTCTGCGGTTGTCGCCTATGTGTCGAAGCTTCATGGCGACAACGGCGGGTGGCTCCGCT
>Ga0255055_10003513_pt1 | contig 10576 bp, 13 predicted proteins | sample JV7_2_27_MG_FD_188633 | JGI IMG/M metagenome (GOLD analysis project Ga0255055, IMG submission 188633) | Seawater microbial communities from Jervis Inlet, British Columbia, Canada - JV7_2_27 | ecosystem: Environmental > Aquatic > Marine > Inlet | place: Canada: British Columbia | collected... | reverse complement strand
CTCTGGGATGTTCCACATTGCCAGGAACATGAACCTCTCACACTTCGTGATGTCCGTCGCCCAGAAATTGACCTTGTTACCCCAAGGCCACTTCCGCCACTCGTTCAGGTCTGCCAGCAAACTCTTGTTGTGTGTGGCAAAATCCTCTCCGTATGTATCCAGGAACTTCTCATATTCCCTCACGTTCATCTTTCTTCCTCCTCAATTTAAGTACGGTCGCCACTGCTCCTCCGACCGCAGCCAGGTTGAGTGGCTGTGTCTCATAGAGTACCTCCAACCCCAGTTTCCTGGCGTAGGCTTCCTCTCTCAGTGAGCCGAAGGACTTCTTCCAACCGTCCATCATGTAGATGGCTTCGGCCCAGTAATCGAGGAACGTAAGGTCGTACTCTATCCACCAGTCAGCATAGTCCTCGTCTCCCTCAAGGTGGAGGTAGTGACTGAGGTGGGGCACGAACGGCTCGTGCCCCTCTGCCTTCAGCTCATGGAACTTGGCAATCACCCGCTGGACGTTCTGATGGGCCACCCGAGCAGCATCATGAAGAGAGACATCCCTGGGACAGTAAGGCCCAGCGATGTAAATCCTCATTCAGTTACCCTCCCTGATGGACTCCGCCATGCCAGCGAAGCCACCGCCCTCGGCCATCTGTCCGATGTATCGCATGACCTCATCGGACCAGCCGTAGATGTAGTGCACACCAGGCTCGTCAGTGGGGGCCACACGGTCCGAGGCGGAGACGAGTTGCAGCAGGAACGCCTGACAGTTGGGCGAGTGCTTCCTGCGGTACTCACGGAAGGCATCCAGGAACCCTTGCCACTTGCCGTAGCTGGTATGCCCCCAGTGCTGACTATCACTGGCAGCCCACTCCTCGGAGTCGGTGATGCCAACGAAGAAGTCGTACTTCTCCTTGTTGTGGACCGCATGCTCGATGGCTGACGCCAGTCGAGTCCCGCCACTCTCGTGTGCCACGGCCCTCATGATTGCCCGGATGGAGTCCCTTCGCGAGAAGGGGTTGGGCATCACGGGGTGCGTGGTAAAGGCTATGATGTCCACGTTGTCAGGGTCCGCCTTGAACAGGGCCGCGCCCATGACTCCAGCGAGTTCCTCACAGCGCATGTTGCTGGCACCAGTGACTGGGCTGGACATCGAACCGGAGGTGTCCACGGCCACCAGCGTCTTGCCAGGGAGGACAGGCATGTTCCTGTACGCAATCTCCATGGCATCATCCAGTGCAGCGTAGACCCACTCGGGGGCCTGCTTGGTAGGAGTGGAGGTATTCCAGTGCATCAGAGGGTTCGCCCTCATGCGGGAGTGACCACTGGACAGGGCAGAGGCAGCGGTGATGTATCTGAATGGCAGCATCCTGGCCCGGCTGACCGTCTCTTCATTGGTCAGCTTGTCGAGGACCATTGCCTTGACATCGGGGTCCTTCAGGAGTCCCTTGTTGTTCAGGGCACGGAGGCTCATGACAGTGGCCATGTGTGGCATCTGCTCCACGATGTTCTTCCACTCCTCCTCGTTCAGATTGCCAACGCCGGTCAGGACGTTGTGAGGCAACTTGCCCGCCTTGATGTAGTCCGCCCTCTCACCAGGCTCGGCTATCTTGAAGGACTCAAAGCAGTCAATCTGTTGGACCAGACTGTACTCTATCTTGTCCTTGCCAAGCACGTACCTCCAGATTGCTTCGGTCTTCTTGTTCGGAGGCAGGGGCTTGGTCAGACGGAGCACGTCACCCAGGGAGTACCCGGTCTTGTCTGCCTGGTTGTACTTGATGGCGTGGTACTCGGAGAGTCGACTCATCCAGTTGCCAATCGCCGTCTTGCACGACCTACCCAGTCCCTGCCGGATGCCCGCCGTCCTGCACAACCAGATGAATTGCTTCAGGTCGTTGGGGGTCTTGATGATGTCATCGAAGATGTTCTGGAAGAGTCCAGGCTCCTTCGTCGACAGCACCATCAGTCCGTAGATGGGTTGCAGTCTCATGTATCCCTTGTTCCTCGCGGCTACGAGTGCCATCGCCATGAACTCGGGGTCCTTGGTCAGCATCTCTTCGTGGACGCGGTGCGTCTGTTCTGCCAAATCCCTGGAACTCGCGTAGTACGTGTTCCCCAGGGTATTGGTGAAGAGCACCTGGAGGTACTCATCTTCGGTCGTGGGCTTGAACGAGGGAAATCCGGCCAAATTCACATGGTCGGCCTTTCGATACGGGTTGGTCTTCAGCTTCTCCAACTGCTTTATGCCAGTCTGTTGTCTCATTGCGTTCACCTCGATAGCAAAACAACCTTGTGCCAGTCGTTGTGCCAGTTGGCGAGAGGAAGGTGGTGTCCGGGAACGTTGAGGCGGGCGGTCCCCTTTCGGGGTGTTGCCCGTTTAGTCGTAGTAGCCCGAACAGGCACCTCTCGTTAGCAGCATTGCCGCTGCTAGGCTTTATAATTTTTGGTGGCCTGTCCCTACTCACTACCAGTCGATAGAGGGGACACCGAAGCACATGCACTCGGCTCACGTCGGCAGTGAGTTTTAGGGGGCCAGTGATTGTCAGTGAGAAGAGGAAGGGAGTGCTCAGGAACATATGCGAGCGCCATGCCGAACTAGGCCACCGTCCCATATAGTGGGACGGGCTGGATTCGAACCAGCGACCTCTTGCTTACCGTAGTACCCCGAAGCTTCACCTCTCCTCACCGAAGTGAGAGTCAGGGGGCTGAGGAAGGAGTGACGAAGGCGTTTGTCATCCTGCCCTGCGAATATCGCAGGAGTGGCAGGTAGACGCTTTGCATAGCGTAGTAGCCCTTGTCTTCACCTCAGTCCACCGATACGACGAACTTGTCACCAAGTTCATCGAAGTGTCCAACCTTCCGAAGAAGGTGGGCCACAGTGGAGAGTGATAGGCGAGAGGAAGGGGGTGGCTGAGGTAACGTTTTTTATGGTGCGTAACCACCGACACGTTTCAAGCGTAGTAACCCGCTGCCGAGCACCTCTCGACGATGATATGTAAGTTCAAGTATAAGGCTTTTATGCGGTGACCTTGATTGCTTGGACCTCAACGATGTCAGCGGTCAGGAGCTCCTTGTCTTCCGTGAGAGACCACTCTGCCTCGAACGCCTTCTCTTCGGCTTCTTGGCGGGTGTCTGCTTCGACGACGACGGTGTGGTTCCAGACCGCTCTGATTGTAACGATTTGTTTTCCCATTTCTCATGCCTCCTTTCGCATTTCGGACAGCATACAAGCGCTGCCCCTTGTGATAGATAATATTTATAATTTGCTCTCACCTCGCCCGACTGGACCTCCGCTCCGCAGACCGGGCAGATTGCCAATCGAACACTCTCTTCTTCGCTGTCTGCACGTACTCTGCCTCCACCTCGTACCCGAGGTAGTGCCTTCCTGTCTCCAGGCAGGCTATCGCCGTCCCCCCTACTCCCATGCAGAAGTCGAGGACGGTCTCTCCTGGGTTGCTGTGCACCTCGATGAACGGCATAATCCAGGAGACTGTGGTAGGACAGGGATGACCTAATTCCTTGGCCTTGAACTCCCGTGTGGCATCCCAGACATCCTCCATGTAGTCCTTGGTCTTGTTGAACGTCCATTTGCGTTTGCTCCTGGTCCACCACAGGGCGTGGTAGTGGCTGGTCACGTAGCGCTTCTTCGTGTAGATGCCAAAAGGGTACTTGATGATGCAGTGCCCCTGGAGGTGGAACGACTCGCCCCCTGCTGCGTAGAGCACGGAGTCCAGATGGTTCCATCCAGAGAAGCATACCATCGCCCCCTCTTCTTTCAACACGTTCCATGCCTTGTTGAACCAGGTCTCAAGCATGTCTTGATATGCCCAGTCCTCCCAGTTGTCACCGTAGACCTTCGCATCGTAGCCCCGGTCCCTCGTCTTGGTACGGTGTCCAATGTCGATGTTGAATGGCAAATCAGCGAAGATGAGGTCGATGCTCCTCCATGGAACGTCCTTCCCAGGCTCGATGTCTTCCCAGTCCATGCAGTACATCTGGTCCTTAAAGATTACGGAACCCTTCGGACTTTTTCGGTGTGGCAATCTTACTCCGCCTCGGGATGTCCTTCAGTCTGCCATCGAACGGGTCGATGTAGGTGTCGGACATATCCTCGTAGTCCACAGCAATCTCAGGGTATTTGGCTTTTGTGTAATCCGGTGCCGAGTCCATGAGGAGTCCCCAGTCTATGACGTTGGTCCCGTTCTCTGCCGAGGTCTCCCTGGTCTTGTAGTACCGCTTGTCGTCGTCAATCTTGACGAAGCCAGCACCCACCAGTCTCTCCAGGGACGCCTTGGTCACGGTCTTGCTGCGAGGCATGCCCTGTTCATCCAGGTAGTCCACGATTTGGTCAACATGCCGGGCGTCATGACGGGTATCGGCCTTCAGTATGCCAAACGACTCTGACACTGGTAGAAATTCCAGTATCTCATTACCCAGCGGTGGGATACCCAGCGCCAGGTCCCTTATGACATCTGAGACCAGAAGGTACGCCACATAGTTGTCCCCCGGTGTGGCAAACAGATACTTGTGCGTCTGTGGTCTCTCCGGGTAGTAGAACTTGGCTACCCCCTCGACCAGGTCGAACCAGTAGTCGATGAACGTGTTGCTGATTGTGTACTTGGTGGGCACAGCGTGTCGGCTGAGGTCCGCACCAGGGTTCTTGACCTTCCGCGCAAAGTCCATACAATGGAGGAGTCTCTCCCTCAGATTGTCAGTATCTGCTGGCTCCAGGGTCACGAGGTCCTCGTCCGGTGCCATGCGGTGGTGTGCTTTCATCTCGTGGACCCTGCGGTTGAGGTCAATGTCAGACCGCGTGTAGAACGACACGAGACGCCTCTTCATCTCGTTGCTAAGTTCAGGCATCTCCTCGTTGCCCTCTGCCAGCGAGGTCATGATTGGCAAGGGTCTCAGGTTGAACGTCTCCACATCCTGACCACCATGGATGGCTCGGGAGTAGGGAGCCGACCTGTTCTCCAACCACAACTTGAACATCCACTCGTACTGGACAGCATTCTGCCACTCTGGAATGTAACAGAACCTGGCCCTGGCAATCTCTCTTGCCTTCTGGGGCGTGAAAGGTGCTTTGGCAGACCCACTACCCACCACGAATAGCATGGGGTCCTCATTGTCGAGGCCGTCGTCACCGAAGACGAGTGCTACGACAGCATTCATAATCTTGGTCTTGGCTGACCCACTCTCCCCTCGTACGATGGTGCCGTTCCCGCACAGCAACCAGCTCAGCGGCACTGCCAGTCGTGCCTCTTCGTTGCCGAGCACTGGGTCCAGTTTCTCCTTGACCCAGCACCCTTCGTAGTACCTATGGAGGTGGTTCAAATTGAGGCTCTCCTCTCCCGTGTACTCTGTTTTCGGGAGAGTTACCACTCTCTTCCTACGTCTCGTTGGCATTTGTTCACCACACTGTCTCTTGCGGCACACCCTGTGGATATGCAGGGACACCACCTGGCTCGTAGGTGCACTTGTCCCTCTTATGGTACGTCCCTATCAGTGGGAAGGACTGCGTGTCTGAGGCTGGCACGACCTTCTCACATTCAGGACAATATCTGTCGGTGCTAGCATAGTACTTCTTCCTTGCACAATCCCAGCATATCATCTCCCACTTGTACCCATCGTAGAGGAGATGTGATTGCCCCATGTAATGTTTGCCAGACTTGCCGCAGTGCTGGCACCGTGGGGTGAACACCTTGAAGCGAGTGTCCTCGTTGTCGGCGGTCATGGCAACCCGACTCCCCTTCGGGTATCGTACAGCGCCTTGGCTGTGACGTAATCGCCAGGCAGACGCTCCATTATCTCTCGGATGAATGCGTCAGCACTGGGCTTCTTTGGAAAGTGAGGGAGGACCTTGTCACGTATCTCGTTCCTGACCCTCATGGCGTCAGGTATCGTCCTCCAGGGCGAGTCCTTCTTGGGGTACCTCGGGTCTATGTCCGGCTCTTCCCAGGGGTCACACTGATGGTACGCTATGCCCCATTTGCCAAACTCATAGTCTCCCTTCGGTCCCTTGAAGACACGCCACAGATGGTTCTGGATGTCATGCTCACGCATGTCCATCTCGGCAAAGATGTTCTGTATCTGACGATGGAATGCTACCGTTGGAAGGATTGCCATACGTTCCCACTCGTCACCACACTGGGCCTCCAGGCTGTACGGCACGTGGGGAATGTACTTCTCACCATTGAACCGATAGTAGGGGCTGCCATCCTTCTTGAGGACTGGCCGCATGGACTCGAAGCGGATAATGGCTTCGTTGATGAAGAAGTAGGGTGTATTGATGTAGCGGATACGCCGACCACCGAGACCTCCCTTCTCATGGATACGAGGCTCGGCGGCGTAGTTGAACCCCCACTTGTCCTGGGGTTCCTTTGGTAGAAATTCTAAAATCATTAGACCGGATACGATGGTGACTGCTCGGTCTTCGAGCGGTCCCACATCTATCAGTAGATTGGCAGGGTCATTGTCTTCCATTGGCTAGCCTCCTACGGACGGAGTAACCCGCCGCTGGGATTAGTCGAGGTAATCCTGATGCCGTGAGAACCAAACGCTGACTGGCACGACAAGCACGGTTCACGGAGTGGCGCAGCGGTGTCGGGCTCCATCGATAGGTGCTACGAGAAGCCCAGGTACACCAGAGTGGTGATGCCCATCCCGAGAGGGACACCTATCAGGATGCCTTGCCACAGTGTACCCTTACCACTCAGTTGAACTTCCAGGTCTGGCTCGCCGTCTTTGTCCAAGTCAATGCCTACGTTGATTTCATCATCTTCGGGCATTTGTTCACTTCTGCTGCCCACAGTGGGGGCAGATGCCTCTAGCAACGGCGTCCCTATTAAGCATTTGCTCTCCGGTCTCGACCTTGAGGCTGACAGTTTGTTCGAACTCCTCTTGCTGGAGTCTGGCAACACTGGCATCCATTTCCTCAATGGTCTTGTCCTTGCTGATGAGGACTGCCTGCTGATAACTCAGAGTCGGGTGAGCCAACATGCAGTCGTGAAGTTCGAGGATGTCAGTATGGTTGCGGATGAAGCCTTCGTGGTTGTTGTGCAGTCGTTGTAGTTCGTTCAACTGCTCAAGCAGAGCAGTCTGTTGGGCTTCCAATTTCAGGATACGGTCGGCTAGTTCCATTTTTTTGCCTCCGGTGAGAGTTGCGGGGGATGGACTCGAACCATCGTCTTTGGCTCATGAGGCCAACGGAGTGGCCGCTTTCCTACCCCGCAGAAATGAAAGGGATGGCGGCCCCGCGTGGGTAATGCTCCCATATCCCTCTGCCATTTCGAACCAGCAGAGGTTACCCGCATCTTCCTCCCTGGTATCAGTCCCATGATACTTGGGGACAGGGAGGCTGTCTTCTCTTAGACGAGGTGCCATGATGAATGATAGGAAGCGAGGAAGGTATGCCAAGGGTGTTTGGTTTCCAACAACGTAGTAACCCTTGGCTTCACCTCGCAAATGGGCCTGGTTGGATTTGAACCAACGAAGATGCTAGCACCACACCCGCTGTTCAGCCTCACGGCATGGTCGCAGATGTTTCACTTGGCCGGACTGTGATACAGGCCCTTGATGATAGTGATGAGAGGAAAGTTTGCCACAGGTCATGGTATCCCAACCACAGGGGGATTAGCCCTGTATCAGGGAACGATTTTCAGTCGTAGTAACCCATGGCTTCACCTCGCTTGAGAGTGAAGTGGAGGATGCTGGCACGGCAACGACCGAAGAAGTTACGCACATCCTCCACTGGCTCAGCGTTTATTTGACATAGTTGGTCTGGGAGCCATTAGACCAAGCTCTGCTCAGGTGGAGCGCTGGGGGAGTCCCGGTGCGACTCAGCTGCTGTGGCACAAGGTCTGCTACCCCTTGCTCCATGGTGGTGGGGAAGGGATGATTTGAACATCCGTACTACACGGCGGTGCTCCACGCTAGGTACCTCACATGAGAATCCTACCATGCTTGCTCTAGCCGGACTGAGCTACCTCCCCATGATGACCCAGCCAGGTACCTAACCCTTGAATGTTGGACACACCATAGGAGAAAACCCTGGCTGGGGAGCATAGATAGCTGGAGATGAGTAAGATGGTCGTGGGTGAACACGTCCGTTGAAGCAAACTCGCCATCCATCCTCACCCCCTTCCTGACATCACGTCCAGGTATTTAAACCCCGACCTAAACTTTATATACTCGACCACCCACCGTACAGTAGCATATCAGCTACTACGTTACTGACAAGCACTAACGTAGCTGACAAGCACTAACGTAGCTGCCAGGTACGAACGTACCGTCTCATGTCGGAACTAACGTTCCTCTTAACGGCGAGTACTGAACAGCTACTAACGAGCCGTTATGAGGAACTAGCTGTACAGCTCTTGTTCTGAGTCGAGGTATTTCTCGATTGCCACAGACCAGTACTCGTACTGGTGCATGCTCGTGATATGTACGGGCTGGTCAAAGAGCTGTTCAGCTGCCCTGGCAAGTTTGGCAAACTCAAAGAACCCTTCCACTCCAATGTAATAGAACTGTGGTGTCTGTTCATTGTTAATGAAGTTCCACGCTTCTTCCATTATCTCTGGGTCGAAACGATGCAGTCCCACTGGCAAACCACGTCGATACACTGGAAGGATTGCCAAACTGTCAAGGATTTGGCAGACCTCTTTGGCCCAACCCACCTCGTTCATCGGGTCAGGGTACCCTGGGTAGACCTCAAATTCCGACCTGCTCATGGGCGGAAATGAGAATTTGCGTAGCAATTCGGCCACGTGTATCCCAAATCGTGGGTTGATGTACGCCATGCCAAGCCCTCTGGCATACACTTCATGACTGCTGTTGCTGGAAATGGCACTGGCTCTGGTCTCACCAAGCGTCGTCGCAACCCCAGTTATGGGGTTGACCAACAACCTGGGCGCGATGTTGTGGGCAAAGGTACGGGCTGGCAAGGCACAGATACGGAGTCTGTCGTCCTCCCCGTACATCAGGTGCCATCTACTCAAGCAGGCACGTCCTTGACCTGAGTGAACCCACAATGGGGGCACTTGTACCACATGGCTCTCATCTTCTTGGGCGTTTTACCCTCGCCCTTGTCTAACTGGTTCGTCATCCTCGGAGTACATGACTTCCAGAACTCGGTCTCTTCTCCGCATGTTTGGCATTTCATTAGTTCAACCTCGGCTTTCTATATTTGCATTCCTTTACGCAGAACTGTATCGATACTCGACAGCCATAGTCATTGCACCAGATGGTTCTGCCTTTCTTCTGTGGTGCGTTGATAGATGTGCACCAGTCCAGCCACCGATAGTAGGGTGCTGGCAATCTAGGATGTGGCCTCTTGCTCGGTCTCGTGGCAATCACTCCATCATCATGTAGCACGACATACAGAGCAGATTGCCGTAGTCATCCTTGTAGTCGTGAATTGTCTTCTTGCCACAGGCAGTACAGGGCTCGCCGGAGCGGTCAACCTCTGCACCACAGATGCGACATGCTCTGACCTGGAAGCCAGTGCCATGAGCGGGTGCCCACCACTCCTCCATCCAGTCGGACCACTCATCCTCTGGGTGATTGCAGTTCTCTTGCAGGTCTGCAATCTCCTGCTTGTGCCTGGCTCTCATCTCCTTGATGGTCTCCGCTATGGTATCACTTCCTCTGCGCGTACTTCTTCTTTGGTGGCGCGTCTCCACCAGTTCTCGTTCTCATGTGGGTATGGAGGGCTTGTTTGCTCTTGTGGAAGAAGTCCTTACCTCTCCCGTACTTCATCCCCAGCCGCAGCTTCGCTACCATCTTGCGGCGTGTCTCCTTTCGGACTGTCGGGAGTCCCTTGTGACTCGTTCTCGCCATTGCTACCACCAGGCCCTTTACGCCATAGGTGAACGGTGTCTTGCATCACCTCGTCATACTCGCTCCTATGCTTAAAACCTTTCGCCTTCAGGATAGCAAGCATCCGGTTCGAGGGAGTCGGTACGTCGATGGTGTACCCCAACTCCCAGCATCGCTTCATCAGGGTGGACAAATGCCCCTTGCCCTGCTCTCGGGTCCCGATGACGGAGAAGGTGATGACATCAGCCTTCTTCCATAGGTACGACATCCCGGCGAAAATGTCGCTCGTGAACCCTAAATGTTTGCCAAACTCGCTATCGATTTCGATTATGCCTTCGTGCTCCATCATTTCCCCCCCTTGGGGTAGCATCTGAGGTGTGCTCCACACTCGGCACAGTAGGCATACCCGCACACGAATTGGTACGTGGCATCGCACTGCCCGATGGCCTGGTTGTCGCAGCCAGGGTTGGAGCACTTCTCCTTCTTGTGGTGGTCACAGAGAGGGTAGCCCTTGCCGTTGCCATGGCGCTCCTCGTACCACGACAGTCTCTCTGGCTGGTCGCCACAGTACCCAAGGTAGGCCATGTCGAAGGAGCACTTGTCCTCTTCCTTGAGCCGTGCATGTTCCTCTTTCTTGCGGTCTCTCGTGTCGTTGTCATAGATGTCGGTGTCGTTGTAGCAGTCCCAGCATAGGGCGACGAACTCACCACCTGGTGCGGTGTAGTGGACGTTGGATGGCTTGCCACAGTTCTTGCAGCTCATCATCCAT
>Ga0255055_10003512_pt1 | contig 10579 bp, 12 predicted proteins | sample JV7_2_27_MG_FD_188633 | JGI IMG/M metagenome (GOLD analysis project Ga0255055, IMG submission 188633) | Seawater microbial communities from Jervis Inlet, British Columbia, Canada - JV7_2_27 | ecosystem: Environmental > Aquatic > Marine > Inlet | place: Canada: British Columbia | collected... | reverse complement strand
CGAGGGCGTAGTAATTACCCCGGGCGAGCCTGTAGACCACACAGACATACTCGACGGCCAGTCAGCCGGAAGCATCATTGAGCCAGATGCCGATTCGCCACCGGAGGTCCATGAGCCCGGGCAGACGGTCTCAACCAAGCCCGGAGAGCTGAGCCGCGACGATATTTATTCAAAGGCAACCGAGACCCGGGACATTCAGGACGCGGTAGACGCAGAGGAAATGACCCCGGTGCAGCGGGCTCACGTTAAGAGGATGAAACTTGAGGCCGCCGGGATCGATCCTGATAGCGATGATGATCCTTTCGATGGTGATGGCAACCTCAAGGAAGGATGGGTGGACACTGGCGCAACTCCTGAGCAGGTTGTCGCTCCCGGAACCCCCATTGTCACGGATACAACAGCAATAGCAGAAGCATCAGCGACTACTGCTGTTCCAACACTTGACCCCAATGCTGAAACAGTTACCATCATTGTCTACGGTGAAAAGCGGGATGTGCCAAGGGCTGAAGTAGAAGCTGCTGGCGGAGTCGCTAATTACCAGAAAGGCGTGGCAGCCGATGAGCGTATGAAACGGGCCTCTACCTATGAGGCGAGTCTCAGGGCATACGATCAGGAGCTTCAAGCACGGGCAGCTCAGCCGCTGCCAACCCCGCCGGCCACAGGAACGACGGCGGACCCGGATCTACCACCTACCGGCGATCAGGGCGAACGTGTTGATATGCAGGGCACTGCCGAGAGATTGGTTGGTGCAATGTATAGCGGGGACCGAGAGGCAGCTATTACCGAGGCTGCGGAGGTCCTGACCTCGTTTCGCGATGAGGTTACACGGTCTGTTCAGCAGAAGGCTGGTCAGCCCGCGCAGGGGCCGAGCCCTGAAGAACTGCAGCTGGCCAATCAACGGGCAGCGCAGGCAGAAAGGGATCGGCTTGATGCAAACACTGTTTTCGTCGATGAGTTCTCGGATCTATCGAGCCCGGTACTCAGGAACGCAACGTACCAGATGGTGCAGGAAGTCGCTGCAGATCCAATTATGTACGGGCGTCCACTTGCCGAAATCACCAGAGAAGCCGGCATGAGAGTGCGGAAAGACGTTTTTGGTGATGACGCAACCCCTGAGCCGACTCCCAATCCGACGCCACCAGCGATCGTTCCAGAGATAATCCCCGCGGCTCCGGTCCCGGGCACCGATCTGGCTACCCGCATGGCTCTCAAAAAGAGAACAGTCGTTCAGCCTCTAATCCCAGCGCAAGGGCGGTTCGTTGACACAGCTTCAGTTGATCAGAAACCTGAAACGAACTCGGAGTACATCAACCGCATGAGAGCGGAAAGCCGGGGCCAACCACGACAGTAGCCCTCTGATGTACTCCACGGATAGGAGTCATTATGGCTGGTCAACTCTGGGCGGTATCCGCCCTCGGTGGCTACATGTACACGGACGAGCTGACGAATGTCATGCGGACTGCCCTGCAGCCCGTGGTGAGGTTCCGAAACTTCTGTGATGCAAAAGACGCCACGGATAAAGGGCTGGGCAAGGGTGAACTGTTTCATTGGAATGTCTACAGTGATGTAGCGACAGGCGGCGATGCTCTGGACGAGCAGAAAGCAATGCCTGAGACCAATTACACGATCACTCAGGGTCAGCTCACGATCACTGAATATGGCAACTCAGTACCGTACAGCGGCAAGCTGGACAACCTGAGCAAGCAGCCGGTCAGTGAGATCATTCACAAGGTTCTCAAAAACGACGCCAAGAAAACTCTCGATGGCGCGGCATTCAACCAGTTCAACCTGACACCGCTGACCGTAGCGCCACTGTCAGGCACTGACACTGAAGTTGTCGTGTTCGAGGAAGGTGGTTGCACGATCACCAACAACGTCGCTCTTGGAAAACTTCACATCGGTTCCATCGTAGACGGCATGAAAGAGCGGGACATCCCGCCCTACATGATGGACGATTACTACGCAATTGGCCGTCCGACAACCTTCCGCGCACTTCGCAAAGATCTCGAACCCGTACACCAGTACGTCGAGACCGGTTTCGGCTTTATTATGAATGGCGAGATTGGGCGCTACGAAGGCATACGCTTTACCGAGCAGACGCATGTCGCGAAGGGTGGAGCTGTTGACAGCGCCACGTACACCTTCCGGGTAGCGGACGCATGGAATAACGCCAAGTCTGACTGGGTGTTCTTCCTCGGCGAAGACACGGTGGCAGAAGCTCTGGCGATCCCCGAGGAAATCCGCGGTAAGATCCCGACAGACTTTGGCCGGTCAAGGGGTGTGGCATGGTACTACCTCGGCGGCTTTGGCATCATCCATTTGGCTGATGCTACACAAGCCCGCATTTGCAAATGGGAGTCAGCAGCATGAGCAACAGCTATGACAACCCAAGAGTTCAGACCTACGGGCTGGGCAATTATGACTACGCAGCTGCTGGCGATGCCTTCGCAATTCCTGTTCCTGCTGGCATGTCGCGATGTCGAATTGATGACATCAATGTGGCGGCCACGGAGGTCTTCACGACTGGCGGCAAGGTCGAGATAGGCACTGCAGCCGATCCTAATCGGTATGCTGAGCTGACGCTCGGGACGCTGGCAGACACTGATGGTCTCGCCATGGACCCGGAAACCGAAGCGTTTGATATCGGTCAGGGCGGCAAGGGCGTGGTTGACATCGCAACCGAGGCTATCACTCAGCTCGAAGTTGTGTTGACGACATCAACAACGACCGGAATCGGCTTCACGAATATCGTTATTTCGTGGTGGTAGAATCCGCCTGAGCTAAAAGGAGATTTCGACATGAAATCATTGCCAAGAGACGGCAAACAGAAGGCTGGTATTCAATCCGGTACTTCCCACAAAGAGAAGTGCAATGATTCAGACGCGAGTCTGGGTATGCACTCTGTGGGCAAGAACGAGAAGCCGGGAGCCAATCCCAGCGTGAAAGTCAGCCGCGGCCACACCATCAAGTAACCGATGGCGCGACCAATAACTGCAGCCCCGGGGTTGTCCCGGGGCTGTTTTGGAGCAGCCGATGGACAAAGACACCAGACACGCGCTGGGCAGTGGCTCAGAGGATGATTACATGGCGAACGAACTTCCCATGGCGCATCCGTTCGAGGGCCCGAAGCGGCCACCACAGCCCGATGGTATGGGCACCCCGAATCCCGCGATCAACGAGAGGCGTCCGATAGCCCGGATGCATCCTGATCTGGGATCGGAATGTTTAAGTGAGGGATGCGCTTTCCGCACCCCAATTGGAGAACCATACGATGACTAGATTACTCGACAAGAACCGTGCTTTTGGCGTGGTTGTTGGCGCCAGCGATGGCACTGCATTTCATCAGGACGGCCATTGTTTCCGGCCTGACGGCACAGAAGTTGGTGCCCCTGTTGTTGTTCCTGCGCCAGTTCCAGTTGCCGCAGAGACCGCTGCGGCTGCCCCGGATATTCCGGCGCCAGCCGGCGTGACCCGTGAGGAACTGAAGGCCCTGCACCCGAGCCAGATCAAGAAACTGATTCTGGCAGAAGGTCTGGAGTTGATCGTTGGCCCGGGATCAAAGGCGAAGAACATCGAGCAACTGCTGGCCGGGGAGTGAATGTCAACCTTCCTCGAACTTGTTCAGGAGCTTGTCACTGAGCTTGGCATCGGTGGTGCCAATCAGGGCGCCACTGTGCCGCCTACCGTGGCCGGTCAGGTAGGACAGCTGTGGAATGCCGTCAACTGGATTAAGCAGGCCGAGAACAATATCAACCTGCTGTACTCCGACTGGCAATATCTGGGGCTGGAATACGCTGAAACCCTGAGTATCGGCTCTACTGCCGTGCCTGCACACAGCACCGCCGGCGAGTCGGTCAAGATGTGGGACCGGGGGTCCTTGTGGCTTGACAAGACCACGACCCGGGCCGCGCCACTTACATGGAGGGACTGGGAGGAATTTCGTGCAACCATCCTTCCCGGGGCTGCACCTACTACCAACTCGAAACCATCAATCATCACGCAAAAGCGCGATGGATCCCTGCTTGTAGATACACCTTGTGATCTGGCCTACGATCTCACGGGGGAGTTCTACAGGAGACCGGTGCTGCTGGATGTTGATGCTGATCTTCCGGCAATGCCGGCTGAATACCATCGCATTATTGTCTGCGAGGCAGCGATCAAGTACGGTAACAAGGAAGCGGCGCCAGAGGTTATTACCGGCATGGAGGCTGAGTACGAAATGCTCTTGGATAAGCTGCGGAGCGACCAACTCATTGGCGGCGAATACGACAACCAGTACTCTCAGGATCTCCCGATCGTGATCGAGATCCCGGGCTTTGATGATGATTCAAAATGGGTTTTATGAATGGTCAATCTAGCTCAAGCAAGGAGAGAGCGAACCAGTCGGCTCCGTAAGGTACGCCGCGAGGACAGCGATTTCTATCCGTTTGGCGGCGGGCTCAACCTGATCGACTCACCACTCTCATCCGAGCCCGGACAGGTGCAGAGCGCCCTCAATTATGAAATGGGCTTCGTCGGCGGCTACAAGCGCGTCGGCGGCTATGAGGGATTCGATGGCACGCCCTCGGTGGCCAATCCTGATTATCATCTACTTCCGTTCGCAGCGACCAAGAAACCGGCGATATTCGACAGCACCGGCAACACGACCAATGAAGAGCGCCGGCAACTGATTGTCGGCCAGACCAGTGATGCTCACGCTCACCTGATGGTTGCTTCACAGGACGGGGGTTACGGCACCAATGTCATCCTCAGTAATTCTGATCTGGAAGATACAACCTACTGGGATCCGGCCGCCGGCACCGGCACCGTCACGGTTCTCGATGAGGACTACACTTGGGTAGACGGGATTATTCCAACGCTCAGCCAGCTGAGAGAATCCAATGATGGGGGGGCTTCAACGCACACCATCGAGCAATTACTTGACCCGATCAGCATTGCTATCGGGGACATGCTGTATGTCTCTTTCTTCGCAAAATATGACGGTGATCCTACCTCGACAATCTTGGTTCCGAGATCCGGCATCCGGCTTGTTATTGAGAATGCCGTTGGTGATCCGTTTGGTCTTCCATCGTCTGCGCCATATATTGAGTTCAATCTCAGACAGGGTGTGGTGTTCGACCAGTCCGCACATTGGCTGGCCTTTGGAATCGACAATTTAGGAAACGGGGTTGTCAGGTGCTGGGGTCGCACCAAGTTTGCGACCGTGGCGGACGCTTCGCTCACGCTCTCCTACAGCATGATGCAGGAGCCCACGCCGACGACACTGACCGAATCATATCAGGGGAACAACACTGGCATTGTCCACTTTGGCGGACCCATGGCCGTGGTGATGCCCCGGTTTACCCCGCACAACACTGTTGAGCCAATCGTCCTGTCTACCGCGCTTGACTGGTTCAGGAACTCGGTAACAGTGACCGATGGCGCCAGCGTCTGGACCAGCGGTATTTACCCGACCTTCAGCCGCATTGCGGATACAGCAGTCACCAATATCCACACCATCACGGCTGCAGAGAATTCTGCGACCGAATTCAAACCCATTAAGGTCGTCAAGGGCGACAAGGTGTTCATCGAGTTCTATGCCCGCTGGACCAGTGGGCAACAGGATGGGCATTACATTCAAACCGCCTCGTCCTTTGATGAGATCTTCGATTCGGATATTGCTGCTGGGCTGGCGACGGTTTACATCAATTACAATCAGGGCGGGACCATTGCTGACACTCCAGCCCAGTCCAATATGGAAACGGTCGATGTTGAGGAAATAGAGACTGACATCTTCCGGGTGCGCCTGACTACCGTTGCAGCAGTTGGCGGCGGCACGACATTCCTGACCATCGGTAACGCTGAAGAGGTCACGGCGACCGAAATGAACCGGATCTATGATGGCACCGGGCTACTGTACACGGAGATCATTGGCATCAGGGTTCAGGTGATCCCTGAAGGTGGCGACGATATCAAGCTTGGACATGCCGTGACTGGCGATGCCGCCGTTACGGTGCCGACTGGCAATCTGGTTGTTGCTGGCAGCGTGACTGGCGGGCCATTCGTTAAGGACGAACAGCTGGATGTCCGGGCGTATAACGTCGATGCCGGGATCACAAGGCTGGAGAGCCTGAATTTCGGATCAGCAACCGGACCTTTAACAACTAACAGTGAGCCTGATGCTGCGCTGTCCACGGCGTACACAGCACTGGCAACCGCGGCCATCACCACTGCCAAACCCCCGGGTGGTGGTCCGATTCGCGGTGTCTGGATGCACCGGGGCTTTTTGTACGCCTTTCGCGACTCTGCGGAGGGCGATGTTTGCAATATGTGGAAGGCGACCGGCGCCGGCTGGCTGGAAGCGGGCACCGACATTATTCTTGATTTCGACGGTGGTGATGGCACTGAGCCGGCCGAAGGCGCTACCGTGGTTGGCGTTACCAGTGCATCAGAGGGCGTGATCAAGCGCATCATCACAACCAGCGGAGTCTGGGGCGTGGATGCAGCTGGCTACATAATCCTTGCTCGACCGCTGGCTGTGGATAGCGGGGTTTTCGAGAACAACGAGGTCCTGAATGTCAGCTCTACGCGAATTGCGGATGCTGATGGAGATTCAAGCGTCCAGTCATTCTCCCCGGGCGGGCGATTCGAGTTCCGGTCAAAAAACTTCTACGGTCACGTAGATCAGTATCGAATGTATGGTGTAAATGGCCTCGACAACGGCTTCGAGTACGATGACGTTAATGATGTCAATGTGCCGATCAGAACCGGCATGACGGTCGATGCTCCGACACACCTTGCGGTCCACAACAAGCACCTGTTCTTTGCCTTCAAGGGAGGATCTGTGCAGCTCTCAGGAGACGGGGATCCGCTCTCTTGGACCGTTATTACCGGGGCTTCTGAAATCGGTGTGGGTGATGAGATCTCCGGGTTCAATGAAGAGGTTGGCAACAGCCTGTTCATCTTCACTCGCGACACAACCTCTGTCCTGCAGGGCAACACCCGGGCGAATTTTGATCTGGATGATTTCAACGTCAATGCCGGCGCGCATGAGTGGAGCCTGCAGCGCATCGGCCTTGGGACCTATTTTGATGATCGAGGTTTTACGACACTACTGCAGACCCAGCGACAGGGATCGGTTAATTTTCAAGAGAACACCCAGTCAGAGCTGATTCAGCCGCTGGTCGAGAACCTTGTGCGGACAGCCAAGGTGAAGACCAGTCACCTGATCCGCAACCAGAATCTCTACCGTTGCTATTTTGATGATGGCCGAATTGTCTCGATCGGCTTCAGTCAGCACAAAGTGTCTGGCCATATGCCACTGGAGTATCCATTTATCGCCAACGTCTCGGTGTCTGAAGAGGACACCAACGGCGCTGAGCGGACATTCGTCGGTGCCGATGATGGCTCTGTTTATGAAATAGAGCATGGCACCACCTTTGATGGCGACGACATCCGAGCCTTTATGCGAACGGTGCTGTATCACAGCGGATCTCCGGGGCAGTTCAAAAAGTATACTCATGCGCGACTGGATGCCACGTTGACCGGTGCGCTGACGATGTTGGGCAGAATTGAATACGATTTCGATGACCCCGACTGGAATCTCGGAGCCGATCTGGATTTCACGTCTGAGGCCGCCGGCGGCTACTGGGATGCTTTCGTCTGGGACAATTTTATCTGGGACAAGGCGACGAGCGGCAACCCGCAGGTCAAGTTGGAAGGGGAGGGCACGAACGCCAGCGTCTATCTGTACAGCACATCCTCGATCGATTCGAGTCATACGCTTCGCGGTATGAGCCTACAGTGGCTGCCGCGGCGCTCTGACAGGAGAGTTTAATGGCATCACCACATTACACGCCCACAGGGGCTCCGATTCAGGGAGCATTCGGGCAATCACTGGCCATCCGTGATGAATTTCAGGCGATCGAGACCGCGATTCAGGTAATGAACTCGATCCCGATTACGCTTCAGTGGAATGATGCTAATGGATCAGATCCCGGGGCCAGCCTGTTTGTTGTCGTTCCGTGGGCCTGCAATATCGTTGCTGCCTATGCGGTCAATCATGCTGCCAATGCAGGGGCGGATAATGTCCTGACCATCGAGATCAACGGTGTATTGGTGACGATGCCGGTGTTTGAGTTCGATGTGGCAGACACCGTTGACACGGTAATTTCATCTGTACCGACCGCGCAAAACAGTGTTGCGGCCGGCGGATCAATAGAGGTCATCACTGATGCTGGTGGTAGTTCTGTCATGCCAGTGACGGTGACGCTGGTCCTTGAGCGAACGTAGTGACAAGCACAAAAGGGAGATCCTGATGGCTGACGGACCATCTGCAGACGGCTGGAGATCAAAAGTGATTTCAAGGCGTTACACAAGAAGGTTGATGCTAACCATTTAGAGGTATTAAAGGCAATCAGGAACGCTAATGGCTGAACGTGAATTTACAGATCTGATCGTCATTCACTGCGCGGACACCAAGCCGAGCATGGATCATGTCAATGAGGATGAGATTCGCCAGTGGCATCTGGCTCGGGGCTGGTCTGACGCCGGTTACAATATCGTGATCCCTCGCCGGCCGATGGATCATAAGCACGGCTACATCGAGATCGCCAGACCGCTGGATCAGCGTGGTGCTCATGTGAAGGGCTACAATTCCCGGGCGCTCGGGATCTGTCTGGCCGGCGGCATGAGCGAAGACGGCCAGCCAGAGGATAACTTTCTCAAGCAGCAGTGGGATGCTCTGAAAATTTCTGTGGATTTTTGCTACGAATACGCGCCACTATCAAAAGTCTGCGGGCATTGCGATCTGGACAGTGGCAAGACCTGCCCGAACTTTGATGCCATCGCTTGGGCTCTTGCGGAGGGGTTCCCAGTATGAACATCAATCAAGTCAGCCTCGGTCTTATCGGCACGACCATTGTCGGCACGGCCGCGGTCATTATTTACGCCTTCAACAACTTTGTCAGGGCTGAAGAGTTCCACCAGAAGATCGAGGATGTGACGGTGCTGGTGGCTTATGGCCAGTATTACGATCGCCTTGATGATCGTGATAAGTCTATTGATGAAGGGAACGTCGATCTGGCCGAGGAATACGAGCGCCAGATGGAGAAGATCAAGGCTGAGATTTGCGAACACGATCCAAAATGGGAGCGATGCAAAAATGAATAGACCATCATCAACAATCACGGCAGCCGGCATCTCTGGCTTTATCGCGGCAACGCTTTTGCTCGGGATCAAGATTGGAGCGCCTGAAGTCTACACCCAGATTCCACCTGAGTATCAGGGCTATCTGGTCACGGGGATCATGTGCATGTTCGGCTACTTCAAGAAAGAGAAGGTGCTGGTGAATCAAGATGCTCTCTAAGGTACTGATGGGCGTATCCGCGGCAAGCGTTCTGGCGCTGTTGTTCGTGTTCAATATGCTGCTCAATGCCAAGGAAGCCAATGGCGTCCTGATTCAAGGCATCGAGACGGCTCAGGGCGTAAATGACAGGCAGAAGGCCACGCTTGCAGAGGTTCAATCGAACCACGACAACCTTCTGGTGCAGATCGATCAGGAACGAGTCAGGACCAAAGAGGCAACCGATGCATTGGAGGCGAGCGAAGCGGGGCTGGATGTTGCCGAGGCAAACTTTAATCAACGGCTGAAGGCTGCTGTTGCGGGGATGAGTGATGAAGATCTTGAATGCGCCAGTGAGTTTGTGCCTGCTGCTCTTATTGACAGCCTGCACGACGAAACCAGCGGTATTGACTGACCCTGATATCGTTTATCAGGACAAGCTGGTGCGGGTGCAGACACCGCCTCACCTGCTGACTGATTGCGAGGTATCGCCCTTGCCGGCGGCCGGAATGAACTGGACTTGGTTTGAGATACTGGAGCTGATGAAGCAAAAGGACTCAGAGCAGGTTGCCTGCAACGATCGATTCGGAATCATTGAAGAGTGGCAGAGTAGTGACCTTTGAAAGTAGCGGCGAGCGGATTGTACAAGCCAAGGGACGAGGAAAATACTGCCCGCATGAAGAGAATTTTGGACTGGATGCGTAAGCTGGTTCAGGTGAGAATGGAACTAGCCAAGGAAACCAAAGACGATGGCGACGAACAGTAACGATTTATTTCCCTCTGGCTCTGCGATGGATGACTTTTTCTCGCAGGCAGATAACTATACAAATGTCCTGCCGCCAGAGGTCGGGGATCCGTCGCCAATGCTTGAGTCAGCTGCGGCTCCAGTTCCATCTACTGACATCCCGGCGCCGGGAACCCCGGCTGCATACTCAGGCCCTGATACGCCGGCTGCCCCGGGATACGGGCCAATCGTGCCTGACACTACTCAGGGCGTGACTGCGGAAGATTCTCCGGGCCAGCTATTCACCGAGGAAAACATGGGCGCCGACAGGTCCGCTGATTTCCTGCAAGGATATGCTGACAAGGCTCCGGGCGTGACCCCGGAACAGACTGTGCAAGGTCAACTCGAACAGATCCTGAACAAAGACAATGCGCTTTTCGACTGGGCACGGGGACAGGCAGCGCAGTACGCCAATAGCCGAGGCTTGCTAAACAGTGATATTGCTGCGGAAGCATCCAGTCAGGCGGTGATGG
>Ga0255055_10003511_pt1 | contig 10580 bp, 9 predicted proteins | sample JV7_2_27_MG_FD_188633 | JGI IMG/M metagenome (GOLD analysis project Ga0255055, IMG submission 188633) | Seawater microbial communities from Jervis Inlet, British Columbia, Canada - JV7_2_27 | ecosystem: Environmental > Aquatic > Marine > Inlet | place: Canada: British Columbia | collected... | reverse complement strand
TCACAGGAATCTACACACGGGTGGGAAGGCACGGCAGTCACAATCTTTTCATGATCGTCTATTTGGCCGACCCGGAGGTCCGCGACGAGATCATGGGCACCAGGGAGTTCACCAGGCAGTGGCGTGAAGCTACCGGTAAGATCCCGGGGGTAGAAAGTATCAGGTTCGCATCGGACTTCGGAGGCCCTGGACACGGATCAGCCATCACCGTGGAACTCAGCCACCGCGACACGCGTGTCCTGGAAAGAGCTAGCGCCGAACTGGCTGCAGAGCTGGAAAACTACTCCCTGATCAAGGACATAGACGACGGGTTCCAGCCGGGGAAGGAACAGCTCGATTTCACCCTCACTCCACTGGGCAAGGCCCAGGGACTAACCGCCAACACTGTTGCCCGGCAGATCCGCAGTTCCTTCTACGGCTCGAGAGTCCTGCGTCAACAGCGGGGCCGCAACGAAATGACCGTGACAGCCCGTCTGCCTGAGGCTGAGCGCGAATCCTTGTATAACCTCGAAGAGATGATGATCAAAAGCCCGACGGGGGGATTCGTGCTCCTGAGGGACGCGGTGAACATCGAACGAGGCCGCGCATTTACGACTATAAACCGCCGCGGAGGCAGACGAGTCGTACAGGTGACTGCAGACATCAACGACCGGAGTCGCTCCGGTGAGATCGAGGACGCTTTAAAGAAAACGGAGCTTCCAAAGCTCCTGGGCCGCTATCCCGGACTGCAGTACAGTTTCGAGGGTCGAGCCGCCGATACCAGGGAGAGCATGTCCAGCCTCAAGATCGGATTCACCATCGCCATGATCCTCATCTTTGCCATGCTGGCAATACCCTTCAAATCCTACATACAGCCCCTTATCGTCATGAGCAGCATACCCTTCGGCATTATCGGAGCCGTCATAGGCCACATGATCATGGGTTACAGTCTCAGCGTCGTGAGCATGTTCGGCATCGTGGCGCTGTCGGGAGTCGTGGTCAACGACTCCCTCATCCTAATTGATTTCGCCAACAAGCGCATTCGCGACAGAGGTATGTCGGTCCACGACGCGGTCCTCGACGCCGCCATCCAGCGTTTCCGGCCCATTCTGCTCACAACCGCAACGACCTTCGGAGGACTGACTCCCATGATGTTCGAGCGGGCCATCCAGGCACGGTTCATGGTCCCCATGGCCATCAGCCTGGGCTACGGAATTCTCTTCGCCACAGTGATCACGCTTGTGCTCGTTCCGTGCCTTTACATGGTCGTAGAGGATCTGGGAAACCTGCACGGCGATGTGATGAGAGGGTGGGGAAAGCTGACGGGGACGGGAGGAACGAACGGATAGGACGCGGCGACACGGAGACGCGGTGACGCGGGGAGGGAGCGTGGGGGGTGGTAAAAGGCGGTGACCAGTGATCGGTAATCGGTAAACCCGGGTCCGCCCACTTTCGTCATTCCGGGCAGAGCGCAAGCGATGACCCGGAATCCAGCTCCCTACACTTTGCACACTGCACTTTGCACTGTACTTTCGTTAGAATTTTGAACCCAAAGGAACGACTTATGAAAACCGACCTCTCTGCTGAAAGTATCCAGCACATCGCACGCGGGTTTTCCAGAGCCCGTGTCCTACTCACCGGGGTGGAACTGGATATCTTCACCATTCTCGCCAATGAACCCCTCTCGGCTGAAGCGGTCGTTGACAAACTGGACTGGGATCTCCGGGCAACGACCATATTTCTGGATGCTCTAGTTGCCATGGAACTGCTGGTAAAGGAAGGCGACCGATACGGGACCAGTCCCCAGGTGGTGCGCTTGCTCACGGCTGGTTCTGAGGATTCCATCCTGTCGGGCCTGTTGCACACGGCTCACCTCTGGAAGACATGGTCCCGGCTCACTGGTGTTGTACAAAATGGGGGGCCTGCAAGAAAAGATGAGACGGACAACGCTGATCATATCAAAGCTTTCATCGGCGCCATGCATGTCGGAGCCCTTCGCATTGCGCCTGAGATAGTGAAAACTGTCGAGCCGGGGGCAGCCCGGAACTTCATTGATGTCGGGGGCGGCTCTGGCTCCTACACTATCGGATTCCTGAAAACCATCCCCGATATGAAAGCCACCCTTTTCGATCTGCCTGATGTGATCCCCATGGCCCGGGAGCGCATATCTGAAGAAGGGCTCATTGACAGGGTCACTCTGGTTGGCGGTGACTATAACAAGGACAACCTTCCCGGCGGTCACGATCTGGCCCTGCTTTCCGCCATCATCCACCAGAACAACCACGAGCAGAATGTGGCTCTTTATAAAAAGGTTTATGGTGCTCTGGACTCCGGCGGACGAGTCATTGTCAGGGATTATGCCATGAGCGGTGATCGCACCAAGCCGGCCTCAGGAGCGCTTTTCGCTATCAACATGCTGGTGAATACGGTTGGGGGAAACAGCTACACCTTTGAGGAGATCAAGGGAGGATTGGAGGAGGCGGGGTTCGAGAGGGTGAAACTTCTTCAGGAGAGCGAAATGTCCTCACTCGTGGAAGCCTTCAAACCTTATTAGATATCTCTTCAGAACCCGGGACAGTTGGAAAGGAGAATAGTGAATGCGGAAGGAGGAATAAGGGCACGCCCGGGGTTTCTCCCCGACCACCGATTACTGATTACTGATTACCGATCACTGTTCTTTCCATCTCGTCCTGAGCCGGGTCACCTCTTTTCCATCACCTTCCATGGTTATGGAGTGCAGCCACGCGCCCTCCTCCCCGGTCGGCTGTAGGGCAGCCACCAGCCGATCCCCCGTGACGGCTTCCGCTTTGAATACAGCCTCAATGGAAACTGGGAGGATCCCCTTTTCGATCCCCGGTGAAACAGAATCCAGAGCCCATTGGATGTAGAATACGTGGTTGACGTGCCTGTACATGTCCAGGCAGCTGGAAGGGACGGTGAACGGCTCACCCCGATGGGGCAAATCCACGGCAGGAAGGTGCACGATCCCCTCTTCGACAGCTCTTCTCTCCAGGACAGGAAGGTCCGGGAGGCCATCTTCGCCGTTTACAGGGCGTCTCTTCACAGCGTCGATGAGCGCCCAGGTGGTCGTAGCTGCCGCGATCAGGTCACCGTCAGTGTCCTGGACCTCAAAATCGCGAAGGTAAAACCGTTCATGACGACCCGGATACCAGGTATTGACGGTGACCGTCTCACCAGCCCGAGGATATCTGTATATCTTTAGATGATATCCTACCAGGACCCAGAGAAGATTCTTTTCCATCAGGTCCTGGATCGACAACCCCAACGTCCGGATGTGAGAGTCGGCCGTTTCTCCGAGGTAGTCCAGCAGAGTCCGCACGTGGGCCGCCTGATACGGGCCCAATTCGTAATTGCGAACGGTGTAAACCTGAGAGTGCATTCCTTCCATCAGTCCCTCCTATGAAGAAACCAACTATAGCACACGTGGTCCCATTGCAAGTGCGTACGGGTGTGCTGGTGATTAGAGAAATACAGCGATCAGGGAATAGGGTATAGGGATTAGCTAACCACTATTCTCTAAATTCTGGCCCCTGACTTATCCTGTAGATCATGTAAATCCTGTCAAATCAGCATTTGCCTTAAGGGCGTTTGGTTTTAGACAGGATCAACAGGATTTTCCGGGACCAAGGGGATGGTACTCTGACACTGTACCTTAGTCTTAGTCTTAGTCTTAGTCTTAGTCTCAGACTTTCCCTTCCATTGCTATAATAGAGCTATACACGTGAAAGGAGGCTGGCGATGGCTGATCTTTCCACCACCTACATGGGCCTCGCACTTAAAAACCCGATTATCGTGGGCAGCTCCGACCTGACGATGTCGGTAGACAGGGTGCGGGAATGCGAGGAGAGCGGGGCGGGGGCGGTCGTCCTTAAATCCCTTTTCGAAGAGCAGATAGTAAGCGAGATACGGCAGGCAAGAAACCAGGCATTCTCCCCCGACAACCACACTGAGGCCGACGATTACATCCGCAAAACTGCACTCCATCTGAGTGAGGACAGATATCTGAGGCTCATACGGGAGGCGAAGCAAAGCGTTTCCATACCCGTCATCGCCAGCCTGAACTGCATCCGGCCCGACTGGTGGACCAGTTACGCTTCCAGAATGGCGGAGGCCGGGGCCGACGGCATCGAGCTCAATATCTCCATAATGCCCTCCTATCTCATGCAGACCGCCGTGGAGATCGAAAATACTTACGTCCGCATCGTCCAGAATGTCCACGATAAGGTCAGCATCCCCATTTCGGTCAAGGTCGGCCCCTATTTCAGCTCCTTACCCCACACGGCCCGTGCCCTGAGGAATGCGGGGGCGGATGTCCTGGTCCTTTTTAATCGTTTCACCCATTTCGACATCGACATCGAGAAAATGAAACTGGCCCATCGCTATCACTACAGCACGCCCGGCGACATCTACCTGCCCCTGCGGTGGATAGCTGTTCTAGCCACCCAGTCGGGGTGCCAACTGGCATCGGCCACAGGGGTCCACGATGGGTCCGGAGTTATCAAGCAACTCCTGGCAGGTGCCCAGGCCGTTCACGTCTGTTCAGTACTTCTGCAAAAAGGGTTGAGCCGGATCGGTGAGATGCTGGAAGATCTTGAGAAGTGGATGGGCCGGCACGCCTTTGAGACCATCGATGCCTTCCGGGGCCGGATGAGCATGGAACTCGACGGTAAGCCGGATTTCTACCAGCGGCAGCAGTACATCAAGGTCCTGTCCGGTATGGAACCCTGAGCCCCAATAGAGTTTAAACCAGGGGCAAACCCATACGCGTACCCGTTCACGTATCCGTGAACGATTCGAGTTGCTCTGACACCGGTAACTGCCGGTAGCTGCTCTGAAACCGATTGTTGCGGCTACAGGAAATTGAAATTGCGGCCGGGATACCACAGGGCCAACCCGGGCGAGCGCTGCCGCTTGGGGATGGATCAGTCCCTTACCCTGAATGGCTTATCGTGGCCCGGGATCACCCAGTCGGCCATGTCAGTGATCATGATCATGCTCTGGAGACTGACGCTGCTGTCGTAGGAAATTGCCGGCGGCACTCCCTTGAGGTAGTTCGCCTCCGTCGGCACCGCGTCGCCCGCGGCTACCACCGTCTCGGTGGGCCCCGCGAAATCCGAGTTGACGTCCTTTATCACGACACTGATGGAGTCCCTGGTATGGCCAGGGGTGTGGATAACGTGAACGTTGGAGTCCAGCTCCACCCGGTGCCTTGGTAGCGGGCAGGAATCGTCCGGAGTCACCTGGATCCTGCCGGCCATCTCCTCCAGCCCCATGTATCCGCAGATGATCCTTGCTTTTGTGAAGAGTCGGTTCTCTCCGGTGTGGTCCATGTGGTCGTGGGTGTTGACCACCACATCCACATCTGATGGCTTCAGGCCGATCCCCTCCAGCCCTTCCAGAATGCTGTCGCCGTCCCCGGGAAGTCCCGTATCGATAATAATATTCATCCGTCCCGTACAGACCAGGGTCACGGATGACATGGCTTCAAGAATAGCACCATTCGGAGCCCTGCTAAGAAAACCGGGCTGTAGAACATTGAGGCTCGGGATCATGGATGTCATTTAGGCCCGCCCTCTTGCAGTCATCCGGTACAAACATTACGGCCCCGGGCAAAATTGATGGACTCGCAAAAAATCCATCAAGCAGTCCCGCCATCGGCGGGACTGGGGTGGGGGTCACGCCTACGGCGTGGGACAGATACATTTCGCCCTACAGAAAGCTCGAAGAGATTTTATGCGAGGCTATCAAAATGGAATCGTCATACCCTTGTACATAGCTCGAAGATCCTCTCTCTCATTTTCATCAGGGCCGGATCGGACCGGTCCCGCGGCCTGGGTATCTTCACATCGAAGGTTTCCATGATACTGGAGGGCCGTTTGGAAAGGATCATCACTCTGTCACCCAGGTAGACTGCTTCGTCCACGCTGTGGGTGACGAATACCACTGTCATCTTCCGCTGCTCCCAGACTTCCAGTAGGAAATTCTGCATTTCGATGCGCGATTTGCCGTCCAGGGAACCGAAGGGTTCGTCCATCAGGACGACCTGCGGGTTGGATATAAGGGTGCGGGCGATGGCGACCCTCTGCTTCATACCACCCGACAGCATCTTCGGAAAGGTGTTCTCGAAACCTTCCAGTCCGAATTCCCGCACATATCTCAGGGCTTCTTTGCGCCTTTCGGCCTTGGGAACACCGCTGATCTCAAGCCCCATCTCGATGTTCTGGAGAGCAGTCCTCCAGGGAAAGAGGGCGAACTCCTGAAACACCAGTCCTACCCGCCGGTCGTTGTCCGTTATGGCGTCACCGTTGAGGAGGACCTGCCCCTCCGATGCCTTCTCCAAACCGGCTATTATCCTCAGCAGAGTGGTCTTGCCGCAGCCACTGGGGCCGACGATGGAGAAGAACTGCCCGCTTTCTATGCTGCAGTCGAAGTTGTCCAGAACCGGCACCTGCATGAGGGAGCCATTCTCGGGGAAGATTTTCGTTATCTTGGACAATTTCAGACTCACTGCCATGTCAGTACCAAACCTCCTAGCGCCATCTGACCAGGCTCTTTTCCAACAGCCGCAGGGACCCATCGATCAGAAAGCCGGTAACACCGATGAAGAACATCCCGGCGAGGATCTGGTCCGGACGCTGTATGTCCCTCGCCGTCATTATCATGTAACCCAGTCCGTACCCCTGTTTGACCCCCGAGAACTCGGCCGCAACCAGGGTCATCCAGCCGAGGCCCAATCCGATCCTCATGCCGGTGATGATGGAGGGTATGGAACCGGGTATGAGCACCTTGAAAACGATGTCCCTGGTTTTTCCGTTGAGCGTCCTCATTGCTTCGATGAGCAGGGGGTCCACCGCCCTGACGCCCGCGCAGGTGTTGAGCAGGATCGGGAAGAACGCCCCCAGGAAGATGATGAAGGCTGCGGATTTGAGGCCGATGCCGAACCAGAGGATAGCGATGGGTATCCACGCCAGAGGCGGAATGGGCCGCAGCAGCTCGATGAACGGTCCTACCAGGAACCGAACCCGCCTGGACCTGCCCACCGCTATCCCGAGGGGTATTCCTAACAAGACCGCCACCGAGTAGCCCAGGAAGACCCTCTCGAGACTGTACAGGGCATGCGTGTGCAGCAGGTGCCCCGGAGGAAGGCCCACCACGACGAGGTCCTTCAGGCCGACAAGCACCTGAAGGGGCGATGGCAGCTTGTAGGATGGAATCCCCCCCACCGTTGTGACGATCTGCCAGACGGCGATGACCACGAGGGGTGGAATGAGCCGTTTTCCTCTCATCGGGCCCCTATATTATCCACCATCTCCCCGACAATGAGATCGGAGACGAAAGCATCAGGGTCGTCGACGGTAATGTATCCCAGGTCCGACAGGAAGCGCACGTATTCCATCTCCCCCTTAACGCTGGGAACGTAGGTGTAAGCCACGGACTGGAGGGCACGCCGGATCGAGGCTTCGTCCATACCAGTGTACTTGACGCCGATGCGGACCGCCTCCTCAGGGTGGTCACCGATATACTCGGTGGCCCTCACATGGGCCCTGAGAACCTTCTTCACCTTTTCAGGGTCGGTCTTTAGATAGGCCGAGTCGGTGACCAGTACGCAGCAGGGGTGGTCAGCCCAGATGTCGTTGGAGGTGGCCAGATTCCTGCCCACCCCCATCTCGAAGGCCTTGGCCGGGTACGGCTCCCAGGCGATGAAGGCGTCGATCTGGCCCGTTCGCAACGCGTTTATCATCTCGGGGGGCTTGATGATGAGGATGTTGACGCTCGAGGGGTCGATCCCGGCCTGCACGAGCGCTTTCTTCACGAGAAAATCCTGAACGGTGGCGTGGCCGGGCACACCGACGGTCTTCCCGTTCAGATCTGAAACCCGTCTTATCGCCTCTGGCCCAGATGATACGACCAGGGCCGAACCCTCGGTGTTGACCTGGGCTACGACCTTCACGTCGGCGGTCCTGTTAGCGACGGCGAAGGTGGTGGGCGCCTCCCCCACATACGCCATATCCAGGGCCCCGGCAATGAAAGCGCTCATCACCTCCGGCCCCGCCCTGAATATCCCTGCTATCTCCACCTCAACATCCTCCTCCTGGAAAAACCCCTTTTCCAGAGCTACCCAGAGGGCTAGGTGGTGGATGTCGTTCTGAAGGTAAGCTATCCTCACTGGTTCTGGCGAAGCACCCTTGTCGGGGGAAAACCGGTCACATGAGGAGAGTGCCAACACCATGGTCCCCACTGTGATGGCAATCAAAACAAACCTGTTTTTCATCGAATTACCTTTCTGCTGCGGGCTTGCCGGGGAGAAACGCCTCTCTCCCCAAGTCGCCACCTTTTTGTCTCCATTACCTCGATGCTCTCCGCCACCCGTTGAATGGGCCGTAAATCACTTTAAAACACCGGAAGAGGCTTCCTTCCGGCCTCTCCGGCCGGGGACCCTACCCCGGGATCAGCACCACGATCTCGCCCATCCGGTTCCAGGGCCGATCCAGCGTCCGGGAGCCGAGCCCCCTGTTCCTGGAGGAGAGGTCAGCGCTCCCGGGGTGCACAGTGTAGCCGACACGGTCCGCGGCGCTGTACACGGCTTCGCGGTCCCCGCAGGCCTCCGTCAGCAGCGTATAGACCGCTGCTTCTGCCGACCTGCATTGGCCCAAAAGGCCATTTAGCCTTTCGGGCGGGAGGTAGTCCAGCACGTTGCTCAGGTAGACGAAGTCGTGCCTCTGCGCCCCTCTTTCCATGTAGTTCACGATGTCATCGTGCACCACTTCGACGGACCCCATCGCTCTCTTCGCCTGGCGGAACGGCTCTGCCTCGAAAAAGAACCTCACCCTGAAGAGCGACTCCATCGCCCTGAAGACCTGGTCCTCCCTGTACAGACTGTTCCGGACCTCCAGGAAATGGTCTCTGAGGCGTGGATAGACCGTCCTCGAGAACCACCCCCTGAGCTGCTCCGGAGAGTCGCTCGCCTCCAGGGCCTCCAGGAACTCCCTGAAATACTCCACCTGAAAGGAGGATATGTCAACAAATGTGGCCCTGGACGCCTCAGTCAGTGACCTTGCCGCCTCCACGACTACAAACCCGGAACCTCCCACGAAAACCGGTGATACCGGCTCCCTTTTCAGGAGGGAGATCGCTTCACGCACCATTCCGGCGTCCTCATTGGGCAGGAAGAACCGGCTCCCGGCTCCCCAGAACGGCTCCTTTCGGCTCACGTCACTCGAACCCAAGGAACGGTTCCTTCGCCCAGTCCCACAGCACCTCGCTCCGATCTCCTATGGACAGGACGAGCTTCGACCCCTCACTGATCGTCCCTATCCGCAGGAACTCCAGTGAGCGCGAGGCCGCCATCCCCGCGAGGGCCCCCCAATGCCTGTCGTCCACAGCCAGCAGGAAGCCGAAGGAGAGGTAGGCGAGCAGCCACCGGTCCACCTGGATGCCGTCGGGAACCGGAACCTTTTCCAGATCAATCTCAGCACCCACCCCCGACGCCTCCGCCATCATGAGAACGGTCCCGGCTATACCGGACATGCTCACGTCTTTACCGGCGGCCACAAGGCCGGATTCGGCGGCCCGGGGAAGGAGTTCCAGGTCCCCTATTTGTTCTGGACCAGTCCTGCCCGGCAGGGAATTCCAGAATCCGAATTCTTCCAGCCATTTCCCGTCCGGGTTGTACATGAGGGCCAGGCTTTGGCCGGGACGGGCGTCGAAACTGGTTATGATCCTGTTAGCCCTGCCCAGAACCGCGATGGAAACGGATGGCGGGCCTTCAGACGAAAGGGTGTGTCCCCCCACCACCGGTACCTGAAGACGCCGGGAAAAATCCACGATGCCCCGGTAGATCTCCGAGGCCACGGCACTTTCCTCGGCAGAGATCACATCCACGATGGCCAAGGGACGCCCACCCATGGAATAGATGTCGTTCACGTTGGCCAGCACCGCGCTCCTTCCCGCGAAGAATGGGTCGGACCTCACCAGGGACGGCAGGATCCCTTCAGCGGCAAGCAGTAGAAATCCGTCGCCGTCGGGGATAGCGGCGGCATCGTCACCGTTGAGGATTCCCCCTTCGGAGACCCTGGGCCCCACCCCTCCCGTGACGGAAAATATCTCCTTTTTGTGAACGAACGGCTCGGACCTCCTGAGAGACTCCACCAGCTCAGAGAGGGACGCTAGCTCCTTCATCTCTCCTCCAGAAGGGATGAAAGCCCATTCACCATCCCGGCAAAGGTGTCCACGCCACTCGAGTGACCGAAGGAAAGGAGGGTGTGGGTGGCCACTCTCACATCCTCGGAGTCGCCCAGATGAAGGGAGGTGAGCCATTGGGCAACCACATCAGCTACCCAGCCTTCGGCAGCGGCTTTTATGTTCTGTCCGGATAAGGGTGAGGTACGTTCTGCTGCCTTCTCCGCCAGGGTTTCAAGATAGTGCGTGTCGGGCCCGACTCCTCCGCTGGCGCGGTGGAAATGGAGCGCGGCCATGAGCCCCACCAGGAAGTCGTCCCCGGAAGGGGTCAGGCCCTCGCCCACTCCGGCAAGGTCCACCCCCACTGAAACCACCCCATCCCAATCCCTGTCACTGAGGGC
>Ga0255055_10003510_pt1 | contig 10583 bp, 4 predicted proteins | sample JV7_2_27_MG_FD_188633 | JGI IMG/M metagenome (GOLD analysis project Ga0255055, IMG submission 188633) | Seawater microbial communities from Jervis Inlet, British Columbia, Canada - JV7_2_27 | ecosystem: Environmental > Aquatic > Marine > Inlet | place: Canada: British Columbia | collected... | reverse complement strand
CGAGAAGCTCGGCTTGAGGGAAGCGCAGCAGGCTTACCAGGGAGTGATCAACAACTACCCGGAGGCGGCGCAGGAAGTCGCTGTGGCGCGTCAGAGGCTGGCCAGCCTTACGCAGGCGCTGGCGGAGTTGGAGAAAGAGCCGCGCTTCCGGAAGATCCGGATCGCCAGCAACCCTGATAACGGGGTTCTCTCACCGGACGGCAGCAAGCTCGCCTTCGTCTCGAGTGGGAGCGTGTGGGTTGTGCCCGTGCAGGGGAATGTAGCGCCTGACATCGCCGGCGAGCCAGTACGTATCGCCGAGGTGCCTGGAGTCTGGGATCTCGGCAGCATGCTCGCCTGGTCGGCGGACGGCGAGTGGATCGCGGTGAATGGCGGAACCGATGTCTACGACCGTGGGGCCGGAACCGATGTCTTCGTCATACCCGCGGGCGGCGGTGGCCCTCGGGTCACGCGGCCGCCGGACCGCGGAGGTGGGGCTCGGAGCTATGGTCTGAGCCTGTCCCCGGACGGGCGGACGCTGGCGTTCTCGGCGCTACAACTCGAACTCGAACCGAGTGAAGAGGAGTCGTGGTCTAACCGCTACATCTATGTGGTCCCCACGGAAGGAGGAGAACCGCGACGGGTGTCGTCCTCCCGGGGCAGCAATCCTGCCTTCTCTCCGGACGGCGAGCTCATCGCGTACGTGGGCTATCCTGAAAGAGATGACTTGGTGGAGAACACCCAGCGGCTCCGGCGCACCGGTGACCTGTGGGTCGTCCCTTCCGCAGGTGGGGTACCGGTCAAGCTCGCCAGCGTTGATGGTCTCCTCATGGGCCCCGTGTGGTCGCCCGACGGCAGGTTCATCGCCGCTCAGGGTCCAAGAGAGCCCAGGGCCAGGGACGACGATGAGATATGGGTGTACACACTGTCGCCTGACGCATCCAGCGCGGGAGAGCCGACGAAGATTGTGCTTCCGCGGCGAAGTACAGCGTTGGTGGGCTGGACGCCGCAGGACGAGCTTGGGGTCTTGATTGAATCGGAGCGCCTGCTTGCGGTCTACACGGTGCCCGCTTCCGGGGGCAAGGCGGTGCAGGTGGCGCCCCATGGCATCCACTATTATCCGCGATGGTCCCCCGATGGAGAGCGCGTCCTTCTCAGGTGGGTGCGGCTCGATGAGGATCCCCCGGTCAGGCTGGCGTACGTCCCCGCCGACGGTGGTGACGTCGTCGAGGTCCCGTGGTCAGGACGGCCATTCATGTCTCGCGTGCCGGGCGGTGGTCACAATGTCTCGCCGGACGGCAAGAGCATCGTCGCGAGCGCCTTCCGGGAGCCGTACCGCGCTGGGGGAGAGTGGGGCGATGTCTGGACGATTCCGCTGGACGGGAGCCCGCCGACGCGGCTGACGAACAATGAGTCCCAGGAAAGCTATCCGTGCTGGTCTCCTGACGGAAAGTGGGTCGCGTTTACTGGTTGGCATGAGGAATCTGAGGGTGATGGCTTCGGCGCGATCTACATGGTCCCCGCGGAAGGCGGCGAGACCAGGCGGATCTCCTCCGCATCGGACGGCGTCGGCCCCGGCGCCATCGCGTTCTCGCCGGACGGCGAGCGGATCGCATTCTTCTCGAACGGTACGATCACGACGATCCCGGTCGAAGGCGGCCATGCCGAAGTGCTCGTCGCAGAGGTGAAGTCGGGCTGGCACAGTCAGTTGGCCTATTCACCGGACGGTTCGAGGATCGCGCACAATGCTGGAGGTAAGATCTGGATCACGGCGCTCGACGGAGGAGCCACGGAAGAACTGCGCACGGGCCTCCCGGAGGGCGCCAACCACAGTGAGTTCGGCTGGTCGCCGAGCGGCGAGAAGATTGTGTTCATGGCGTTGATTGGTGGCGAGGCCGAGTTCTGGCTGATCAGCGATTTCCTGCCTGAATAAGCAGTAGTCCTACTGCGCCCGGCCTTGCGCCGGGCGCAGTGGTCCTCAATGACGTGAGTCCAGGTGGAGTGCCCACCGCGCTCCCGGCGCACTCCGCACAATCCCCGTACAATCTCCCCACGTCTCCCGTACATCCTCGTGACATACGCTCTGGGTCCATCCGTTACACTCGGGGTCGTTCGTGAGCACTGCGTTCGCCCTCGTCTTGGGCGCAGGCTCGTTGGGGAGGTGCGCCCGCAGCTCCGGCAGACAAGAGAAACAACTGGCTCTGGCGGTCGATGGCCGACCGCTGATGCTTGCCGTATCCAGCAAGGCCCTATCGGGTCAAGGAGGTCGTTATGAAAAAGCTCTACGCTCTCGGCTTGCTCGGAATTCCGCTGTTTCTCGCTGCGGGGTGGATGGGTACGCGGACAGTGGCAGAGGCTCCGCAGGAAGAGCTGACCGTGTTCCCAGGCTACAGCATCGAATCCCAGCACTTCGCCATGGATGATCTAGGAAGCCTGCTCGAGCGGATGGGCAGCGAGATCCAGCAGGATGAGCAGATTACCATCGGCGGAAACAGCTACCCCCTCTCGGGTTTCGGAGGGCTGGAACTCGGTGTGCGGCGCCGGATGCGCGGTGAGGAAGTAAGCACTGGGGTCGAGTTGCATTTCAGCTCTTCTGGCCGAGCAGGTCATCCCACCGGCCGGGCCGGACGGCCACGACAGGACTACGATCCGTACCAGCGCGGCGGTCGAGATTGGGAGGCGTCTGCTGTTGGCGATCTGATCGCTGAGCTTGGAGAGACACTTGCCGGTACCGGCACTATCGTGCTGGAGCAGCACCGCGTCCCCTTCAGGGGCGCTGCGAGCATCGACCAGCGACTGCTGGAGAACACCAGGGGACGGCAGCATCCGTACGAGCTCGAGGTGCACGTTCTGTTTGGAGAGGGTGAGTTCGAGGGCCCTGATGACGATCAGGATTATACAGAGGATCAGCAACACGGTCTCATCAGGAGTCTCGCGAGAGACCAACAGCAAGGTGCCGATCGAGCGGCTGTCGCGCAGATGTTCGCGTCACTCGCCGAGGACCTGAGAGCTGGGCGAGTGCGGGTTGGGGATGAGCAACTCCCCGCCGGGGACAACGTACGATTCGGCCTCACGCACGTGACTGCCACAGACGGTTCGTACGACAAGATCGAGTTTAGCCTCAAGTTCGGGCCCGTGCCGCCTCGGCAGCCAGGGGAGACTCGGCACCATGATGAGCAATTCAGCGAGCCAATGACTGACCTCGCGGCCATCCTCCAGCGGATCGGAGCCCAGATCCTCGAAGACGGCACGTTCGAGATGGGTGGTGAGACGTTCTCTGCCAGCAGGTTGGCCAGCTGGGAGATCGGCGCTAGCTCGCGTGGGTTCTCGGTTGAAGTGAGCTACCACCTACCCCCGGAGCAGTAGCGGCGGGTTCGTCGTGACCGTTGGGAGGGTGGGAAGCCGTACTCCCCATCCTCCCCCAGTCCTGTGACCCGTTCCGAGGCCGTACTGCCATGATGGATTCAGCGAACGCCGAGCCGCGTTCGAGCCGGAGGAGCTTCACGGATCTCACCGGATCGTACGCCATCTCCTATGTGCTGCTCATAGTGCTTCTCGGGGCACTCGTGTACTTCGCCGGCGTCTGGAACATCTTGGCGAATACACGGCTCCTGGATCTCCTGATCAGCAGCGGGATCATAGGGTATCACGACCTGCACCTCGGCATCGTCACCGGGCTCCCGAACCACGACCTGTACCTCTACTCCCAGGACCCCGTGGACTGGCGGCTCGTGGGGGTGGTCGCCGGGCTGTACTTCATCTTCTGGGGCATCAAGGCGCTGCAGTTCCACGGCATCGCCCGGTTCCTCGGCATGAAGGGGAAGCAGAGCGAACACAGCGGATCTTTCTTCTACGGCGCCGGCTTCAACATTGTCTTTCCCTACAAGGCCGGCAACGCTGCAACGGTGACGTCCTGCGAAGCCCACGGAGAAGATCCGGGACGCGCCGGTACAGCCGTGTACACCCAAGAACTGTTCGTGCTGTTCGAAGTCGCGGTGTTCGCGCTCCTGGGACTCGCGTTGAACGGTTGGTCCACCTGGCTGGGAGAGATCTTCTGGGCTGTCGCGATCTGCGCCGTTGCCTACGTCATCATACGGCCGGCACAAGTCGGAGGTGTGTTCATTCCGGGGCGGGCAACGAGAGCGGATCGCCGTACGATCCTCCGCCGTTTGTTTGAGAACCCCAAGGTCCTGACAGGACTCGCGATCCTCTCGCTGCTCGCGTTCCTGATCGACGACTTCACGCCGTACCTCATCTCCCAGGCGTTCACCACCGACTTCGTCATCCTCAACGTCCCATTCTCGGTCATCCAGATGGGTGTCGTTGCGGGGTACATCGCCCGCCAGGTGCCGATCACACCTGGAGGGATTGGGCAGTGGGAGTGGGGGTTCGCCGCTGCGCTGTACATGGGTGGCGTCGGGCTTCCGGAGGCGGCAACGATCGCAATCCTGGAGAGTGTGATACGCCACGGCACTGGAGTGCTGCTGTTCGGCTTCGTCGTGCTGTGGAAGCGCTCGCGCACGTCGATCCAGGACGTGGTCCCCAAGGTGCTGGAGCCGATAGAGGCCGAGCACAAAGCAGCAGCGTAGGAGGGACTGAACATGCCTGAGAACATGAGCCGTCACGAGGACACTGGTACCGGTCAGTCCCACGCGTCCGTTCCCAGCGTAGGCCCACCGCTCGTGCCCGACGTCGGTACCTTGATGATGAGGCTCATCATCCTGCTGTGGGGAGCCGTAGGGCTGTTCCTCCTCGACAAGATCACCATCCTGCTTGCGGACTACTGGTTCTTCCAGAGCGTTGGGTTGGAGGAGGTGTTCTGGACGAACTTCTGGACCGGAGCAGTGCTCTACGCCATCGCCTTCACGGTAGGCTTCGTGGGCGTGGCAGCGGCGGGATTCACGAATCCCGTGAGCCGTCGAGCTCGCCGATTCGCCGTGCACGCCGGGCTGATGTTGGGACTGCTGGGGGGATACTTCCTCAGCCGCCGATTCCCCGACTACCTGCTCGCGACCGGTGGATCAGGGTTTGGTGAGGCAGATCCGGTCTTCGGGCACGACATCGGCTTCTACGTCTTCACGCTCCCGTCAGTGTGGACCACGATCTTCTGGGCTCTTTCCGCTGTTGGCGCAGGACTGGTCTTCGCCGTTGTGTACGCGTACATGGGTCGGCGCGAGGCACCCGCCCTCGAGCTGCGTCGGCTCTGGCGGGTACTCGGCCACGTCGCCTCGCCGCTCACACTCCTAGCGTTCGCCGTGTTTGCGCTGTTAGTGGCCGCGGCCGTCTGGTTCACCAGGTACGACGTGCTCCTCCGTGACAATACGGATTCGGCGATCTTTACCGGTGCCTCCTACGTCGACATCACCGGCTTGCTGTCAACGGTGAACTCCTACACGGTCACCGCGCTCGTGATCGTCGGTGTGGCCCTTGGGATCACCTACGTCCTCGTCCTACTTCGGCGAGTCGTGCGGGGATCCCCGGTGCCGGAGTGGTCACGAAGGGCTCGGCTGGTCGGCGTTGCCACGCTCGCTCTCGTGGCTGTGGACTTCATGTTCCGGATGGGCATCCTCGTGCGCGAGGTCGTAGCGGTATCACCGAACGAGCCGGTGATTCAGCTGGAGTACATCGAGCGGCACATCGACGCGACCCTCGCCGCGTACGATCTCGATGACCTGGAGATCGTACCGTTCGTACCGAACGGTCCGGGGGACCCGATCGAGCCGATCGAGAGCTTGTTGGCGTCAGCGACGCTCAAGAACGCTCCTCTGTGGCCGGGGTTTGTGAGCCGGTTGGAGCGTCTGATCGATCCGCAGCACGCGGACCGCGTCCTCCTGACGGGCGGCGACGCCACGGTGTATGCACCTGCGCTCGAGATCTTCCGGCAGCAACAGAAACTCAGGACGTACTACGACTTCCTCGACCTGGACGCCGTTCGGTACGTGGCGGATGGTGAGACCCACATGTACGCCAGTGCCGTCCGGGAGATTCCACTCATCGAACCTCAGCCCTGGCTGGCCTGGTGGGGGCAGCAATTCATGCTGTTCACCCACGGCCACGGTCTGGTGCTGACGCCGGTCGGAGGGGTGACCCCCGAAGGTGAGCCACGCTATGCGGTGTGGGACATCCCCGGTCGCACCGAACGGCCCGAGTTGGACCTCGAGAATCCGAGCGTCTACTACGGAGAAGGTGCCGGTTCGTTGGCATTTAGCAACGTGCGCCAGATGATGGAGCTCGACTTCCCCACCGACGAGGGTCGAGCAGAGGTGTGGCTTTCCCCGGACGTGAATGCGGGAGTGCCGATCAACTCGCTGCTCAAGCGGTTGGTGTTCGGTTGGCAGAGCGGGCAGTTGTTCGACATCCTGTTCTCCCGGCTCGTCGGTGACGAGACCCGGGTCCACTACTACCGCATGCCGCTCGATCGGGTGAACAGGGTTACCCCCTTCCTGTATGTGGACTCGGATCCCTGGGCAGTGGCCGTCGATGGCGGGATCACGTGGATCCTCAACGGGATGACCATATCGGACCGCTATCCCTACAGCCAGCTCGATTGGATCGGAGACAAGTCCGACGAGCGTGGGCCCATCCCCAAGGACTGGGCCAGGGTGAACTACGTACGGGATGCGGTGAAGATCACGATCGACGCGTACTCAGGCGAGCTGCGATTCTACAAGTTCGCCGACGAGCCGATCGTCAATACATGGGCCAATGTCTATCCCACGCTGTTTCGTGCGCGGGAGGAAGTCCCCGCGCAGGTGCAGGAGCATCTCCAGTATCCCGTACAGCTCTTCCACCTCCAGTTCGACAACATCTACAACATCTATCACATGAAGGACCCCATGACCTTCTTCAACATGGAGGACATGTGGGATGATTCGGACGAGGTGTTGGGCCCCATGCTTGCCGAGGGCAAGGCGATCACGTTCTCCATCGAGCCGTATCACTGGGTAGTCCGAACCGGAAGTCCGCTCAGACGGGCAAGAGGCAAACGCGACCAGTTCGCTCTCTCGATGGTCTTCACGCCCGAGAATGCGCTAAACCTCCGTGCCATCCCGACCGTGTACATGGACGGTGTGGACTACGGCCGTATTCTCGTGCTTCAGGTTCCCAAAGGGCACTACTCCTACGGGCCAGAACAGGCTGACGCGGCCATCGATCAGACGCCCGAGATCTCGCGGCAGTTCGACTGGTGGAACCGCCAGGGTATGGATGTCATTCGCGGGCACACGTCGACGCTGCTGATCGACCGGGAAGTCATCTTTGTGGAGCCCGTCTTCCTCCGCTCCAAGCAGAACCCGGTGACGCAGTTGAAGCAGGTCTGCGTGGTATTCCGGGGGAAAGCGGCGATGGCACCCACCCTGGAGGAGGCACTCCGGAAGGCGATCGAAGCCCACGGGGAACGCGAGACGCTCGCCTTTCTCCAGTAGGTTGTGAGAGGCGAAGTGGGCATGATGGAGGTAGGCCTGGCCTCGCAGATCCCGAGTGCAGTCGTCGTGGACTCGGGCCGAATCATTCTCTGTGGCCTGGTCCTCTGCACTTCCGTCAGTGTTGCCTTGGCCCGGCCAAGGTTGCGTGCGCTGGGCGGGCTGGGCCCCGCACACGCGGGGCTCATCGCGATCATCGCCGTACTGCTCACTGGAAGTGCCGGCGTAGGTGAACTGGCGCGAACCTATCGCGACCTCGTGAGACCGCTCTCCGCCATCGCCGGGATCATGGTGATGGCGGCCTCCGTACGCCGCTCCGGTCTGCTTACGGCACTCGCCGCCCGGTTCCTCACGCGACCAGGCACCGCCGCTGGAAGCATGTTCACAATCGTCTTCTTCTTCGCGGCGGCGATCTCGAGCGTGCTCAACAACGACGCGATGATCTTGCTGCTGACGCCGCTGGTGATAGGACTGACGCAGGAAATGTGGCCCGGAAACCAGAGGCTTCCCCGCGTACAGGCGTATGCCGTGTTCGCGGCCATCGGCGTGGCCCCGATTGTCATCGCCAATCCGATCAACCTTCTCGTAGCAGATCAGGCGGGCATTGGGTTCAACCCCTACCTGCTGCGGATGGTGCCGGCCGCCGTACTCTGTTGGTTGGTGACGTGGTCCCTGCTCAGGGTGATCCTCGGGAGAGATCTCATGGCACGAGGAAGTCGGCGCATCGCTGACAAGCCTGAGGGACTGTCGAGATCGCAGAGGCGAACGGCGTTCATCCTCCTGGGCATCGTTCTGGCCTATCCGATTGCGTCCGTCTTTCATGACTGGGCGGTGGCAGTTGTGTCCGTGGTGGGTGGTCTGCTGCTGACGCTCTCGATTCGGGCCCCACTCGGGAGGGTACTCGCGCGGGAAGTCGATTGGGGCATACTTCTCTTCATGCTCGGCGCGTTTGCTATCGGTATCGGCCTGCGGAACGCCGGGGCAGTCGAAGCGCTCGCTCAGTTGTACCACGGAGGCGGCTTGTTGCTATTGGCAGGGGGATCTGCGGTAGGCTCGGCCGTCCTGAACAACCACCCGATGACCATTCTCAACCTGATGGCGCTCCAGTCCTCTCCGATCAGCCAGGAGATTCACTACCTCGTTGCGCTCGCTGGTGGCGATATCGGCCCGCGCCTCCTTCCCAGTGGATCCCTTGCGGGTTTGCTGTGGCTGGCCGCATGCCGACGGGCCAACGTTCGGGTGTCACTGCGCTGGTTCGTCACCATCGGAGCCGTCACCCTCATTCCTGCCTTGAGCGTCTCCGTGGCGGTGCTGCTTTTGCTGAATGGGTGAGTCCGACGAGTTGTCTCTCCTATGACACTTGCGCGACGGTCGCTCCCGGCTCCAGTATTGCCCTAGAGCCAATGTGAGTCTTGTGGTATCGATGGCTTTGCGCCCCCACCGGCGAGAGGTTGTCCTCTTCCTCATCGCCCTCATCTTGCCCTCCGCCGTGCTGGTTGGCCTCGGCCTCCGCATGATCGCACAGGAGCGTGTGGCCGCGGAGGCGCGGGTGGCTGACGAGTGGGGTGGCACGGTTCGTCAGATCCGGCTGGATCTCCTGAGTCGACTGGAGAGCATCAAGCACGGAGAGATCGAGGCTCTCAACTCGATCACAGGACAGCGTCACTCACATCTCTACGTCAACTCCGAAGTCGAACTGATCGCCACGCTCGAGGATGGGCGCGTCATTCTGCCGTGGGAGGACAATGGAGTGCGGATCGTACGCGGTCAGCTGCGCTCCGCACCGTTTGCCGATTGGATACGGCAAGGGGAGCGTGCGGAATTCCGCAGAGACGACTCCCGAACTGCCATCGAGTCCTACGGTAGAGCCATCGAGATTGCCCGGTCCCCCGCCCAATTCGGCTATGCCCGGATGTCGCTGGCTCGCGTGCTCGCGGCTGCTGGACGGGAGCAGGATTCCTGGAGGCAGTATCGACAGGTGCTCGCGATCGCGCCGGATGTCACGGACGAGCACCGCGTGCCGATGTCACTCTACGCGGCCGCTCGGCTGCTCGACGCACGACTCGACCAACGAAGGGTCCAGGAACGGCTTGGCATCCTTGTCGCCAATCGCGAGTGGATGGCACCGGCGACACTGCTCATGGTACATGCGCTCCTCGACACCCTCATCGAGACAGGGGTGGACTCCTCGGTGCGGAGTGCGGCGAGTGCGCTGCGGAGTCCAGTTGCCGAAGCGATGCCCGTCACTGAAACGGCGCTGGCGCTACAGCAGGACTTTCCGAGACTCGGACTTCAGTACCCGGCACCTCTGGTAGGTGCTGCCGAGTCGCGTTGGGTGCCGTTTGGGGAACGCGGCTGGCTCGTGAGTACCGCCTCGTCGCTCGATCCGATGTTGGAGGTGGTCATCGCCGTCGACGCCCGGGCAGTCCTGGCACCGCTCCGGAACTCCAACGTCTGGCCCACTGGTCAAGTCGGAGATGTGAGAGTGCGAGCGGGTGGAGAGGGTGAGGGCCAGCTCCTCGGCGCAGCCCTGCCGGGACTGGAAGTCGTGTTCCCGACTGCCGCGAGTGGTACCGATGTGGCGGCACTCCAGCGCACGCTATACGGCGTTGCACTGCTCCTCGTGTTGAGCATCACGTTCTTTGGTGCCTTCCTGGTCTGGCGAGACGTGCGCCGTGAGTTGCGACTCGCCGACCTGCGTTCGCAGTTCGTGTCCAGCGTGTCGCACGAGCTCAAGACACCGCTTACGTCGATTCGAATGCTTGCCGAGATCCTACAGACGAAGGACCCTCCGGATCGGAGGATGCAGGCCGACTATCTCGGCACCATCGTTGGCGAGAGCGAACGTCTCACCCGGCTGCTCAACAACGTGCTCGATCTGTCCAAGATCGAGCAGGATCGGATGATGTACCGTCCCCGGCCAACCTTGCTGGCTGAGGTGGCCCATCGCGCAGTACAGGCCGTGGAGTATCCGCTGGAGCAGGAGGGCTTCACCTTGAGCATCGACAGCCAGCACGAGCTTTCCCTCGTGTCGGTCGATCCCGACGCATTGGAGCAGGCAATCCTCAACCTGCTAACGAACGCGATGAAGTACTCGGGTGAGAGTCGGGAGATTGATCTTCGTCTCCGGTCCGAAGACGGCCATGCCGTCGTAGAGGTGACCGATCGCGGGATGGGGATCGC
>Ga0255055_10003509_pt1 | contig 10585 bp, 7 predicted proteins | sample JV7_2_27_MG_FD_188633 | JGI IMG/M metagenome (GOLD analysis project Ga0255055, IMG submission 188633) | Seawater microbial communities from Jervis Inlet, British Columbia, Canada - JV7_2_27 | ecosystem: Environmental > Aquatic > Marine > Inlet | place: Canada: British Columbia | collected... | reverse complement strand
AAAAAGGCCTGTCCTAAAATTGGCACATATCGTGCCTATCTCGAATCTTTAATCGAAGGGAAAATATTTGGGATTAGCAATCGAAGGGTATAATTTTTTCAGAGGATAGGTTAATAGCCGATTTATACAGTTTTAGGAGTTTGTGTATAGCGTAGGCTAATCTTAACCATTTAAACTGGTTAATATCGTCTTCCATTTAGCCATTTGCAAGGCCAACTGGATGAAATTATTCTAATTGATAGCACGATCTGCTGCGTTAACCAGATCATCTAATTCCTTTACCAGTTCCTCTTTTGCAGCGTAGCGGTTTTTGGGGTCTTTCATATTAAGGTATGCATCCTTAACTCTATCCAGCAGACTTTTCGCCCCAGTACCTTCCCAATCATCTCTAGCGGATCTTATAAAATTAAATGGGCTGAACCCGTCTCGACAATGCAGCAAGGTATGGTCTATTGTCAGGAAATCCTGGCCCGGGCTGACCGTTGTTAACGCCTCCCATGCAAGCTGATCGTCGTCAAAATGAAACGGAGCGATGAGTCTTCTTGCCATTGCTAAAATCTCGTTATCAATAATTAGCTGTAGAGGACTAACGGTAGTTGCTACCTCTAACTGGCCGGCTCCTCCCAAAATATCTAAACCGCTGGCAGCCATCCAAGTTGTCAGCATCGAACGCTCGCTAAACGATTGCTCGTCAACGGTGGGGGAGTCAGTACCACTACCGTAATTATGCGTTGGAAGACCGAATTCCGTTTTGATGAATTGGGTAGCCATTGATGCGCCACGAATAGCCTCAACACTGGCTTGAAGACTGCAGCCGGTACGCATATCAGTAGAAAAAATGATAGGGCACGCTACCACAGGTGCACCTGGATTAACGACCTGGGTCATTGCAGTTATCGATAGTATTTCGGCGACAGCCAAGAGAACCGTGCCGGGAGTCGTTACAGGTGCGGTGCCCCCTGCTCCCGGAAGGGAACAAGCATGAATAGGAATTCCTGCCTTTGCTGCTTCAAGAATAATATCAAGGTCCATTTTTTTGAAATTTCTGGGAGTTAGTGAACATGCAATTATGCTGATGACCGGATTACCGACGAGTTCTTTGCGCCCTCCTGAGGCTGCAACGCCGAGAGCGATCAGGTGTTCCACACTTTCGCTGCTGTATGGCTGCACCCAGATATGCTTCGGGGTGGATTTCAATAAGGTTGCCAATGCATGAACATCCGCTGTTTTTGTCGGGGCGTCGTGAGGAAAAAGGTACGGCAAGAAGCTAATTTCGTCCAGTTGATTGATGAGATCAGCCCACTGGGTGAGATCCTTGAGGGTCACCTTGCGGTAATTCCCGGTTTCAGGATCGATATAACCGTGAGCACCGGTGCCGGTTCGCGCATAGAAAGTGCCGTCCGGACGCGGCAGGAGAAGCGATTTATCCCGGTTTTGGGATCCCAAAACAAATGATTTCGGCGCTTTTTTAAGAAGTTCTTCAAGTATCCGTGAAGGAAAGCGTACAATGCAATTCGCTTCATCAACTTGCAGATTTGCATTTTTCAGATTTTTGAACATTTCCGGGTGAGGGTCTAATTTGACGCCATAAGATTCAAGTAACTTGAATACCTTTTTTTTAAGCATTTTGCGTTGTTCTAAGCTTAAATAAAAAAAGTTTGAATAAATCATGTTGATGCTCCGCTCTCTCCCAGTAATGCATTCGATAATTAGCTAAGACATTCGCTATTTTCATAGTTTTTCAGTTGACTGTAAGCATCTTTGTACCTTTGCCTTGCAACTGAATAATGCATAAGTATCATTGCCACCTTTAAATTGAAATCCATGTCTTTTGCCGCCAATGGTTTGGCAAGAAGCATAGCTGAAACCTATTCATTTGTAATCTTGTAGATTGCATTCACGATTCTTCACTTTCTAAATCGAGATGGGGCGAGGAATCATAGCCGCATAATTCCCCTCTAACGAAGTATAACATACATCTGGTATTGTTGAAATTTTCAGGCCAGCCAAGATTCAAGCATAGGATGCGGTATTGTTTCGGTGGACTTCAAAGCCTTTTCATGAAACAGGAAGCTTGTAAATATTTGACAAACCTGCCTGGTTAATTGCCTGTTTAATCTCTTTAACAGATTCTCGTAATACCCCCAATGTGGCGAGAGTCTGCCGGTCGCCTTGGGGGATCGAACTTAATCCAGTTGTGGTGTTCTTACAATTATTAACATAGTTCAGGAAAGCGCCAATTGCCAAGTTTTGCGGAATCTCGAGAAGATCAAGGCCACTTCCTTGACGTACCGCGTTGAGTCCGGCTAGGTCGCCGCTTAGGGTGACGTCCATTATGAAAAGGGCGTGATTGGATTTTGTACCAGCGCAGAATAAATTTTCGAAACCTTTGACTCGCATGGTCTGGTCATGAGGTAGCATACCCAGCCCGTAGACCAAGTGACCCCGCTGCCCCAGTAGCGGCTGTGCGATCATGCTGTCCTCCATCCCGGTTAGTTTGCGGAACTGGGAGGCGTAGCGAGGAGAAGCATTGGCCGTACTTTTGACATAGCCGCCAACATCAGGCAAAAGTAGATTCTCGGCGACATTTTTTTGGGACATTATGGCCATGCCATATGATCCGGCGATCTTGGCCCGCTTCATGTCCGGTTTCAAGCCTGGGGGAACAGTCAAATAATGAAAGCCTTGGTTGCGGATATCATTCTGGATGTCTTCGGACAAGCTTGAAGTGGGTATTAGAAGTGACGTCCCCAAGACGCCTTCGGTTCCCCATGCATTTCTTGTTGAAACGGTGCTCACCTCATCATCTATAAGACCAACTGTGTCTCCAAAACTGGGACAACGGAGAATACATTCGACGCAACCATAACCGTTAGTGGTACACCCCCTTCGGCCTGCGGTAGAGCCGGTGGCATCTATGAAGCAATCGGCTGCCAGTTTTTGACCGTCAGCCAGAGTGACCGCCTCTAAATAGGAGCCTCTTTGGATCACACTGGTTACTCGTGATTCAAACCTAACATCCACATCGACCTCGGCAAGAACTCGTTGCATTCTGGCATCTAGACGGGTGACGTTGTACAGCATTGCTCGGTCGAAGCCGGGCATGGAGAGCTCGCGGCGGGTGGCGATGGGGAAGAAGACCTCGTCGTAGAGGCTTCCTCCACCCAAAGCCCTGGCCTCCTCCAGCATGATAAAAGCTCCCGATCCACACAGACCGATGCCAGCCACAAGGGCAAGGCCACCAAGCATATCGGCCCGCTCCAGCAGAATCACCTCGTCCGCGCCAGTCTTTTTTGCGGTCATGGCTGCGCTGAATCCTGCTGCACCACCTCCCACAACTACTACCCTCATCTTATGTCATCCTTTTGTTTCATAAATCAGATAAGCGACGGATCGGGTGTCCGATCCGCCGCTTGTAATTTAAATCTATTTACAAATTAGTTACTTCCCTAACTCCTTTTTAACCTGGTCCTTGTATTTACTGGCCAAATCGAACATTAACTCGATGACCTTGTTCATTTCTTCGGCATCGGCATATGTCATCGGGCGTTTGGCTTTCTTGCCCTTTTCGATTAATTCGGGGTCCTTCATGGCTTTGCCAAAGGCGGCTGCATAGAAGTCAACCAACTTTGCATCGGTCCCTGGAGGAAGGACGTAAACCCGGTGGAAATTAGCCGAGGCGATAAGATCAGAAAATTTAGCAGCCTTATCATCGCCAACCACTTCAGCCAAAGTGGGCACGTCGGGAATCATCGGATGGCGTTTGTCTGTCAATGTGAACAAAAATTTTGCGTTACCCTCTTTGATAAAGCCGTAAAAGGAGGTTACCACCTCTATAGCGGCCTCGGCCTCACCACGGCGCATGCTGGCCATCATTGGCCCAACACCCTTATTGTGAAGGTAATCGAAATTGAGTTTTATACCCTGCTCGACCATGGCCAATCGGAACATAATTGGGTAAATGTGATCATAATTACCACTTCCAGAAGTACCTACCAAGATAGGCTTCGTTTGAGATCGCTTGACAAACTCATCCCAGGTGTTGATACCAGATTTAGCACTTACAATAACACCCATGGCGTCTACACTTTGCTGGGCCAGATATTTAAATTTTGAAACGTCGAACTTGGCTGCCATAAGCATTTGCTGCCACAGAGATGTCTCTGGATCGAGGAAAAGAATTTCTTTGCCGTTCGGTTTGGCGTTGTAGACGGTTGTAGTACCAATGCTACCACCGCCACCAGTAACGTTCTGCACGATAACCTTGATGCCTTTGCCGCCCATCTCTTTGATGGCTTTCTCCAATGACGGTGCCATCAGTCGGGCATAGGTATCATAGCCACCACCAGGGCTGTAAGGTACAACTAAACGCACAGTCGTATTGGCGGGCAGCGGGACTTCGGCCGCTTCGGCTGTTCCAAACAGCCCAAAAAGAAAAACTCCTGTGATTAATATTCGCATCAAACTTTTCATAATTTTACCTCCTTTTGTGTTAAACATTGGTCTTGTTCATCGGCCAATTAGGTCTTCTTCCTCCATTAATCATCGTGGCAACCGATCTTGCGTGAATAACGATTACAACGCAGTAGTATGATCAACCAATTAGCTTGCCCTCATACAAGGCGAAGCCGGCAAGTCGGACGAAAACCACATATACGAAGCCCCCAATGACAAAGGCAGCGAGGGCCGATTTAAGGAAGCCTCTGAAATAGAAGATCCTGAAAAAAACAAATCCCGACAAGAATATCCCATACATGAACCCGATCAGGTAGATGGCCAGGACGGTAAAAACAAGCCAACCGATCATCAGTCCTTTGTGGCGGAAAACCTTCCAGGATGGTCCATTAGGCAAGGACCGCGATTCAACCCGGCCTTGTCTCCACATTTTGATAAGTTCGACCACTCCCAGAATGAGAATCACCAGGGCTGCAGTTCGGGGAATAGCCGCATTCTGAAAAGAAAGATCTTGGGAGCCTATGAGAATGAGCAGACTCACTCCCAAAAAGATAGTCATAAACAAATACTTTAATACTACCATAGTTGATTTATCCTTTTTTCTGCTCCAAACGAGTCCTAGTAAGTTTCCAGAAGAAGAATAGGCTGACTACCACAGTAACCACCCATAAAGAAAGTACTACCGGGCCCTTGAAGAAAATTGAGATTGAACCACGCCCAATGCTCAGGGCCTGGAAAAATGAACTTTCCAACAATGGTCCTAGCATAAGGGCGATTATGAAGCTGATGCGGGAAAATTGGTATTTTTTCATTCCGAAGCCGATTAAACCTAAAACAAGGGAGATGACAAGATCGAAAATATTCCCCCGAGAAAGATAGCTAGCTATACCGCCGATGAAAACGACAACCGGAACAATCAGCTTGATGTCCAGATTTTGCAGGATTCGAGCGATCTGCCAGCCACCGACCATGATCACGGCAGAGGACAGGATAGTACCCATAAAAACCGACAGTAGGATCACCCAGGTCACATCCAAGTTATTCTGGAAGACATTGGTTCCGGGTTGGATCCCATTAATAAGGAAAATGCTGAGCAGAATGGCAGTATTGAGGCTGCCAGGTATGCCTAGTGCCAGAGCAGGGATTAGTGCCCCTCCGACGCTGGCATTGTTACCGGCCTCGGCGGCGATGACTCCTTGAGGATTACCTTTACCAAAACTTTGAGGATCCTTAGACAATTGTTTGGCCAAAATATAGCTCATCATATTTGCCAAGGTTGCGCCCACGCCAGGGATGACCCCAATGAACCATCCGGTGAACGAACCGAGCATGGTCTTGTCGAAATGTTTAAAGGCTAGTTTAGAACCAGCGAATACGTCTTTGAAGGCCTGAGAGGTGCTAAGTTGCTGCTGATCGTCCTCGGCTGTAGCCATTTTTACGTCGATCAAGTCAATCGCCTCAGCGAATGGATACAACCCTATAAAGGCCGGAATTATCGGAATCCCACCCCAAAGAAAGGCAATGTCAAATGAGAAGCGCGCGTCACCTGTAACTTCGCTCAGGCCAATAGTGCCGGCTAAAATACCTAAAGCGGCCGACATCATCGCCCGGGGGAAGGTTCCTTCCCCTGCAAAAGAAAGAATGATAAGCCCGAAAAGGACAAAGACGAACCATTCCGGGGGACCGAACATCAGGCTGACTGGACCCATGAACGGTAACAAGACGATAACGAGCACGATGGAAAACAGACCGCCGAACATCGAGGACATGTTGGCCGCGCCAATAGCCACCAGCCCCTTGCCCTGCTGCCGCATCGGGTAGCCATCCAATACAGTAGCGATTGTGGTTGAAGAGCCGGGGATTCCAAACATAATAGAAGTTACAGCACCGCCGACAAAGGCCGAAGCATAGGCACCGTTGAGCAACATCATTGAATCGCTCAAGTTCAGGCTGAAGGTGAAGGGTAGCAAAATAAGCATTGCCTCGGTACTGCTCAAGCCCGGCAGCATACCCATGAGGAGAGCGAGCATCGAGCCCGCAAATACTAATGTCAGACCTTGCCAACAAAAAATACTTTCCAACGCCTGAGGCAATGCTTCCATGATCGTATTGCTCCTTGAATGATTTTTCCTATCCGAGCGCTCGTTTGGGTACACCGATGTTTCATAGTCCGTCACACCCAAACCGATCGTCGCCTACGATTACGATTACTCAAGTCTCGATCAAAATGGCTAAATTAAATGGTTCCATACAGACTGTCATACCCAGAGATCTACAGAGCCTTGATTCGTAATATGCGATGGCGATATTGCAAATACTACTGCTGACATAACTTAAAACTTGATCTTTTCATCTTGACTCAAGGGATCCCCTATCTTCTTAAGACAGTATCTATATCTAATATTTGGAAATATCTCTAACCTGATATTGCCTATCGATTCAGGCAATGCTGCCGATGAAGTTTTCGTGCAGGGCAACACAATCAAACTGATTTTCTCCTATGGTCAAAGCCATAGCACCATAGTCTTGCCTCAAAACAGCGCTCATGGCCTGGTTGGAAAGATCGCATTCACAGCTTCCCCGCTCCTTGAAAGCCAACTTTATAGCTTTGTCATCAATTTCTCCGTAAGCACTTCTGAATTGATGATATGTTTTTGTTTCAGATGATGACAGGAGGGTCTCATCATCCCTTAATATTTTGAAATAATTGTATTTGTCCATGCCAAATTGAGCATCGGCAGTCCATACAGTCAAGTTTTCTTCCAAACAGACGCCGTGAAGGAAGTTCCACACGCAATATTTGGGGGCATTAGGCCAAAAATATCGCTTGCAATATCCACGACCTGTAATTTTCTTGCCGTTATAGTGAAGTTCGGCCAATAAATTGGGTTGATGAATTACTGACTCTGAATCAGCAGGGTCTCCTCCTGGATCTAACCAAGAGAATACATTTTGTACCTGAAAGTCGATTCGAATGCTACTATCGGTTCCATTCGGACTTATTTCAAGGAAAGCATCGGAGTCAGGCACACGGATTCTAAAGCCTGCGCCTTTGATGTCCAAATATGGTTTGCCACTCTGAATGCTCCTCTCTATGTGGCCTATTAAATAACGCGTTTCGTGTGGGGGGGGTCCGTGGGACCAAGCAGTACAGTAATCCTGAGAGTTGGTACGAAAAATTCGGAAGGCAATAAAATTCTCAGGGAAAAAAAAGTGATATTGAATGCTATCGTGCGCACCCACCGCCGGGTCGTTGAAGGGTTTTTGAATCATCTTTTAACACCTTTCCAAATAATTTTATATCAGATACTATTCTTCTTTGACCTTGCTTTAAACTACCATCAGTCCCGTATCCGAAAATCAGCATGGATCATTGTCATCTTCATTTCAGGCGATCATCATCTGATGAAATAAAAGCCATATTCCCATGCACAGTGCCGCAGAAAAACCTGGATCATAATAATCGGCAGCGCCTTCTGCGCGCATGGCATTCCTCCTTTGCTGGCCCGGTTAGAAGCAGTCGACTGAGTCCGTTACTTTGCAATATGCAGCAAAATCCTACTAAGAAAGCCTGAGCTTCTCCCAGTCGAGTCCTGCCAAGGCTTTGATCTCCTCGGGATTGACTTGCTCTATCTGTATTATGTATATTTCGTGAATAACGAAGTCGCGGAAGAGCATTACCAAGCCCTGGTTTTCTGTCCACAGGCCGTTATCGGCCTCAATCTCACCGAGGCTGGCGATGATCGCCTTGCTATCGTCCGTCGTCAACACGAAACGGTGCTCCTTGCGCTCGCGGTAAGGATAATCGCTGGGCCGATGATAATATATTTCACCCACATCAAAATTAGTAGGCCCGTAAGAAACAATGTGCAATTCGACGCCGCGCGCTGCAGCCTTAGCCAGCACCTTACGCAAAGGGCGCAGCTCTTTGGCCCATGTGGCCAGGAACACCCTGCGCTCAGATGTTTGAATCATTTCTTTGGCTTTATGAATAACGTCCTGACGTCCGTTTATGTTCCATGCAAGCAATCCATTTGACTTTTTGTTGTTCTGAAACGACTGCAAGGCTGAGGAAAGGCTATTGATTGTGGAGGTGAGATCGTCTCTGAGTTCGTTTAGAAGCTCTACCGGTGGACGGGGGAAATATTTTACAGGCCTGGTGTCGGTGGCTACTATGAAACCGCGTTCAACAAGTATATTCAGGATGGTGTAGATCTTAGAGGAAGGAATGCCGGCATTTTTCGATATCTGATATCCAGAAACACCCTCATCTTGGAGCAAAGCTACGTAGGCTTTCGCTTCTTGGGCAGAAACCCCCAAGCGCCGAAACTCGCTTATAATCCCCGCAGTTGATTGCTTCATGATCTTTCTCAAATTTTAAGATATTTTATACCCCATTTATAGTTAAAATTTTTAATTGTCAAGTATTTTTTTGCTTTTTTTTATACCCTATTGGTAGGTGATTATATGTGTAATCGTAAGAATAAAATATAAAGGTCCGAAGTCTGACTTTTACTTGGGCAAAGCTATCATCACAGATTGGAAATTCGTGTTGTATATTGATGGCCATGATGCTGAAGTTTCATACCAATATTCATTCGGATTGGTTAACGTTACAGACCTCAATGGTCAGCTACACTTTCATCCCTTAGCTTTTTTGGACATATAAAGGGTATCCAAAGTAAAATCTGCATCCTGGCGAATTGAAAGTGCAGGACAAACTGGACAAATTTATCAAAAAAATTAGGTGGATGGACAATTTTTTCTGAAGAATATTATGAGATTTGAAAGGTAGGCTATCTTTTTCATAGTCAACTACGAAACCCGAGAAAATTAAAGTAGCACCGACTACCATATACAGTATCTTACCCTTTTTGCCCTGAGTTGTACATTGCGTATGACAAATCTAACCTTTTTTTAGGCGTTCGTTTTGTTGAATTCCGTGCCTTAGTACACAATTTAGTGGGGAAGCTAAATTTTCAGATAGCCAGATGCAATCTGCAATTTTGAGGTTTTATGGATTGGTTTCTGATCGGAGGGACTTGTACGTAAGTTAAGAATTTGGACTTCTTATAGTGGTTGTCAAAAAAACGTTGCGGTATTCAAACGTTTTTTTCTACAACCACTTATGCCCCTATTCCGTATTTCGGTACATTATGATGGAAAGCGGTATAAAATCAGTTAGTCCAAATTCAGCCAATTAAACAAAAATACACCTTGTACCTAACTGGGTTTAAAAGCCGGCTGAGATGCCCCATGACCTGTCGTTTTCCGGCATGAGTCGTCCTCCTGGGGCCATGAGTCGTCGTTTTCCGGCTTGAGCCGGCAAGGCTTGTCTGCCTCCGGCATGGGCTCCTTTCCCTCAAGCGCTTCAAAAAGATTGTAGCCGGATATCCCTTGCGTTAAAGGCCGACCATCGCAAAGGACCAATTGGCCGCCTGAAAAGCAAGGTGGAGTCGGTCAAGGAAAATTAAAATAGCGGCGTGCAAGAGATCGCAGTTCATCAAGACAAAGCGAGAAAGGGCCATTTCCGGATGGAAACTAATTAGCTTGCATCTAATTCATCCGCCAATTTTTGAACCCCATCCAGATCAAAGTCTTCGGCCAATTGAACAATCTGTTTGCTAAGCGGTACACAGGCATCTGAGTGCGTCTTAATTTCCTCTGCAATGGCATTCAGCGTCGTGACATCTCCCATTTCTGCCGCATCGCGGATACGTCTGGCAATGTCCTGAGCGAATTCAGCCGGGATAGCAGAAATCTCTTCGTCGGATAGTTTACAAACATTTTCTTCAGCGGATACACCAAGGCTCTGAGCCGACTCCAGGGCTTGATTGAGAACAGTTTCAAGCTGCGAGAGTCTCAAATTCAGCTGTTTGGGTGACGTGGCTTTTTTTTCAACTCCTTTGACAAGTTTTTCCAGATTCACCGCGGCAGCCTGCAGGTCCGTGGCTGAAAGATTACCGGCCAATCCCTTGAGATTGTGAACCAGGCCGTGTGCGTGCTCAAAATCGTCGGCATCTAGTGCGGTCCGGATGTCGTTGGCTGTCTCACAGTAGTCTGTAGCAAAGCTTAAAAGCAACTTTCGATAAAGCCTCTTGTTTCCCTGCAGCCGTCTCAATCCATCTGC
>Ga0255055_10003508_pt1 | contig 10588 bp, 6 predicted proteins | sample JV7_2_27_MG_FD_188633 | JGI IMG/M metagenome (GOLD analysis project Ga0255055, IMG submission 188633) | Seawater microbial communities from Jervis Inlet, British Columbia, Canada - JV7_2_27 | ecosystem: Environmental > Aquatic > Marine > Inlet | place: Canada: British Columbia | collected... | reverse complement strand
CGGACACTTCAACATAGGAATATAAACCTGCATCCAAAATGCTTGAGTCTGGCAATGTTTTCCCAAAAAAATCGGAGGTAACTACCAGACGCTCTTTGTGGGTTGCTTGAATCCCGCCGGTATTGCTCGATGGCAGGTGGTCTGGAAATTCAACATATACTTGAAGGCTTTTCTTCCTTACCATTTGATAAAAACCTTCCGGTAGAATTGTTTTTTTTCCTGGATATTCTTTTGCAAGTAGCAATAGTGTGCCATTTGCAGCAACTTCTTCAAGAGCTACACTGATATCATCATACCGAACATAATTTTGGTTATTTGACTTTATCAACAATTGATATAAATCATTGTCTTCATTACAATATATACCAACTATGTTATCTTGTCTTTTACAATAAAGAGTTAAAATACACAGAAATGATACTATTATTAGTATCCATGTTTTTTCTATTTTACTCTTTATTATTTTCATTTCCATATTTTACTTTTGATTGATCATTAAAAAGCAATACTATTAAAGCTAAATGACAATCCTTTAACTTCTAATGTATCAATATCTTTTAATACATACTAGATAGGGATATTGACAATTTGTAAGAATCGGCTCAAATAAATGATCGACAAATAGATAGTTCTATTTAGCGAATCTCCCAATTGAATAAACTTGTAAACGATATTAAGACAGTCGATTACGTTGAAGCTTTGTGCTATTATTCCAGTACCTGGATCTTAATATTTCTCCAGGATACTTTTATTCCTCCCCCCGAATGAATCTGCAGTGCGATACAACCTGTTGCCCCACCTATCTTATCATCTGTAAATGTGATCATCTCCTGACCATTCAACCAGGTAGTAATATTGTCATCCACGACGCGGATCTTCATGGTATTCCAATCTTCATATTTCAGGAACTTGTCTTTTTCCGGATCAGGTTTTATTAACCATCCCCGACCGTATGACTCGTAAATCCCGCCGGTACTATGGCCTGGAGGCGCCACTTCTGCTTGCCAGCCAGCAATCTTAGTTCCTTCAATGGATGACCTGATGAAAACACCACTGTTACCGTCTGCTTCCTGTTTGAATTCAAGTGTCAGTTCGAAATTTTTAAATTCCTCATTGGTTCCAAGGTATCCATATTCCTTATCCGGACCGCTCTCACAAATTAGCAGGCCATCTTCCACATACCATAATTCTGTCCCGTAAATGGTCCATCCTGTAAGATCTTTCCCATTGAACAGGTTTGCTTTCTGGCTCTGGCATGAACCTAGAACTAAGATTAGTAATGCAATCAGCAGTAATAATTTTCTGGAAGTTAGATTTAGTGTTTTCATGTTAGTGTTATTATTGTTTTATCTATTTCAGAGCATTCAGCCATGTTTCAGCCATCAACTGGCATCCTGGCATGGAAGGGTGAACTCCATCTTGGGCCCAATATTTCGTTGGGGCGATCTCAGCCGCTTCATCAAAGGCTTCCTGGAAGGGTACCCATATGGCATCAAATTCACCGGCCAATTTGGAAGCAATCTCCTGGTAGGGTTTGAATGGCTCAAGCCATGATTCATCAACAGCTGTAGTTCCAGTCAATACAAAAGGTTGACAAATAATAAATTTAATACCGGGCAGCTCCGTTTTTGTGCGGGTCAATAATTTCCTCAAATCATTCTCATAAACTTCAGGTGTTCCATCGTACTTGCCGTTTCTCATATGCCAGTAATCATTCACCCCTATCAGGATGCTCAGGATATCCGGCTTCAGGTCTATGCAATCTTTCTGCCAGCGTTCTGCCAGCTGGTAAACCTTATTGCCGCTGATCCCCCGGTTATAAAATGTCAGGCCCTTTCCTGCCAGATCCTGCAACAACGTGGAGGCCAGTATGTATGCATATCCCATCCCAAATGACCGGCCATGATTCGGCAATTGCTGCTGCTTATTCCTGCCGGCATCGGTAATGGAATCACCCTGGAAGAGGATTACATCTCCTTCAGCAAAGTATTCAATAATGTTCCCGTTTTTACTATCAGTACCTGCACAGGAACTCAGCACGGCGGGCAAACCCAAGGCCGCTGCGGCACCCATTCCGGCCTGTTTGATAAATGTCCTGCGAGCAGGATTTGAATCAGGTCTAGTTTTTGATCTATTCATTTTGCATTCATATTTGATTTAAACTTACACAAAAAATGCCTGATTTTCCATAAAAAAAGGCTGCCAGTAAAACTGGACAGCCTCTTTATCTTATTATGTCCGGGATGATCTCCCGAGCCCAATATTATAGCAGGTTAACAGCAACGGTTACACCAGCCATCACGATGCAAACCATACTCATCAGTTTGATCAGGATGTTCAGGCTGGGACCGGAAGTGTCCTTGAATGGATCCCCTACAGTATCACCAATTACGGCAGCCTTATGATTATCTGATCCTTTGCCACCAAGGTTGCCAGCTTCGATATATTTCTTTGCATTGTCCCATGCGCCACCTGAGTTAGCCATGAAAATTGCAAGTACAAATCCTGCACTCAGTCCACCTACAAGCAAACCCATCGTTCCAGCTATCCCGAAGATCAAACCTGTAACGATAGGAACCAAAATGGCTAGCATGGAGGGAAGGATCATTTCAACCTGGGCACCTTTGGTCGATATCGCTACACAGGTTGCATAATCAGGCTCTGTTTCTCCTTCCAGGATCCCCTTGATCTCCCTGAATTGCCTTCTTACTTCTTCTACCATTTTCGCAGCTGCACGTCCTACAGCATTCATTGTAAGTCCAGAAAACATAAAGGCCATCATGGCTCCGAGGAATAAACCTACAAGGGTTTTGGGGTTCATCAGGTGGACCTCAAACAAACTCATAAAATCTGCAAAACCGAATTGAGTTAATTCTTCACCACTGGTTATTATGGTATTATCAGGGAATATATATTCGGTCCAGCCGCCTGAAGTAAATAACCTGTTGATCCCAACCTTAATTTCTTCAATATAGGCAGCAAGCAGGGCCAAAGCAGTCAGGGCTGCAGAGCCAATGGCAAAACCTTTACCGGTGGCAGCTGTGGTATTCCCGAGTGAGTCCAGTGCATCTGTGCGCTTTCTGACTTCCGGGTCGAGTCCGGCCATCTCAGCATTTCCGCCAGCGTTATCCGCAATGGGTCCGTATGCATCAGTTGCGAGTGTGATGCCAAGTGTTGAAAGCATTCCTACCGCAGCAATTCCTATCCCATAAAGTCCCATACCCATGTTTGTGAAATCGAATCCGGAAGCAAACAAGAAGGCAAATATTATTCCGACAACCACGGAAAGTACAGGGATTACAGTGGAAACCATGCCCATTCCAATTCCGGAGATGATCACGGTAGCTGGACCAGTATCCGAGCTTTGCGCAATACTCCTGGTTGGCTTGAATTCGTCAGAAGTGTAATATTCAGTAGCTTTCCCAATTACGATTCCTACCAGGAGTCCTACTACAATAGCTCCCCAAACTCCCCAATAATTTGGAACTTCCAGTACCCTAAGGACAACCCAGGAAAGGATGACGATCAGTATGGAAGAGATATTCACTCCCCTGCCAAGTGCATTCAGCAGGTTCCGCTGGGTAGCATCTTCTTTGGTACGAACAATATAAATCCCGATGATGGATAAAATAATTCCGACGGCTGCAATCAACATTGGTGCCAGAACGGCTTTGAACTGCAGTGTAGTATCACTCATGAAAGCAGCAGCACCCAGTGCAGCAGTAGCCAGGATAGAACCGCAATATGATTCATAGAGGTCAGCACCCATTCCGGCAACATCGCCGACATTATCACCCACATTATCAGCAATGGTGGCCGGGTTTCTGGGATCATCTTCAGGTATGCCGGCTTCCACTTTTCCTACCAGGTCAGCACCAACATCGGCTGCCTTGGTAAAAATACCTCCGCCTACCCTGGCAAACAAGGCCTGTGCAGAGGCTCCCATTCCGAAGGTCAGCATGGTCGTGGTAATGATGGCCAGCTTTTCTCCAGCTTCTACATCAATAAAATAGTTCAGCAGGATAAACCAGAGGGAAATATCCAACAATCCCAGACCTACAACAACAAGTCCCATTACAGCACCACTTCTGAAGGCTACTTGCAATCCCCTGTTCAGGCTTTTCTGAGCGGCATTAGCCGTTCTTGCGGAAGCAAATGTGGCCGTTTTCATGCCCAAAAATCCTGCCAATCCTGAGAAGAATCCCCCGGTCAGAAAGGCAAAAGGAACCCACTCATTCTGAAGGTTCAGCCCATAGGCCAGGATGGCAAAAACAATGGTAAGTACAATAAAAAAAATCCCCACCACCTTGTATTGTTGCTTGATATAGGCCATAGCACCCTTTCTAACGTGGGAAGCGATCCTTTTCATGGTGTCTGTACCTTCGCTCTCCTTCATCATGGTCCTGAAAAAGTACCATGCAAAGATTAGTGCAATCACTGAAGCAACAGGCACGAACCAGAACAAATTACTCTGCATCATATAGCAATATTTTTAATGGTTAATAAATAAACAAACCTGCCGGTTTTCTTATTCCGCCAGGCTGTAATACGTTGTTTTTCAATTATTTAAAAGCATCAGAATGCCGGTATAAAATACCTTTTTATTAGGAGGCATAAAGATAATCAAAAAATGAAGATTGCAAAGTACAGAGCTGGCATAAAGTAGTGAATATTAAAACTTTTCCATTAAACCGTAAAGAACCGGATTCCCTTTCCTGCTTCGTACAATGAAATCATCAGTGAGAAAATTGACCTTATTCCTGTTCCAGATATAGACACTGACCTGGAGATTTTTCCGCTGTAGATTTTGGGTGGTGCGGAAAGTGTGGTGCACGGTATACCATTCTCCATTCCCGGGGTCGTAATCCAGGAAGTGACTGGCTGTCCAGTCAACGAGGCCATGCTTCCCATTTATCCCTAGCACTAGCAAGGATTGGTTTAGGGAATCCCTGTTCCGGATGCTTACGGAAACATCGATTATGTCATTTTTCTGATTTACCAGCTCCTGAAGCGGCATGCTGAAAGTGGGACTAAACTCTTGTCCCCCGTTCATGATATAGGCAGGTGATCCGGAGATACCAGCCGAATCCAGAAGCAATGAATCCGTGACAGCAGACCAGCCAGGTTCTTCCCCACTTAAACCATTACTGCTGGTATAAAAAATGGATCCCTTCATAATTAAACCTTTCTTTGAAAAGAGATAGTAATTTCCCCCGAAATAGTCCTTTTTAATAATCATATTGGGGAAATATTGAATGATAATGTTGGGCAATGCCAGGTCTGTCCTGGAATCCACTGCAAGGCTCAGATAATCCTTTGGGCTGTTCTTTAAAATGTCGATAAAATCGCTCCTCCTGGTAAAATCATCATAATGGAAATGGTCAAACCGGATATCCAGTGCATCATAATAATAATCCGAGATCTTTTTGTGAGAATCCATGATCACCAGGCAGTTATCAGCACCGTATTGATTGATGGTTTGTTTAGTATCCAGGATGAGGTGTTTGAACCTTGAATGGTAAAAGAGTGAATAGTATTGCCTTCCGTAAATAAGTGTAAGGATCAGCACCAGGGAAACCAGCGGGATGGCCATGTATTTAACTGGTTTTTTAAAATCGGGCAGGTTCCCAAATACAAGGAAGAGGAAGAACGGAAAAGTAAAGATCAGTCCGGAATACTGAAGCACGGCATTTACATACCTGGAGTAGAAAAAACCGATAAGAATGGGAAGGCTGAACCAGGCAAGTGAAACATAAAAGAATTTACTTTTAAGCAAACCTGTGGCCTTCTTAAAGCTTATCCCTGCAACAACGATGATGGCCACCATGGCATAAACCAGGGGAGAAAAGTGGAAAATGTAGCCTATATAGTCAATTATAAAATCATTGCCGGGTTTACCAAGCCATCCTTCCACGCCTTTTTCACTGAACTGGTGGAAGAAAACAGGAAGGTGCGGGATGTAAAGTGCAAAAATGCCAATGCCTGCCATTATATAAGATATGAGCCTTCGACGGGTGATAAAGAAGAGTCCGGTTACACCAACCATGGCTGCAAACAGGAGTGAGAAATAATGGTTATAGGCACAAACCGCGCTGGCCATTACATACAGAATGAGCCAGGCAATGGGAGATTTTCCAGGACTGAAAAGATACCGCTGCCAGCCATATACCATGAGCAGACTGAAAAACATCCCGCTCATATAGGGTCTTGCAATCTGGCTGTACATCACCGTATATTCGAGACAGGCAATGAATACTGCGGTGATCAGTCCCACACCAGGATTAAACCATTCTTCTCCAAGCTTATAAACGATCAGGATGGAAAATATCCCAAAAAGGATGAAGGGTATTTTTACGGCTACCGCACTTTTCCCGAACAGGGCCACCCAGTAATTCACGAAAACCTGAACACCTGCAGGATGGACATCAACCATCACCCCCTGCTCTATAAGGTCGACAAATGAATCATACCCTGTTCGGAAGACCACACTGAATTCATCATGTGTCAGGGGGATCTCCATGAGATGCCAGATCCTTAACAGGGTACCTGCAAGAAGGATGAATAATAAGATAACGTGATTACTGCTGATTCTGATATTCATAGGAGGCTATAGTTTCTCCCCGCAGGATTTGCAATAATTGGCATCCGCTTCATGTATTCCCTGACCACAATGGTCACAGTTCCTTTTTTCACGAACTGCTTTTATCGAGGAAGCAATTTCAAATGTCACGATCCCCGTTGGAACAGCGATTACCCCGTAACCCATGATCATGACAAAACTGGCGATGAACTTCCCTAAGGTCGTTACCGGGGTGATATCCCCGAAACCGACTGTTGTCAAGGTCACAATGGCCCAATATATGCCGGCCGGGATGCTGGTAAAACCGCCTTCCTCTCCTTCAATAAGGTACATCAAAGTTCCAATGATTAATACAACCACAATGACTGCAAATAAAAACACCAGGATCTTCACGCGGCTGGCTTTTAAAGCTTCGACAATAATTGATCCTTCCTTGGAGTAGCGTGTGATTTTCAAAATCCTGAATATCCGCAGGAGACGGAGTCCACGGATCACAGCCAGGCTCATAGCCCCTGCAAAGATCAGATCCAGGTAAGTGGGAATAATGGCCATAAAATCTATGATTCCATAGAAGCTAAAGATATATTTCAGCGGTTTGGGATGGGACCAGATCCTTGCAATGTATTCCATTGTGAATATAATGGTTATTATCCATTCTATCTGATGAAGTATGTTCCCATACCTGGCATCAAAAGTGGGTATACTTTCCAGGATTACGGAAACCACACTTACCAGGATCACAAAGACCAATGCCAGGTCAAATCCCTTTGCGGCAGGTGTATCTGAATCAAATATGAAATGGTAGATCTCTTTTTTAATACTCCCCATGAGGAAGAATTTGAGACTAAAATTATAACATTTTGACAATAGACGAAATAATACACCCTCACTTCAGGATAAATCTTTGTTTCAGGGCATTCTCGTCAGCGATTTTAAGCTTTTTGTTTAATCCTGTTAAATTGTTACCGGGAATGTCCGGTACAAAAAAGAAACCCCACCTTTCAAGGCAGGGTCCCACAAGTAATATTCCTGTAAATCAGTTATTTAATAAGTTCGGGTGTACCAAGCCCAAGGCTTTTGAGAGGTTCCAGTTGGGAAGCTGCATCACCTACTACCACGTAGTACATATTGTCTGGATTAATATATTTACTGGCAAGGTTACTATGCTTTTCCATGGTCATTGAACTGGTTACTTCCTGTTGCCTGGAGATAAAATCAAAGGGCAGATCATACCTGCTGATGGTTTCAAGCATACCTTGCAGCGCATAGAGGGTTTCGAACTCCCGGGCATTGGATTTAAGGAGGGCATCCTTGGTAAAGGCCAGATCTTCGTTGCTGATACCATCACGGTACTTGTTCATCTCCTCAATGAATATCTCCATGGACTCAAGAGTGGCATTTGAGCGGACACTGGAACTGGCTTCGAAGGTACCGTACAGGTTATTTCCATTGAATCCTGACCGGGCGCCATAGGTAAATCCCTTTTCTTCGCGTAGGATCAGGTTAAGAGATCCACTGAAGGAGCCTCCCAATTTGTAATTCATCACCTCCGCACCATCATAATCCTGATGTGTCCTGGAAAGGGCCAGGTTCCCGATGCGGATAACTGATTGTTTGGCCCCGGGAACATCCACAAAATAGATCTCGGGCTTTTCCGGATTTGAAGGGATCTGGAATTCAGGCAAAGTTACTTCTTTGGATTCCCACCTGCTTTCGATGCCAGCCAGCTTACTCTCCACCTCTGATGATGGGATATTGCCTACCATATGAAAGGAAGTTAATGCGGGACTGAAATTAGACGCATAATAATCTTTCAGATCCTCCACAGATATGGCTTCAATGGATTCTATGGACCCGTTGACAGGGATGGCCAGGATGTTTTCCTTTCCGAAAAGCAGGTTATTGAATTCATTCCGGGCCAAAAAGGATGGATTAGCCCTGTTACGTTTGTGTGTATTGACAATCCGGCTTTTCGCAAGTTCAAATTGCTCTTCATCCCACCTTGGTTCAAAAAGGATTTCCTCCACAAGGGCAAGGGTGCTTTCAAAATTCCGGGCCAGCGTATTCACGTTAATGGAGATGGATTGCTGACCGGCCCTGACACTGATATTGGCACCCAGCATTTCAATGGCCTCCTCGAGTTCTTCCGGTGTCTTATTGGCAGTGCCTTCCGTCATCAGGGCGGCTACCAGATAAGCGGTACCTGAAAGCCCTGGCTTATCCAGCAAATGCCCACCTTTAATTACCAGGGAGTAATTCACGAGGGGAAGCTCATCATAAGCAATCCCATATATCCTGATACCATTGTTTAATTCACCGGTCCAAACCTCAGGCGGTACAACCACCGGGTCATGACCCATTACAGGTTCAACCGAGCGGTCAAATGAGGAAGGTGTTTTTTCAATTTCTTCTTCCGCATCCTGGATATCCTGGACTACCTCAGTGGCATCTGCTATACTCTCTTCTTTTACATCAGCCTTCACAGAATTAGCAGCAACCAGGTCAAGTGAACCTTTCGGAACAAAACTTGTAGCCACGTAAGGCTTTTCTTTGATATAGGTTTCGTAGACACGTTGAATATCTGCAATGGTTACTGCCTGGATATTGGCAATATCCTGCTCAATAAACGAGGGGGAGCCAGCATACTCATTATACATGGCCATCTGGAATCCCTTCATGAAAAGTGAACTGATACTGTTATAGAACTGGGTCTCCTGTCCGGCTTTAATCCTCTCCAGGTCATTTTCTGTGATCCCTTCTTCTTCAAACAGCTGGAGTGATTCGAAAATGGCATCCTCCACATCTGCCAGGCTGACCCCGGCATTGGCATTGATGGTGACCCGAAAGGTTCCGGCCAGTTCCTGGGCGCGATTGTAAGCTGATACCCTGGAAGTAAGCTTTTTATCTTTGACAAGAATCCTGTACATGGGAGCCTTTTTACCACTTGACAGAATCTCGGATAAGAAGTCCAGTGCATATGCATCCCCGGTGTATTGTTCAACTGTGGGCCATACCATGGTGAACTGGGGAGTTTTCGCAAAATTATCTTCATGGTATAACTTGGTCGTCTCTTCCAGGGTAACGGGCATGGATCCCAGGTCTTCAATGGGATTTCCACCGGGAATATCTCCGAAGTACTTGGTTACAAGTTCCCGGGCCTCTTCCATATCAATGTCACCGGCTACGACAAGGGTTACATTGTTGGGCCCATAAAAATTGGCATGGAATTCTTTTACATCCTCAACGGTGGCATTAAAAAGATCTTCCATTTCCCCGATAACCTGCCAGTTGTAAGGATGACCTTCCGGATAGAGATTTTTGGCAATTACATAAGAATTGTGTCCGTATGGCTGGTTATCATACCTCTGTCGCTTTTCATTCTGAACCACATTCTGCTGGTTGGTGAATGCAGATTGAGTGACCGTATTGATGAGATAGCCCATTCGATCAGACTCCAACCAGAGCGCAAGTTCCAGGGCATTTTTTGGCACAATTTCAAAATAGATAGTACCATCCGAGTTTGTGCCCCCGTTCAGTGTTCCGCCAGCCGCCTGGATCTTTTTAAAGAACTGATCCTGACCCACGTTCTCCGATTGCTGAAACATCATATGTTCAAAGAGGTGGGCAAAACCTGTCCTCCCAGGCTTTTCCCTGTTGGATCCAACATGGTACTGGATTGCGACTGAGACGATAGGATCAGAGTGATCAGTATGCAAGATCACATCCAATCCGTTTTCGAGGGTGTATTTCTCAAAATCGATGGAAAAACTGGTTTTCTTACCGGTGGACATGCAGGAAACCAGCAATACCATCATGATTCCCAATAAATAGAAACTAATTTTCTTCATGGAGCGTGTAATATGGTTGTTTATAGAAAAATTAAAATGCAAAAGTACAATTAAATTATTCATTTGATAATCCTAACATTTCTCCAAGAGATTTTCCCGACCGGTAAATTTCCGCAATTGCTTCTTCTGAAAGGAAACTACTGAGAATAAAAAAAATCGT
>Ga0255055_10003507_pt1 | contig 10589 bp, 8 predicted proteins | sample JV7_2_27_MG_FD_188633 | JGI IMG/M metagenome (GOLD analysis project Ga0255055, IMG submission 188633) | Seawater microbial communities from Jervis Inlet, British Columbia, Canada - JV7_2_27 | ecosystem: Environmental > Aquatic > Marine > Inlet | place: Canada: British Columbia | collected... | reverse complement strand
GAGTTCAGATCCCGGGTCATCCCGTTTGCGGTCCAGGCACTGCTTTTGGTTACCAAGAAGATTTTTTTTCTATCTTGCGGGTATTTATCCAGGTATTTGCCGAAACCGGCCTCGCTGCGACCCCAGCGATAGGAGGGCGCGGTGTCCCAGTAGGTTGCACCCCACTTTACGGCCTGCCTGAGCATCAACTGATTCGATGCCGTGTCAACCGTACCCCCCACCGATAGAATGGGTACCTGCGCCCCGGTTTTGCCAAAAGGCCGGGTGGGGACGGTTGCGTGCTTTTGAGAGGCGTTTACCAGGCCGGTCATCGGGGCGATAACAGAGCCCACTCCGGCCACACCGGCAGCTTTTAAAAATTTTCGGCGTGACCAGTTGTTGTCTTTTGTTGTCATTGAAAATTCCTCCAACTAGATTTCTAGATTTTTTTAAGGTGTCGGATGGCAATTTTGAGAGTTGATTTTCGATATGTCCGGCTTCCATTTTTGGCTTTAAGACAATTCATTCAGCGCTTCCTGCATGAGTTTGCCGATCGCCATTTTCTGGGGGCATTTTTTTTCCGCTAAGGAATAATCAAGATTAATCATCTGCCGGCATCGCTTTTTAGGAATTTTTTTAAGGTAATGGCTTGCCCTCCTGCGGTCGTCATAACTGCGGGCATACATGAGATAACGCATCACATCGCCGATGGGAACATCGGCCGCAACAGCGGACTCGCAAATGTCAGTGCAGCCGGTACAGTAACCGGATCGCGTTTCCAAAGCATATTGTTGCAGCAGCTGTGTGTCCCTGGCGGAAAGCTCGGTTTGGTTAATGGCAGCAGCCACATTGGCCATTAGAATCGTCATGTTGGGCATTTCTGAACAAATGCCGGCGATCTTTTGATTTTGCCAGACGGCTTTGAGTTTGGCCTGGGCATCGGTGAAGCCCTTTTGCAGAAACCGACCGGCCAGGTCAAGTTCGGTTTGCGAATCGCTTCTGACCTGACCGCCACCCTGGGTTTTCATGGCCGTCAGGCCGATACCGGCTTTGACGCAGGCATCCACTGCGCGCCGCATCTCATCGGTATGCATCTGGCGATAATTGTAGGTCATCATAATGGCGTCAATCCAATCCAGCTTGGCTCCCTCCAGCATGCATTCCGGCATGTTGCTGTGGGTGCTGAATCCAAATAATCGGATCTTACCGGCGGCTTTGGCTTTTTTGGCCCAGGACTTTGTCTGATTATCCAATTCCTCCGCGCTCCAGACACTGTGGATGAAGAAAAGATCGATATAGTCGGTCTTCATCCGTTCAAGCGATAAATTAAGATCTCGGGTTCTACCTTTGGCGGTTGAGGCGTGGGTTTTTGTCACCAGAAAAATCTTTTTACGGTCTTCAGGGTATTTGCCGAAATATTTTCCGATAGCCTTTTCGCTATTGCCGCCCATGTAAGTATTTGCCGTATCCCAATAGGTGACGCCCCATTTGACAGCCTGTCTGAGCAGCAACTGGCTGAAGGCGACATGCAAACTGGTGCCGAATCCCAGAATGGGAACCTCAATTCCGGTTTTGCCAAACGGTCGCGTCGGGACGAAAACCGCGTCGTCGGAAGCCAATGCCGGGAAATCTTTAAGCGTCATAATGGATCCCGCACCAGCAGCACAGGCGGCTTTTATAAACGCTCTGCGAGTCCAGCTCGAACTTTTTTGGGTCATAACAGGACTTTCCCTTAAGATTATTTATGGCGAAATGGCGCTACTCATATTTTAGATTTTAGATTTCGGATTTTGGATTTAACGGCTGATAATACGAGATAATTGCATCCTGGCCTGCATCAATCTGTAAGCCAAAATCCAAAATCCAAATTCCAAAATCAAGATTATTCCTGAGATTTGTTCGCAATTTAAAGTACGCATCGTATAAAATTATTAGCCCTGTATCACCAATGCATGCTGGCGGGATCGGGACTCGTTTTCAGCGGTGACCCGAATAGCGCGTTTTCCAAGTACCGGGCATTCATGTTCACAAATACCGCAGCCAACGCACAACTTTGGATCGACATAGGGCTGCTGGAGCCGAATTTGAATCGACACCGAATTCTGGGTTTGCGGCGGCTGTTGAAATGGAAATTTACTGTCAACCGTCAAGCTGCGGGGCGTATTGGTGATGATTTGCCGGCCCCGCCGGTCCGGGGTTCCCGGAACGACACAAAAATAATCTCCGGTGGCATACTGATTTGCAACCATTGCATCGGTTTGAAACTCGATCCGGGTGGTATCGGCATATTTGACAATCAACGGATGCTGGATGCGCACGGTATTGAACAGCTCCCGGGTGAAAATGGCTTTGGGGCTGACCGGGCAATTTTCCTGACAGACGATACAGGGCCGGTCCATAGCCCAGGGCAGGCAGCGTCCGCGGTCAACAAAGGCGGTCCCGATTGTTATGGGGCCCTGTTCAACATACCGGCCGAGCCCTTGGCGCTCCTCGAGGCTGATGGGCCGAATAGCAGCGGTCGGGCAAAGATTTCCGCAGGCGATGCAATTGTGCTGGCATCCGCTGGTGCCGATTCGAAAATTAAGAACCGGTGACCACAGTCCTTCCAAACCCGCCGTTAATCCGGCCGGGTGGATCACATTGGTCGGGCAGATGCGCATGCATTGGCCGCACTTTATACAGCGCGATAAAAACTGTTGCTCCGGCAGGCTGCCCGGCGGGCGTACCAGGCGGGCATTCCAGTTGGGTCCCGGTGCACCACCGATTCGCAGCACCGGGATGACAGCCACTCCGGATACGGCCGAGACTAAAAATTCGCGACGGGATAAATCCGGTGAAACGATCTCACCGCCGGCGGACGGCGCGGTGTGGTAGCCCATTAGACCGTGGTGGCAGTCGTCGATACAATTTAAACAAAGAACACATTCCGCTATCCGAATCTGAGTGGTGGGCTGACAGGCGCCCTCGCAATTTTTCTCACACAGGTGACAATCGGTGCATTCCTCTCGGGCTTTACCGATACGCCAGAGGGCAAAGCGCCCCAGCACCGCGAAAAGGGCCCCCAGCGGACAAACAAATCGACAATAAAACCGCGGCCAAATTAAGTTCAACATCACAGATACCCCAAAAATGGATGCAATCAGCCAGGTACCCGCATAAAGCCGCGGGCTGCTGGAGGCCATCAAGGTTGTCTGATCGACAAGGGGCAAGACAATTAAATTGATCGAACGGTATACCAGCGGAATCGGATCCAGTAATCCGATTTGAAGCGATGCAACCGGGTGCCAGTCCCCATAAAATAAAAAGCTGAGCAAAACCCAGCAACCGCATAGCGTTAAAACAGCTGCAATGGCTTTTTTAACATTAGGTTTTACCTGTCGGAAGACCAGGGCGATCGCCACTGCCAAACCCAGGGCCATCAATGCCGCGAACCCTATCGGCGTTGAGCGTGGTAAACGGATGATATCGATGGCCAGTTCAGCGACAGCAATGGTGAGCATAAAGACCAGAATCCAATATTTGACGGATTGCGCCGAATGGTAACGATTGAGCTTAAGTTTGATCTTGATTGATTTTTTGCGTTTGGCGAGATAACCGACAAATTGATGAATGGAACCAAACGGACACAACCAGCCACAGAAAAATCTGCCCAGAATAATTGTCAGAACCACCGTAGCAAGGCCCCAGAGAAGCCCGGCATAAAGGGTTCGGGTGGTTAAAAGGGTACCCAGGCCCACCAGCGGGTCCAACTGAATGATCCAGTTGACCGGCCATCCGCGCAGCTGCCACCATTGCTCTCCTAATGTGGCAGTCACACAAAACCAGAGAAAGAGGATGAAAAAAAATATCTGGCAGATTCGACGGGTCGTTATGATATTCATCTCTATAATCGTTAACTGTATTCGGTGTCTTTTATTGCGATCGAATTTTTCAGGCAATTTTTGGCATGGAGCATGGTGCACGGTGCATGGAGTTAGATAAAATCGATTGCGCAATTTGTTCAGTTTATTTTTACGCCATGCGCCATGCCCCGTGCGCCCTGCATCATGACGTTGACTCCCGCACCGGGTTAAGTGACCTAAAATCCGCGGTTCCAACCCCGTTGGCCTCTGCTTTTTTGATGAAAGCCAACTCATCAACTGTTTTATCGAGCAGGCTGGCGCCGAAGGCATCTGCAGCCACCTGATCGGTGCCGACGATCATCGTACGGGTTTCCTTGAGATCTGCAAGAGAGCCGCCCGTCGGACCGTTGCGCATCATGGTGGTGGTGCCGTCTAAAACCACCAGAGTCGGTTTTATCATCATGGCCAGTTCTTTGATAATCGTGTGAATATCCTGGTGAAAAATGTTGCGACGCCCGCCCAGCAGACCGTACCAATTTTTCATAATCATGGAAGCGCCGCTGCGGTGATGATCTTTGACCGGAGCAGTTCCGATGACTTTGTTGATCCTGTTTAACGGTTCATATAGAACCGGCCAATTGCGAATCAGCTGCGCTTGCGGCAAGGTGAAGGGCTTAAATAATTCTTTTTGCGGGAAGAGAACGGTTGCCCCGGCAGAGCGAGCCGCCTGCTCAATTCCGGTTAATCGAAAACAGCTGGCCGGGTCGTTGATCGGATTGTCGGTGACCGTCACCGATGCGGCACCGGCCTTTAAACACAGACGGGTTATCTCGGAAACGATGTCGGGATGGGTGGTCGCCGATAGCAGGGAAGGGGATGCAAAAGCGGCATTTACCTTAAGTAGGACCCGGTCTGATTTTTTGATAAAGGCCTCGATGCCGCCGATGGATTTCAGAGCCAGTCCCAGCGTTTCAGATCGGTTGCGGCCTTCAACAATGCTCATGCGCTGGCCCAGCTCCGGCATCGAAAAATCGGGTATCTGAACCCCGGTCACTTCTTGCGCTGAGTGCGTGGGGCCGATGCTGTCATAAAACCAGTAACTGATCGAGCAGGCCGCCAGAATGGATGCGCCGGCTTTGGCAGAGCGCGCCATAAATTGGCGCCGGTTTATTTTCTTGCTCATATTTCTATCTCTTGGATTGGGTCATTCCTATATCCGCCCTTGCACGGCAGATGCGTTTCATCTACTCAGGATGATGATCTTAGGGGGGTCACCGTGCCCGCCGGTTTAAGTCGGTTCGGAGGCCGACGCCACCCTTTCTTCGCAGCTGGAAGCCGCTCCCCCATGTTAATCTGCTCTTGTGGGAGCGGCTTCCAGCCGCGAAGATCAATTTAGGGTCGCTCTTCATTGTTGGCCGCTTTGATTCGATTAAACAATTGCAGGGCCAACTCCTGTGCCGACTGTTTGTCAGCAGCTTCCCGCACGCCGGCCAGGTAGAGGCCATGGGAAAATACAACCTCATAGGTATCTAAGATATGAATCATCTTTGCCGTTTTGATTTTCAGATCGGATTCATCCGTTTTGCCACCGAATTCCACCAGAAAATCCCGGTAGCTGGAGGCCAGTTCTTGCGCTTCCCGGGATGTCTTTCGTCGGGAGTAATAGGCCATTAGCTCGGTGTCCTCTATCTTATAGATGGCCGTAAATATTTGATCGAAGCGGTCATATCCGAAAGCATCTGCAGATACCAATGAGATGCTGTTTTGAATCAGGCCCTCTTGGGGAAACAGTTCTTTTTCGCCGATGGTTTGGGCTTTGATGGGATGCTTTTCGATGAAAGCTTCGGCAAATGTTAGCATCGATTGGATGATGGTTTCGGAAACATCCGATGCCACGATCTCCACATAAAAGGGACCATGACTGAAAAATATGGCGTTTTGGGTTTGATAGGCATATTGCCCCAGGTCAAGCGTTCGGGCATCTTCCCGTCGCTGGGCACTGAAGACGGAAAACGCATTTTGTGCTGATTGCATATCGTAGACGAAAACCTCCATCCACACATCCCCGGCGGCTTGGTCTTTAAAGCGCTGGCTGTGGAGCCGGATGAAGCCGGCCGACAGATACAGTTCAGCCTTGCCGTTGATTTTATCAGAAAGGGTCGCGGCATCAAAAGTTTCCAATGGCGTCAAAGGCGACTGCCCGGATGGTGTTGATATCAATGGTTTTTCAGTCGGAGCCGATGGGGCCGTCTCGCCTGTATCTCCTGTATCGCGCGCTGGCAATGTGGAAGCCACCGGTTGAACCGCCGGATTATAGTTAAACTGCACCCAGAAAACACCGCCGGAGATGACAGCCAGGACGCCCAGTATGATCAGGCTCAGAAAGGTTTGTTTTGGTGCTGTATTTGTTTTAACTTTTAGATTCACGCAATCCTCGGATCATCGCACGGCTTTAGCCCATTAATTCGCTGAGATGGAAAAGAAATTTATGATGGCTGATAAGCTTTGCGGTGCCATATATTATTGCAGGAATTTGGATGGGACGATTCAGATTCTATTTTAGATCGTGCCCCATCATAGGAAAAATCGGCCCTTGTGTCAATTGCAAAGCTACACCACATTGTGGTAGAAGCCGATTTCGGCCCAAGCCAAAAATACAACAGGTCAAATCATTTTCCAGATCGTGCGGCTGCTGCACGACCGCTTAACTTGACCCAATAGGTTGAGGTCTTATTGTAAATTAGATCGGATTCAAATTCGAGCATTATTTTCATTAAATTATAGAAATTCCTAGAAGTTTAAATTAGGAGGCTGATATGGATGCTATCGCTTACTGTGATACGCTGGAAATACAATTCGCGGATTGGAAAGCGAGACTTTATGATGTGATTCACATCGTTGACAAACTGTCGGAGAGAGAAAAAAAAACCGTTTACCCCTCCATTCACGGTCTGCATTCAATCGTAGAAGAAATCGATTCCGAAGTTGAGTTATTGCGAACGGCATGTCCGACCGACGGGTCACCGAACCGGCAAAGCATTGATGATAAAATGGCTGAATTGCAGCAGACCCTCAAAAATCTATCCAAAAACATAGGTGGTCCGCTGATTCCCGACTCCTTAGCATGGGTATCGGACTAGCGCAAAGCGGTATAATTTTATCTGTGTAAAATCAGATGGGAATAAGTACTTTTGTTTGTAATCGAGTTATTGGAGTGCTGGAGTATTGGAGTACTGGAGTACTGGAAAAACAAAATAAGACATTTTTTGCAGCTCAACTCTGTTTAATCATGCAACACTCCAATACTCCATTACTCCTTTACTCCATTTTATATGAATTACCTTAATATGTTACAGAAGCCATCCATTAGAAATGAAATGGACAGCTGACACCTCAACACCTTATGCCAACGATTAAAAGACATTCCTTGCTTTGCCCCAACTGCAAAAAACTCATCAGCATATCTGAGAAGCGGTGTCCGTATTGCGGTACGGCCCACCCGGCCGCCTGGTGGAAAAATAATATCTGGACCCGCGGATTTAACGATCCTTACCTGCTGGTCAAAGCAATTATCGGCGTCAATGTCGGCATCTACGTGCTTTCCTTACTGTTAAATCCAAAAGGTTTGGGATCCGCACTGAACCCGCTGACCTTTTTATCGCCTTCCGGGCAGATCCTCGAGTTACTGGGTGCCACCGGAAAAGTTCCAATGGATGCCTATCATCGATATTGGACCCTTGTCTCGGCCAATTATCTGCATGCCAGTATCCTGCATATCTTTTTTAATATGGCGGCTTTTCGACAGCTTGGTTTGTTGGTTGCCCGGGAATACGGTGTTTATCGAATGTTTGTTATTTATAGCCTGGGCGGGGTCATTGGTTTTTTGGTTTCTTATCTTGCTTCGGTTCCATGGACTATTGGCGCTTCCGCGTCGGTATGCAGCCTGGCAGGCGCCTTGCTTTACTACGGCAAGAGCCGGGGAGGTGTGTATGGGCGAACGCTCTACAAGCAAATTGGCATCTGGGTTATCGTTCTTTTCGTTTTCGGCCTGGTCGTGCCGATGATCAATAACTGGGGGCACGGCGGCGGGATTGCCGCGGGAATGGGTCTGGGATTCTGGCTGGGGTATCAAGAAAACAAAAAAGAGAACATTCTCCACAAACTGCTTGCCGGCAGCTGCGCGGTATTAACCCTTTTAATCCTGGGATGGGTTGTTCTGTCGGGAATTTATTTTCGCTTTATGGTGTGAAATTACAGGCCGCTGGGTTTAGTATTTCAACTTCAAATCGGCGATCCAACCCAGCCTGAAAATCCAGCGCGTAAAAATACTGGTTAGATATCGCAAGCTTTATTGAGTGTCCGATATTTGCGTTTTGTTGAGAGAATCTGCAATTTTGAGGTCTGAAAATATTTAAGATTGCCAAAAGAAATATACAATATTCTGCGGTTGTCTCTTCATAGCCGCAATCCACAATTTAGCCAAAGTGTGGGTTGCGTAACCTAATATGCAACCTCGGATAGTACCGAAAGTGGCGGAATTTTACACCTGTGATATAAAATGAATATCACAAGAATTTTGATGATTCAAAACCTTTGATATGTTGGAGATACATCAGGTTTTAAAACGGATAGGAAACCTGTGATACATATCAGAAAACCACAGGATTTGGTTAAGAACCCTTGGCACAATATATAATGCTTTTAATCAAAAAAAACAGAGCCATTGCTGGCCCTGCTTTCCAAATATTTTCAGATCGTTTTGCCTAATTAGAATCATGATTTTTAAAGCTATTTATTTTTTTCCTCCTCCATAGCCACCACCATTTCCACCTCCGTTGCCACGTCCGTGACCGCCACTTTTATCCTTGCTATGACCTAAGGCAAGACCTTGCTTTTTATTATGATCGTTGTATTTTTGACCGGCTATCTTTGTTTTGGAAAAACCATATTTTTTGCCATTCGAAGCAGAGTCAGATTTGCCGTGTCCCTTCATGCGTTCGCCTTTGAAGCTTCTGGCTGTAGCCGCTTTAATTTTGGATTTCATCTGATGTTGCATTGGATAATGGACACCATATTTCGCTTTATTTTTGAAATGGCCCAGACCCGAGTACTTGGGATGCAGGCCTAATTCCTTCAAGATATCGCCCCAGCCTCTGCCCTCAGCTCGCTTCTCTGAAATCTGCTGGGTATAATACGCCACCGCCCGTTTAAACAGGGCCCTGGCCTTTTCAAAATCTTCATTTTCCTTTGCTTCTTCTATCGCCGCAATTACCCTAGGATCCTGTAACGCAGCCTTTGTCGCAACGTTCTTTGTACGTTGCTGCTGTGCGGCATTCTGAAAACCCACCTCCGTGTTTTCCATGTTATCGGCAGGATCATCCTCATCAGCAAATATGGTGGATATGCCAATCCATGTAAAAACAGAGGCACATACGAAAAAGGCCAAAAGAAATCTTTTTAAAGAAATTTGATTTTTAGTTTTTCCGGTTGGAAACAGTCTAATCATGATAGTCCTCCCTTTAAGGTCACGATCACATTTTGCCAGTTAAAAAGGATAAATAGTTTAAATAAAGCAAGAATCATGCAAACATTAGATTTAAAATGACTATTGTTTAATTTCAGGTGGTTAGCTCATTAGTACTAAGAGCTATCGAGTGTTATTGTGAAGAAAAGTCAACACGAATTGTATAGTTTATTTCACAAACACAATTTTAATGAGACTGCAAATTATTAAGATATTGCGTTGAAATATGGAATTTACCATTGCAGATTATTTGCCCAACTCACTACTATTGGTGAATTTATAATATTCAATAATTTCGACTGAATTCACATTAATTTTAAGCCTTAATAGATGCAGAAGCAGGTATTATTTGCTATTTCTTTTTAATAAAAGGAAATATATCAGTATATCCTGCAATATCCGTAACTACAAATATTGCGAAGATCAGAAATGCAATTATCAATATGGTCTCAAGAGCACCGCTGCCGGCGGGAAGCTGATCTAATTTATTGACAATATCATTGACCTCAGCATCTGAAAAGCCATCAATCCGCGCCTTTGCCTCTTGCGGACTTATCCCTTGGGATATTAATGCCGCCCGAATATCTTCACGCGCCAAAAGGTTGTTTAAATAGTCACGGGGGCTTTGGCTTCGATCTACATTTATGATAGATTCTGTGCCTATCATTGCTGCCCATGCGGATTGATAAGGGCATGCTAACATCAACATATAGAAAGTTAAAAAAATAGCGGTGGGTTTGGACACTTTTCTGATTATTTCCATTCGTGACCTCCTTTAGTTTAAAAGCTCTATTGATCCCATGACCAAAGCAATTTCAGATTTCCATTATCATAGTTTAACATCAAGTTTTGATACATTGAGAATACATGTAATTTAGCAATTTTACAGATATTAAATGGATCAGGTTCGATTTCTCAGTGCAAAGACGGCTTTACAGCCGTGAATTTAACACTATCCACTTTTTTTTCCACTGTAGCGAGGTCTTCATTTTTAGGGGGTGGGGTGAATTTTTCACTTGGGCAACAAGCCATTGCTTTGAGCTCCTCATGAGTAAGGGTATGACGGGATACAATCTGAATTTCAGCAAAGCCAGCTTTTCTTACCGTATGCCAGTAACTCTTTTCAAGGATAGCTCCTCCCAAGCATCCAGCCCATGTTGCCTGAAATTGCTCTCGCAATTGGGAATCTATATTTTCAGTTAGGACAATATCCGATATTGCAAGCCGTCCACCGGGTCCCAGTA
>Ga0255055_10003506_pt1 | contig 10591 bp, 7 predicted proteins | sample JV7_2_27_MG_FD_188633 | JGI IMG/M metagenome (GOLD analysis project Ga0255055, IMG submission 188633) | Seawater microbial communities from Jervis Inlet, British Columbia, Canada - JV7_2_27 | ecosystem: Environmental > Aquatic > Marine > Inlet | place: Canada: British Columbia | collected... | reverse complement strand
TCCACCTCAACTTTTCTTTCATCACAAAAAAATTCTCTTCTCCGGGGCTCACCTTATAGTGTTCTTTCAGACTGGGGTTCTCCGGTGCCAGTTCATACTCCCGCTCGAAGATCTCAAAGATCCTGTCTGACAGGTCTGACCATTCAAATACCTCAGGATTGATGATGTTTTCATCATACTGCGTCATGCTGATAAAATACCAGATCAGGAAGGATATATCCTCAATATTGATCTCATCCGGGTAGTAATCATCGGGATCCAGATCATAGAAAGGCAGGCAGGTACCGTATAACTCATTGACCTGTGTTGTAAATGCCTGCCATAGCCCGGGCCCCGATATCACATCCTCGAAATAGCAGACAATAAAGCATGCCAGGTTCTCTACTTCTTCCCGGGCAAGAAAACCTGCGGATTCAAAGTGAGCATCCTCCTCCATGAGGCCGTATGTTTCATTGCACAGCCTGAGGTAATAGAAATCGCTGGGTGCAGGAGTGCGGTATGGATGGAACAACAGCCATCTGTTCATGTAGATACGTTCTTTCTTTTTTGCCATTTCAATATGTGCTTATGTTGGTTTTGCAAAGCGTCTCATTCCCCGCATTAAAGAACCTTACTACCTGTAATTGGTCATCCAGTGACAGTAGTTATCAATTATGTGGTGATTCTGGTCTTTTCTGTCTACTGTTTTCAGGTCCCACAACGGCAAACCAAAGAGCTTCCTGTCACCGATTCTTTGGACCTTCACCAAAATGCCCTGTAAATCATCTATTCTGTCTTCCAGTCTGATCAATTTAAAATGATCAGTATATGAAGCTCTCTTCTTTTTCAGTATTTCATATTCCTTCTGGTCGAATATACCATGTACATAAGGTTCCTCCCAGGAGAAGTCCTCCATGCCGGTTAACAAACAGGGATATTTGATATGCTTGGAAAGATAGTTGTAAAACTTGTCCAGATTTTTCTTTGATACTGACAGATCCTTACTTTTAGGTATTTGTGTAATTTGTTGGTGCTGTTCCTCAGAATTGATGTATCCAAACTGCTTATTCAGGGTATTAATTTTATCGTCCACAGCTGCTGGCTGATCTCTCGGTTCAGCCAGAACAATGTCATTCTCGTTCAACCACATCAAGTAATATTCGAATCCCTCTTCCATACTTGTATCTATGTATTCTGTCGACATCTGGTCCAGTGTTATACTGTCCCATGCAATTTCTATGTATATTCCATCATTTTTATCTATGTGGGTAATCCGGCCCTGCCAGCCACTTAGATCATATTCATAATCAGGATCTTTCACACCTGGCTTTACCCTGACACTGTCACCTGTTTTAATTTCTTTACTCATCAGAAGAGAAGAATTCATATTGAATCAGTGATCCCTTAAAATGGGGAGAGATGATTAATAAAAACAGTAACCTCCTTCGAAGTCTGAATCGTAAAAAACATACTGTTGAATTGATTACTCTACTAAGGAAAAGGTCCATTATGCTTAACTGCTGTTTACATTAATTGATGTATTCCTCATTGATTTTATCAATTTTATTCAATAGTCTGCTAATATCTGTAACTTCTGAAAAGTCTTTATCCGATAACCTAATATTATCCATTCATCGCATGTGTTAAATCTATTGCTAAATCACTTGTTGCCAAATCAACCTCAATATTCCAAAAACGCTGTTCCCCATCTTTTGTATGGATTGTCGAATTTCACCTTGTTTCTATTAAACCTTTCGGGGTGCCAATTCTCCCCAACCCATGTTTTCATATCTTCGTAATCAACGTTTTTAGGGTCAGATATTGTTTCCAATACATTGTAATATCCGGATATACTGCCGCAATCTTCCGGCGGACATGCCCGGTCACCCCCGATACAGATGGGATACTTTGAGCCCTTCTCCCTGTGCATATATCCTTCAAGTTTTACCTTATGTTCCCAAAAATCTCCGTAGTCGTATATGTATTTCGCTTCGACACCTAAATCATTAAAATAATGGAATACCGGAATCTCCCAACCCGGATATACTTCTTCAAGTTCCTCCAATCGCTCGAAATCAGGTATGCCAATATGAGATTCTTTCCTCTTACCTTTGCCGCGAATTTCGAAATGATGCAGATGACAGTCAAGCCAACCCATCGAATCCTGGATGGCAATATGCAAATCCCAAAAATTATAATCTGCAGGAACCTGAATTCTTCTCCAGATCAAAGGAGATATTTCCAATAACTCAATTTTGAATTGAAAGGCCCTATTTCTGAGATATGAAATATTTTGGGGTTTTACATATTTCATTAAATAGCCCCGGTCTGTATAATTCTTTTCAAAATTGTTTTTCATTTTCTCTGTACTTCAAGTGACTGTTTTAGTTGTCTTTCATATCGTCACCGATCTGAATTCCAATCATGTGTATTCTTTTATAGCATAAAGTTTGTCAAATCCATATTTCTTTGCATATCCCTTGACAATATTGGACCCGGAGCAGGTCTTGATCAATTCTCTCCCACGCAATAATCTTTTCTCCCTGTTTAATATTAATTTCTTTTCTTGTTGCCATTATCCAAAAATACTTTAATCATTCTTAAAAATCCTAACTCCTATTATGAGTTTTGCATTAACTTTATAATTGCATTTTATCAGACATTTTTTTTATGCCAGGATCAGAAAGTAAAAAGAGGGTGCCCTATTCCAGGAAACCGCGGGACATGTCTCTTGACCAGTGGCAGGCCATACTGAGGAAACAGTTCGCATCGGAACAGAATTTCAGGATCACAAACCTGGGCAGCCACCCTGTGTATTCGGATTTTGAAGTATTTAACCAGGAAACAGATAAGACATATAAGGTTTCCATCAGGGATAACATCCGCAGTTTCAATTACTGTTCTTGCCCGGATTTCAAGATCAATACGCTGGGAACCTGCAAACATATCGAATATGTACTCCTTAAGCTGCTCCGGTATAAAAAGTACCAGAAATTCTTTACCCGGTTGCAAAAGAATGAGTATTCTTCCCTGAGCATCCTCTATGGTCACCAGAGGCTTATCCGCCTGAAAAAGGCCGATACCGGGATCAGGTATGAAAATGAGGACAATTTTTTTGACAAACAGGGTATCCTTTTGCCTGGCAGGATCTTTGAACTCGAGGATTTCATTAAAAGTGCCATGAAGGCGGATCCTTCATTCAGGATCTATCCGGATGTATTTGAATACATCATTCAGCATAAAAAGAATCGGGAAAGGATAGAAAAGTTAACCGAAATCTTTCCAGAAGGGCCGGAAAGCAAGATCTTTGACAGCCTTATCCGCACCAGGCTTTACCCCTATCAAAAAAAGGGCGTTATCAAGATCATCAAGGCAGGCATGGTATTGCTGGCAGATGATATGGGGCTTGGAAAAACGATACAGGCCATAGCCGCCGTTGAGATTTTCGCAATGTTTTTTAATGTAAAAAAGGTCCTTGTCATATGCCCAACCTCATTAAAGTACCAGTGGAAATCAGAGATCCGGAAATTTACAGGACGAAATGCCAGTGTTGTAGAAGGATTGGTCCACAAAAGGAAAGAGCTTTACCGGCTGGATGATTTCTATAAGATCATCAGTTACGGTATGGCCCGCAACGATACAAACCTGATCAATGAATGGGAGGCAGATCTGGTCATTGTGGACGAGGCACAGAGAATCAAGAACTGGAAAACACTTACCGCAAAATCTGTCAAGAAAATCCTTTCCGAATATACCATTGTGACAACGGGAACACCGCTGGAGAACAGGATAGAAGAATTGCATTCCATCGTCGAATACATAGACAGGTACAAACTGGGGCCCCTGTTCTGGTTTCTGAACAATCACCAGGTGCTGGATGCAAACGGGAAACTGACCGGCTATAAAAATCTAAGGTCCATAAATAAAACCCTCGAGGATATTCTGATCAGGCGGACAAAAAAGGAGATCATGGACCAGCTACCGGGAAGGATTGACAAGAATTTCTTTATTGAGATGACCGATGAACAGAAAACTGATCATCAGGATTATTATAATGTGGTTGCTAGGCTGGCCAGTAAATGGATCATTCAGGGTTTCCTCAGTGAAGAAGATAGACAGAGACTGCTTATATGCCTGAATTGTATGCGCATGGTTTCAGATTCCACCTATATACTGGATACGAAAACAAATTATGGCAATAAGATCCATGAAATAAAGAACCTCATCCTGGAACTCCTTGAAGATCAGGGCAATAAGATTGTGATCTTCAGCCAGTGGAAAAAGATGTTTGACCTGTTGTGCGCCGAGCTTAACAAATTGGGCCTGCCGTATGAATATCTCAACGGTGATATACCTGCCGAGAAGAGAAAAACAATGATCGAAAGGTTTCAGCATGACCAGACACTCAAGATATTCCTCTCCACGGATGCTGGAGGAGTGGGAGTCAATCTCCAGAGCGCCAACATGCTGATCAATATTGACCTGCCCTGGAATCCTGCCGTACTGGAACAACGTATCGGCAGGATCCACCGGATTGGCCAGAAGAAGCACATACAGGTTTATAATTTTATCTCAGAAGGTTCCATAGAACACAGAATACTTCATCTGCTCGATTTCAAGAAAACATTATTTACCGGAGTACTGGATGAAGGAGGCCAGGACGAGGTGATGCTGGAAGGATTCATACAATCGGTAAGGGCCATGCTTGATGTCAATCTGAAAGATCCGGATTCTGGTGATACCGGAGAAATTACGGAGACGGTCCCGGAACACGCGCCAGATGAGTTTCCGATAAGCAGCATGGCTGCTGAAAAGAAAGTCGCCTATGAACAGGAAGGCCACCAGGATACTCCGAGCGGTCACGTAAATGACGAACCTTCCAGGAATCATCTGGAAGAAAAATTAATGGCAGGAGCGCAGTCAGGTTTCGGGAAGAAACTGAAACGCTGGATCAACCGGGTTTGGGGCCTCCTTTCCAGGAAAATGGAATAACATATATACTGGATTTTACAGATCTGGTTTTGAGCAGCAGAAAAACAAACCCAGTGAAATAACGAATGTTTGTTTCAAAGGATTACTATTAAAAGCCTACGGTATAGCACAAAGTCGGAGAAAAATTTTAGAAATATATATCAGGGAACCCTTTTCTTCTCCAGGTAAGCACGAACCATGTGTAACTCTCCATGGGGGTATTTACCGTTTTGTGCCTTGTGTATTCCACCAATGGTATCTGATGATTCTTTTAATAGTTCAGTCACTGCCTGTACCCTCTCCTTCTGCAGCACGGTAAAAATGTCCAGTACTCCCTCGCTGATACCTCTGACGACATGTCTCTCAATGGTGGATGCGGCCAGATTTCGTTTGGCAGCTGTCTCTTTGATCGATTTGCCCTCTCTGATCATGGTCCAGGTGATCCTGTAGGTTTCCCCTTTTTCCTGCTTTGCATTTTTCCTGCGTTTTCGTCCGCTTTTTGTTGATCCGGACCTGGGTTTTTCCTTTGCAGCTTTCTGTGCCATATTCCACAGTTCAGCCCTTCGCTCTATAAGCCCTTCTTGTATCGCTTCAGCTATTTTAATATTGCGATCCGACAGGATGCTGTCAATTATATATCCTGCCCGCTCCAGTTTGCCCATGGCGATCATGATCAACTGATCGATTTCACTCAGTGCGTTCCGGTAGGTTTTGGTACGGGTCAGGCGCATCACCTCTGCAAGGTGAAACAGGAGCTGCTTCAGGTTCTCCTCCATAAAAGCGGAATAATATGCACTTCCCCTTGCAATGCGCTCAAGCAGCATTTCCCGGTTGTTCTTAAGAAGCAATCGCTGTAACTGGCTGCGGAACAGGGATGTATTCTTCTCCTCATCCCTGAATCGTTTTAACAGGAATTCGACCGCTTTCTCCATCCCCTCATCTTCTTCAAACTTCAATTTTTCGGCCATGGACTTTTGCAAATACTCCAGTTGCTTTGTAAGGCGGGAAAAATCAAATGTTGACCCCAGGATCTGTTCCATGTATAAACGCTGCCTTTCTTGTAAAAGCTCAGGTAGTAGTTTCTGTTGCCCCATATTGTGAGAGAATTCCAGTACATCCCGATTGTTCATGATGGACGAGGTGTTGATCCGGGTCCGGAGGATCAGTCCATCTAAACTCTGTAGCCGGCTAAGTGCCACATAGACCTGCCCTGGTGCAAAGGCCTGTCCCACATCAATAATCGCTTTTTCGAAAGTAAGTCCCTGGCTTTTATGAACAGTTACTGCCCAGGCCAGCTTAACGGGATATTGCTCGAAGCTTCCGATGACATCCTCTTCTACCTCTTTCGTTTCTTCATCGATAATGTACCTCTTATTTTCCCATATTTCTTTTCGAAGCGTATACTTCTGCCCGGTGCCTGACATGACCACTACAATTTCGTCATCCTCAATGCAATCCACGCGTGCAAGTTTTCCGTTGACATAGCTTTTCTCTTCACTGGAGTCGTTCTTTACAAACATGACCCTGGCACCCTCTTTCAACTCGATTTCCATTGGAAGGGGGTAGATATTTTCCGGGAAATCACCGTAAATATCTGCTTCAAAAAAGACAGAAGGAGCCGGAAGCGCTTCCATTTTTTTACGGTTGATGTTGTCGGCAATATAGTTATGTGTGGTAATTGTGATGACCTCCTGGTCTGTTCCAATCTGCTTTTCACTCTGGTAGCGGCTGTTGAGTATGGCGATATCCTCTTTTGTGGCTGTGTTGTCGCGCAGATTGTTAAGGATCCGGATAAACCGGTCGTCATGCTGCCGGAAAATCCTGTCCAGCTCAATGTAAACCATCTTTTCTTCTCTTAATGCCTGTGCCTCAAAAAAATGCATGCTCCTGTAATATTTTTGCAACAACGGCCACTCCTCATCATTTACGATGGGAGGAAGCTGATAGAGGTCACCTGTCATCAGTAGCTGGGTTCCTCCAAAGCTTTTGGCATAGTTGCCTTTCGCACTTCGCATCCGGAAATCTATGGCATCCAGGATATCCGCACGTAACATGCTTACTTCGTCGATAATGATCAATTCCGTGGCCCGGAGTACCTTTCTACGCAGGCTGTTCAGCGTACGTACCCTGGTGAGTGTGTGTTTTGTGTAAAATTGGGCTATATCACTGATATCAGTAAGCGGTTCCCTCTCAGGGATAAAGCTACCGAAAGGAAGCAGGAACTGGGAATGGATCGTCACTCCCTCTGCATTCAGGGCGGCAATGCCCGTAGGAGCAACGATGAGATAACTTTTATGTGTCTCATCAGCAAGCTGTCTCAAAAAGGTGGTTTTCCCGGTACCGGCTTTGCCTGTCAGGAAAAGATGACTGTCCGTGCTGTTGATAAAGCGGGCAGCCATTTCCAGCTTTGTTGTCTGATGAATGCGCATAATAGAAGGATTCCAGATGCCACGGAACCGCAATTTAAGCAAAAAGCAACTGTAAGCTGCGGAAAATTTCTATTATTCCCTTGAACATCAAAGGTGAAATTATATTCTTCATAACACGGAACATTATTGGTTTTATCGATAAATTTTTACCTTGTTGAGGTTTAAGCTTGAAGGAGCTTAGAGAGAATGTAATTTAAATAAGACATGGGGAAAAAAGTAATTCCAAAAGAGATTCAGCAGGAGGTTTCCGGCATCATTGACGAGTTTAATAAGAAGCATTTCCATGGAAGAACAAACAGTGTTGCCTATTTTGCAGAAATGAAAGGACAATTTCTTTACCTGAAAAGAAAGGAGTATGGAAAAATATCTCCCGTTGCGAGGCTCACCTATACAGGGAATATGATAGAATGGGAATTTGCCATTTTCAAATGGACCAGGGAGCAATATGACCCTGATGAGTGGTTCTTTCCCGGCTCCAATCTATTCGACGGTACGATCGAAGGAGCCATGAAGGCAGGGCTGGAGGCGTATCCTGTATAGACGGAGTAATCATACCAATATTCGTTAATCCGGCAATATAATAATAGCCTGTAGTTCGGGCTTTTGAATAAATTACAGATCGATGAAACCATATAATGAGATAAGGAGAATTTGTGAGAGGAATAGCAGGATGTCTGCAAAGCTTGTTGACGCACACCTGATCGGGTATGCTGCCCGCCACCAGGGACTGGAAAAGAAAATGAACCAGCAGTTTGCCCGGTACCGGCATTTGACGAGAAAGTTTGATAAGGGAACGGTAGACATGATGAAGAGCCAGTATATTGCTCACCGGATCTTCAGGGAAGGGGGAATGATTGGAAAGTTCATGAATAACCCGGCATTGAAGCGGTTCGAGGGGGAGGAGCGCGATTACCTGGAACAGCAGGTGGCAATGCCCTGGCGTTTCAGTTTCAGTGTGATTACAGGAGAGCCGGAGGATGAATTTTTCCTGATGGAGGATATTTTTTCGGAGGTCGAGTATCTGCTGTTCTCGTCTGGTATTTCGCAGCTAAAGTCTTCCGGGAATCCCGTCCTCTGGCTCAACCTGATCGGTTTCAACGGGTCATGCTGGCAGAGCTTCGGACCCATCGGGGCCTTTGACAGTTTCCAGCCCGACGACATCTACTTTTTTGCCACCGAGCTTAATCCGGAAATCGTGGATGAAGCGGATGTGGCCAGCCATATTGAGACAAACCCGCTTCCCTATATGATGTTGCTTTCGGGGGCCGCTTATCCGTTAACATTTCACAAAAAGGAGCAGATGCGTTATATGATGGCGGAGTATGACCAGGATACACTTGATACAGCTGCGCTAAAAACAAGCTTTAAAACCGAATATGACAGCGGGGTTTACCGTTTTATCCATAAGGAGTGGGGAGAGCCGCCTCATATGGCGCAGGCCTATTTTGATGAGAACCTGAAGCTGTTCCTTTTTACCGCGATGACCGGCAGTGCTTTCGGGGAACTGGTTAAAGGGGTGAACGTCTTTGGTTACCACTTCTCCCCTGAACCGTTTCTCAGCGTTAACACCTCCATGGTGGTAACAGCCCAGGATATCCTGCAGAAGAAGGTAGTGCTAAACGAGTACGAGGAGTTGTTCCATGTTGAACCGGATGAAGGGAAACAGGAGGTGGTCGATGAGATGAATGCCTTTATGGCTCTGGTGCTTCCGGATATCAACACCGGCCGCAAACCGGACATTGAAGCGGCTGCCCGGAAGAGCGGGCTCGCGATAGAGACAGCACAGGACCTGGTCAACATGGTCACCGGAAAACTGCAAGATCTTCCCGCCGGAGATGCAGGCGCACCGCAAAAAGAGGCAGCCATATACAGGGAAATCTACCGGGTTGCAGATGAGATCAGGCAGATGGAGCCCTGGAAGTGGATGTATGAAACCGATCTGTTCGGGGTGAAAATACCGGGGAACAATCGGATTTATTTTGTTAGCGTAATGGGGGCAGAAGGTCAGTTCTTTGCCCTGTCAGCCTACAGGGGATATCAGGGACTTGCACAATTCCTTGATTTTCATGAGCATGCCGAAACTATGCCCCCGGAAACCATACTGACCATTCCACACCTGATGCTCTCATTTGCCGACCGTGAGATGTTGAGCAGAGAGCACCTGGATACCATAAAGCTTTCGGGTATGAAGTTCCGGGGAAAGGGAAGCTGGCCACACCTGGAGGAGTTTATTCCCGGATTTACCCCGGTATTTCCGGATGGTGAGGCCCTGTCTGACCTGCCGCTGTTACTGGACCAGGTTGCACTGGTGCTGCACAGAACCAAAGAAGATCCCGGATGCCTTTTCCGGGAGGGTGATCCTTTCGATGCCATCCTGGTCAGGACCCCATCGGGCAGTTCCGGCAGGCTGAAGTGGGAGGACCGCTATGAGGCCTTGGATCCGGAATGGGGAGGCAAAGGATTCCAAATGGACTACTCCCCGAAGACCAGGGCAGAAGTCTCACGGCTTTCGGAGGGACCACAGGTGGTTCAGGTGGACCTGGTGATGCTCCCTACTCCTGTGAAAGAGAAGGGCAAAAAGGGCTTTTTCCCGTTTATGCTGCTACTGGTCGACAAACAGAGTGGTATAGTCCCCGGGATGGCCATGCTTACCCCGCAACCAGACCTTCACACCATGTATGAATCGATCCCGCAAAAATTGCTTGAAGAGATCACAAATCTGGGATTCAGACCGAAAAAGATAGAGATTCGCTCGGAGCTGCTATTCGTTCTGTTGCAAAAAGTGCTCAAGGAGGCTTATTGCAACCCGGAGCGTGTGGAACAGATGCCGCAGTTGGATGAGGCGGTCGAATCGCTTCGCTCTCATCTGGCACCGTAGCGGGCAAAGCATATTTGCATCCCGCAATCATAGTTGTGACTGCGCTTTTATAAGCGGAATGTCTTCTCTACCTTTGAGAGATATAGGATGGGAAAAGTCACTTTAAGTCCATCTGTTCATGATTCCGCTGAATCTTCTGCCGCTCTGACATTATGGTATGAGATAGAACCAGGACAGTTTGTTGGGCATATAGGGAAAGTTGGTTACGGCAAGTTAACACCTGAAGTCTTATGAGTCAAATCACATGAGGAGCTGTTGCTAAAAGACAGGTAATGATTAGCTTTCATACGTATCATATGAAATTCCTCTGGTCAATTAATGCCCCTATTTGGAT
>Ga0255055_10003505_pt1 | contig 10592 bp, 8 predicted proteins | sample JV7_2_27_MG_FD_188633 | JGI IMG/M metagenome (GOLD analysis project Ga0255055, IMG submission 188633) | Seawater microbial communities from Jervis Inlet, British Columbia, Canada - JV7_2_27 | ecosystem: Environmental > Aquatic > Marine > Inlet | place: Canada: British Columbia | collected... | reverse complement strand
AGATTATATGGTTAGGATGGCCTGATGCCTTTATATCATGCGCGTTTGCAGAGTCTAAAAATACATAAAAACCGATGCCGCTAAAAAATCTAATATTTTCAGAAGATTATGCTTATATTAAGGGTGTCGAATACAGGAATTAAGCCTGCGGTTGTGTACCTTATCGATCCGGTTTTTGTCAAGAAAAAATCATTGGCCCACGGCCCCGTAACTGTGCAGGCCGGGCAGCAAATTGACGCCAAAATAAGTAAATATAACCGCAGCAAATCCGATAAGGGACAAATAGGCAATGCGCTTGCCGCGCCAGCCGCGCGTAAACCTTGCGTGTAACAAAGTGGCGTAAACGAACCAGGTGATCAGCGACCAGGTTTCCTTGGGGTCCCAGCCCCAATACCGGCCCCAGGCCGAATTGGCCCAGACGGCACCGCTGATAATGCCCACCGATAAAAACAGGAAGCCAAATAACGTCATCTGATAACCGAGCTCATCTAAAATAGGGGGATCCGGAAACATGGCCAGCAACCGGTTTTTAAGATCCGCAGGCAAACGATGCGCAAGTAAAACGCAGATATAAAATAGGACACAAATCGGCACCGCAACAATGACCGACATCGTCCAGTTGCCCACCAGAAGAACCCTGCTAAACAGCAAAACGAATACAAACAATGTCAACGGTTTGGCAAAATTCATCCAGGTAACCTCTTCCTCGTCGCGCCCCTGTTTTATCAGATACATCGCGCTGATGCCGAAAGCCAGGGCAAACGCGGCGTAACCGATAAAGCATGTAATCACATGCGCGATCAGCCAGTTGCTTTTTAAAGCCGGAAGCAGGGGTTGGATGTCATTGGATATACCGGTTTTTAAGGATGCGTAGGCCATTGCCAGAAAGGCAATCGGCATCGTAAATACACCGATAATGCGATTGTTGGCCCTGCGCTCGATGACCAGATAGATCAAGGTGATTGTCCAGGCAAAAAAGACCAGTGACTCGAACAAATTGGAAAACGGCGCATGGCCGATACCCATACGATAGGACTCCACCCAGCGCATTAAAATACCGGCGGTGTTGCCAATCAAGCCGAACAAGGCCACCCAGGTTGCCAGCCTGCCGGCGGACGGTTTTTTAAATACCCATGCAAAGAGGTATAGAAAACCGGTCAGTCCGTATACGAAAGTAATGATGGATAAAATAAATGAGCTGTTCATGTTTTTCCTCTAGGGCACTAAAGTTAATTTTAGATTTTTAATTTCGGATTTTGGATTAAAATCATTTGCGGTCATTGAACCTTAAATTCGAGCCTGTTTCAATCGACTCGGCTGAGCCCTTCGGCCGTGAGTCGTTCGACCCTGAGCTCACGACCGAAGGGCTCAGGGTCGAACGACTCGTCGCAGGCCCAATCCAAATTCCAAAATCCAAAATCAAAGGGCGCTATTCGTTGGAGGTCAGGTTGGCCAGGCGCTCGGATAGCTTGGTCACCTTCTTTTGCATCCCCATTTTGTTTTTATTTGAAGTCCCGGCCACCATAACTTCGCTCTTTTTGCCTTTAGCGACGACCGCGACACAGATCTGCTGATGGGACATAAAAAACGTAATATAAATTCCGATGATCATCAGAATAAATCCGATGTATACCACCCAGACGCCGGGATCCCTGCTCACCTGCAATCCGGTATAGTAGCGCGGCAGAAAATCGGCGATCGCAATAGCCACCTCGCCCTTGCGCATGCGATCAAATCTGGGAAAGCGCAACGGCAGCATGACCTCGACCGGACTGCTGTTGGGAGGGGTCAGGATCCCGATAAACGCCTCACCGATGTTTTGCCCCCTGAAATTGGCCTGCTGGGTGTATTTTTTCAACACAAAGGCTCCCAGATTTTCGGGGATGACGATGGGGGCGTCAATCGCAGCCCTCTGACTGTATATCTTTCCGGTGGCCCGGCTGGTAAAATTTAAGATGACTTCATTGGGTGTCATCTTCCCGTAGCTGGACTGATAAAAACTGATGCCCTCATACCGCAGGGGGTCATTAACGATGATATCTTTTTGAACCACGGCCCGGCCCTGTTTGAGAATCGTTAAGCGCGAACGAAATTCTTTGGGGGTGCCGGAATCATAAAAATCGACACTAAAATCGTCGCAGCGGATTTCAAAACCCAGCGGCATTTTTTGGTTGCTATTTGTAAGTTGGATGGATCTAACGCTCTCACCCTCGGGAATGTTGACAAAGCCGTCAAAACCTAAAATGGATCCGATTAACCCGCCGATCAGCAAAAGCACAACGCTGGAATGAACGACATACACGCCCAAACGCGTCCAGCGTCCTCTTTCGCCGTATATGGCAAAGCCGTCATCGGTATCCTCCATTCTATGGTACCGAAAGCTGCGGGAGATAACGGGCTGATAGCGGTTTTTTAATTGATCGGCATCAGCATCATCTTTATAATCCACTTTGTTTTTGAGTTGCCGATATCGGGCGATATTAAATCGCGGATTGCGAACAAACAAAATTTTCCAGGTAGCCTGCAGCCGGTCGATTGAACAGATGACAATGTTTGCCACCAGCAATAGAATCAATGCCCGAAACCACCAGGAATGGTACATGTCAAACAATCCCAGCAGCGCAAAGAGGCGATATAAAAACTCACCAAAGGCTTGCACATACGCAACCGGGGTTTCATTTTGCGGAATGAGGGTTCCGATTATGGAAGTGGCCGCCAGGGTTAAGAAAAGGACGATGGTTAATTTTACGGAAGCAAAGGTCTTCCATAATTGATTTAAAGGTGAGGGATCAGATTTGACCTCACTTGAGCTCATGCGAAATCCTTTCCTGAGTCAACGACCACCCGCACAGCGGGTGGCTTGGATTTTACCGCCATAGGCGGTAAAAGGCAGGGGCGCGAAGCGCTCCAATCGTTGCGGGTGGAACCGGGTGCGAAGCACCCGGTTTGGAAAACCCAATAAATTGAATCCATCTACATAACAAATGATGTTGAATCAAGCAACAGCCAAAAAATTTTGTTTTATTTCAATAACTTAAAATCCTGCAGGACCGATCGAAACTTTACAGCCCAAAAACAAAAAGTCTTCCGCTGCCCTTTGAAGTGGTCGGCAGGCGGAAGACTCTTTTGCTGCGCTTAAATCTGATCTCTCTTTAGCGGGTAAAGATGAGAAGCGACTTATTTTGTAACATAGAGGCCACGTGATTTCGCGTGCACCATGCGTTTTTTAGAAAGCTTATAAAGCGCATTGCTAAGCTGTCGGGAATCAAGGCCCGTTTTCGTTTTCAAGGTAGCGATCGTGGCGCCCTTTTTACTGCGTTTAATCACGCTGTAAACGGAGTCCAGAACAGTTTTACCTTTGGCAGGGGCTGCTTTTTTGCGTGCGGGAGCTTTACGCGCGACAGCTTTACGTGCGGGAGCTTTACGCCCGGCAGCTTTACGGACCGCCTTTTTACGTTTGGCAGGTGCCTTTTTTGCAGGCTGTAGTTTATCGACTTGTTTCGTGATTCTTTCCACCTGTTTCGAAAGACTGGCCAGCGATTTGGAAATTGTCTTCAGTTGAGATTGTATTTTCTTCATTCTACTTATCCCTCCCTGTTAGAAGTATTTAATCATGGTGAACGACTAAAAAGAAGAGTAAGACAGCATATATTAAAAGTCAATGACGGCGAAGAGAATGAAGAAAAGTAATATAGTGTTGTGTCCCACAAAGATGTTACAAAAGTCGCAATGTCTATAGTTTCAGGTTGCGGTGTTCGGGTGTCAATCTCCTGTTCAAAGGTTCAACGTTCAAAGGTTCAGAGGTTAGATAACAGCAGAAAAAAGAGGAACATCAGAGCACTGAAACATCTAAACCCTGAACCTCTGAACCCTGAACCCAAAAACTGACACCTGAAACCCGACACCTGAAACCTAAAACAAATCCGTGTTTTGTAAATTACTTACAGGACACAACACCAGCCTGTTGTTGACAAATGATGGCCCCTGTGAAAAATAGAGCGGACCTTAGGCTTTAAAAACCGTTATTGATCAAAAAGAAAATGAAAGGCAGCGTTTTAAAATGCGCTTGTTAACGACAGCCAACGCTTTAGAAATATAAAAATGTCAGATAACCGGGACCGTCAGACCCAAAAGCAGTCTGGCGCTGTAAAAAACAAAAATGAATTTCGCCTTCACTACGAAAAGGCGTTAAATCCATCTCAACTGGAGGCGGTCACCTGTACGGAGGGGCCTCTGCTGGTTATTGCCGGCGCCGGCAGCGGAAAAACCCGAACCCTTACCTACAGGGTGGCCCACCTTGTTGAAAAAGGCATATCGCCGGCCTCTATTCTTCTTTTGACATTTACACGCAAAGCATCCCAGGAAATGCTCCGCAGGGCCACGCGCTTACTGGATGCCCGCTGTGAAAAGATTGCGGGGGGGACCTTTCACTCGTTTGCAAACGCCATGCTGCGCAGATATGCCTCACAAACGGGTTTGGACCCGGCGTTTGGAATCCTGGACCGCACCGACGCCGAAAATCTGATCGGCATGCTGCGAAAAGAAATGCGGCCGGCAACCAAACAGCGATCGTTTCCCCGCAAGAAAACTCTGGCAGACATTTTCAGCCGGGCGGTAAACAAGGGCTTGGCCATCGAAGAAATCATCGATTACGACTATCCGCATTTCGCATCTCACCTGGCAGTCATCACCCGGATTCATCAGGATTTTCAAGTCCGCAAGCGCGACCACCATTTCCTTGACTACGACGACCTGCTTATTTATTTGCATCGCCTTTTAAACGATTATTCTGAAATCCGAAATCGCATTTCGTCCACTTATGGGTACATCATGGTGGACGAGTACCAGGATACCAACACGCTTCAAGCGGAGATATTGTATCTTTTAACTGATGTTAACAAAAATATTATGGTCGTCGGGGACGACGCGCAAAGTATTTATGCCTTCCGGGGAGCCAATTTCAGAAATATTATCGAATTTCCTAATATTTTCCCCGGAACCCGTGTGATCACCCTGGAAGAGAATTATCGCAGTATCCAGCCGATTTTGGATCTAACCAATATCATCATCGACCGCGCCAGGGAAAAATTTTCAAAAAACCTTTTTACCCGCAAAACAGGTGATACCATACCGGTTATGGTTAATGCCGAAGATGAATACAGCCAATCCAGATTTGTGATTGACAGGATTAAAGCGCTTCACCAAAAAGGCGTTGCCTTAAACCAGATCGCCGTTCTTTTCCGCGCAAGCTTCCATTCATTTGATCTTGAAATTGAGCTTAGCCGCGAGGGATTTGCGTTTGTGAAAATGGGCGGGTTTAAATTCGTTGAATCCGCCCATATCAAAGATGTTCTGGCCCATATGCGGGTGATCGCCAATCCTTACGACCGAATTAGCTGGTACCGAATTCTACTTCTGATCGAAAAAGTCGGCCCCAAAACGGCTCAAAAAATTTTCGAGGCCACTCAAAATGAAAAATCAGGCCATAGCGGTTTTCTTTCTGCAAAACTTGATCATATTAAAGGGCTCGACCGCCTAAAGAATCTGGTTGCAGACCTTGATATCCATCCAATGACCGTTTCCGAAATGGGCTCAACCATAATGGATTATTATATGCCGATCTTAAAAAACAACTTTGATGATCACCCTCGCAGAGCCAAGGATTTAGAGCATTTGATAGAAATTATGGAACGCTACGAAAACCTGAACCAATTTCTTACCGACATGGCCCTGGAGCCGCCCAATACAAGTTTCGAATCCTCCCTGTATACCGGGGCAACGCATACGGATCAGCTGATTCTTTCGACGATTCATTCCGCCAAGGGTTTGGAATGGCACACGGTATTTGTTATATGGGCTTTAGACGGCAGGTTCCCATCCGTGCATACTCTGCATAAAGAAGAAGAGCTTGAAGAGGAGTTAAGGCTTATGTATGTTGCCGCGACCCGGGCCCAGGAGAATTTATTTTTTACCTACCCCGGTAATGTTTATGATCGCAGCACCGGGCTGATATTAAATCAGCCATCGCGTTACCTTGACGGCATCCCGGATCATATCCTCGAAAAACAATTTGAATACCGCTAATCCCTAAAAAATCCCCACCATATAAATACGCAAAGTCCCACAATGGATAGTATGGCGATTAAGTACCCCCACCAGTCGAAGGGTCGCGTGGCAAACCCGAGCTTGTCCACGTCACCTAACTTGGTATTGCAGGAAGGGCATTTTTGGGTCTGCAGAGGAAGATATGAATAACATTCAGGGCATTTTTTGGTCACAAAGCGGCTGCTCCCGGTAGTGCCAGAATAGCCTTCATCGGCCATTTTCTATTCTCCTTTGGTTAACTCATGATAAAGTTGACCGCCCGTTGAGAAACTCAGGTTCCCGGAAATCCTTCTTCGATGGTTATCAGGCTTTCATTTTTTAACTGCGTCAGCCAGGCATCAAAGGTTTTAGCGGTCTTTTGTTGCCGCAGGCGCCCCTTGATTTCTGTTTTTTCTTTTTCAAAACCCTCTAAGGATGGCTTCTGCCGCTCCCGGAAACGGATAACATAATATCCTTTCTGACCTTTAATAACTTCTTCAGGCAGCTTATCATTATCAGATAGTCCGAAGGCCGTGCGCGCAAGATCGCGTTCAAAGCCAATCGTTGGAATGGAATCGTTGCGTTTGAAAAAACCCGTCTTTTTAGGTGCCAGTTTGAACTTCTCGCCGACCACGGCAAAGGGTTGGCCATCTTTAAGTTCAGTCAGAATCATATCGGCTTCATCGCGGGCCTTGGCGTCCTGCTTTTCCGTTACCAAGTCTTCTTTAACTTTTGCTTTTACGGCCTCCAGTTCCGAAACTTGAGTCGGCACCTGTTCGGTAACCTCAATCAGGTAATAGCCGTCGCCAAAATCCTGAACACCGCTGAGTTCGTTTACCGGCAGGCCAAATGCAAATGAGCTAAAGCGGGCGCCGTTTTTTATCTCTTCAGGCGGATTTTTTTGGCTGAATAATTCTGTTGTCAGAATCTTTAGATTGCGATCTTCGGCGATTGTATCTAAATCCCGGCCTTCAAAAGATGCATCGTATACCGCCTCAGCTTCATCGTAAGCCAGGTTTTTCGAAAGATCCGCTTTCAAATTATTTAGAATGTCGTCCCGGGCCTAACTCAAAGAGCTGGTCTTCTCAGGGTTTACCTTTTCAACTTTTATAATATGCCAGCCGAAACGGGTCCGCACCGGTTCGCTGATCTCACCGGGTTTCATCGAAAACGCCTTATCGGCAAACGGTTTCACCATTGCTTCTCTGCGGAACGCTCCCAGATTTCCGCCCTGGGCTTTGGTCGGGCCTTCGGAATATTTCTTGGCCAATTCGGCAAAATCCTGGCCTCCTTTGGCCATATCAAGAACGGTTTCAATTCGTTGGCGGGCATTTTCAACTTCTTCAGCGTTGGCGTCGGGATTCAGTTTTATTAAAATATGGCGCGCTTCGACGGTTTTGGGGGACTTGAATTTCTCCGGATTGCTTTCATAGTAATCCTGTATATCATCCTCGGAAACGGTCACCTTGTCCGCATAGTCCTCGGGTTTAAAATGAAGGTAACGTACTTTAATCTGGGGATCGGTTTTATAAGCATCCTTACGCTCATCGAAGTAATTGCGGATCTCCTCATCGGTCGGTTCGATATCTTTGTAACGCTGCGGTTCCAACATGACATAATCAATATCAACTTCGGTGTTATTCCATATATACCATTGCTCGGCTTCAAGGTCGGCCACCTTAATGTTGCCGGAGACAAATGCCTGAAGTTTATCGATGATGAGTGCATCCCGTTGTTGGACCTCAAAGGTTTCGGGGACAAGCTTATTGCTGTTTAAGGTATTGATATAGCGCCGGTTGTCAAAGACGCCGGCTGTTTGAAAGGCACCGATGTTGCGGATAGATTCAGCTAACTCCTCGTCCGAAACGGTCAGTTTAAACTTTTCGGCAGCCTGCTGCATAAGAGATCTATCGATGAGTTCATCCAGTGCCCGCTTTCGTATTTGAAGCATCTCAATGAGTTCTTCGTTTAAATTATTGCCGAATGACTGGCGCACCTGCTCGACGAGGTTGCGGTAAGAGATCCGGTAATCATCTATAGTAATAATGGTTCCGTTTACACTGGCAACCCGGCCCGATCTACGGGACGTATAGCTTCCGACACCCCAAAACACAAACACTACAACAATGGCACCCAAGATAATCTTGATCATCCAGGTACCGGCATGTTTCCGCATTAAACTAAGCATTGAATTTTTCTCCGTTCGTGATAATTTTTTTCATTTCGGGTATTCGTTTGGCCGCGTTAGGAAATAATCGTTAGCGGCTTGTCCTGCTTATCAATTTTGGTTCCGACCGTTTCGGAGCACCGGACGCACAAATATTCATATTTATCACCTTCCGGCAAAACAAGAAGAAGCCGCTTGCGAACCGGCACGGATTGTTTGCATTTCGGACAATAAAGCTCGGTTGCATCAAACTCTTTATAGGCATCCGGCCTGTTTTGCGGGCGGGAGAATACCGCCCCCGGGTCCTCAACACGTCTCATTTAAATCTTCCTATTCTTATTCTTTTTCCGATATCGGGAGATGGTTTCCAGGTAAATCATGGCACACGGTCAAACCATATGTAACGTGTTAATAATATTTACTATTCAAAATTTTGTCAACCCATACCGATCTGCGCATATGCCCACATGCCTTAAATTTGCCCGCATAGCTTAAACCTTGAATGATTGGGTCACCGACCACCCGCAGAGCGGGTGGCTTGGATTTTCCCGCCTTAGGCGGTAAAAAACAAAGGCACGGCAGTGCCTTAATCGGTGCGGGTGTAACCGGGTGCTTTGCACCCGGTTAGAAAAACCCAATAAAATGTTGACACGAATGATGGTTTTTGTTAGTTGCGCCTGTAATACCTTTAACACGATGTGGGGCTGTAGCTCAGCTGGGAGAGCGCATGACTGGCAGTCATGAGGTCGTCGGTTCGATCCCGATCAGCTCCACCATTTTTTTGCCTAAAAAACAGTGGTTTACATAACTGCTGTCGGTCGCGAATTTTGAGGAAGGCCAGATTTTTCGGAATTAGTGACATAAAATGACATAGAATTTGAGGTTGTCAATCCATCAAGCAGTTTGACAGCCTCTTTTTTATGCTCCGGGCTTAAATGAGCATACCGCATTGTCGTTTTAATATTCGAATGTCCCAACATTTCCTGTAAGGCCTTCAGACTCCCCCCTCGCATCACAAAATGGCTTGCAAATGTGTGTCTCAGGGCGTGAAAATTTGCATCCAATATACCCGCACGTTTCAGCGCTGCATTATATGCCGTCTTGACATCTTTAATGCGCTTGCTCTGATATACGAAAACGTACTCAGAAGTCAATCCCTGTTTTTTACGGATGGCCCTGAATAACCCTGCCAGTGTGTTATTAATCGGCACCTGTCGCTTTTTATTGCCCCTTGCCTTAAACATGCCATGCAGCGGTTCACAGAGGCGTCTGAGCAGCCCTTATAGTTAAACCCCGCTTAATGTTTAAATTCATATTCTTTTTGAATAGACATTGCGCAGTTTTAAAATAGAAAAAACCAATGCAATGGGTGCAGCCACCGCGCTGGCCCCTTCTAAAAGCCTCCGGTGATCAGCCGAAAGCAATCTAAAGTTTTCCTAAAATCTAGCCGATATTTATATTAAGGATGTCTATTACAGACAACCCCGCTCACGTCAGTGAGCCTCCTTCGGGGCGGCCGGGGGGCCGCCCTAACCATTCAAATCCTTAAAAGGTCGATATGGAAATAGACGATAAATATCCCTCAAAATACAAAATTGACTACCTTTTAATGTCCTTAAAAATCTGTAGAATGCGTTACCAGGGGGATGAACCCCCTAAAGAGCTTTTAGATCAAGCCTATGTGACAGGCAGTTTAGCCGGTATATCTAAAATTGAATTAGACGGTCTTTTTTTCAACATGTAACCGAAATAATCTGGAATGAAGAAACAACAAAAATATCTCCTTGCTAATAAATTGGAATTTCTCAAATTAGCCTTTATTATTTCAAAATATCGGCTGTCGGGCAAAAAACCACCCAAAAAACTTGTTGAAAAAGCCCAAATTGCCAGAATTTTAGCTAATTATTCCATAGAAGAATTAGATAATATTGTGAAATGTTAAGCTTTCTCCACACAGTATTGTCAATCACAACGGGTTTGCTTATAGCAGTGGCTATCTGGTTTCTTTTTAGACGATCTAATTAACAACCTGAATAAAATCCACCAGATTCAATCCGTCTAATGCCGCCGGGGATCAGCCGGAAGCAAAGCAATTTAAAGTTTTACATAAATTTTGCCGATATCATAAGTAACAGTGGGAGAGCAGAACACTCGTCCCACACAACCAATTATCAGGGCGGTCCTTCTCGAGGGAATCGCCCTTTCCATACCGGCGTCACTTTGCCCACAGCATCGAGCCAGCGGATTAGTAGGGATGGTGAAGAACGATACCAGTTATCTTTGAGGTCATGGGCTGAGGGTGGAGCAACACGACACCAGGCACCATCAGAGTACCGGATTA
>Ga0255055_10003504_pt1 | contig 10593 bp, 8 predicted proteins | sample JV7_2_27_MG_FD_188633 | JGI IMG/M metagenome (GOLD analysis project Ga0255055, IMG submission 188633) | Seawater microbial communities from Jervis Inlet, British Columbia, Canada - JV7_2_27 | ecosystem: Environmental > Aquatic > Marine > Inlet | place: Canada: British Columbia | collected... | reverse complement strand
TGTCCTGCTGGGCGACGAAGTTGAGGGTGGTCTTGTCGAAGAACTCCTGGTAGCGGGCTGCCGCGCCCGGATCGAGGCGCACTGTGGTGGCTGCCCCCGCCAGCTGCCGGCCCGTCCCGCCGCCGCGCCGCGCAACGCCACTGTTGACGAGCTTCTCGAGCGCGGTTATGCGGTTCTCCGACACGGCACCGAGCACACCGGTAGCGTGTGAGCGAGCAGCCGGGTCAGGGAACAGCCGCTGCATTATGCGGGGGAACTCCTCCCGTGTGTTGAGGGCCTGTGCGAGCATGGTGCGCGTCTGTCGCTGGGCGTACTTGAAGCGGTCACCGAGAGCGACGTCGGCGGCGCGGAGGAGGCTGTCCTCGGTGGCAGCATCACCGAGCCATGAGTACTCCTTCATGTCCAGGCTGTGGGTGGTGGGGTCAATCCTCTCGAACGGGACGTGCTGGTTGACGCGGGACCACTTGTCCTTGATGTCAGCTCGCGCCTTGTATGCCTTGAAGGGTCGGGTCGTGGTCTGGAGCCACTGCCGCTGGTCGGCGTGGTTCTGGAAGCTGGGGTTCTGGTTGAACTGCCACTTGTAGAGGAGGTTGAGGGCCGGCGACTCCGTCTGTGTGCTCATGATGGGGCCGCTCGCCAGCTCTGTCTCGGCGTTGCGCATGGTGCGGGAGTACTGCTTGGCCGTCACGTTCTGTGGCATGAAGCGGTACTCGCCCCGCACCTGCTCGAAGGCGAGCTGGTTGGAGGCCGTGTCGTCCGCCACCGTGGGGACAGCATTCTCCACCATCGCGCCCAGCATGGCAGAGCGCCAGATCTCCTGCCTCCGCTCGAGCCGGTGCCGTTCCCGCCAGTCTGCACCGAAGGAGCGCTCCGCCAGCTCATTGGCGAGCTGCTGTGCGGAGGTCATCTCGAGGTCGCAGCGCAGCCCCCGTTCGAGCAGCTGTCCCTTCACGGCCTTGTAGCTGGCCATGAAGTCGCCCAGCTGGGTCACCACCGACTCGCCCTTTGCTCCCGTGATGCGGCGCGCGAACGCTTTGCCTCCTGGGTCTTCAACCACAGGGGCCAGTATGTCAATGCCACTCTCCGGGGGGCCGATGGGGGTTCCGCCCAGGCCCAGCTCGATGAGGGAGGCCCCCATGTCGTCAGCGAATGGGGTCTCCTTCGCGGCATCGGAGAAGGCGAGGCTCGAGGAGAGCCCCTTGACAGCGGGCAGCTCGATGAACGGCTGCTCTTGGTCTTCGAAGGTGGAGCGCGGCGGGACGAGGTCGGACATGTGTGTTCCTTATTTGATGTCGAGGTTGATGAATCCCTTGCCAGTGGATGGCTGGGCGTGAGTACTGGCCTTTGATGCGGGCACCCCACCCACCTGCTCGAGGTAGGACTTTGTCACGAGATGTGCTATCTCGGGGTCGACGTCATCAGAGAACCGGTAATTGATGCTACCCATGACGGACTCCCAGGCGTCGGAGGATGCGTCCAGGTCGCTGTATTTGATGGTGTGGAGGCGGCGCGTGAGGTCGGGGTCGGCGTCCATCTGCCTGTACAGCTCGTCCACTGCCTTACCGGCCTTCGTCATGAAAGCCGCGGCGGAGTTGGTGCTGTTTGTTGAGGCCTCGAGTAGTGCCACCTGGGCTATGGTCTGCTTTGTCTGGCCGGCGAGCCTGCCGGAGTCGATGAGGTGGTCCTTGACGACCGTGTCCGTCATGCGCTGCTTGATGGCCAGCTTGTCCTGCTCCCGATCGAGCACACCAACCTGCTGTGTGATGAGCGTGCTGGCCTGCTCCATGAGCTGGACCTGCTTGAGGTTGTTCCTCGAGCGCGCAGCGGCCATCTCCTTGGACAGCCTCTCGAGGGTCTGGGCCACCGCATTGCTGCCCCCCAAGAAGGAGGACGGGTCGATGGTGCCGATGAACTCCACGGTGCTCACCGCCTCCGCGAGCCGCAGCCTGTCCGCGGCCTGCTTGAGGAGGTCCCGGCGCTTGCCCGAGAGCTGCTTCTGTTCACGATCACCCGCGCCCGCGGCGGTGTTGGACTGGTCGGTGACCAGCTCTACGGCCTTCTGGAAGGAGGAGGTGTCCGTGGGCAGCTCCCCTGCCGCTACGGGCTGGTTGGCTCGAGCAAAGGCCTCAGCCGCACGGCCCTGGCCCTGGAAGATGCCGCTCACTGCCGCGAATGCCTTCGGGTTGTCCTTGGCGAGGGCGTAGCCGCGCTGCAGGGCCGTGAAGGCAGCCGCCGTGTCTCCCGCAGCCGCTGCCTTGAAGTACGCAGCGCCGGCCTGCCCTATCTGTGGTAGCGCCTCCTGCAGCCCCTTCACCTGCTCCTGCTCCTGGCCGGCGGCCTTCAGCTCCAGCTCCATCTGCTGAACCTTGAGGACATTGACCTCCTGCTGGGCCACGAACTTGTCCTGCTGCAGGGAGAAGTTCTGCTTCTGCATGGCCATCTGGGCCTTGAACTGCTTCTCGACCGCTTGCATACGCGTGAGGGCGATGGCGAACTGGGCGGAGGTGGCGAAGCTCTGGTTGAAGGCTCCGCTGACTGCCTGCCCCGCGGCCTGGCCCTGGGCGAAGGAGTTGTCATTCACGATCGGCATTTCTATCCTCCACCTGTGAGGTTGGCATTGAACAGGCCCTGGAAGCTGCGCTGGAAGTCACTCCCGGCACGCCCCCCGTACCACCGGTCGACCCACTGGCCGAGGTGGCGGTAGCCGGTGTCGCGAGCCGCCTGGTGGCCCGCCTCGTTGGTTGCATATTGCGATATCTCCTCGCCCTCACCCAGCTGCAGGCCGCCGATGGCCTGCGTGAGGTGCCCCGCGCCGCCGCCGCCGAAGCCGAAGTCTGCCCCCGTCTCCTGTGCGCGCTTGAATGCGCCGGCGATGTCGCCCGTGATGTTAGCGTCCGTGAGGGAGAGCAGGCCACCGCTCACGGTGAGCAGGTCGTTGCCCTGGATCGCCCCACTCGCTCCGGCCTGGAAGCCGTAGTCGGGGATGTCGCTGCTGAAGGGGTTGAAGGCCCGGCCCCCGCCCAGCCCGACGAGGCCCTGGTCGCGGAAGAGGGAGGAGAGGACATTGCTGCGTGAGCCCTGGGTGTGGAAGCCCTCGCCGGTTGTCTCGTCTCCGGAGATGGAGTGTGCGGATAGGGTGCCGAGAGCGGACCCCTGCCCCCCGATGAACCGCTCGATGTCGCCAACAACAGCCTCCTGGCCGAAGCCCGAGCCGCCGTAGATGTTCCCGAGCTGGCTGCCCTCCTGTCCGAGCAGCTCCCCGACCACGTCACTCAGGCCTCGAGCCCCCTCCTGGTTGCGGAGGAAGGCGTCCTGCCCAGACAGCTCCTGCTCCCGGAGCAGCCCCTGTGTGCGCTCGTTCTGGAGCAGCTGGTCTCGGAAGCTGTAGATGCCCTTCTGGGTCACGTTCCCGCCGAAGCGGAAGTCCTGGAACTGCTGCTGGGTGTCGCCACCGAAGCGGCCCGTGAGGCCCTGCATTCCCGACAGCTCTGGTATGTACTGTTGCGCGAACCCACCGAGCGTGCTGGGGAGGAAGTCCGAAGCCTGCGGGCTGTAGGCGCTGTTGCCAATCGCTCCCTGCCCGATCTGCCAGGGCTGGAACTGGCCACCGTAGCCGCCGCCGAGCCCGAAGCTGCCGTAGAAACCTGCGTCTGATCCAAGTGGCATGTTATCTGTTCCCCTGTATAAGGCTGAAGAAGTCCGAGGCTGCGCTGCCCTGTGCTGTGGGCCCTATCTGCCCGCCAGGCGTCCCATAATTTGAGGCCGACGCCTCGTCCGGTCTCGCCCCCAGTCCGCCGCCAGCCAGTAGCCCCCCGAGGCTGCCGAGCCCCGTGCTGAGTGCTCCGAGTCCGCCGGCGAGTGGGCTGGCTGTGGAGAAGGGCACCTGGGAGGCCAGGTTGGTGTTCACGCCGAGCAGAGGGTTCACCTGCTGCGAGGCTATGTTCTGTGCGCCCCCAGCGGCCGACAGGTACTGCTGGAGGGAGCCTGAACCAACCTGCTGGGCCGCCTGTACCTTCCCAATGTCTGCCATCTGGGCCCGATTGACCAGCTCGAACGGGTCCATGGCGATCTGGCGGGCGAGTGGGAGCATCTGCTGGGCGTTCTGGTAGAGGTATGCCCCCCACGCACGCGACTCGTCCCGGCTCGCAGCCGCCCCTGAGAGCCCCCGCGCCTCCTGGGCACCGCGGAACTGGCCGGTGACCTGGGCCCGGAGGGCGTCTGGCAACCTCCCGCTCATGCTGTCCGACACGAACTTGGCGAACCCCTGGTAGGCGTCAGAGCCAAAGACCCCGAGCGCCTGCTGGTTGGCCGCGGTCCTCGAGCTACCGAGCAGGTCTGCCTGCTGTCTCCGGGCATCGTTCAGCTCCACGAGACTCCGCTCGTACTGCTCCCGTGCCTTGCGGTCAGACAGGTCGATGTTCTCCCGCCGTATCTGTGTGAGGTAATCGCGCTGTGCTTCTGCCGCACGCCGGCTCTCGTTGGCCTGAATGGCGCTCCCGGCTATACCAGAGATCGCCCCGAGGCCCCCAGAAATGATCCCGGCTATGCCGAACCCACCGATGCCTCCGCCGCCTGCTGCTTCTGTCATGTCTATCCCTTACTTCAGTTGCGCCACGCGCCCCGCCGGCAGATGAATCAGGGCCGGTGCGAGAACGCTCATTGCTGTGATGTTGTGCGGCCGGGCCAACCCAGCCGCCACCTGTGTTATCCATGTTGGCTGCCCGTAGGACCGCGGCGTTGCCTGGACGTAGCCTGTGTACTGTGTTGATGGTATGAGGGGGAACTGTGGGAACTTGTTCTCGAGGTTGAGGTGGAGGGCCTGGTACGTGGCCCACTCCGCCCGCACATGCCCGAAGCCCTCAGTCCGCACGGGCCCGAAAGAGGCGGGTGCGATGTGTTCAGCGGCAAACCCGTAGGCGTTCCGCATCTCCACATGCGCGCGCAAGGCCCGCCCACTCGTCATGAACGTGGTGCACGGCTCCATTGGCGTGCAGCCGTATGGGCTCGCCCCCACCTGCGTATCGAACCGCAGCAGTGAGCCCTTGTGGACGGTGTAGTCGCAGATGTTGTAGCCCGGGAAGTCCCAGGCGTCCGGGCCGATCGAGGCGTAGAAGGAGCAGGACGCGCCATCCACCTCGAGCACCGGCATCTTGAACAGCTGGTCGTGCTGGTCCCACCACCACACACCGCTCGTGGGCGTGCCCGGGTTGTTGGTCACGGAGGTGACCACAGCCACTGCAAGGTCGGTGACGTCGTCTCCTGTCAGGTTCTTGACGGAGGCTGTGCCGATGAGGTCTGCGAGGTTCTGCCGGTTGCAGCTGTCGCCTATGGTTTCGGTTCTCTGGAAGTCCGCCATCAGACCCTCGTGTTCTTGAACTGCAGGCCCTTGCTATACGAGATCGTGGGCAGGCAGGGCTCGAGGTACAGGAGGTACTTGCCGGCCCAGCCGTTGAATGTGTACTCAAACACACCACCAGGCCTGTAAGCGGTGCCGTTCCCCCACAGAGGAGGCCCCTGCTCGTATCCGGTCGCGCCCTTCATGCTGCGGTAGTCCCACTCGACACGAATGGTGGTGTACTGGGACACGGCCGAGTAGATCATGGGCCCCCACCCGCGCATCTGCACGCAGCGGTGGAAGGCGGGAGACCAGCTCGTCTCTGTGTACCCCGTGCCTGGGTTGTCCAGTGTGGGATGTAGGCTGCCGAGCTGCACGCCCCCATAGTTCCCTTGCTGGAGGACGCCGCCGAAGCGGGCCGGCGCGTACTCCCACCAGTCCGCCTCCATAGCCGCCGCGGCACAGGAGTAGTCCGAGGCACCAGACTCAACGCCCAGCTGCACCGGGCCGTAGAACCGCTGCTCGTCCGGGTCGTTGAACTCCCAGTAGCTTCCGAAGCGCCGGGTGTGCATCTGGCTCCCTCCCATCAGGGGCACGTGCCCCCATCGAGACTGGATCTCCATGTTGCCGGTGCTCGAGTTGTAGAAGAGGACACCCTCCGCAAGCGAGATGGCGGTTGGGCCCGTGCTGAGGGGGTCAACGGACAGCCCGGCCGCGGATGCGTCAATAGCAGATGACACATACGAGCCCGCAATCCACTGCGTCAGCTTGAGCGCGGTAACCTCTTCTGTCTGGCTGAAGTCATAGCCAGCATCTATAGACATGGCGTTCCGCCTCCGAGAAATATCTTTGCCATATACACGTCCATGCTCGTATTGCCGGGGCTGTCCGCCTCTATCACGAAGGGGATCGAAGTAATGCCCGAGTCAGTATACACTCTCCGGACGAGCCCGAGTGGGTGAATGTTCACGGTGTAGCCAGGGTCGGTGGCGTAGCCCATGGAGGCCGGAACAAAGGTTTTGGCTGCGTGGCTGTACAGTACGCCGAACACGCTATTCGGTAGTGTAAGCTCTGTGCTGAATTCGGCGGAGACGAAAGCGTCACAGAACCCGTACTGACACACCTTCACCAAGCCGTCGCCAGTGCCGCCCTCCTCAACAACACCCCACACCTGCCCGGGATATGTAACCTCAGAGTAGGTGGTGCTGGGGAACAGCCAGCCGTTGAATTGGTTCCACAGCTTCATGTCCACACTGATGCGCGGCACCTGCCACATGCCGCTGCCTGGGTAGCAGGTCCAGCCCGACCAGTGTTCACGGGCGTTGTCGGCATGGCCCGGGTAGTAGCACACGTTCCCGTTCGTGGGCTGCCACCCCTCCGTGTTCTTGTAGTAGGCGAGGTCTATCTTGCCGGTGAGCTGACGGGTACCGAAAGAGGCCAGGGAGATTGTGGACACAGGATCGCGGTATACCTCGTAGTCGGTGGTCTGCCGCATAGCGGCTTCCGTTGTGGGGTCGTCCCCAGAAGAGAGGCCGCCGCCTATATTTGTTAGCTCCGCCACCTCGAACTCGTTCAGGGTGGTATTGTCCACCAACCCGTGCAGGTAGTCCGCCGTCATGGTGGCCCCTGGCTCCGGATATGATGCAGGTGTTGCTCTCATGCGTCCTCCCACTTCTCCACGTATGGCCACGCACTCAAACGCAGCATCCTAACTCCAATCTCGGAAGGGGAGTCGCTCATGATGCGCACCTGTATGCGCTCGCCGGGCGGGGCGTCGATGAGGCTAATCCTCTTGTTGATGCGAGCCGAGCTGGAAAAGTTCCACGGTAGCCGGGCCGGCAGTATTGGGTAGCTGTATTCGGGGCCGGCCGCTATGGTGCCCACCTGCGTCCAGTCCAGCTCGTCGATCTTCACCTCCACAGACAGGGTGGCATCGGTGGTCGAGGGCTGCAGGAGGTACTCGAGCCAGTCGTAGCGCTTCATGTTGCCGACCTGCTCGAAGAAGAAGGCGCGCGACTCCTCATTGAATGTGTACTGTGCTGCGCCGGGGTCGAGGTAGTTGTCCTCCGCCAGGCACTCGTACCAGTGAGCGCCCACAGTGTAGCCGAGCGCAGTGAGCGTCTCGCCAGCAGAAGCGCTGTTCTGCATCCACAGCTTGGACTCGCTGCTCGTGATATCCCCGGTCTCTATCATGTCCGTGGGGGACCACGTGTGCTGGCTCGCCCACACCTTGTCAATCAGGTCGAAGACGAGCACGAGGTTGTTGGTTGTGCTGCCGTCAACCGGGATGGCGAGGTAGAACATGTGGTTGTGCACGGCCGCCACAGCCTTGTGCACTACCGTCCAGTTTATGCGCTCGATGATGTCGTGGACAGGCTCAGAAACAGCCTCGCCAGCACCCCCGGCAACGTCCTGCTCAACCCTCTTGAGACTGCGGACACCGTCGCGGGCGAGGAAAAAGATGTCCGCCCCCTCAGCGCCGCTGGTGTAGACAACAGTCTTGGGTGCAATACAGCCCACGTTCTCCGAGAGCAGCACGAGGCGTGAGTTCGTAGTGTCCAAAGAATCGGCGGTTTGGGGAATGTAGGCCCCGCTCCCCCAGACGACGTCGAGGGCATAGATGCTCTCCTTCTTGAACAGGTACAGCCGGGGCGCACTCCCACGAGACGGCATGATGGCCATGCCCTGGTCCCCGTCTTCCGCGGCGATCTCGAGGCTATTTGATGACATGTCGATGTCCCAGCCGTCGAGCAGTGTGGACCAGGCGAGGGTGTTGGGCGAGTAGGTGGGGTCGCTATGGTTGAACAGCCACAGCCTTCCCTGCCACCAGCTCAGAGCGCGAGGGAAGATGCTCATGGAGGTCACGTTCCTGTCGCTCTGCACAACATACAGCGGAGTATTGGTGACACCCGTGTGCGCATACACTCCGGCGGCGAAGAGGGTGCTGTGTACCGTGGTGACGCTGGTCGGCGGGCCGTGGTATTCGGTGGCCTGGCCGCCGATGATGTCGTACAGGGTGTTGGCCACCAGGGAGACACTCGTGTCCATGCCGGTGTACCACACCTTGTCGCCATGACTCAGCCACATCTGGTTGTCCCACACACCCACGAAGTGGTCCTCAACATCATGATCGAGAAACGGTATCCAGTGCGCCATGCCGTATGCCGTCGCGCCCGCAGCGCCGTAGGCCTCGCACCCCAGCCGCTTCTTCCGCAGCCCGAGCGTGCGGAGGTTCACGTTCTGGAACAGGCTCGCCTGGTTCTCCGTGAGGTAGTAGGGCTCCGCGTGTGAGAAGAAGCCACCCTTGGCATCCCCGAACGCCTCCTGCCGCGCTGGCATGTTCCAATCAGTTGGCTGCTGCTGGGGCATCAGTCGCGCTCCGTGGGTACGATCTGGGCGTCATAGTCACCGAACCGCAGCTCTACGCCGCGCCGGTCCTTCGCAATATCGCGCGCCTTCCGCATGGCTCCCACGGCCCTGTCCCCCTCGTGCAGCTGCCAGAAGATGTCGCTCGAGGCCTGCCACACTATGTAGTCCTGCTCCACAGCGGGCGGCGGGGCCTGGTAGGCGCGCACCAGCGGCCGGGGTTCACGGTACACGCCGGTGCGGAACACAGTAAGCGCCGCGGGCACGTCCATGAATTGGATCCAGGGGTAGCGAGCCTCCTGCTGGTCTGGGCCGATGAGCCCCACCAGCGAGCCGTTGCTCTTGACACGAACCACGCCGATCGATTCGTCAGACTTGCTAATAGATGACATGTTTTGGTATTCGAGTGTGGACGTTACCGGACTGACACCAACCAGGTTGATGGTCTCCCCGGTGTCGTATAGGCCGTAGGGCGCACTGGCTCCAGTGTCCAGGACGCGGCCCGCCGTGTAGACGGCGACCACATCGCTGGAGGACGAGGTTGCAATCTCGAGGTAGCTCGTGACGGTCGTGAACACAGGCTGGAACTCAGCCATCTTCCACTTGTCAGCGTACCCTGTCTGGTCCTTTGAGTACGAGTACTCATCTTCTCTATCCCACTGCTGGAGGACCGCTGCCACTGCTCGAGTGTTCGTGGTGTCAAGCACCCACTCACAGCGGAGGACATCACTCGGCAGCGCCATACCGCGCCCACCCTGGTGCGTGATGTCATATGTCGTCTTCAGGTCGCCCCACGGCTGTGAGCGAGCCCACTCTCGGATTGCCCTGTTGATTGCCTTCTCGATCCTGTCGTCAAACGCGTTGTCGTTCCGGCCGGTGAGGCGCTTGACCTCGATCTTGATGTCACTAAGGTTCATATCCCTCCCCCTCGTTTGGGGTCAAACATTTGTCCTAATCCCCACCCAACGTAGTCGTCCCGCAACTCGAACGGGCCTACCGCGGTGTTTCGTTTCGAGTACAATCCCAAGCCCTCACGACGCCCCCAGTCTATGAGGGACACCTCGAGCGGTACGTGCGCGCCCAAGTAGAAGGCTCCAGATGACGGACGAGCGGTGCCAACAAAGTCCGCAACCACCGGAAGGTCTGCGTGGGCGTACAGGTTCGTTCCGTCCTGCCCCACCCAGTCTGTGAATGTCCGCAAATCCCCGGTGGTGACATCGCGGTACACAATGGTTGTGGTTTTTGCGCTGTAGTCCACCCAGCTATACGAGCCCAGGCCGGCCGCGGTCTTGAATGCGTTGTTCGTAGTTCCGGCTGCCAGTGTCCCACTCCCGGTGGTGTCGGCCCAGATGACACAGTTCCGGACGGTGACACCGCTGCCGGCTCTGGCGAGGTACCCCATTTCGTTGCACGAGATCGAACAGTTGTGGAATATGGCAGTGCCGGTGTGTGTCGCCGACTCGTAGATCCCGTAGTGATAGGCTGAGGACTGCATCGAAATGGAGCAGTTTCTGAACTTGATCGAACTCCCACCAGACATCTTCACGTAGAAGCCGTAGTTCTCGATGCCGGCCCCCGTGGTCAACCCAACACAGTTCTCAAACAGGACGCTGTCGGAGTCTGCGTAGAAGCAAGACGCCCACCCGCCCGCGGTTGACAGCAGGTCAACCGAGAAGTTGCGGACCGTGACATTGTCGTCCTGGATGACCACTGGCGCGTCCGTCGTCTCGCTCAGTCTGGCGACATTCCCGCTGGTGACTACTGCGCCCGCGTGCCTATAGGCAACCTCAACATCGAATATGATATCGTGTGTGGCGTCGGTTGTGAACCGGTTGCACCACAGATGCTCGTCAGCGCCGCCGTTCGTGCAGCGAGACCACACACGGACAAAG
>Ga0255055_10003503_pt1 | contig 10594 bp, 7 predicted proteins | sample JV7_2_27_MG_FD_188633 | JGI IMG/M metagenome (GOLD analysis project Ga0255055, IMG submission 188633) | Seawater microbial communities from Jervis Inlet, British Columbia, Canada - JV7_2_27 | ecosystem: Environmental > Aquatic > Marine > Inlet | place: Canada: British Columbia | collected... | reverse complement strand
CGGAGCTGGACAGCGAATATTTGGTTATCTCATTTTCCAGCCACTCCAGTCTGGGTCCATAGAACCTGACCTCAATATCGTCCGGGTCTATGGCGTCCTCGGCAATAAGCTTTCGTAGAGCGACCAGGAGTTTGGTCGGGTCTTGCTTCCCACCATAGATATTACCGGTGTAGGTGATGGTGAATCCGGGTTTTACTCCGGTTGAAACTTCTTTCATTATCTCCGGGTCAAAACCGTTGGTGACAGCATGTATTGCTTTGCCTTTATGGAGCGTACCCAGTCGGCCCGCCCACGGCTGAGAAACGGTGACCAGAGCGTCGGCTATTGACAGGGTTTTACGCTCAATCCTTCGATCAAACATTTTTCTTAAAGGGCTGTAGTAGTAGTTATGGTTCTGCGACCAGAGGTCACGAAGGTCGGCAATCCAGGGAATCCGATATCTGTTTTTCAGTTCCCGGGCAATGAGATGGGCAGTTACCGGTGAAGAGCTGCTGATGATGGCGCTGATATCTTCCTGCTGCAACAAATCATCTCCTGCCCTGACTGCCAAGGCTTTCCAGCCTTTATAAGAGTCAGGGTAATTGACAACTTCTCCACCGAAAGAAAGTATACGACCGAAAAAAGACCTATCAGGAGCAGAAGCGATATTACTTTCTGTCCGACTTCCCGTTTCGATAACCGTAATTTCAGGTGGTATCTCATTATGCGGCGGTAAAGTCGTCGTCAGCAGAACGGGTTGCCACCCGAACTCGGGCAAGTATTTGATTAAGCCAGGTACACGTGTACCAAAATAGCGCGCTATAATCAGGACCTTATTCAACCCCCCGGTCTCCCCCCTTTAGTAACGCTAGTAAATACCGGATTGTGGCTTGATAAAATAGCAGCCACCCCGACCGTCAAAGCTTAATTCAGTTTCTATTTCCCGGTTCTTGATGAATTCATCGGTAGCCTTCTTAGCTCCAACGTAAGACTCGTAGTCATCAATTATGATGCTACCCCCGGGAATCACGTTGTCATAAAGATATTCCAGACAACATTTCGTCGATTCGTACCAGTCGCCATCTATCCTCAGAATGGCAATGGTATCGGTTTTCTCACGGTATTCCGGAAGCGTGTCCTGGAACCACCCCTTAACCATGAAGATATTTTCACGGCTTAAGCGGAGTTTTGAAAAAAGAAAATCCTCGACTTCCTCGTAAGTACCCAGGCAATAACCCGGAGCGACAAGGTCCGATGCCCGGTTGCCGGGTGAATATCTAAGCGACTCCTGAAACTCGTCCTCGGCGGTGGGCTCACTTAAGCCCTCGAACGAGTCAAAAAGCCAGAGTTTTCTATTACTGTTATAATCGGCGGCGACCAGGGCCATGAGAGCCGAAGAGCCTCCCCGAGCAACGCCGCATTCCACGAAACAGCCATCAATCTTCTGTTTTTCCATCTCAGCGGCAATATCGTGAGTCCTGAACAGACCCGCCCTACCGACCATGGAGTATTGTTTTATCGCTTTTATTCTCTTTATCCTGGCAAGTTTCTCCCGGTTATTCGTCAACAGATAGTAGATATGAGCCAAGAGGTAATACGAATTGTCCAGGGTCTTGATCCATATTACATAGCCACCCGAAGCCAGGTTATAGATGAACCGGAATATTCTGGCCGGTAACAACTTCTTAAGTATCGATTGTACCCCGGTTAAGGGCATCAGTGACCTTCTCTTATCAAATCGAGTACCGTTTGAACGATATCATCCACCGATAGCGAATGGACTTTAAGCAGGTATTCCTGATTACCGACGTCATGGCTGAAGGTATCTTTTATTCCCATTCGCTGGAATTTACATTGGATATCAGATGCCTCGGAAAGAACCTCGGCAACCGCGCTTCCTAAACCACCGATGATACTATGCTCTTCTATAGTTATGATAACGTCCGTATCCGCGGCGGCCGCCAGCACCGCATCTCTATCCAGCGGTTTAACCGCAGGCATACTGAGTACGCGGGTGGAAATACCTTGACCGGATAAAAGCCCGGCCGCCCGGACGGTGTTGTTCAACATGCACCCGGTGGAAATCAACGTGGCATCTTTACCATCTTGTACCGTGATAGCCTTACCGATACTGAAGGATATTTCAGCCTCATGGACAACAGGTTCAACGGTTTTACCGAGACGCAAATAGCACGGTCCCGGCCAGGTGGCGCAGGCTTGCGTTGCCTGAGCGGCTTCCAGCGGATCGCCGGGAGCGATAACAGCCATGTTGGGCAAGGCACGCATTATGGCAATATCCTCGGTGGCATGGTGGGTTATCCCCAGAGCCCCATAAGCCAGTCCCCCACCTCCCATGACGATATTCACATTCACGTTGTGGTAGCACATATCGTTACGGATTTGCTCCAGACAGCGGAACGTGGGGAAATTGGCAATGGAATAAACGAAGACTATCTTACCGCTTAAAGCCATTCCGGTAGCCACGCCGATCATATTCTGCTCGGTGATACCCATATTAAGATAACGTGATTGAAATTTCTCAATAAAGGGTTCAAGAAGCGAAAACCCGAGGTCACCGGTAAGAAGGTGAATGCGTTCATCCTCACCGGCCATATCCATCAGGGATTGAACAAATGCTTTTCTCAATCAGATACCCCCAGTTCATCGAGTGCTTCCCGCAACTGCTTATCGTCCGGCGAACGGTAATGCCAGGCTACCTTGTCCTCCATGAAGCTGACTCCCTTTCCCTTGATCGTATGGGCGACAATACAGCTCGGTTTTTCCAGCTCGAAAGGTGCCTCTAACAGAACCTTTTCGATTTGATTGTGGTCATGACCATCAATTTCCCGCACCGACCATCCGAAAGAACGCCATTTATCAGCCAGAGGCTCCAGGTCGAGGACTTCCGTGGTCCTACCAAAGCCCTGTATTTTATTGTAGTCCACTATTGCCACGACATTGTCCAGCTTGTGCTGATGAGCGAATAACGCCGCTTCCCAGGTAGAGCCTTCGTCACAGTCGCCGTCGCTGAGGATGAGATAAACGCGGTAATTTTTACCATCATACTTTGCCGTCAGCGCCATACCGCAGCCGATGGGGAGACCGTGCCCCAGAGCACCGGTGGAGGCCTCAACGCCGGGGACGCTGTGAGTAATATGACCGGGAAGATGCGAATCGTTCTGGTAAAAATTCTGCAACCATTCCCGAGGGAAAAAACCACATTCGGCGAGGACTGCGTAAACAGCCGAGGCGCCGTGGCCCTTACTGAGAATAAACCGGTCGCGCTCGGGCCAGTCCGGCTGTGCCGGGTTAATATTCAGTATTCGACCGTATAAAACCGCCAGTATATCGGCTATCGAGAGCGAACTGCCGAGATGGCCGCTCTTTGCACGGTGGACCATTCTTAGAATTTGAGCGCGGATGCGGGTTGCCAGCGCCTGATAATCTTTCGTTTTTTCCGGCATTATTCACCTTTTTCAGGAATATAGGTCCGGGGCTCGATAGTGACACGGGACTCAAGCTCAGCGGCGTTTGCCCGGACCCATTCTATCGTTCTGGCGAGGCCTTCTTCCAAATCAACATGAGGAACATATCCTAACACATCTCTGGCTTTAGCGATATTGGGTACCCTGATATCGACATCGGTAAAATCGATTGCCTTGAAAATAATCTTCGATTTGGAGTTGCAGAGCGAGATTATCTTTTTGGCCAGTTCGTATATCGTCAGAGTATTCCGGGCATTGCCGATATTGAAAGCCTGCCCAACCGCTCCTTCGACTTCCAAGCAACTGAGTAAAGCATCGATGAAGTCATCAACGTAACACCATGCCCTGATTTGCGTACCGTCGCCGTAAACCGCCAGGTCTTCATTTTTCAAAGCTTTGAGAATAAACCTAAGTACAACATGGTCACCGACTCTCTTGGGACCGAAAATATTAAAGGGACGGATAACAACACTGGGAACGTTTTGTTGTCGATAGTAACTCAGGGCAAGGTGCTCCGATGCCAGCTTGCTGATGCAATAACACCAGCGAACATCCTGCACCGAAGAAAGAACAGTATTACCATCCTCGGCGATACCGAAAGCTCCCGCGCCGAAAACCTCGCTGGTGGAAAAACAGACAATACGCTGGCAATCAGGATTTTGAGCAACAGCCTTGAGTAAATTAGAGGTGCCGATGTAATTAACATCGAGGGTGTACAGGGCATTGCTGAGAACCTCCTGGACACCTACCATCGCCGCCATATGCACGACGATTTGAGCGTCCTGAGCGACTCTGGAAACTTCCGGCGCGTCCAGGATATCTATTTCAGCCAGCTCGATATTGTTATTTCCTTTCAGGTCGGAATACGCAAATGTATTTTTCTCAAAATTAGTGTCCAGGAGGACAACCTGGTTATCCTTCACCAGCCTCTCGGCCAGGGAAACACCGAGAAATCCACCGCCACCGGTTATCAGAACTCTCTTATCTTTTATCATTTATACCTCAGCTTTTAATTCTTCAATATATTGGGGAAGACGTTCATCAAGAGAACAGGGCGACCATCCTAATATCTTACGTGATTTTTCGATATCCAGGACAAACCGGAAAGGTCTCTCAGTATTATCACCGCTCAGGATTATTTCTGATTCGGAGCCTGTAATACGCTTGATCTTGTGCGCCAGGTCGATAATACGCGTCTCTTCCCCGGAGCCGATGTTAAAGATTCCAGATTCTCGCTTCTCCCAGGCCAGAAGCGTACCACTGACGACATCGTCGATATAGACAAAGTCGCTGGACTGACTGCCATCGCCGTATATCGTAATTGGTATATTATGCAAAGTCTGCCTAAGAAAAATAGATGTGACGTCTCTCTCATACTGATACTTCCCGTAGACTCCGCCATATCGCAATATAATCAGACACATTCGGTCGGAAAACATATTACACATAAGCTCTCCGGCCAGCTTGGTAATACCGTAGGGCGTTTGCGGTGATACCGAGTGGCTTTCGTTCACCGGTAAATACTGCGGGGGTGCCGAATAGACGCTTATACTAGACGCATAGACGAAGTTTTCGATGTTATTGCGATACGCCGCTCTTAACATATTAAACGTACCCAGGGTATTCGTATCAAAGAATGCCTGAAAATCATCATTGCTTTCACCGTTGGGTACTCGCGCCGCCAAATGGAAAACACCGGTGATATCATTATCCCTGATAATATCGGCTATCATATCCACATCAAGAATATCCCCGGTGATGAGTTGAAATTTCTTATCCTGAAGCAGCGGCTGTACTTTACCGGTTTTTCCGGAGTGAGACAGGGCAAATACGTTGTTTCCCCGCTGTACCATTTCCCGACAGAGGTGAGAGCCAATAAAACCGGTAGCACCGGTAACCAGGATATTCATACCAGACTTCTTCTCGTTATGATAGACTATCTATGGCAATACTTAGATATTATCCGGGTAACACCTGTGAAAATGATACACCGCCAGTCCAGTTTTTCCAAGCGAATTTGTAGTGGTTAACCCCCATTTTACCTGATAGCTTCCCCCTACTTATCTTTTTTCCCTTTACTATTTTCTATTACCTCTTCGTAGAGTTTCTCAAACTTTTCCGCCTGGGCGGCCAAGGATTGATTCGTCCTGATATACTCCCCGGCCTTTTGCGTTTTAGTTCTGACTTCATCCGGGTTATCGAATATGTACTGGATGGCGCCCTTCAAGCCATCTATATCACCATGTTCTACCAGATACCCGGCATCCATTTTGCGTATATCCTCACCGGCCCCGGTATTCCCGCTGACAATTACCGGGGTGTCACACAAAATAGCCTCAAGTGAAGGCCGGGCACCCTGTTCGTAGATTGAAGGCTGGACCAAAACATCCGCGTCGACCAGAGCCGAGAGCTTGTCTGTACCGCTTAAAAATCCGGTAAATAACACACTGTCTTGTATTCCTAAATTATTAATATGTTTTTCTAAAGCTTGTTTATAACCGTCGTCGGGTCCGACGATTACCAGGACAACGTCTTGCCTCTGCTTTGCCAGCAGAGCAATAGACTCGACGAGAAAATCAATTCCTTTTATCCAGTTGATTCTCCCTAAAAACATAACCACTTTTCTATCACCGATATTTTGCTTCTGCCGGAACACTCCGGGAGAGGGTAATTCAGAGAACTCATGGGCATCAATGGGTGGATGGATTAACGTAATTTTGTCCCGGGCAGCGCCCAACTCGATGTACTCATCAGCGCCCACCTGCGTCTCGGCCACAAGCTTTCCGGCATCTCTTAAAATCTTATTGCCGACCAGTACATCGTACAGCCACTTGAAAAGAACCATGGGACCTTTTCTACCAGCAATAATCCTGGGAGCGGAACCATGCGCATCCACGATATACGGAATACCGGATTTATTAGCGTAATGATGTAATACCAAGTTCTGGAAACTGCGAAAGCAGTGCATATGAATTACGTCGAATTCTCTTATATTTTTCCTCGATTCGGAGATAATACCCGGCATTACGTGTAATCCCGCCAGGTCCAGTCGGCTATGAAACGGATAGACTTTAACTCCCTCCAGAGATCTAATATAATCACTGTCCAGTTTAAAATCGCCGGTATATAAAACGACGTTATGACCACGATCACTCAAGCCTCGCGACAGATGATACAGAATGTCGACCGTCCCGCCACCATGAGACGATGAGAAGAAATCAAAGACCTGTAAAATATTCATTTTCACCATTATAGCAGAAGGGCGTAATAACACCTACCGGTTAGGTTTAGATAATTGATGAATTGTAGCAAGTCTTAGAAAGCTGTAATAAATAAGATAAATCCTGAGACAGGTAATTCAATACAAGTTGAATCATTGAAATAAACCGGTAACTATCTAGTCTCCGATATATTCGAATATCTTTACCTCAAACACTGAACCGTGGAGCGTTTCCTCAGCATCCAATTCTATATCATAGTCATATAGTTTTTCTTCTGAGGTATATACTTTCCTGTAATCATCCATCGCTTCCAAGGGTACAGGACTTATGAACGGGTAAGGGCCAACAATCCGCCGATTTTCCGCACCTTCGGTATGGAGATATTCTAAAGCTTCCTCATAGCTGGAAAAGGGAGTAATTTGATTAACCAGTTTATAAACGGTATCGCCATCGCGTATCTCTTCATACTCAATCACCAGAGGTTTTTCATCGGTAACGGCTTCACCGTCGAAGTGGAACAGCCTTACACAAGTCGTACGATAATATTCCGGATAATAGAAAATTGTTGGTATAAATTCATCTTCGCTGTGAATTACGTACATCTCAAAATACTGTTCTCCCGGTTTCTCCGCCCATTCAGCAATGGCTCGAAACTTAGAGAATGCCATGTCATTGTCAATGATAACATACCTGGTATTAAATTCACGTATTATGTCCTGTATTTCCTGGTTGTGGGGTACATCGGTGGATAACAGGTAAGCAGCCACATTTTTAATCGGTCCCTGAGCCTGAGATGGATTGGCATTGGGGATACGCTGAGCGGTACGGGTAATCCAGTATCCGTAGTCCCACCAAGACGTTACACCGTAAGCCGATTCAGGATATTCGAATGTATCCCCCGGAGACTGATTTTCGTAGAGAGCATAATAAGCATTGGGGTCATCAAACGGTTCAGGGGTGTTATCTTTCATCCACAGGAGGGATTCCTGCCAGCCGTCGGAAGGAGCGTATGGCACCGGCTCAGCCTGGGATACCGCTTTATTAATATTCCAGAAAAACACTAAAAATAATATAACTACCGCAACAACAACTACACCGGCAACTCTAAAGCTATGTTCATAGGTTTGACTTCCCTTTTTATCCGCCTCATTTTGTCGACCCGTCTCAGCGGGCGTATTTAAATCAGATTCAGGACTTTTTACCAGTTTTTTCAGACCCGCCACCCATATAATCTGCCAGGAAATAAAAGCGGTAAGCACGGCGATATTAATCGCCAGATAATAGGCAAAGCGCTGTTGTCCGACAGTGGCTACCAGCACTACCAGTGTCCAGATAATCATGAGTAACCAGTGGTTTTCCCGGCCACGATGACGGATATAGAGCCATAACAATACTACGAATGCTACTATCCCGAACCCGGGTATAGCCGTATCTCTGGTCAGGAATAATCCGGTGGAAAAATTACCCCAGGCCTTCCCAGTAGTAAATCCTTCATTATGAGTAAAGAAAGACTGCATTTCTATAGTGGTCGAAGCTGAAGCTCCTCCGGGATTGAATATGGTAAACCTCTCCATCATCGTATCGTACAGACTCGGGGCAGCCAGCGAAAAGATAATAATAATCACTACGCCGATTAATACGAGTGCTGCGGGGAAATAGGCAGGTTTGAATTTCCGATTATTGATAAACCAGGAAATTACCGCGAGAACAGGCGGAACAAGTAATGCGGCAATAATAGCCAGAGAGATATCCCGGGACGGTGAAAAAGGTAAAAAGATAATGGCAGCAATAAGAAATACGAAAAAGCCGATGATACCAAGATATTCAGTGGATTTCCGTTTAAGATGGTCGATGATAAATTGAATCACGAAATAAAGGGCAATGATGAAAACAAAGAGAAGACCGCCCTGCCAGGTAACGAGGTAAATCCCCAGGAATAATCCTGCCAGGACAGCATATATCAAGGGTCTACGTATGACTTTCCAGTCGCGCTGTATGATACTGCCGAAGGTAAGGTCATTTTTACGTGCCTGCTTTATTGCCAGAATAAGAAAGAGGACTGCGACAGCGCTGAACAGCGCCTCGGCGATGTGCTGGTCAGTGAACCCGAGTATGGAACGTCCCAAGAACTCCCCGGGCATAACGGCGATTAGAGCAGCGGCAATGATACCCACCCACTTATTGAATAATGCCTTGCCGATGAAGAAAACGGGGATTACTACCAAGGCACCCAAAACAGCCGGAAAGTATACGCCGACAACATCTACAGTATGCTGGGTGGGAGACCCCAGACCAATCACCCAGGCGATGCCGCCCAGAAGCCAGTTAAAGAAATGGGCGCCACCGACGCTGACACCATCCGGGTAGATGAAATACGGATTGAAGCCGGTAAGATTCGGGAAGTTGTAGGCCATGTTATCAACGAGGTACATGTGGTAATAAGCATCGATACTGGAAAATTTTATCCAGCCACCGGTGAATACTTTATCAAAGGGGAGAATCGTTCTGATAAGAAAGGATAAACCGCAAAACAGTGTGATAAATATACCGGTAAGAATATTCGGTGAGAATTTACTCATAGCAGTTTATAAATGCTGCCTGGAAAGCTGCCCCCGTTTCATCAGGTTTGGTAAATTATTTCATATCCCCTATCTTGCATCAAGGGGGTTAACCCTTAATTATTCCTTATTTCGCAACGATTTGAAAACCCCCCCGGCTTTTTTAAGCAACTCGCGGGCCTGCTCCCGGTTTCGCAGGGCAGCAACGACTTTTATCTGCTCTTTTATAAGGCCCGGATTCAAGAAATAGTATTTCCCGAACCTTTTCCTGAGGTAAAATTCCCGGAAAGCCTCGTTGGCAAAATCAACGAGCTCATCGTCGGAGCAGTCCTGAGTGAGATTAGCGTTAGTGTGCAGGCTCCATTCACCCAGGTCAGTCTTATCCCCGGATATCAATCCGGCCTCGATAGCAGAATCGAACAACTCCGTTCCGGGGATAGGGGTGGTCAGCGAAAAACCATGAAAATCCAGCGCCAGTTCCCGGGCGAAAGCCATTGTTTCACGGATAGTGGCCCTGGTCTCACCGAGCATACCAATCATGAAATAACCGGTCACGTGTATTCCCGCCTGTTTAGTCCAGGCGACGACTTCACGCACCTGATCAAGTGTCTCGTTCTTTTTCATCGAGTCCAATACTTGCTGGTTACCCGACTCGATGCCGTAAGCGATACCACGGCAACCGGCCTCGTACATCGCCGCCAGCATTTCCCTAGTCATTAAATTAACTCGTCCGTTGCAATACCAGACAATTTTTAACTTTTTTTCGACAAGCTGTCGGCAAAATTCCAGAACTCTCTCCCGGTCGAGGACAAAGGTATCATCGTTGAAAAAGAAACCATTGACTTGATAGGCGTCATACAGTAATTCCATTTCCCGAATATTGTTTTCCGGGCTCCTGCCGCGCCACTTATGACCCCACATATCTTTGAAGCAGAACGTACAATTGTAAGGACAGCCCCGACTGGATATCAGATTAGTGCTTCTTATCCTGCCAAATCCCCTGATTTTTATTCCGAAACTCTCGAAGTGGTCCTTGATATAGCGTTTCATATCCAGCAGGTGCCTAGCCGGAAACGGGATGGTATCCAGATCAGCAATGGGTTCCACTAGTTCTGTTAGATTAATCCGGCCGTTATCCCTGAAAGCAATACCGCTAATACCGCTGTAATCACCGTCCGATCCTATAACCGATACCAGGTCGACTATCGTTTTTTCACCCTCACCGAGAACGATAAAGTCAGCCGCAGACGCCTCAAGCAGCTTCTGTGGGAGTGCTGTCGCCAGCGGGCCACCCAGTATCACTTTGGCTTCGGTATTGACGGCTTTAACAATGTCAACCAGTCCCAGTAGT
>Ga0255055_10003502_pt1 | contig 10595 bp, 9 predicted proteins | sample JV7_2_27_MG_FD_188633 | JGI IMG/M metagenome (GOLD analysis project Ga0255055, IMG submission 188633) | Seawater microbial communities from Jervis Inlet, British Columbia, Canada - JV7_2_27 | ecosystem: Environmental > Aquatic > Marine > Inlet | place: Canada: British Columbia | collected... | reverse complement strand
GTCGCCGTCCACTTCGGGGGGGTCGACATCCGGGAGCGTGGCAAGGAGGGCCTCGACCTCGCTTCGATCGGCCCGATCCAATTCGAAGCGATCGACGGTGAGGAGCACCGGATCGCCATCCGTATTCCGCAGCGCTGGCGGGACAGCTCGGCGACGGTCGAGTTCCGCAACGGTTTCCTCCCAGCGCCGGATCAGGTAAACGCCGATCTTCTCGTTTTCTTGCAGGCGGTCGACAGGTACCGCTCGCTTGCGCCGCAGTCGCGAGCGCGCTCGGCGAACCACTTCTGCCGCGTCGGCAGGGGGTAGGGGGCGAGGATGGATGCCGCACAGTAGCGCCGAACACTCGAACGCGGTCACGCGACCGAGTATCGTATCCCGTCTGACAAGGTCCGTGGAGCCGAGGGTCGCCGCCCGGGAGTCCGCGCCGACGTCAAAGAGCGGAAACGCCTCGTAAGGCAGGGTGAATCGGACCACCCGACCGTCATCGTCGCTGTAGGACTGACTGATCGGCTCGCCATCCTCCCTTTCGAAGGCTTCGCGATTTGTAACGAAGAAGGCGGATAACGACGTCGCACAAGCTGAGGCGATGCGGACGTCCCGTTCCGTGAGAGGCCTCAAGAGACCGTCCGGGTCCCGGTGCTCGACCTGTGGGTAGGACATCTCGTCCAGCGCCGGCCAGCCGTGGTCGGCGACCTCACAACGCATCGGGGCCGGTAGTTCCGCACCGGGCGTGAAGGTGAGGGAAAGCCAGGCGGCGCCAAGATCGATACGAGACGACGCGAGTCGGAAGTTGGATGCCGCCTCGAGAAACGCGTCGAAGCCGGCGAGCGAAGGAAAGATCAGTAGCCCCAGACTGTCGCCGAGAGCCCCGACTATCGAAACGCAGGCGCCTTCGACATCGAGGTCAGGAATGTCGAGTCGCAGCACCTGCTGATCGTTTGCGACCTCCCAAGGGGCTGTGCGGCAGAGTAGCCGCGCGGCGACGAACAGATCGGCCACGGCCGCCGGGGAGACGCGGCCGTTCTCGAAGTAGCTCGCCTCTTCAACGCCCTGGGGGTCTTCGGTGTTGGGTCCGGCTCCCGTTACCATCGATTCGAACATCACGTCGGCGAGTTGGTCCAGTTCAGGCGTCGCAGCGATCGTGACGGGGATCAGGTCTCCCACGACGGCTTTGACCTCGGCGGCGAGATCAGCATTGGCGACGCGAATGGCGGACGGCCGCCTCGCGGGGCCAACAAGCGGATGCTGCATGGCCTCCGCCAGAGCCCGACCCAGCGCTCCGTGCTCCTCCTCCGGGAGGGACACATCATGGCCGACGACGAACCCGTCCGGCGCTTCGATCCATGCCACGAACGTGGGCCGGTAGGGCTCTGCACGGTCGGTAATGTGGAACGGCGCGGTGAAACGGCCACCGACCCACTCTCGACCCTTCTGCACAGTCAAGCCCGCCCGGCGAGTCTGGCTTGTCCGTCGTTTTTGAGCCATGGGCGCAGATTACGGAGCGGACATCCAGGAGTCAACCGATGGTGCTACTCACGTTCAGAGGCGGACCGCACACGGACGCGGCCGGCTTCCACAGTGACAATGGCACCTGCCTCGAGTTCAGGTCCGTACTTCGCCAGCACGGCGACGCACATCTCCGCCTGCTGGGTCGTCGATAGCGCAACGAGCCTCACGATACCGCTGTGCTCATGGCCGCGGACGATGGCGAGCTCGCCGAAGTCCTTGTCGAGGGTGACGAGAACGCGTGATTCCTCGTGGGCGCGAGCGAGGATCTCCTCGTCTCCCGGGTCCTTCGACCATTCGCCTGCCCAGATGACGCCGTGACCCGCTTCTCGAAGAGATTTCCGGACACCGCCCCAGACGCAGGTATCCAGCAGGACCTTCAAGCGGCGCTTCCGCCGAGAGCGGGGTCGACGCGCTCGTGGCCGACCAGACGCCGCGCGTACACGAGGCATGCCTGGATATCCTCGGCCTCAAGCCACGGGTAGCCGTCGAGAATCGTCTCGGGGCGATCCCCTCCGGCGAGCATTCCGAGAATGTGCTCAACGGCCAGCCGTCGTCCTCGGATGATCGGCTTTCCGCCGAAGATGTTCGGATCGACGGTGATGCGTTCGAGGAGCTCTTCCTCGTGCTGGGCTGACTTCGCCATCGATTCTCCTCAGGCAGTGGGCGAGTGAAAAGCCCCAATAGTGTGCCACAAATCCCGAGGATCCGACGGGCGAGAGATCAGGTCCGAACAGGTGTCCATCTGGATGTCCATAATCCTCGGACTCCTCGTAACCCTCGTACTCCTCGGAAAGGGAAAAGGGCAACGAATCAAATATACCTTGATCCGCCGCCCTTTTCATTCCGCCTAAAATCCTCTCCTCGCCAGAGGGTCCGAGTTCGAGTCTCGGCTCCGGCACCAATGAACCCGAGCTCCGAGCGAACACTCGAAGCAAGACGCCGAGGGGGTAGATTACCGCGCCTAGCCCACGAAGTCGGCCAATAGGGCGGCGACCTCATGGGGACGCTCTTCCATGATCCAGTGGCCGGCGTCGAACCTGTCGCTGCCAGAAACCACGTGTACCGATCTGGACGGCAACCCGAAGTCCCTTGCCAAGCCTTGACCCCCACTCCCGGTCCAGGGTTACAAAACGTCGAATGTCGGGCATGGGGCCGGGGTGGTAGGGTAAGGGGCATTGGCAACCGAGGCTTATCGCACCTAGCCGCTCGACTCATCACAAGGGAACATCATTGATGAACGACGCCTACTTTCCTCTCCTCGCGGAGGAATTCAAGATACCCTTGTCACAGGTCAAGGCGACTGCGACGCTGATCGCCGAAGGCGCTACGGTGCCGTTTATCGCGCGGTATCGTAAGGAGGCGACCGGCGGACTCGACGAAGTAGTAATCTCCGGTGTCCGCGACAGACTCGATCAGCTCGCCGAGCTGGATAGACGGCGCGAAGCGATACTCAAGTCCTTGATCGAACGCGAGCTACTGACCGATAAGCTCAAGGTGGCGATCGCCGCCGCACGAGCGCTGTCCGGACTTGAGGATATCTACCTTCCTTTCCGACCCAAGCGGCGCACCCGTGCCACCATCGCGCGAGACAAGGGGTTGGCTCCACTGGCCGATCTGATCCGAGCGCAGGGCGTCGAGACGGCCCGGGAACTGGCAGCGGCTGCGACTGAGCACGTTGATGAAGACAAGGGTGTCGCTTCCGTCGATGAAGCACTTGCAGGAGCGCGCGATATTGTTGCCGAGCAGATCAACGAAGACGGCGAAGCTCGCGCCCGGCTCAGGAGGCTCTACGAAGAGATATCGACTGTCTACTCGCGGGTACTCAAAGACAAGGAAGAGGAAGGCGCGAAATACCGCGACTATTTCCACTGGCAGGAGCCGACGTCAACCGCCCCTTCCCACCGCGTGCTGGCCATGCGTCGCGGCGAAAAAGAGGGGTTCCTGATCCTTCGCATCGCGTCAGTCGAAGAAGAGGCGATCGGTATCCTGCGGCGTCTTTTCGTAAAACGCGACTCCGCCGCTTCCGAGCAGGTTCAACTGGCCGTCGAAGACAGCTACAAACGATTGCTCGGTCCATCGCTGGAAACGGAGATCAGAACCCAGATGAAACGCCGCGCCGATGAAACGGCCATCAGGATCTTCGCCGACAACCTTCGTGAACTGCTGTTGGCACCGCCGCTGGGGCATAAGAACGTCCTCGCCCTTGACCCCGGTTTTCGTACCGGCTGCAAGGTGGTCTGCCTGGACCGGCAGGGTAAGCTGCTCGACAAGTCAACGATCTATCCCCACACCGGCGGGCAGCGGGTTGCCGAAGCCGAGGCGGTCCTGCAGACGTTGTGCCGGAAGTACGAAATCGAAGCGATCGCCATCGGCAACGGCACTGCCGGTCGTGAGACCGAGACCTTCGTCAGCGGTATCGGATTGCCTGCGCAGATACAGGTGGTGATGGTCAACGAATCGGGCGCGTCGATCTATTCCGCTTCCGCCGTGGCTCGCGAGGAATTCCCATCAGAGGATGTCACGGTGCGCGGTTCGGTATCGATCGGCCGCCGGTTGATGGATCCGCTGGCTGAACTAGTCAAGATCGATCCAAAGTCGATCGGGGTCGGCCAGTATCAGCACGATGTCGATCAAGTCGCGCTCAAGCAGAGCCTGGACGACGTGGTGACAAGTTGTGTGAATGGTGTCGGCGTCGATCTCAACACGGCCAGCAAACAGCTTCTCACCCATGTCTCCGGACTAGGACCCAAGTTGGCCGGGAACATCGTGGCCTACCGTAACGGGAACGGTCCGTTCCAGCGGCGCACACAGCTGAAAAAGGTCCCACGGCTCGGACCGAAGGCGTTTGAGCAGGCGGCCGGATTCCTGCGTATTCTCGATTCCGACAATCCTCTCGATACCAGCGCCGTTCACCCCGAAAGCTACGGCATCGTCGATGCAATGGCCACCGATCAGAAATGCTCGGTAAAGGAGTTGATCGCCGATCCCGAATGCAGAAGGGCGATCGATCTAAGTCGGTATGTGACCGAGAAGGCCGGGATGCCCACCCTGCGCGATATTCTCGAGGAGCTGGCGAAACCGGGTCGCGATCCGCGCAGCGAATTCGAGCCGTTCAGCTTCGCCGAAGGCGTGGAGAAGATCGAGGATTTGAAACCGGGAATGAAGCTGCCCGGAATCGTCACCAACGTCGCCGCTTTCGGCGCCTTCGTCGATGTCGGCGTACACCAGGACGGCTTGGTGCACATCAGCCAGTTGGCCGACCGGTTCGTGCGCGATCCGACCGACGTTGTAAGAGTGCAGCAGAAGGTGGAGGTCACCGTTCTGGAAATCGATTTGCCGCGGAAACGGATTTCGCTCTCGATGAAAAAGGACGCCCAGGGCGCGCCTGCTCCCCGCTGATCCGGACCTTCCATGAACGTGTGCGACGAGAGGACCCAGAGCGGTGCCGGCGCCCTTCTGTTCGCTGCCGCTCAATCGGCAATTGCGCGAGGGGAGAAGCTGGAAAGTCAGGAGACTACGGGAAAGAAACCGGACCCGGGGTAGTGTGCCAGTGAATTGAGCGGTTGATCGCTGGGCAGAAAGTGTTGAGGTTCTTTTCTTTCTAGGTCTCGTTCAGCGTCAAGCCTGGGGAGCCAGCCTACCGCCCGACGAAACTAGGCCAAAGTGGGTCAGGCGAAATCTACTTCCTGCCCTTGCCCTTGTGTTTCTTCGCGCACGACCCGCCGCCGGAACGGGAAGAACGCCGGCCGGCCTTCAAATTGCGGCGAGGATCCCCCGTTCGGCCAGGAGATCCCCGACATCTCGGAAGCTCAGGCAGAAGCGGTGATAGAGCCAGATGGTATGGCTGTTCATCTGCCCAGTCTGCCCGTCACTGCCTCAAGTTGACAATACCCCTGGAGAGGCCAGGCCGTGATAGACGCGGAATAGACGGGCATTTGCCGGTCCTTCGGACGGCGCTCAGACGACGACATCGGATATTGCGTGCATCCAAGGAGGGCCAAGCCATGAAATACACGGACACGGTCATTATCGGCGGCGGCCAGGCGGGCCTGGCCATGAGTTGCTGCCTCCGGGAGCACGGTGTGAAACACGTCGTCCTGGAGCGAGGGCGGGTCGGCGAGCGCTGGCGTAGCGAACGCTGGGATTCGCTGCGCCTGCTTACACCCAACTGGCAAAGTCGTCTTCCGCACTGGCACTACAAGGGCGACGATCACGACGGGTACATGACCACGCAGGAGTTCGTCGAGCACCTCGAGCGATACGCGCGCTCCTTCAACGCCCCGGTGTACGGTGGCACCACCGTGCAGGCGGTCGAGAACGTGGCCCGCGGGAGCTACCGGATCACCACCGACCGCGGCGTCTGGATGGCGAGGAACGCGGTCATCGCGACCGGGCACTGCGATCTGCCGTGGGTGCCTCCGATCGCTTCGGGACTGGCCGACGACGTGCATCAGATCGTACCGTCGGACTATCGAAACCCTGGCCAGCTTCCCACCGGGAACGTGCTCGTCGTCGGCGCTTCGGCCACCGGCGTCCAACTGGCCGAGGAACTGGCCGCTGCGGGGCGACGGGTCACGCTGGCCGTCGGGCGACATACGCGACTTCCACGCACGTACCGCGGCAGGGACATCCTGTGGTGGATCGACACGATGGGCGGGTTCATGGCCCCTGCCGACCCGGCGGACGAGGCGAAGTCTCCGGCGCCGCAGTTGGTCGGTGCCTCCGACAACCGCTCGCTCGACGTGCGTCTGCTCCAGGGCCGTGGCGTCCGTCTCGCCGGCAAGGTGACCGGCGTGGAGGGACACCGGGTTCGTTTCGACAATTCTCTTGCCGAGGTCGTCAGGGCGGCCGACGAGCAAATGGAGGCTGCGCTGGCCAAGATCGACGAGTTCGCCGCGAAGATGGGACTCGACGACATGGTCGGACCGAAGGAGGTCGTTCCGCCCACCCGGCTACGCGACGTCCCGGCCGAGATCGACCTGAAAGAGGAGGCCATCACGACCGTGCTATGGGCCACCGGGTACCGCCGGAGTTACCCATGGTTGAAGGTTTCCGTGCTCGACGAGCGCGGCGAAATCCGCCACCGGGGTGGCGTCACCGACGAACCGGGCCTTTACGTCCTGGGATTGCGGTTCCAGCGTCGCAAGAATTCGAACTTCATCGATGGTGTCGGGAACGACGCGGCGGAGTTGGCCCGTCATCTGGTCGAGCGGCGGCGCTGCCTCGTGGCCTGAAACGCGCGGCTTCAGTCGCCCACGCCGGCGCTGAGAAGCGCGTCCAGCACGGTCTGCCGGTCTTGCTCCCGTTCGTATGGAAGCGAAGCGGCGAATGCGGACGGCTCGAACGTGGGAATCGCCTCACGCAGAGCGGACAAGTTGCGCTGCAACGCCAGGGCATCCCCGCTTCGGGCACTGGCCACGACGCGATAGAGGAGATCGTCATCCCGCGGTCGTGGCACCTTCTCGAAAGCGTCGAGCGCCTCCTCGAATCGGCCCAGGTGGATCAGGGACCTTCCGAGGTGCGTCCAGTAGCGCGGGGAGTGATAGGGGTTGAGTTGCATCGACTTGCCGATCCAGCCTTCGGCTTCTTCGTGCCGACCGACAAACGTCAGGATCTCACCCATCGCGCACACCGAGCGGTCGTCGTTGGGGTTGAGAAACAGCGCACGCTCCTGATGCCAGAGGGACTTCGTCAGGTTCCTGCGGGTCAGTAAGACCTGCGCCAGGACCCGGTGGCACTCGCTTTCGTTCTCGTCCAGTTCCAGACCGCGTTCCGCCGCGGCCTGGCAACGGTCGACCAGCCCGGCCTGTTCGTCCAACTCGAAGATCATCGCCTGCCCGAGGCCGCAGGCGAGCCAGGCGTACGCCACCGCGAAGTCCGGGTCGCGTTCGATGGCACGGTTGAACAGATCGATGCAGACCCGGCAGTCCTCCGCCGTGTAACGGTGGTGGTGGTCCTTGCCGCGCAGGTACAAGTCGTAGGCATCCAGCAACCGAGTGGGAGCCCCGCGAGCGTGGGTCAGACGAGCGGCCTCGACTTTTCCGACCAGGGTTGAGACAACCGTCGACGTGATCTCGTCCTGAACCACGAACAAGTCCTCGAGGTCGCGGTCGAAGCGGTGGCCCCACAACTGAGAACTCGCGAAAGCGTCGAGCAATTGAATGTTGACCCGCACCTTCTGCCCGGCGCGTCGGACGCTGCCTCGCACGAGGAACTGTACGCCCAGTTCGTCGGCGATCTGCCGCTCGGGCGTGTCGCGGCCGCGATAGGCGAACGACGATCCGCGGGCGATGACGACCAGGGAGTGAAAGCACGAGAGCGCCGTGGTGAGGTCCTCGACGATACCGTCCACGAAATAGTCGTCGGCGCCGGCCGAGAGATTGTCGAACGGGAGTATCGCGAGCTTCGGTCTCGTCGCTTCTCCCGGAGCCGCACTCGGGCCGGGTGGTCCGGCTGTGCCCGTCGGCCGGGATCGTTGCAGGCTGGCATGCAGCTTCTTGGTTTCGGTATCCGGTTCGGCCCCGAGCTCGCGTTCGAGAGTTTCTACGCACGACCGATACTGGCGTAAGGCGTCGGTGCGACGCCCGACCCTCGCGAACAACTCCATCAGTTGGCGGTGGGCCGCCTCGCAGCACGGATCCATCGAAAGCCTGCGCTCCAGCGCCTGGATGGCCTCCCCGTGCCGGCCCTCGGCATCGAGGGCATTCACGAGGTCATCGACGACCTGGCAAGCGATTCTCCGCAACCTGGCGCGGGCGAGATTCAGCCATTCGTCGTAGACGGGCTCGCGAGGGTCGAGGTCCTCCAGCAGGTCCCCGCGATAGAGATCGACACACTGGAGCAACTCGTCCGGTTTTTCGGCCCTGGCGAGGCGTTCAAAGTCGATGACGTCGGTGCGGCAACGAGTTTGATCGAGCTCCAGCAGATCGCCCCGCGAGACGATCAGAGGGCCACAGGTACGGCGGATCGCGGACAGCGACTGGCGAAGGTTGTGTCGGGCACGCTCGTCGCCGGTTTCACCCCACAACATCCCCGCCAGCCGCTCCCGAGCGTGAGAGCGACCGTGTTCGACGGCCAGGTAGGCCAGCAGCGCCCGAGCCTTCTTGTTTCGCAATTCCGCCGATTCGCCATCGGACCAGCGTGCGTCGAACGGACCGAGTACTTGCAGCCGGAGAGTCCGTTTCATGGAATTGGATTATAGGGCATGCTTTCAAGACCCGACCGCGGCTGCTGCGGCTGCAGGGTCTTGCCTGAATCGACTGTACGGCACTGATCTGCCAAGGTCATGCACTCTCTTCCTCTCCGGTCAACCGATTGCCGCGAGCCCTGGTATGGAAGGGTGAAGGCGCTCCGGCACGCAGCATGGACGCTCAAGAAAGGAGGGAGAAACGATGTTTGCTGAGGATCTTCCGGTCTATGCCATTTTTGGACCTGTCATGGTGTTACTCGTGGTCGTCCTGGTGTGGAGCCTGATCGCGGTAAGCCGTACCCGTCAGCGTGCACGTCAGGCAGGCTTCAAACGGGTCTCTGATTACATGCTGGCAGTCCCACGCAACGACCAGGAAAAACGGGAGGCAGTCAACATGGCGTTCAGAGGATTGGCGCTCTGCCTCGTAGGGATCGTGTTCGCACCTCTGCTGTTGCTCGGCGTGTTTCCCCTATACTATGGCGGTCGTAAAATTACCCTGGCCCTGCTTGGCATGGACCTGCTTGCGGACGATGACTCCGCCTGACCAGCCCGCTGAGACCTCCGACCCTGACGTTCCTCTCGAAGCGATTACCCGTCGGATCAAGAGTGGCGACACCGAGGCGTATGCAGCAGTCGTTCGCACCTTTGAGAAGCGTGTCACCAGCTTTTGCACTGCCCTGCTCAAGGATCGGACCGCAGCTGAAGAGGTAACCCAGGAGACGTTTGTCCGAGCCTACCGCTACCTCGGGTCGTATGACACCGACCGGCCCTTTTACCCGTGGTTGGCACGCATCGCCTTTCGCCTGGTGCAGACTTACCGTAGCCGCCGCCGATCCGGTGAGCTGCCGCTGACCGCCGAGCTCGACAAGCCGGCCGGCACCGTAAACGCGCTTGAGGACCTGATCAGGAATGAGCAGTCACGGGCTTTGTGGCAAGAAGTGTGTGATCTGCCCGCTGGTGAGCGCGCGGCCGTGGTCCTATTCTACCAGCAGGAGCTGTCGGTACGTCAGGTGGCCGAGGCGCTCGGCGTCACCTCAGGCACGATCAAGACGTTTCTCTTTCGCGCCCGCCGGCATCTGCGACAAAGACTGACAGACGCCAACAGAGGAGAGAAGACGTGAGCTGCACCGATATCCGATTGCAAATCGATCGGCGACCGCGGGTCACTGACCCAAGCTCTGACCATGAACTCGAGCAGATCAGGGCTCATACCCGGTCATGTGGTCACTGCGCCGAGTATCTCGACAGAGCAGAGCAGGTGGAGCAGATGCTGCTGAACCTGCCGGAGATCGAGCCACGCCCCGACCTCTGCCTTCGGGTGATGGAGCAGCTGAACGAGCTGGTACCGGAGCAAGCCCCAGAGCCCGAGCCGAGACCTGGATTCGTCTCACCACTTCTGCAGCAGCTGCTCAAGAACCTGAGCGTCCTGCTTGCCTGCGCCGGCCTCCTGGCCAGCAGCAGAGCAGACCTGCCGGCATACTGGCTCAGCGAAATTGTCGTGAGCTCACGTATCATCCTCGGGCTGTCGGCTCTGGTGCCGTTAGAACAGTCGGCCATGCTTTTAGCGATCGCCTGCTTGCTCCTGCTGCTCAGCATCAAGGCCGGACCACGACCAGATCAGATCAGGAACCAGGTTTGACTTAAAGTGCATTCGTTCTTAGGAGATGTCTCAATGCATGTAACAACGACCTTTGAGATCGAAGGATTCAGAATAAAGGAGTACAAAGGTCTGGTTCGGGGAATCATCGTTAGATCCCCAACCATACCTCAAGGCATAGTTGGAGGCCTAAAGAACATAATCGGGGGGAAAATCGGCGCCTATACGGAGATGTGCGAACAAACCCGTGACCAAGCCTACCAAGAAATGCTAAGACACGCAGAAGACCTTGGCGCAAAT
>Ga0255055_10003501_pt1 | contig 10599 bp, 10 predicted proteins | sample JV7_2_27_MG_FD_188633 | JGI IMG/M metagenome (GOLD analysis project Ga0255055, IMG submission 188633) | Seawater microbial communities from Jervis Inlet, British Columbia, Canada - JV7_2_27 | ecosystem: Environmental > Aquatic > Marine > Inlet | place: Canada: British Columbia | collected... | reverse complement strand
GTGCTAGAATCGGAGAAACACTCCAACTAAAAACAGAAGATTTTGATCTTGAAGCAGACCCACCGAGAGTTCACATAAGAGCCGAAATCACGAAAGGCAAAGTAGGCAAAAGAACCGCATACTTTAGCTATGAAGCAAGAGACGCGCTCAAAGACTGGTTAGCGATAAAAGACAGCATGGGAAAACGTGACGGAACAACCTACAAAGGTGAAATTGTTTTTAGTTTTAGTTACAATACCGCTAAACTGATGTGGAATAGAGCTAACGATAAAGCTGGACTCGGAATCAAAGACGGCCGTACTGGACGAAGAGTCTATCACATTCACTCTCTACGGAAGTTCTTCCGAACTAAAATAGGCTTAGACCTGGACATAACAAACGCACTCATGGGTCACAGCGAATATTTAGACAATTCCTACCTCAGACTGGAAGAACAGGGAGAGATCTCAACTGCCTATCTTGAGGCTATGTCCAATGTTTCTGTTTACCAAGTCGAAGAAATCGCTTTAAGAAAAGCGGTAGAACCCATACATGAAGAGTTGGAAGCCCTCAAAAAGAAATATACCCGTCTTCAATCCATGTATGAAGCCGCGGCAACATTATACAAGCAACTGGACCGCAAAGAACTCGAAAAAACAATCAAAGAAATATATCAAAAAGTGAAGACAGAGGCTTAACCACAGATGGTTAAGGATTTTTGGTGCTTCGGTTTCCCTCTTTTTTTGCCACCTTTTTAGAAAAGAATTGAATGTTCAACTTTTGTTTAACGTTCACCTATGCCCTTAACTACACTATCAGTTACACCATGTATTACATGAAAATAGTTAAGGTTAACACCTAGCAGATTTTACATGTTACACTGGTGTAGGTGTAACACAACAAAGGTTAATAAAAATGTTTTAAACAAGTTTCATATAATTCCCACAGCAAACACGTATTAGATAGTGTTGCCAGACGAGATTATTCATTCAAAATTGGAGTATATGCAGTTACTTTTTGAGAATCCAACAGGATTAACAACAACCGAAATAGTGGAGGATTATTTTGATGATATCGACCAAAAAGCTGTTTTGATGGCACTCAAAATGTTAGTTTACCAAAATGGTGAAAAACGAGTGAAAATAGCTGTTCTCCGCAAAAATGGAGACATGTCCACACTTTTCTCCCGCAATCCGAAATCTAACTTCCGATTTCTACTTTCTCCAATAATTGATTAGCTAAACTGTGCTATAAAGTGCTATGGTTGATAATTCTAGAAATAATCAATATTGACTTTTTACTTCATGGTTGATTGTGTTTTGAACTTGCAAATGTTTTTAGGTTTATTTGTCTCCTTTTTGTCATTGCTTGGGTGTATTCAATGGACATAGCAATTTTGTTAATTGCGTTAGGTTTAGCAATGGATTCGTTTTCGGTATCTATTGCTAATGGGTTGGCAACTAAGACTTTCAAAATAAGTAAAGCATTAACTATTGCATTGTTTTTTGGGTTGTTTCAAGGTTTAATGCCTATTTTTGGATGGTTAGCAGGTGAATATATTGCAGACTATATTTCTGCTTTTGACCATTGGGTAGCTTTTGCATTATTAACGATTATTGGCGTCAAAATGATTTACGAATCAATTAGAAACAAACCCGCCAAATTCCTTAGAGCTTACACCCTTAAAGTAATCTTAGTTTTATCTATTGCTACTAGTATTGATGCTTTGGCTGTTGGGCTAAGCTTCTCTTTTCTGGATATTTCAATTTTCTTTCCTGCGATAATAATTGGAGTAATCACTTTTTTTCTGTCTTTTTTTGGAGTATACGTAGGTGGAAAATTTGGAAAAGTCCTAAAAAACAGAATTGAAATTCTTGGCGGTTTAATCTTAATTATTATAGGCTTAAAGATATTGCTTGAACATGTGTTAGTCTAACAAAGTTTTCTTCTGTTTTATGTTAAAATTTAATCAACTGATTAAATCATATCTCCCGCAAACTCCCCCTTTTTTAGGGTTATAATATTATCTAATTCATGCGCTCAATCCATAATTTTATTTTCCACTTGGAACAGTTTAATATGGTGATTAAATTGGGTATGGGAAAAAGTTCTAAGAAAAAGCCACTAACCAAGAAAGAACGAGAAGAAAAGAGAAAAAAGCGAAAAGAAAGCCGTCCTAAGTAGCCTGTGATTATTCCTTTTATTTTGTTTTTCTTTTTTTAAATATTTTTTCTAAGTTGGTTAACTTGTTCTAAGTCACTCTACTTTTTTCAAGGGTTAAATTTTAACCCAACCAACCAACCAAAACGCATAAAACAAACTACACCCAAAACTCCAGAAATTGCTTCTATCCATACTCCTAAGGATAGGATTAAAGCATCTTCAGACCGCAATTTCTTAAAATTCCCAGAAACGATGAATATCATCATCAAAAAGACGAACTATAACAAGCAAACCCAAACAACCGAATCAAGCAACACCTTAACAAGCTATGCAAAAAACAATAAAAAACAGGAAATACAAACAAAACACATAGAAAAAGGATACCAAGCACTTGATAGCACAACAACAGTAGAAAAACACTTGTAATAAGCGCGAGCATTTCAATTTTTTACAACCACAAGGTGACAGTCAACACTCATATGTAAAATATTTTTTTCAAGTCACGGGTGCGTGTGTGTATAGTGAGTGTGTCAAAGTCTAGTCTAGAGCAATTCATTAAGCACAGGGGCTATGAGATAGTTGGATATAGCAAGAGTAAGAAGAGATGGCTACACATTTCTGAAGCGTCAAGAAGGACGGGGCTATCAAGACCCACAATTTACACTTTGCTAGAGCAATACCCCGAACCCCCCAGCAAGACAAAACCCAAATACGTTAAGACCTTTGAGGAATCAGAAGGCTATAGGCTTCTCACATTGACATACAAAAAAGAGATATGTGAAGCTGAATGGAAGCAAACTGTAAGAGACTGTCTTCTGGCATGGCGACATGTGGGGGGGGGTCAAATGAAAACAGAAAAGACCCCATTAGTTGGACTATAGATGATTGGCGCGAAATCTGGAATATGGAAGCCTTTTTCAGTCAAGAATCGGGGGGATTTCTAGAGCAACATGCAACCCGTCTTAGAAGAATGATGTATTCTTTGGACATGGCAGAAGCCTTAAGGAAATTCAAAGGCAAGAAAACCCCACAAGGAAAACATAAAGACTGGTTCCTACATGACCATGAGATTAAGCTCTTAGTAGCTCAGATAACCGATAAAGACACTCTGCTTTTCGTTCTATTGGGTATTTCTACAGGAGCGAGAGCTTCAGCTCTTCTGAGGATAAAGGTTGAATGGATAGACTTCTACTCCAAAACCATCAAAGTCTATGAACCGAAAGTAAAGGTCTTCGCCTACAAATATCCTCCTCATTGTGTATTTGACCTTCTGAAAGAATACATAGAAGAGAAGAACCTAAGTCCTGAAGATGAGGTCTTCGTTAAAGGATATTCTTTCTATCTCAACGCTATGAAGGACGCAGGGAAGAATGCTGGAATAAGAAGGAGAGTAACAACTCACATTTTAAAGCACACCTATGTTAGCCAAGCTCACAGACATGGAGTAAGTGCTGAGACTGTAGTTGAACAGGTAAAGACGGAACTGAGGACTCTACTGAAATACTATCAAGCAAAGGACGAGAATAAGATGAGACATGAAATGCAAGGGACAGAATACAAAACAATTCCTTTCCATCAATGGATTGCAGAACTGAGCTACTATTTCAAATTGAAATATGAAAAATTGTAAAAATGAAGGGTTCCGTTAACTCTTAAGGACATCGGCTAATTTGGTATGAGTGTTTAATGCACGCGCAGGGGATTTCCTTGCGAATCTCTGGTTCAAGTCCAATCTATTTGTCAATCTGTCCCTTTCTTAGAATCAGACTGTATCACGCGCGCATAACAAGTTCAGCAACATGTTTTTCGCTCTCAAAGAAGAGTCACTATGACTTCTCTGCCCATCTTTTTACGTTTCACTAACCCCTTCTTTTCCATGCCTTTCAAAAGTCCACTGGTCTTTGCCTTAGAACATCCTAGCTGTTTAGTTATCATCGACTGGTAAATCTGTCCTCCTACATTATGGAGTAATTCCACAACCTTGTCTTCGTCAGACTTGATCTGGAACTTTTCTTTCTTCAAAGAACCCCTAGCAACTCTTTTGTTGCCTTTTCGTTTTTTAAGAAACCAGAATACAACAAAACTCAATAGAATAACTGAAACAACAGCAAAAATCAGTAGCAGATTGTTCTGAAGGCTACTATCAGCTTCTATGTTTGCAGTTGTGAGGATAATAGTGGGTTCTCCACCTCCAAAATTTCGCCTTCCATACCACAATAGAGCCTGCTCATTCTCTCTATTCTCATCGGGAATGGGGGAGACAGCCTGTACACCAAATTCTTGCGGGTATTTAACGATTAACGTGTCATCTTTGTATAGATAGAATCCTCCTTCAAAAACGTCTCCAATGACGACCCATTCTTCTTCGATCTTGGCAAAACCAACCCAATCATACTGATATTTTATTACGCCGTAAGATGCGGTGGCAGTTTCCAGCAATCCTATGGTTACATCAAAGTTTTCGGCTCTCATACTCCTTCCAGTGATAAGGCTGCCACGCTCTACCAAAACCTTAGTCTCGTTCGAGAACTCTTCCAAATATGCATCTTTTTGGCTTTCAAACTCAGAAATATAACTCTGAAAAATAGCTACTTCATCTTCATTGCTCAAAATAAATCTTCTTTCAATTACCCAAGTTGCTAACCCACCTTCATCAACTGATATTTGATATGTGGTGCTCTCTTCCAACCCCTCTTGAGTCACTCCGATATGAACAAACAAACCTAAACTAAACAAAGCTAGTAAACATAATACAAAGATTTTATGTCGGAGCATTTTCAATTCTACCATAACTTTTAGATTATTTAAGAAAACTGAAGCACAAATAATGATTCAGAAGATTCCCTTCTTTAGATAATTAAAAAAATGGAGAGATGTCCGGAAATTCCTCCAAATCCCAATAAGGATGGCATAGGATCTAAGGTGTAGGGACTGGAGGAATTTGGGGAACTTGTGGGGGTAGGTCGGTTGGGGGAACTTCAGGCACCTCGTCAGGTAACTCGGTTGGTGGCCCATCATGGGGGATTTCTTCAGGTAATTCTGTGGAAGGAGGAATTTCGTTTGGTATGTTAGGAATATTGTCTGGTATTGGCAGGTTTCTTCCACTCATTGCTTCGGCTATTGCTGGTCCTTCAGCTGCAACCTCAGATTCTGCTTCGCCTATATCTTCAGAGAGGGTTTGTGCACGTGCTTTCAGCGCTTCTGCTAGGTCTTGGCCTAAGCCTCCAAGCAATTCTCCAAGTTCTCCCATTGATTTGGCTGCGCTGGATATGTCTGTGGCTAAGCTTTTCATTCCTGCTACAAACGTTTCTTCGTCTTCTTCGGTTTTTTCGCTTTCTTCAAAGGCTGCAATTAGGTCTTGTCTTGCTGTCTTAGCTTTTTCTATGGCAGTTGTTAGGGCGTCTTTTTTTCCTTCTATTATGCCAAGTCGGTCTTCCTGTGTTGCCGCTATAATCACTTGTTGTTCTGTGATGAAGTTTTCAATGTCAGTCTGATGACCTGTAAGTACCTCGTCGGCTTTCCCTGCGATTTCTAGTCCAAGAGGGGTTACTCCGTTTCCAACTGCAAAGACGTTCATCTGTATGGAAGCTACCATAAGAGCTGCAACCATTAGTGCTGAGAGGGTTAATTTTTTGTTCAAAGGCGGTTTCACCTCAATTTTTTCTCTGAAATTTAAAGCGTAATGGCTAAATAAAAGCGTTTTTCCGTTTAGTTTCGTAAAATAACGTTCAAAAAGGTTTATTTTGGTATATATTGGTTCAATATTCTTTATTTTGGTTTTAAATGTTTCCAACACAGTTTTTTTACCATTTCACCCTCTAAAATGGTAGCACATTCTAGTTTCTATAGGTTGGTAATTTGATAATGTGGATGCTTACTGCGGCAGCAATTATGAAAAATCAGTTGGGATATCCCTACGGGTATTACGATGCGCGTGCGTTAGCTTAATTTTAATTCTTTGTTACTTATTGCTTAAGTTGAATGTGCAGGTAGCTCTAAGGGGTGGTCGGCTCATGATTATGCCCATCACTTCATATTTTCTAGGTGTGACGCCACTTGGTTTCCAAATTTTTGTGTAAGTTTGTGCTTCATTTGGTTTCAGGATTAGCTGTTCTATAATCATGGCGAACATTTTACCGCTTGACCAATGCCAAACTTCGTTATCATCTTTTAAAACTATGAAGTCACAACGTTGAGCAGATGTGAAAATAAGCTCTACTGGACTTGAACCAGTGTTATTCACTGCAACAGACAGCTCCACTTCTTCACCTACAGAATACTTGTTTTTGTTCGTTCGAGTCTCCACTACGACAGCATCTCTCACTGAAAAAACCTCACTAAAATCTTGCTTGAGTCAATAAAAAAGGGGAAATTGGTTTATTTATTGAAGCTGTTAGTTGGAGTATTGCCATCCCAAGTTAATCCGTCTGCGGAAACGTTTGTTACTGTTGTTGTGTAGGTGCCCGATGGTGCGTTGTTGTATTGGAAGGTTACTGTTCCATTATCGCCAGATGTGCCAGTAGCAGAATCAAAAATCGTACTACCTAAATGAAGATCTATTGAGACAGATGCACCAGAAACCACTACCTCAGCATTATCCTTTAGAGTGACTGTAACAAGGAGATGTCTATCTTGATTCCTTCCGCCTGTCGTAGCATAAGTTATGGACTCAACACTTACCGTCCCTGCAGGCGGTGTCGTTATCTCGGTGAAAACAGCCTGCACAATCTTGTCACTGTCCATCGTGACTGTAGTCGTAGCACTATATGTGTCAGCCACATCACCTATCCAATGATCAAACTCATAACCAACATCCGCTGTAGCGGAGACAGTTACTACCTCACCTTCACTATGTATATGTGTACCAACTTCTGGGGAAACTGTACCTGAACCTGTAGGCTGCTCCATTGTGAGGGTGTAGGAAACAGGCTGCGTTGCTTCGGTGAAAACTGCAGTTAGCGAATGATCAGCATCCATTGTTACAGTGTAAGGATTTGCACTTCCAACATCAACGCTGTCAAGCTGCCAATGATCTAAAGTCCAACCAGAAGCTGGAGTAGCAGTTAAAGAAACTTGACTCCCTTCTTCATAGCTGTAAGTTCCGGCAATTGGATCAGTGGATCCAGAACCAGTTAGGGCTATCGTCAAATCATAATACACAGGAGTTGGAGGTTCAGTTGGCATAGCCATGTCTACAGCAGCATCGGCGCGTACTAAACCATAACCTTGATGTTCTGCAGATAATCCTAAATCTTGAGCAGTTGTTTGTAATATTCCCCTAACTTCAACGTTGGTTAATGTTGGATCAGCAGCCCAAACTAAAGCTGCAACACCAGACACGTGTGGACAAGCCATAGATGTTCCGCTACCGATTGCATATCCGCCTGGATAAGTTGAAAGAACATCCACTCCTGGGGCTGAAAGTTCAACAGCTGGTCCAGTGCTTGAAAAACGTGCTCTTTTATCATTTTGATCGGTTGCAGCAACAGCTATAACTGAACCGTATTTTGCGGGGTAGCCCACATTGTCCCCTCGACCCGGAGGATTACCGCTGTTTCCTGCAGAGGCCACCAAAAGGCTTCCATAGCCGTAGTATGCACTATCGCAAGCAAGTTCCAACGAAGATGAGTAAGAACTGCTACCTAGGCTCATCGAGATAATGTCAATATCCATGGTGATAGCTGACCACTGTATTCCCTCGATTATATCGGCAACATACCCGCTTCCGGAATCATCTAATACTTTTACTGCATACAAACCTACATCTGGGGTTACCCCTACAACTCCAATTGAGTTGTCTATGGCAGCAATAGTTCCTGCGACGTGAGTCCCGTGTCCATACCCGTCAATCCATGTTGTGGTATCGGTTATAGTGTTGTAACCACCGAGAACAGCAAGATCTTCATGATCAGCTATTCCAGTGTCAAGAACCGCTACAGTCACACCTTCGCCCGTGGAACTAGTCCAGGTATCAAAAGCGTAACTTTCAGGGCCAAAAACCCTGTCAATCCCCCATGGTGTAGTTTGTTCTAAAGCAAAAACTTCAAAGTTAGGTTCAATATACTCGACATTAGGGTTATGTTGCAATGCCTCAATAGCTTTTTCGGGAAGTTTTGCCAACATAGCGGGTATTATTGTATATATCTGATTGACTTTTCCTCCAGAATTTAAAACAGCTTGGCTAGCTTGGTTCTCGTTGGTGAAGCCTATGATCACTTCAACCTCTGCTTTACTAGCAGAAACAGGGGTGATAACTATAGTCAAGGAACTAATAACCAAAAGAAGCGACAACAAAACAACATTAATACCTGCTTTACTTTTCATGATTAAATATCCCTCTGATAACGAGTATATTCAAAGTACTATTTTAAGATTATTTCAGAAACTGATTTTCTTTTGCCATAACAAGTTTAGCGTTTATGTCAAGTTATGTTTATATTTTTGTTAAATGTTTAAATATGTCTAAACAAAACAAGAATAATCAAAAATGAGCTTTACCTGTATTATATCGAGAATTAAATTTTGTGATAGTTAACATTTGGTTGGGCATTAGCGTCTTGTTCGATTATGGTGCATCTTTTTGTAGTGTCTATTGGTGATTCTGCTTATTCTTTTTGAAATTCTGTCGTAGGCGATAAGTGTTTCTGTAGTGATAACTTTGAGTTTTCTGATTTTGGCAATTACTTCTTTGAGCTTAGCCATAGTTTCTACTTCGATTTTGCAGTGGATATCAAACTCTCCATAAACAAGTGAAGATTCTGTAACACCTTCTATTTTCATTAGAGCTTGGAGAACTTCTGTGTCAGCACCATGCTCAGCAACTATCAACTCGTAGGCTTCTACACCCTCCCCCTTAGACATCAATATTCCCACCCAGCTGAATAAGTAATTAGTAACAATAATTGATAAACTTTTTCAAGGGTTAAATTTTAACCTTCTCTCTCTAATAGTTCATTAAAAAGTGATTGTATAATTTAGTTACTTTGATACCAGAAAAAAGTTTACATACATCAAAAGTGTGGATAATGAGTTGAAGCTTTAAAAAGTAGATTTCATGTTTCATCACTTGCCCATTTTGTGCATACCAACAAGGATACACACAACACTGTAAAAACGATAGATCCTATGAGTTCTTGTATAAAAGAACTCAAAAGTGCCAATACGTACATAATAACTGCGGGTACCCAGAGGTGTATTGTCTTGGGCTTCATTACTTTTCACTCTTTTGAGACGTAACATCATTCATCAGCGGATAAGTACATTTCTATCAAATAATGGTAAAAATTCCCATTTAATGAGAAAAATAATAGTGTTGATGTGGTTATCTGGAAAAATAAGTAAACGCTATAAGACTTCTTCAGTTATAATTGCCGAAAACAATTCTTCGATTCCCTCGATTTTTCTAAATTCTTCAATAAACGCGGAAAGAGCCTTAAGAGTCGCAAACCTAGCTTTAATGACTAAATCAAAATTGGCTCCTTGGACGTCGGCTAGTTCTTGGACTTCTTTATATTTCAGAATTTTATCAATAATTTTTTCTTTTGGGATACGGACATTGAGAGGAACTGTTTCAGCGATATTAATGAAAAGATAGGCACCTATAGGTCTCTTCGTTTTCTCATAATCTATTATCGCCCTGTAGCTTTTGATAATTCCGTCTTGCTCCAGCTTCCTTATACGCCTATGAACCGTTGAAATCGGCAATCCTACCTTCTCAGCGATGACTCTGCTCGATAGCTTTGCATTCATTTCTAGTGCCTGCAGGATTAACTCGTCTTTTTCGTTCATGACAGCTTGTTGATTTTGAGTTTCATATAAGACTTTTGTGAATATACACCGTTGGAGGATTAAGTTATAAATTGCCTGTAGGTGCACGCCGAACCCCTCACGATTGGGTCAGGTGCAGTAGACGGCACGGTCTATGCCGAAAATAATCCTGAGTGAGCTTTGAGGCTGCCGTTGTTGTCAAGTCAAATGAGGAATAAAATTTAACCCCCCAAAACCCAAAATGGTGCGGGGGACGGGATTCGAACCCTAATTTACCAGTAAAATATCAAAACGTGGTAAATTTTGATTACTCTTCCCATCTATATCGTTTCTTTTTTGTCTTCATTTTTTCTAATTCACAACTATAACATATACCATTATGACAGCAAATTGTTTCTCCACACTTGGAACATTCCCACTTCTTCTTTTCAGCTTTTAAAAATTCATCCATACCATGCTCTTTAATATATTTGAGATTATCAACCATGTTCATGTGATAGCGTTCTTCATAGCCTTTACCAAGCTTTATTATTAGTTCACAGGGAAACTCATCACATTCATAGCAAAACTCAATTTTGTGTTTTAGAAGCTTTTTGCATTTTTTCTTAACAAAAGAACATTTCTTATCACGTTGGCGACAGCCAATGCAGTAGGGTAGTTTAACTCCTTTGGTTTTGGCGTCATTTATTA
>Ga0255055_10003500_pt1 | contig 10606 bp, 5 predicted proteins | sample JV7_2_27_MG_FD_188633 | JGI IMG/M metagenome (GOLD analysis project Ga0255055, IMG submission 188633) | Seawater microbial communities from Jervis Inlet, British Columbia, Canada - JV7_2_27 | ecosystem: Environmental > Aquatic > Marine > Inlet | place: Canada: British Columbia | collected... | reverse complement strand
GGGCCTCACCTCTTTGATGTTGTCCGGGACGTTCCTCAGAAAGTCCATGGCCGAGTTGCCCGCCTGAACCGACGCCAACTTTGCTCCGAAGAGCATCATGATGTAAATGCCAACCGTATGACCGAAGGAGTGGTCCCAGGGAAGGATGATCAGGGATCGCCAATGCGGCTCGATATCCACCATACCGGCACCCTGCTCCACATTGGCCGTGTAGTTCCGGTGAGTCAGGATGATGCCCTTGGGATCGGCGGTAGTCCCGGACGTATAGCTGATGGTTGCTGGATCATCCTCCTCCACACCACGCCAGATGGCCTCGAACTTCTCTCTGTTCTCGGCCAGCCACTCGTCCCCTCTTTTCAGGAGCCGTTCAACTTCCAGCTCCTCGGGGTCCTCAGCGGCACCGTCCAGCAGGATGATGGTCTCCAGATCAGGCAGATCTTTCTTGATGGAGTCTACCTTGTGGGCCTGGTTTGCTGAGACCACCACCATCCGGCAACGGGAGTGAGCCAGACGGAACTTGAGCTCGGTGGGCTCATTGATTTTTACCGAGATGGGGACGTTGATGGCGCCGGCATATAAAATCCCGAGTTCGGCGACCACCCAGAGGTTCCGGCCTTCACTGATAAGGGAGATCCGATCGCCCTTCTGGATTCCCAGGGCCAAAAGACCGGCGGCAAAACGATGAACTTGCTCCCGTGTCTCCCGATAGGTGGTTTCGACGTAGTGGTCGACAGGCTTTTCCAGGAGGTAGACCTCGTCGGCGAAGCGCTCGGCACTGGTCTCCATCAGGTCAATCAGGGTACGGCCTGGCATGATCTTCCTCACTTTATGTTGTCCGAGGACTCCCGCATGCTAGGAGAAGGAACGCAGCTTGAGCAAGTCCAATGGGGTTGGGCCTGGTCCACGGAAACCGGCCTGCACAGGGGGTTCTCGTTGACGTTGGATCTTCGGGGCCGCTATCCTCTCCTGCCGATTCAGCGGAGCAGCAGCGGATGGTATTCCACACCCTCGGAGATCAGGTCATGCGTCGTCTTCATCTTCTTTCCGTCACGTTCTTCCTTCTTGCAGCCCCTCTCGGGGGCCATGAACCCTCGTCGGACCAAGGCCGTGCCTTCACCCCGGAGGACTGGTACAGCCTCTCCAGGGTGTCGTCTCCGGCCATGTCTCCCGACGGCCAATTCGTGGCCTTCACCGTCACCACGGTGGCGGAGGCAGACAACGCCCGGCATTCCGAGGTCTGGATGGTTTCCACTGGGGGTGGCGAGCCCATCCGTCTTACTTCACCAGGGACGGAGAGCTCGAGCCCCCGTTGGTCCGAGGACGGGGTTCACCTGTTCTTCAACTCCCGGCGGGACGGTGGCCAGGGCAGCACCTGGGTCCTCCGGATGGACGGTTCACGCATGGGTGAAGCCTTCCAGATGGAAGAGGGTCAGAGGGGCTCGGAGCCCGACGACGGCTCTTTCGTGGTGTGGACCGAAGGGGCGGACAGGGATGACGAAGAGGAGGGCGAGGATGAGGACGACGGAGATGACCCCTTCGCCCGCATGGAGCCCATGGCCAGGCCCCCCTTGGGGAGCGTCACAGAGCCCGTGGATCCTCAGCGGTTCGACGGCAGGCATATCGTGGACTTCCCGTACAAGAGGAACGGGGCCGGGTTCACCCCCAACCGCCGGGAGCCCAGGACCTACAACGCCACTCAGATCTGGAAGCAGATGGACGGCGATACGGCCGGAGTCCAGCTCACCGATGAGGTCTACTCCCATCGGAGCGCCACCGTCTCCCCAGACGGCCGTTGGATCGCATATGTCACGAACGCCCGGTTCCTTCCGGATTCTGTGCTCCAGGTTGAACGGGATTCAATCTCCAAGCTGCCCTACGACGCCATCCGGGACGAGGCTCCTCGGAACGACGGGGATATTTTCATCATCCCAGCCGAAGGAGGCGAGCCCCGGCGGATTACTAATCGGAACGGCACGGAGGGCGGGATTCTCTGGTCGCCCGATTCCAGGCACATCCTCTTCTCGTCGCGCCCGATTCGGACCGCAAACAGCCGCCTCTGGATGGTGGACCTGGAGGGTGGAGAGCCCCGGAATATCCTGGGCGACTGGCAGTACGAACCCGGCGGGGTGGAGTGGCTACCCGACGGGAAGTTGGCCATGAGCGCCTCAATCGGGGGTAGGACGGCCCTCTTCCATGTGGATCCGGAAACGGGGGCCATGGATGAGGTTATTTCGGGACGACGCCGTATCTCAGGGTTCAGCTATGACGACGAGCATGAGAAGGTGGCATTCGTGGCCACGTCGGTACACGAGCCCACAGAGCTGTTCATCGCCGACACCGACGGAAGAAACGAACGGAAACTCACGGGTTTCAACGACGAGATCAACGAAGAGATCTCATGGCCGAAGGCCGACCGCTTCACCTACGAGTCGGTGGGAGGCCTGGAAATCGAAGCCTGGCTCCAGTATCCCCACGGCTACGAGGAGGGGACGAGGTACCCGCTGGTTCTTTACATCCACGGGGGGCCCCATTCGGCCTATGGGGAGGGGTGGTTCGACGAGTTCCACAACATCACCGGGGCTGGAATGTTCGTCCTCTACACCAATCCCCGGGGCTCCAGCGGTTATGGGGCGGACTTCACCTACTCCACCCGCGGACGCTGGGGGATGGAAGACTACGAAGACATCATGAAGGCGGTGGACATCGCCATCGAGCGGGCCGACGTGGATCCGGAACGCCTGGGAGTGACAGGTGGGAGCTACGGTGGGTTCATGACCGCCTGGATTACCACGAAGACTGATCGCTTCAAGGCCGCCCAGGCGGACCGCATGATCTGCAACTGGTTCTCCTGGTACGGCACGTCTGAGGCCCAGGGTCTCACCGAATTCGAGTTCTACGGCAAACCCTGGGACAACCCGGAGCTCTACTGGGAGCTATCCCCCATCAAACATGTTGGAAACGTCACCACCCCCACCCTCATTGTTCAGTCCGAAGAAGATCACCGCACCCCCATGACCGACGCCGAACAGTGGTTCATGGCCCTGGAGAAGCAGGGTGTTCCGGTGGAGTTCATGCGCTATCCCAGGTCCACCCACGATTTATCCCGAAGCGGCGAGCCCTGGCTCCTGGTGGACAGGCTCGGGAGGCTGAGGGATTGGTTCACGTATTGGCTGATAGAGGGGTGAGGCCCGAGGACACTAAAAAAAGGAGCCTCACCTGCCGATACTAGGTCATTGGACGGACTACCCGACCTTCTGGCCGGTCCGTTCCTCCCTGTCCTTGAACCGGCACGGCAAACGATGGCTGAAGCGATAGGATCCAAACTCCTTTTTATGGAGTCGCCAACGGGCATGCTCGTTCTGGATCGGGCCGGTCGGATCCTGAACGTGAATCCGGCCGGATGTAAGGCCTTCGGCCGTCCGCTCGACCGCCTGAAAGGCACGCCTTTCCTCGACTGGGTCCATCAAGGGGACCGACCCGCGGTTGAGGACCACCTGAAGACCGTTCTGGGCGGGGACGTCACCGAATGGAAGACCCGCATCCGACGAGGTGACGGCCTTCCCAGATTTCAAGCCTACCGGGCTGCCCCCATCCGTCGCGCCGAGGGAATCGAAGGAGCCATTCTATTCCTCGGGGCAGTCGAAGAAGTGGGCGGGGGGCGCCCTGAGACACAACAGCTTCTGGCCTTCATGGAGACCATCCCAGGTCAGTTCATTCTCACAACCGACAAAACGGGGAAGGTCCGCTTCTCAGCGGGGTTGGAACGGACCCACTTCCTGGACTCCAAATCGATTATTGGAGCCCCCTACCTCAAGCTCATCGGAGGAGCGCGGGACGGAGAACATACCCTGGACGACCTCCTTCGAGAAGTTGGAGCCGGGAACCCCTGGGCTGGGCTTCAATGGCATCGAAGAAAGGACGGAGGATCATTCCCCGCCAGGGTGTTTGCCACCCCACACCGGGATCCCAAGACCGGACAAGTTTTGGGAGTGTTGATCGTGGGGCAGGATGATTTGGCCGCCCACCGATGGAGGGATCAAGCCGAACGGGCCGAACCCTTGGCTCAAATAGGTTCCCTCTCCACCGGCGTCGCCCAAAAGATCTCCGAGGCCCTTTCCAGTCTCGAGGAGACCGTTTTTAAACTTGGAAGTCCGAACGGCCAGCCGAGTGGAGAGGTGGAGACCATCCATGCCGAGATCTCCCGCTTTCGGCGCTTCCTCGAGGCCGTAGCGGAATTTGGGAACCGGGGCACTTTGAGGCGCCAGCCATATTCGCTGCCGGAGATCCTGGCGGAGGTCCAGGAGCGGTTTCAGGATCGGCTTGAAACCATCGGAATAACGCCAAAAATGGAAGCTGAGCCGGAACTCCCTCCGGTCTATGTCGATCGGCCCTATATGGCGCGGATTTTGGAGATCCTCCTCGAGAATGCCTTGGACGCCCTGGAGGGGACCGCAGAGCCGTTCTTGAGCTTGGATCTGTCCAACGGCACCGATGGCGTCCTCCTGAAATTGACCAACTCCTCCCCAGCCCTACCCGAGGAGTGGCTCAGCGAGATCTTCGACCCCTTCTTCACCACCAAAGAGGGCCGTCCGGGCCTGGGCTTGGCCGTGGCACAGGGAATGATCCGGACTTCCGATGGTCGTCTTTGGGCTGAGATGCCCGAACCAGGGACTCTGAGCCTTTCCATGGAACTTCCGAGAGAGGCTCCAGACCGGGTCAGGGAGTTTCGGCCGGTTCCGCTGAACTTGTCCCGAGCTCGGCGAGTGCTCCTGGTAGACGACGACGAAAATCAGAGGACCACCACCCGAGAGTTTCTGGAGAAACTGGGTTACGAAGTCCAGGAGGCTTGGAGCGGTCGAAGCGCTTTGGCCCAGGCCAACAGTGGCCAATTGCCCGAGATCGTCATCACAGATTTGAAGATGTCCGACGGAAGCGGAGAGTGGTTCCTCGAGCAGCTAGGTAGAGTTTCACCCCGGTTGATTCCCCGAACCGTTCTCCTGACGGGGGACCCTGATTACGAAGCGGTTGAGAACCTAAGTCATCAGACCGGATGCCCGGTGGTAAGGAAACCCATCGATCCAATCCACCTACTCGAGGTCTTGGATCAGGTCGCGATGGGCCCTTAGGCGGGTGCCTCGTCGGAACTGGCGAGCCACATGGCGACACCGGGCCCCCAAGCTCACCCAGCTCTCCGTTTAGGCCACGGCCCCAGACTCCGTTCGATCTGGACCCTGGTCCTGGTCCTGGGCCCCTTCGGCCCCAGAGGTCTCGAATCGGGTCAGCCCATCGAGGAGAGGAGTAAACACGGGCTCCTCTTTCCCGGAGATCAGGGATTGAAGGGTTTCGAGGAAGCTATCCCACCGGACGGGCTTTTCTACGAACTCTGTGCATCCTGCCTCTCGGCACTGAGCCGCTTGGTCGGCCCCAACGTGACCGGTGACGCCTATGACCGGCAGGTGAGCCCCCTCCGGAAGGGCTCGGATGCGTCTCACCACTTCCAGACCCGAGATGTCGGGGAGGGTCATATCGAGGAGCACAGCGGCGACGCCACCCCGTTCCACTCGCTTCAGGGCCTCCGCTCCAGTTTCCACCCCTTCGGTTCGATACCCCCTCCCGGATAGAATCTGGCAGGTGAAATCGAGGTTTCTCGGGTCGTCCTCCACCACCAGCACCAAGGGATCCACTCTCACTAGATCCCGCACTACCTCCAGAAGCTCACTTCGTAATACGGGCTTGGTGACAAACGCGTCCATCCCGGATTTGAAGCACCTCTCGGCGATCCCGGCGTCGGTATGGGCCGTGATCGCAACCACGGGGACTCTCGCCCGGCCTTCCTCCTTTTCGGTGACTCGGATCATCTCCAAGAGCCGGAATCCATCCATGCCAGGCATGTCCAGGTCTGTAAGAACAAGGTCATACGTTCCGGTTTTGTACTGAATGAGGCCGATTTCGCCATCGGACGCCGCGTCAACAAAGAGTCCAGCCCCTTGGAGCACCCGACTCAGGTAGCGACGGTTGTCGGCCCGATCCTCCACCAACAGAATCCTGAGGCCCTTGAGCTCTGAAACCTCCAGCGGCGTGTTCGGGCTCTCTTCCCTTGGAGCCACCTTCTTCCCCTGGGCCTCCTGAAGAACTCCCGCCACACCCCGCCGGGTAAGGGGTTTGGGCAGATAAAAGGTTTTGAAGGAGTCCTGAGTGGGTCGGCCATTCTCGAACCCGGGTGGAACCAGGACGGTCAGGCCAAGGTCGAGGTCCGCGCTCCTGAGAGAGAGATGTTGCCGAATCCAATCCAGTTCAGGCGCGCCAAAACGAAGGTCCACAAACACCATGGTTTTCTTCGAGGAGTCTCCTTCCACCAGGAGGGGGGTCAAGTTTTCCGGGTCTTTCGACATGGAAAAGGAAACCCCCAAAGAGGAGAACACCTGGGCGGCCGCCCTACAGACACGGTCCGAGGGAGACAAGATGATCCCACGACTCTCGGGGTATTGGAGGTCGGAGTCTCGTCGGTTCGGGAACTGAGACTCGGACGGCGCCAGAGGTAACCTGAGCTCGAAGCAGGTGCCTCTCCCCGGAGCACTATCCACCTCGACTCTCCCACCCATGAGGTCCACAAATGACTGAACGATTGAGAGGCCCAACCCTACCCCTCTGCTATCGCCCTGCTGGAACGCATCTCCTTGGAAAAAGGGATCGAAAATCCGATCCATGGAATCGGCTTGGATCCCCGGCCCGGTATCTTCCACAGAAATCCTGACCCAATGTCGCTTGGGACCCGCCTTGAAGGACTCGGCCCTAAGCGCTATCGAACCCTGGCGGGTGAACTTGACGGCATTCCCGAGAAGGTTGGTGAGGACCTGTCTGATCCGATCCGGGTCGCCCTCCAGAATCCTCGGAATCTCGGCATCGACGTAGCAAGAAACCTCGAGGCCACCTTCAGCTGCGGCTGGTGCGACCTCTTCCGCCAAGCCTTCCACGAGATCCGCGAGAGAAAAGGCACGGCGATCCAGGGGAAGAGTCCCTGACTCCACCTTGGAGATATCCAAAACATTGTCCAGGGTCCCGATCAAGGATTCCCCGGCGGTTCGAGCCGTATCGAGAAGGTTCCACTGCTCCCTCGAGAGGGGCGTATGGAGAAGTAGCTCGGTCATCCCCAGGATCGCATTCATGGGAGTCCGAACCTCGTGGCTCATCATGGCCAACAGGTGGGTTTTCGCCTGTTGTGTGCTTTGAACCGATTCTGAAGCCCTCTGAAGCTGGTCCTCAACGGTCTGGCGGGTGGTTCGGTCTCTGATGGACCAGGCGAATACCCCGTCGGACCCAACCCCGGCGGTAAAAAAGTCGATCTCGAGGAGTCGACCCGCTTGGGTCACGAACCGTCCCGGTTCGGATCGATCGGGGAGGTTCGCAAGGGCAGATTCCCTCCAGGCCCTGAAGGCCTCGGGGACTCGAAAGCAGTCGGGCAGAGCGTCGAGGGGAATACTGCTGCCATCCGCCCCTCCAAGGCTCCCCTGCTCCACGGCCTTTGAGGATAGGAGCAGGGATTTAGCGGTTTCGTTCAGGAGTCGTAGGGAACCCCCCTCTTCGACCGCCACACCCAGATCTGCCGCTTGTGCAGCCGCTTGGAATGCATAGGAATCGAGCCATCTTTCGGGCCCATCCTCGTTCTCACGAGCCATGAGGGTCCTCGCATGGGAGAGACACCAGACATCCGGGAAATTCGATATGTGGATTCCCTGACACCGTCTCGAAATGGGGAGGGAGGTCCCCGGGATCGATGCCAGAGGAGGTACCAGAAGCTGTCATTTCCGGAAGCCCGGATCAAAAAGAGACGGAGTTTTCTCAAATCGTCTGGTCCGTTCGGACCGCTACCACTTAACAGAGTACACGCGATCAACGCGGTGTCAATAGTTTTGTAAACATTTGTTCTCGAAAAACTCCATCGCCACTCAAGAATCCTTACTTCTATGCTGGGTCCGAGGACCGGCCCAGGTTCTTGTCAGGAGGGAATTCGAAAAATTTCGATGTGGTGAAAGAACTCACTTTCAGAAGAAAGTGAGGAGGTGAAACTCGCTTTGGGTGGAAAGCGAGGCTGTAGAGGCCATCAGGGGAGTTGTATCTGAGCCTTGGGACGGGCTCCTCGGTTGGACTGAATCAGGAAGCGAGCCTGAGACGTTTGAGATCCAAGGGACAACGGGTTCCATAGGGCGAATCATGGATGATGATCTGTCGCCCGACTTTTTTGTTGAAGTTGAAAGCCAGAATGCCCTGAAGATTAGCCGTCGGTGCATCCCCTGCATCCAAGGGGATCGTCACGATGGCCATTACGCCGATCTCAGACGCCTGGTCCGTCTGGAGGTGATGGAGGTCGGTGTCTGGAAGGTCTACAAAGAAGCCGTCAATGGCCCGGAAGGGGTCGACCGTGAGGAAAGCGAGGGAGTCGCACTCCAAGGATTGGAGCCAGTAGAACCCCTCGGCGTCGGCTGGGACCAAAGAGAATCCCCTGCAGGCGGGAAAGCCCAGGATTCCCTGCGGGAACTGAAACGTAGTACCCTCAGGTTGAACTTGGGCCTCCGTGTCTTCGACGGGGGCCAGGTCCTCTTGGGCATCGGGATTCGTTGCAGCAGGCTGTGTGCTCATCGCAGATAATCGGTCAGGGTCAAATTCAGGATTCTCGAGTTTGCCAACATTGCCGCCTCATATGTGACTTGCCGGTTCACGAGTTTGGTGATGGCTTCTGCCATATCCGTGTCTTGGAGATCCGACCGCTGGCTTAGGAGCTCAAACTCGAGTGACCCGAGGTTCTCCAGTGCGTGATCCACCCGGTTCATTCTTCCGCCGAGATCCCCAATCACCACCTGCACCGCTTCGAGGGCCCCGTCCAAATCTGTGAGCGAGGCTTGGATATCCGGCGCAGAGTCGGTTCCGAGAGCCACGGAGAGCGTCTCCAAAGCATCCAGGACCTGCGTGTCCACGAGGACCTCTTGGCCGCTGTGGTTGCCCTGAAGGAAAACCCCCGCCCCTCCCTCCACCTTGAAGTCCCCTGCCGGGGGACGGAGGGGGTCGATCCCTGCGATGGTGAAGGGGATTGAATCAGCGTAGTCTCCCCCGAAAAGATAACTTCCATTGAACTGGGTATTCCCCAGGTTCACAACGAAGTTGCGGAGCTCGTCTACCTCCGCCTGGACAGCGGCGCGGGTTTCCGCCGACGCGTCTGCTCCAGCCTGCGACATCGCCAACTCTTTGGCCCTGATCAGGACATTCGTGATCTGGTCCACAACGCCGTTTTCCACGGATAGCCTGGACTGAGCCAGGTTGAGGTTCTCCTGGTATTGCTCCACCGCTCTCAAGCTACTGGAGGCCTGCATGATGGAACCTGCCGCCGCAGGGTCATCCGAGGCTCGGACGACCCTTAGGCCGGAGGTAACTTCACGCTGGAGGGTCCCGATCTCAGCCATGAGATCACGGGCACTTCCAAGAGCCTGGTTCACGAGAACCTGGTTGGTGATTCTCACCTGGTCTTTTCCTCGTCTGGTTTTTCCATTGGCCCCTTCTTTCGTTGCAGGGCCTGTGGGCCTTCCGTACGTTTGGATTATCGGTTCCCCTGTACTCGAACTTTAGCCGGCCCTTTGATTCCATGGCTCGAATCCTCTGCGTCGATGATGAAGCGGCCTCCCTGGCAGTGATCGAGGAGGCCCTAAAACAGGTAGAGCACGAAACCATCGGTGTCCGGAACGTTGAAGCGGCGCTGAATGTCCTAGGGCGGGGCGGGGTCGAGCTCATTGTCTGCGACTACAGAATGCCTGAGGCGACCGGGCTCGAATTCCTTTCAACACTGGAAAAGGAGGGCCTCGACGTACCTCTCATCATGATCACGGGTTTCGGGAGCATCGAACATGCTGTGGCCTCCATCAAGGCCGGGGCCGTGGACTACATCACCAAACCAGCACGACCTCAACAACTTCAGTTGGCTGTGGACCAGGCCCTGGAGCTGGTTCGCCTTCGGAGAGAAAACGCCCAGCTAAGAGAAGAAGTCGGGCGCATGCGGGGAGCTTCAGAGATCGTCGGGGATAGCCCGCCCATGCTCCGCATCTTTGAGACCCTCTCCGTGGTTGCCCCCACTCGCGCCACCATCCTCCTGCAGGGAGAGTCAGGGACCGGAAAGGAGCTTCTGGCCCGGACCCTCCACCAGATGAGTGACCGCAGCGATGGGCCGTTCATTCCCGTGAACGCCGCCGCATTGCCGGAGAACCTCGTGGAGAGCACCCTCTTTGGACATGAGAAGGGCGCCTTTACCGGCGCCGTCAAATCCATGCGAGGTGCCTTCGAACGGGCCAACTTCGGGACCATCCTCCTGGATGAGATCTCGGAAATGCGGTTGGATCTCCAGGCCAAGCTTCTCCGTGCTCTCCAGGAACAGGAGTTCGAGCGCGTCGGTGGAACCGTACCCATCCGCGTGGATGTCAGAATCGTCGCAACCACGAACCGTGACCTGGCCAAAGAGGTTGAGGCAGGGAGATTCAGAGAGGATCTCTTTTACCGACTCAGCGGTGTGCCCATCAGGATTCCCCCGCTTCGGGAACGGCTGGAGGATATCCCTCTCCTGGTC
>Ga0255055_10003499_pt1 | contig 10606 bp, 4 predicted proteins | sample JV7_2_27_MG_FD_188633 | JGI IMG/M metagenome (GOLD analysis project Ga0255055, IMG submission 188633) | Seawater microbial communities from Jervis Inlet, British Columbia, Canada - JV7_2_27 | ecosystem: Environmental > Aquatic > Marine > Inlet | place: Canada: British Columbia | collected... | reverse complement strand
TCCGGGCTGAACCGTGACACGCCGTTGCCGGTGGCGATCCAAAGGCGGCCCTGATCGTCCTCCAGGACGTTGAACACGGTGTCGTGAGCCAGGCCGTCCGACTGTGTGAACGGCCGGCTCGTACCCGTCTGTCGATCGAAAAGGTGGAGGCCACCGTTGAAGGTCCCCACCCACAACCTGCCAGTGCTGTCCTCGTGGATCGAGGTGATGATGTCGAGACCTGTGAGCGGCTCGAAGTAGGTGGTGAAACTGCCGGTGGCGGGATCGAAAAGTCTCAAACCGCCTCCCGTGCCTATCCAGATTGCACCGTCGCGATCCTGATAGAGGACTCCCATCGAGCTTGGTCCGCCAGAGGCGCTGTCTTCGCTTTGGTAGGCGGTGAATCTCCCGGTGGAGTGGTCGTACCGGTTGAGTCCCCCCGCCGCCGTTCCGACCCAAAGCGTCCCCGAACTGTCCTCGAGGAGCGATTTCACATAATTGTCGCTCAGGCTCTCAGGGTCTTCCGGATCGTGCCGAAAATGCGTAAAGGTCTCGCCATCTGGATTGAAGCGATCCAGCCCAGCCGACTCGGTACCGATCCACAGGGTGCCGTTCGCATCCTCTAGAACATCGCGAATCCTGTCGGATCCCAGGCTGGTGGGATCCTCGGCATCGTGGCGGTAATGGGTGTAGGTGTCGCTATTGGGATTGTGGCGGTTGAGTCCCCCACGAGTGCCAATCCACAGGTTTCCAGCCCGATCCTCGTGGAAGGCTGTGACCCGATCATCGCTGAGGCTGTTCGGGTTGTCCGGCTCGTGACCGTAATGAGGGAACTTGCCAGCGAACGGGTCGAGCTTGTTGAGACCGCCTCCCCAGGTGCCGATCCACAGGATGTCCGCCCGGTCCTGATAGAGGGTCATGATTGCCGAGTTGGCGGTCAGGCTGTGGGGATCCTCGGCATTGTGCTCGAATCGCCCAAACGTCCGGTAGCCCGGGTAGAAGCGATGGAGCACTCCTTCCCACGTGCCCACCCACAGCACTCCAGCCCGATCGACAAAGACCGTGGAGATGTAGTCGCTGCTCAGGCTCCAACGCTCCTCTGGGTCCTGGCGAAAATGCTCGAACTCGCCGCTGCTGCGGTCGAGCCGGTCGAGACCGCCGCTGGTGGCGATCCACAGATAGCCATCCTGGTCTTGGGCGAGGCTGGGCACGAAGTCATGGGCCAGGCTCGCCGGATCCTCATCGTCGTGGACAAAGCGAGTGGAGATCCCCGTTTCGGGGTCGAAGCGATTCAGCCCACCACCGGCGGTGGCCACCCAGAGCTGGCCTTCGCCGTCTTCGTGGATGTCCAGCACGACGTTGTGACTCAAGGACCCTGAATCCTCGGGGTCGTGCAGAAAACGAGCGAACGTGCCAGTCTCCGGGTCGAAGCGATTGAGGCCACCCAAGGCCGTCTTCGACTCCATGTCCCCGGTGCCGACCCACAGGTTCCCTGCACTGTCCTCGACAATCACACCAACCGCATCGAAGCTCAGGCTCGTCGGATCAGCGGGATCGTGCTGGTAGCGCACGAAGCTGTCGGTCGCTCGATCGAAGCGATTGAGCCCGCCGCGCCGCGACCCCACCCACAACAAGCCGGCCGAATCCTCGTAAAGGGCGGTGATCAACCGTCCCCCGATGCTGCCAGGATCGTTCGGATCCGGTTTGTAGGTGGTAAACGAATAGCCGTCATATCTGCTGAGACCGTTCTGGGTTCCGAGCCACAGAAACCCCAGGCGATCCTGGAGCATCGTGATCACGCCGGCTTCGGGAAGCCCATCCTCGATGGTCAGATGACCAAACTTGACCTTCTCGCCCGCCGACACTCCTGCTACCACGCAGAAGGCCAAAAGAAAGAGAACTCCTACCGCTCGTCGAGCTGCAACCATCATCGACTCCTTTACGCCCATCGGGGCTGCTTGAGAAGTACGTGATCCGGGGGGGCGAGGTTTTGGCTGGCGCTGCCGGTGTGGGAGCGCTATTCTCATCCTCAATGGCCTCGGAAGGCTCTCTGGTCGGTTGCACCCTGTCCCATTACCGGGTTGTGGAGATGCTCGGGGCCGGGGGCATGGGAGAGGTCTACCGGGCCGAGGACACCAAACTCGGCCGTGACGTCGCCATCAAGGTGCTGCCCGAAGCCGTCGCCTCCGACCCCGAGCGCCTCGCCCGCTTCGAGCGCGAAGCCAAGGTCCTCGCGGCCCTCAATCACCCCCACATAGCGGCGATTTACTCGCTGGAATCAGCGGAACCTCAGCCACCAGCTGCCAGCTCCCAGCCGCCGGCCGGAAGGGAGGGGGAAGCCCCAAGGCCCTACGGCCCTAATGCCCTACAGCCTTCCCCGATTGCCTTCTTGGTCATGGAGCTCGCCGAGGGTGAGGACCTCACCCAGCGCATCGGCCATGGCGCGATTCCGGTCCAAGAGGCGCACGGCATCGCGCTCCAGATCGCCGAGGCACTGGAGACCGCCCATGAGAAGGGCATCATCCACCGCGATCTCAAGCCGGCCAACATCAAGGTCGACCAAGGCAATGTCAAAGTCCTGGACTTCGGCCTCGCCAAGGCCTTACATCCCCAAGATCTCGAGACCCCAGGACGTCAAGACCTCTCCGCTTCGCCGACCCTCACGGCGCAGATGACCTCCCCTGGCGTCCTCCTCGGCACCGCCGCCTATATGGCGCCGGAGCAGGCCAAAGGCAGAGAGGTCGACAAGCGTGTCGACATCTGGGCTTTTGGCTGTGTGCTCTACGAGATGCTGACCGGCAAGCTCGCCTTTGCACGCGACAGCATGGTCGAGACCCTGAGCGCCATCCTCGAGCGGGAACCGGACTGGTCGCTGCTTCCCCCGAACCTGGACCCAAGACACCGGCAACTCCTGGTCCGCTGCCTGGAAAAGGACCCTCGCCAACGACTGCACGACATCGCCGACGCCCGCATCGAGCTGGAGACCGTTACCGAGTTCGACTCAGAGCTGATCGAAGCGCCAACGGCAGAAGCTCGGTCGCCTCTGTCCGGAAAGAAAGGAGCTCTTATTGGCCTGATCGCGGGGCTGGTCCTAGGAGTGCTTGCCTCCTGGCTGGCACTCCAAAGATCGATCCCATCGGAGCCCGTGAGCCGGTCCGAGCCCAGACGCTTCAATATCGGGGTTCCGTCATTCGCACAGATCGCGCCGCTCGGCCCCCAAGGGGTCGTGGCGCTCTCTCCGAACGGTGAGCTATTGGTCTATGTGGGCATCACCGACGGGCGGCGTCAGTTATTCCTACGTCGGCTCGACCGGGTGAGGCCAGAGCCCATCCCCGGAACCGAGGACGCCTTGACCCCTTTCATCTCCCCTGATGGTGAGTGGGTCGGTTTCGAGGCTGCCGCTAAGCTGAAGAAGGTCTCTCTCCAGGGCGGACCGGCGGTGGTTCTTTGCGACATCAGCCAGCTGCGGGGTGCGAGCTGGGGCGAGGATGGCACAATCCTCTTCAACGGCGGCCCCTATGCGGGTCTTTTCACGATTCCGGACACCGGCGGCGCCCCCACCGTTCTCACTCAGCCACGTGCCGAAGCCGGTGAACAAGCGCACCGATGGCCGCAGATCCTGCCCGGCGGCCATGCTGCGCTCTTCACGATCAACCCCCACAACGGTCGACAGGACGAGGCGAGAATCGGTGTCGTGTCGCTCGAGACGGGTGAATACCACGCCATCTATCAAGGTGGCTCTTTTGCTCGCTACAGCCCGTCCGGGCACATCGTCTATGCCCTGTTCGGCTCGCTCTTCGCGGCGCCCTTCGACCTCGAGGGACTGGCAGTGGCCGGCTTGGCCACCCCGGTTATTGAAGACGTCAGTATGTCACCTGCGCCGGGAACCGCAGACTTCGACATCTCGAGGAACGGTGCTCTGCTCTACCTCGACGGTTTTGCGACCGCTCCAGACAGGGAGCTCGTCTGGGTGACTCGAGAGGGGGCGACCGAGTTGGTGACCCAGCAGTTGCGCCCCTATCACACGGTAGCGGTCTCGCCCGACGGTTCTCGCCTCGCCGTCTCCACCGCGGGGCTGTCCGATGATCTCTGGTCCTACGACCCTGGCAGAGACTCCTGGACCCGGCTGACTTCTGAGAAGGACGCAACCCGGCCTGTTTGGTCTCCCGATGGCGAGCGGATCGCCTTTGGCTGGAACAAGGCTGGTGCCTACAACGTCTACTCGATTCCACCTGACGGCAGTGGAACCCCCGTGCAGCTTACCGATGGTCTCCACTGGTCGTTCCCCCTGACCTGGTCACCCGAAGGTGAGACCCTGGTCTTCCAGAGGCAAGATCCCAGCACGAGCGAGGATCTGTGGACGCTCTCGGTGACTGAAGGCCTATCGACTCGACCTCTTCTTGCGACTCGCTTCTACGAAGGATCGGCCGCCCTTTCCCCCGACGGTCACTGGCTGGCCTACGCCTCCAACGAATCGGGTCGCCTCGAGATCTACGTCCAATCATTTCCCGACCTCACAGACAAAGTGGCCATCTCCAGCGGCGGCGGTAGCAACCCTCGCTGGTCCCACGACGGCCGAGAGCTGTTCTATCGCAGCCCGGGTCGGATGATGCGTATTCAAGTCAACCTCGAGGGGGGGTTCAGGGCTGGCGCCACCGAGACACTCTTCGACACGGACCTGGACTCCGGCAGGCTCCTGGGGACTTACGACGTCACGGCAGACGGTCTACGGTTCTTGATGATCCGGGAGCCGGAGCAGGATCGCGAAGCCTCCCAGATTGTCGTCGTGCCGAACTTCGCGCTCGAGCTGAAGGAGAAGGTGCCAGACGGCAACTGACATGCAAGGCTCACTGGTCGGTTGCACCCTGTCCCACTATCGGGTCGTGGCGAAGCTCGGAGCCGGCGGTATGGGGGAGGTCTACCGGGCCGAGGACACGACGCTCAAGCGCCAGGTGGCGCTGAAGGTGCTGCCTCCCGATCTGGCCGCCAGCCAAGAGCGCCTCGAGCGCTTCCGCCGCGAAGCCGAAACCCTCGCCGCCCTCGACCACCCGAACATCGTCACTATTCACTCCATCGAGTCGTCAGTCATTCAGCCACCAGCTCCCAGCCCCCAGCCGCCAGCCGAAAGGGAGGGGGATGCCCTAAAGCCCTACAGCCCTACGGCCCTACAGCCTTCAACGGTCCACTTCCTCACCATGCAACTCGTCGAAGGTGAGACGCTGTCGCGGCGGATCGTCCCTGGGGGGCTAGCGCTCGGCAAGATCTTCGACATCGCGATCCCGCTGGCCGATGCGCTGGCTGCGGCGCACGAGAAGGGCATCATCCATCGTGATTTGAAGCCCGGCAACGTCATGGTGACGGAGCAAGGGCGGGTGAAAGTGCTGGACTTTGGTCTCGCCAAAGCACGACCGGAGCCTGCGGCGAACCTGGCGACCGAGCTACCCACCGAGCCCCTCACCGAGGAGGGCATCGTGGTCGGCACGGTCCCCTACATGTCGCCTGAGCAGCTCGAAGGTCGCGAAGTGGATGCCCGCTCCGACATCTTCTCCCTTGGGGTGATGATCTACGAGATGACGACCGGCCGGCGCCCCTTTGCAGGGGAGACGTCGGCTTCGCTGGTCTCCTCCATCCTGCGCGACGCCCCCAGGGAGATCGACCTGCTGCGTGCGGATCTCCCCCACGACCTGGCGCGGATCGTCCGCCGCTGCCTGGAGAAAGACCCGGAGCACCGCTTCCAAAGCACCAAGGACATTCGCAACGAGTTGCGAGATCTCCAGCGCGAGCTCGACTCGGCCTCACGATCGGTGTCCGTGCCCGCCGCCGCGACGCAACCCACCCCCGACCGTAGGCGTCCTCGCTGGCTGCTTGCCGCCCTCGGAGGCCTCGCCGCGGTGGCCGCGCTCGTCGTAGTCCTGGTGCTCGTCAGTCGAGAGGACAGCACTCAGCTGTCGGATCCCAAGATGGCGGCGCCGGCCGAAGAGGTGACTCCCAGGATCGTGGTTCTGCCCTTTGAGAACCTGGGGCCGCCCGAAGACGAGCACTTCGCGGCCGGGATCACCGAGGAGATCACCAGTCGGCTGGCGATGGTTCGGGGTGTCCAGGTCATCTCCCGCAACAGTGCCGTCCAGTACGCCGCCACCGGCAAGAGCACCCGGGAGATCGGTGAGGAGCTCAGCGTCCAGTACCTGCTCGAGGGCACTGTCCGGTGGGCTTCAGGATCCGGTGACGCCAGCCGTGTGCGCATCACCCCGCAGCTCATTCAGGTTGCCGACGACAGTCATCTGTGGGCAGAGTCGTACGATCGTGTGGTCGACGACATCTTCGCGATCCAGTCCGATATCGCCGCGCAGGTGGTCGATCGGCTCGGAGTCACGATTCTCGAGCAGGACCGCGAGGAGGTCGACGCCCGACCCACGGAGAACGTCGAGGCCTACCAGGCCTATCTTCAGGCGAGCGGATTTCCGGCCTACGGGATTGACTTCTGTGAACACCGGGTAGAACAGTCGCGGCGTCTAGAGGAAGCAGTGACTCTCGACCCGGCCTTCGTCCAGGCCTGGGCCGCCTTGGCACGCTCCCGATCGGGCTACTACGCCCATTGCCCCGGGCGCTCTGAGGAAGATGCAACCCGAGCCCGAGACGCGCTGGCACACGCCGAGGCGCTCGATCCCGAGTCCTGGGAGGTCCTCAAGGCGAAGATTCGCATCGCCAAACAGCTCGATCAAGACTACCCACGCGCCCTCGAGTATCTCCAGGCGGCCGACGCCCGCGTGGTCAATGACGCCTCAATGGTCGACGACCGCGGCACAGTGCTTCGCCGCATGGGCCGCTGGCCCGAGGCGATCGCCGACTTCAAGCTCAGCTTCGACCTCGACCCTCGCAACCGAAACCCACCCTTGCGCATTGCCACTGCCTACACGTTCCTACGCCGCTACGCCGAAGCCGACACCTACTTCGATCACACGATCGCGGTCGATCCCGACTACGACTTTGCCTACCAGCGCAAGGCGTGGAACTTCTGGCTCTGGCGACGCGACCTCGCGGCGGCCCGCCAGGCGCTCGAGCTCTATCCCGGCACGTCATCAGATCTCATGCTCTGGGTCTGGTTCTGGCAGGAGATTTACGAAGGAAATATAGAAGTCGCGCTCGAGCAACTCGACGCGGTCCCCGGAGATTGGATCGAAACCGACCTGAATATTCATCCGAAGTCCCTGCTCGCCGCGCAGGCCTGGGATCTTCTTGGTGAGCGGCAACGAGCCCTCGCGGCCTACGAGGAGACCCGACAAGTGCTCGCAGAGAGGATGCCCGCAACCGGCGCCAACGCCAAGCTGCTCCGCGCCATGGGCTTGGCGCTCGCCGGTCTCGGTCGCGCCGAGGAGGCCATCGCGCACGGCAAGCAGTCCGCCGCCCTCTACCCCATCGAGACCGATCCCTACTTCGGCTCGACCGACCTTATGCGCCTGGCGCTGATCTACACGCGACTCGGCCGTCTCGACGAGGCCTTCGACCTCATCGAGCAGCTGCTCAACATGCCATCGCTGATGTCGGTAGCCATGCTCGAGCTCGATCCCCGCTGGCGACCACTGCGCGAGCATCCACGGTTTCAGGATCTCACGCAAACGACTGGATAAACAGCGAACTGTCTCCCCCACCCTCCCGGGTGGTGCAAGGTCGCCCCCCGTGGCGTAGATTAGAAGTCCCATGAGAAAGCTGATATCCGGTAACGAAGCAATCGCTCAGGGGGCCTGGGAGGCGGGTGTGGTGTTCGCCGCCGGCTACCCGGGCACGCCGAGTACCGAGGTGCTCGAGAACCTCGCCCGCTACGAGGAGATCGACGCCCACTGGTCCACCAACGAGAAGGTGGCCTTCGACGAGGGGGTCGGTGCGGCCCTCGGCGGAGCGCGCACCATGGTTACCATGAAACACGTCGGGCTCAACGTCGCCGCCGACTCGTTCATGGTCTTTCCCTACGCCGGCACCAATGCCGGCTTTGTGACGCTGGTGGCCGATGACCCCGGCATGTATTCGTCGCAAAACGAACAAGACAGCCGCTATTTCGCCAAGATGGCCAAGGTGCCCGTGCTCGAGCCGGCCGACGCGGCAGAAGCGAAGGAGATGATCAAGACCGCCTTCGAGTTGAGCGAGCAGTTCCAGACCCCGGTCATGTTTCGCATCACGACACGCCTGGCCCACACCCGCGGGGTGGTCGAGCCGGACGAGCGCACCGAAGCACCACGCAAAGAGTTCTCCCGCAAGGTCAGTCAGTACGCCATCCCTGTCTATGCCCGGTTCCGCCGCCCCGAGCTCGAACAGAAGCTCGAATCGTTGCGCCAGTATGCGGAAGAGTTCGAGGGCAACGTCGAAGAGGAAGGCGACCCGCAAATCGGTGTGGTCACCCACGGCATTCCCTATCAATACGTCAAGGAAGTCGCTCCCGAAGCCACGGTCTTCAAGCTCGGTATGACCTACCCGCTGCCGCAGAAAAGGCTGACCGAGTTCTGCGCTCGCTTCGAGACGGTGTTCGTCATCGAGGAGAGCGAGGGTTTTATCCAACAGGAGATGGCCAGCTTCGGCATCCTCAACGTGATCGGCAAGGAGCGGTTCACCAACATCGGCGAGCTGAGCACCGACCTGATAGCCGCTGGGCTCAAAGGCACGACGACCCCGACCGATCTCAGTCAGGAGACGACCATCCTGCCCCGCCCGCCAGTGATGTGCCCCGGCTGCGCGCATCGTGGGGTGTTTTCCACCCTCAAGAAGATGGGAGTGCTGGTGACGGGGGACATCGGCTGTTACACGCTCGGCTGCCTGCCCCCCTTCCAAGCTATGCACACTACCTTTTGCATGGGGGCCAGCATCGGCAACGCCACGGGCTTCAACAGAGCCGGTGAGGATCAGGTGGTCGGTGTCATCGGCGACTCGACTTTCCTGCACGGCGGCGTGCCCAGCCTTTTGAGTGCCGTCTACAACCAGGTCCCGACGACGATGATCCTGCTCGACAATGGCACCACCGGGATGACTGGCCAACAGCAACACCCTGGCACCGGCCACACGCTCAAAGGCGGCGAGGCCCCGGCCGTCAACTACGAGGAGCTGATCCGCTCGCTTGGTGTCGAGCATGTGAAGGTCATCGACCCCTGGGACCTCGAGGCCACAGAGACGGCGATCGAATCGGCTCTGTCCCATCCTGGTCCGGCGGTGGTCATCGCTCAGCGAGCTTGCACTTTGTTACCGGAAGAGAAGGCGAAGACCCGGGTTGCCTATCGCGTCGAAAACGATGAGTGCATCGTTTGCGAGGAGTGCATGGACATGGGCTGTCCAGCGCTGGTGTGGGAGGACGGATTCCCCTACGTGCGTGAATGGGAGTGCGTCGGCTGCTCTCTTTGTGGCCAGATCTGCGTGGTGGACGCGATCCAGCCTGTGGAGGAGATGTAGGCAATGGCGGTGACCAACGTCTTGATCGCCGGCGTGGGCGGGCAGGGTGCCGTACTGGTCAGCGAGCTGTTGGCTCAAGCGGCGTTGTCCGCCGGCAACGACGTCAAGCAAGGCGAATTCCACGGTGTGGCCCAGCGCGGCGGGGCGGTATTCAGTCACGTGCGCTACGGGGATCGCGTGTACTCACCGGTGGCCCGGCAAGGCGAGGTGGACTACCTGCTGGCCCTGGAGAAGCTCGAGGCCCTGCGCTACGCCCACTTTCTCAGGCCCGACGGTACGATCATCGTCAACGACCACAAGGTCGAGCCCATCCGCACCGGCGACGAGCGGCCCTACCCCGACGACGCCATCGAGTTCCTGCAGGGCAAAGGCTTCAAGGTGTTGGCCGCCAAGGCCACGGAGATGGCCATCGAAATGGGCAATCACCGCGCCGCCAACGTGGTGCTGCTCGGTGCCCTGTCCGGCCTTATCGATATCCCGTTGGAAGTGTGGGAGAGCACCCTCGAACGCTTACCCGAACGCATCCTAGCTCTGAATCAGCAAGCCTTCGCTGCCGGCCGGCAGCTCTAGCGAAATAGGGTCGAAAGGACAGCTACCGGCTTCCGGCCCCCAGCTACCAGCCGGAACAGAGGAAGCTGGCAGCGGGCAGCTGAAAGCCGTCAGCCGCGAGGGTGGGTGCCCTACTGCCCTACTGCCCTACAGCCCTACGGCCCTACGGCCCTACGGCCCCTAAACCAACATCGTCTTCGAGTACTCCGCCCCAACGCGCCCCTTCCTGCAGGCCGAAGTCATCATGAACTCGGCCGAATGTCTCGCTTGGATGTCGAGGGCCTCAGGCAGGTTTGCACCGCACCCTGCCTGAATCGACTCCATGATCGCCTTTCTGGCGGCCTCGGTCGCCGGATCTGCGCCGGCTGCCAGACCTGACACCTCCGTCGGGATTCCGTCCAGCGCCCCTCGTTCCAGGGGTCGTGCCGGCAGCCCGTGATCGCCGCCGGTCGCCAGCTTCCAGGCGGTTTGCAGCGCCGATTCCATCGGTCCGGCGTGATCGATCAACCAGCCCAGCGCTTCGCCGGCCTCGACCGGCCGTCCACTCAACAACAGGTGAACCAGTCGCGGCCAGTCCTTCGGTAGCGCCTTGCGAAAGGGCCAGTGACAGCCCTCCATCCCAGGTACCACCGGCAAAGTCACCTCC
>Ga0255055_10003498_pt1 | contig 10608 bp, 5 predicted proteins | sample JV7_2_27_MG_FD_188633 | JGI IMG/M metagenome (GOLD analysis project Ga0255055, IMG submission 188633) | Seawater microbial communities from Jervis Inlet, British Columbia, Canada - JV7_2_27 | ecosystem: Environmental > Aquatic > Marine > Inlet | place: Canada: British Columbia | collected... | reverse complement strand
CTCGGTGTAAATGGCTAAAAATTCCTCGGAAGACAGGTCCAGCTTTTTTTTAAGCCGAATAATATCATAGGGCGTCAGGATGATATTAATATCCCGGCAGCATTGCGTAAAACATTCAATCCCGGGATGGCACTTAAATTTAAACTGACTTTCCGGGACAAGTCGAACCGGTTCGACATTGTCCATGCGATCGCGATCGCTCATTGAAATTTCCTTCCTTCAAATATCTAATTAAAAGCACTGCTTCCATACAAACGGCCCGAATAGGAGAGCGCTTATATATGAGGCGGCGGTCGATGTCAATAAACCGATTTGCCCATTTAAATAAATGGTTTCAGGTGTCAGTGTTCAGGTGTCAGCGAGATACGGAGAAAAGCGTGCAGAAAACAGATGGCAGAAGACAACTGGCAGCCGGTTTTCTGCTTTCTGCCATCTGACGTCTGTCATCTGGTATCTGGCACCCGTCTGCGCGGCCGCAGCCGCTATACGCGGCAAAGACCTGACACCTGACACCCGACACCTGAAACCTTTATCTTTGTGAAGATAACTTAATTCTTGATTTATCACGCAAATATAATATATCGGTTAGTCTGCATCAAACTAGAACTCATCTCACAGGAGGAGCCATGAAATTGACCGTGACAGAAGCAGAAAAATTAAAAGATAAACCGGACCAATCCAAGCTCGGTTTCGGGACTATATTCACAGATCATATGTTTAATATGGATTACACGTCGGATAAAGGATGGCATTCTGCTCGCATCGAACCCTATGCATCCTTCGCCCTGGATCCATCCACCATGTTTTTGCATTATGCCCAGGGCGCTTTCGAAGGACTCAAGGCCTACCGAACCGACTCCGGAAATATCCAGCTTTTCAGGCCTCAGGAAAATTTCAAGCGCTTGAATCGTTCCTGCCGCCGTCTGTGCATACCTGAAATCGACGAGGATTTTGCCCTTGATGTGCTCAAAAAGCTTCTGGCGATCGAAAAAGACTGGGTCCCCGGTCAACCGGAAACCTCTCTTTACATAAGGCCCACCATTATTGCGATGGATCCGTATTTGGGGGTCCGGGCTTCGTATACCTATCGTTTTTTCATTATCCTTTCACCGGTTGGCTCCTATTATCCGGAAGGCTTCAATCCGGTAAAAATTCAGGTAACCCGTGATTATGTCCGGGCTGTCCGCGGTGGAGTGGGCGAAGCCAAAACCCCCGGGAATTACGCAGCCAGCATTCTGGCAGCTGAAAAAGCTCACAAAGAAGGTTATTCTCAGGTGTTGTGGCTGGATGGCGTTGAGCAAAAATATCTTGAAGAAGTCGGCTCCATGAACATCTTTTTTGTGATCGATGATGAAATCGTCACTCCCGAGTTAAACGGAAGCATCCTGCAGGGAATCACCAGAAACTCGGTGATCAAACTGGCCAAACATTGGAATGACAAAGTATCGGAGAGAAAAATCAGCATTGATGAGTTAATGCAGGCCCATGCTTCCGGAAAACTGCAGGAGGTTTTCGGTGCCGGAACAGCAGCAATTATCTCTCCGGTCGGGGAGATTAAATATGGTGACCAGGTGATTACCATTGCCGGCGGCGAAGTCGGCCCGGTTGCCCAGAAATACTATGACGCCATCACCGGCATCCAATATGGCAAGGCCGAAGACCCGCTGGGGTGGGTTGTGCCCGTGGTATGATAGGTTTCAGTGTTCAGGTGTCAGATTTTAGGTTTCGGGTGTCAGTCGCCTGGTTCAAAGGTTCAACGTTCAGCGTTCAGAGGTTAGATAACAGCAGGGTTCAAGGGTTCAGCGTTCAAGGTTGTCCTAACCCAGAACCTCTGAACCCAGAACCCAGAACGGTGAACCCTGAACCCTTGGTCTGGTATTTGTTATTTTGAAGTTCCAATAAACCATCACTCCAATATATAATATAGGAGATATTTATGACCAAACCTGAGGCTGTTGGAAACCTGCCTGCTTTTGTGGAAAAGATGCAAAACGAAGGACTGCAGCCTCTGGTAATAGATACATTTGCTTATTACTACAATCAGGTGCTGAACGGTGAAACCGGCCTGGTGTATGATCGGCAGATTCAACCGGTTGCGCTCCATGAAATAGAGGATTTCGATAATTTAAAAAAATATGCCGCTGCCGGCCGACACGCTTTGGGTCATTCTGTAAGAATTGTTTTAAACGGCGGTCTGGGAACCACCATGGGGTTGAAGGGACCCAAGTCATTAATTGAAGCCAAAAACGGAAAAACGTTTCTTGAAATTATCTTAAAGCAGGCTGAGAACAGCAGGGTCCAGCTGGTTTTAATGAACAGCTTTAAAACTCATGATGCGACCCTGTCGGCTTTAACCAAACTCAAACCTTCCCGAACTCCGTTTCACTTTATCCAGCACAAGTTCCCCAAAATCCAGCAGCAGGATTTATCACCGGTCAGCTGGCCGGAAAACCCTGAGCTCGAGTGGAATCCGCCGGGTCACGGTGACGTGTTTACCGCTCTCAATTCGTCCGGAATGCTCCAAAGCCTCTTAAAAAGCGGCATACAGTATGCGTTTATCCACAACCTGGACAATTTAGGAGCTCGCATGGAGACATCGCTGCTGGGTTATTTCGCCGAACATCAATTCCCGTTTATGATGGAGGTGGCCGAAAAAACCCCGGCGGACATCAAGGGCGGACATCTTGCCAGACAAAAAAACGGCCGACTCGTACTACGTGAGGCCGCCCAATGCCCGAAGGATGAAATAGCGGCCTTTCAGGATATTACCCGCTACCGGTTTTTCAACACGAATAATATCTGGATCAATTTAAATTCTTTAAACGCTTTATTCGAAGAAGATCACACCCTCCACCTACCAATGATCCTCAACCCCAAAAAGGTGGATCCGCGCAATGAAAACAATTTGCCGGTGTTTCAGATTGAAACCGCCATGGGCGCCGCCATTTCTTTATTCGATGGTACAACGGCTGTAAAGGTTCCGCGAAGCCGGTTTTTCCCGGTCAAATCTTGCAATGACCTTCTGGCATTGCGCTCGGATTGCTATATGTTGGGAGAAAAAGAATATCTGAGGATTAACCCCAATCGCGTGACGGCAAACAGACCGGATCCAATCAAGATCAAACTGGATCCAAAATTTTATGGAAAAATAGATCTTCTGGAAGAACGCTTTAGGGAAGGACTGCCTTCTTTAGTGGATTGTGAATCCCTTAGCATCGAAGGCGATGTCTATTTTGAAAGCCCTGTCACTATCAAAGGCATAGTGTCGATTAAAAACAGCCACAAAACCCCGGCCGTCATCAAAAAAGAAACAGTGATCGATAGAGATATTGCTTTCTAGCCAATCTCAGATCTCAAAATCCAAAATCTCCAATCCAAAATCCAAAATCACCTTATTCCCTCTGTCGAATCAAATATTGGATCGTTACCTTATCTTTAGATCTCGGTGCGATGGTCAGAGAAGCAGGATTTAAGACCAGGTTGGCCGTAATTTCGCCTTTGCCTTTCAAATTATCAAGCAGAACTTTTTCTGTATAAATGGTCACTACTTTTTCAAGGATGCGTTTACCGCCAACAACCTCAACCGTTTCAGGATCGGATACGGAATCGACCAGGATTAATTGTTCAGGAAGTTTGCCCGACCAATCGATCTGGATCGGTAACTCTTTTTTTATGGTTTCATCAATTAAGACTTCTATTACATTCGGTGTCACTTCCCTTAAAATAATTCCGGGCGGCAGGGAAATATTTTCGGTTGTAATGGAAAATGAATTGGGGCCGATGACGGATTTGCTCAAATCCAGCCGAACACCCACCTGATCAGGCGTAATCGATTTCACTAAAGCACCGGATCCACTTAGTACCAGGCTAACAGATTTTACCGAGGTATCGACAATTTCGGTGCCGGAATTTCGGTTCGTGTAGTCTATTGGAATATCGAGAGAAACCAGGGTATCCTGGCCCCTGGAAACGCTGAACCAGATTCCGGTCATAAAAACAAGGGATAGCAGGGCCGCCGCCGTAATTTCCAGGCGTTCCTTTTTTACCGCGCCTTTCTTGACTGCTGCAGTCCCTACATGCTCCTGAATGTTTTGTTCCAGAGTGCGTTTTTGCTTGATCTCCCGCAAGCGGTTGCCCTTGGCAACCAGCATATCACCTCTTTCCTCGGATACGACGATGACCAGCGCGTCGGTTGTCTCAGCCAGGCCCAAAGCGGCCCGATGCCGCGTACCGTGATGGGACGGCAAATCGTCGCGGTCGGATAAAGGCAGGATGGCCCCAACGACTCGAATCTGATCTCCCTGAACAACAGCCGCGCCATCATGCACCGGGTTATCCGGCCAGAATATACTGGTAATCATCTCCTTGGTAATTAATCCTCTCCAGGGAGTACCGCCCTGGACAACATCGCTCAGATCTTCTTTGCCTGGAAACACAATCAGGGCCCCGCATTTGCGTTGCGCCATCTCAAACACACTGTCGGCGATAATCTCTATTGGCGTAACGGCGGATTTGTAAGAAAATCCCCACAGAATGGATTTTAAATTTTTGGCCTGAAGAACCCGGCGGATCTCGTTTCGGAACACAACGATGATAATAATCGCGCCAACGGCCACGATGCCCTGGACCACCCAGCTGGTAACGATTAAACCCAGGGAAATGGCAATTCGCTGCAGAAACCACAGAACCGTCATGCCGATAAGGACCCGAAAAACATTGGTCCCTCTAAAAAGAACATAGAAGCGAAAGAGAATGTAGCTGTTTAAGCTAATATCAACGACATCCTGCCAGCGAATAGTAGTCAAGAATAAGAAGAATTTTTCCATTGCGATCAATCCGTAACACTGAATCTTAACACGCCCAGAACACTGCCTTTTTGGTCGGTGATTTCCACCCGCCAGGGGCCAATGTCGGTTTTGCGCAGCTGGATACTGCTGAACGTTGACCAGCGCGGCGGCTTGAGAGTTAACCGGATTTTAGCACTGGGTACATCGCGATGAAACCAGTTATGGTAGATGAACGCCTTTTGCGGTACCTGATCAAACGATGTGTAGCAAACCGCCTTTTTCTGGGTGACGGAGAAAACAATTGTCGGGTTGCGGGGTGCATTCGTAAAAATTTCTTCACACATTAGCGCCTGAAATAACTTAAGCTGCGCGCCATTAGCAGCGTTCATATTTTTCAGGGGATATATTGGTAAAAGAAACAAAAGTTGAATGGTGATAATGGCACAAAAGATAATATATAATCGATATCTCATAATCATTATTCCCAGATCTGTTTCTTTGATATTTGCGGTTTAATCTGCTTTGAGAGCAGGTTACCGTATCTGTTTCCCAAAAAGGTGGACTGGTAAATCTATAAATATTTCTTATACTTATATTTAATGTTTTTCAAGGGAAATTTCCGAATTCAATTCTTTGTGTTCTTCCTGATCTCCGTGGTTTTGTAAATGTTTTGTTCCTTCTGGTGCGGGTTGGGCTCAGATGTTCGCAATATAAGGATAAAATTTGGAATGAAGCGCCTCTGATTTTCAACGTTTGCCCGCAACCTTGCTAAAATTTTTGCAAATTTATAATGATTATTATATGTTAAGATCTTACTCCGAAAAGGAAAAAATTTCGCCGAAAATTATGACGCCTGACACCCAAATAGTTCAAGACCCCGCACCGGGAATCCGGATGGTTCGCTTTTGTGGCGATCTGCTGACATTAATCCTGAGATTGCCCCAATCTCAGTCCGGCACCGCTTGGGTGCGGACCAATATCGGTCATGCAAAAATTATCAGAAACGAAATAATCAAAGAAGTCGAAAAAAAAGAAACCCCTCTGGGCCGGGCCTGGTTTGACATTCCCATGAAGCGGGTAGATGACCAGAGCTTTGAAGTGACCCTGCCTTTATATGAGGTAGGCCATTTTGAGGCCAAATGCTTTTTCTTAAAAAAAGGTGAAGCACAGCCCACATGGCCGCCGGGGCCCAATACCGCCGTTAATGTTGAATCGGCCGATGCCTGCTGTGCCAACATCATTTATAATGCCTTTGTGCGGCAATTCGGTCCCAATAAAGCCGGAACCCAGGGGCTGGCCCCGTCTGATGAAAAGTGCGTCCGGAAACTCGATCAAGACGGCTATGCCGTGATTCCGCCCTCCGGGACATTTCGTGACCTGATCGGAGAGCTTGACTTTATTATCGGTGAACTCGGATGTCGTATTCTTTTGCTGTTGCCGATCCATCCCACCCCGACAACCTATGGGCGCATGGGAAGATTCGGCAGTCCTTACGCGGCTTTGAGCTTTACCGCCGTTGACTCCGCCCTGGCTGAATTTGATCCGCATGCCACACCACTGGAGCAATTCATCGAACTGGTGGACGCTGTTCATCAACGCAATGCCAAAATCCTGATCGACATTGCCATCAATCACACCGGCTGGGCCGCCAGCCTGCATGAAACCCATCCTCACTGGCTGGTCAGAAGCCCCGAAGGCCGCATCGAGGTTCCCGGCGCCTGGGGCGTTGCCTGGGAAGATCTGACTAAATTGGATTATTCACAACCGGGCCTGTGGCAATACATGGCGGATGTCTTCATCAAGTGGTGCCGGCGGGGTGTGGACGGTTTCCGCTGTGATGCCGGATACATGATGCCGGTAGCCGCCTGGAAATACATTGTCGCCAAAGTAAGGGAGCAATTTCCGGATGTCGTCTTTTTGCTCGAAGGCCTGGGCGGTAAAATTTCGGTGACCCGCGATCTCTTGAACAGCGCCAACTTAAATTGGGCCTATTCAGAGCTGTTTCAAAATTATGATCGCGCTCAGATCGAACATTACCTGCCGGAAGCCATCGATATTTCAAGCGCTGACGGCCTCACGGTTCATTTTGCAGAAACGCATGACAATCTAAGGCTGGCCCAGCAATCCGAAATTTACGCCCGAATGCGCACCGCCCTGTGCGCCCTGAGTTCCCACAACGGCGCGTTTGGCTTTGCCAACGGGGTGGAATGGTTTGCTGCGGAGAAAATCAATGTCCACGACGCTCCTTCATTAAACTGGGGCGCTGAATCAAACCAGGTTGCAGAAATTCGGCTGCTCAGTGATCTGCTGAAGGCCCATCCGGCCTTTTACGAAGACGCCGTGTTAAGCATGCACCAGAAAAGTGACGGTAATTTTATCGTCCTGAAACGGCAGCACCCCGGGTCCGGAAAAAACCTGCTGATCATTGTCAATCTGGATCCTGGAAACCGCACAGCAGCCGCATGGGCTCCCGTATCAACGGGACTGAACCCATCTGCATTTTACGATCTGCTAACCGGAGATGAAATAAACGTTACCGAATCCAATGGCTTAAATACGCTCCTGCTGGAACCCGGCCAGGTTTTGTGTCTTTCAGCCAGCGCCGAAGATCTTCAGCAAGTTCAAAATTTTCCCAAACAACCCTTCTTGCTACCTGAGCGAATTGAACAGCAGCGTCTGTATGCCAAAGCCCTTGAAGTGGTCGCATATAATCGCGGAATCAAACATCTCGAACATTTTGACCTCAAACAGGCCGCCCGGCAGTTGAAGGAAAATCCGTCGGATTTTTGCAGCCGGCAGTACCCCCATGGCCGTCAACCGCGGGTTATTGTATGGCAGTGGCCGCAGGACCTGCGGCGTGAAGTCATGATTCCTCCGGATCATTTTCTGCTCATTCGCACCGACAGTCCCTTTCGAGCGCGCATTCGGGATGGCGACCGAACGGTCGCGTCGGAGGTCAGCCTACCGGGCGCAGATGGAACCCACTTTGCCCTGTTTCTGCCACTCGCAACTCCCGGTACCCTAACAAGCCGTACCCTGGCGCTAGCGGTCTATGCTCTCGCTGATCCAGAGGGCTGTCGTCATGAATTCGCCCGGTTGCTGTTGCTGCCCCGATCAAGAAATATTTGTGTAAAGCAGATCATTAAACATTCCGAACTGCTGCATGAGGATTTTATCTTTCTGGGCACCAACGGCCGCGGGGCAATGCTGCACAGCCCGGTCTCCTGGGGAAATCTCACCAGCCGCTATGATGGATTGCTGGCGGCCAACTTGAATCCGCACTATCCGGAAAACCGCCAGGTGATGTTCAGCCGCTGTCGGGCCTGGGTGGTATTTCAAGGCTACACGCAAGCTTTGAATACGGACTGTCTGGATATGTTCCGCTTGGCGACGGGTTCCAGCGGAATCTGGCAGTATCATATCCCTACCGGTCAGGGGGAACATGTTCTGATAACCGCCCGGGTTGAAATGGTTAAGGACCAAAATTCAGTGGCTTTGAGTTTTTTTCGCCATCCGGCCGATCATCTGCCGGAACGACTGTCGGATTCCAAACCGGTAAAGATCATTTTGCGGCCGGATATTGAAAACCGCAATTTTCACGCGTCCACCAAAGCGTATCAGGGTTCTGAAGATCAGTGGCCTCATGCGGTAACCGCTTTTTCCAATGGCTTTCATTTTGCCCCGGACGCCGATCATCACCTGAAGGTGCAAATTTCCGGCGGCTCGTTTGTATGGGAGCCGGAGTGGCTTTATAGGGTCCCCCGGCCGAAAGATGCCCGGCGGGGCCATGATCCGGATTCAGATCTGTTCAGTCCCGGATACCTGTCCGCCTTTATCGAAGGCAATCAAACCGTGACCCTTTGGGCTGATGTTGGTTCCGAAAATGAAATACCGCTGCGGGAACCCCCCCTCCCGCATTTAATAACCCTTGCGACATTGGAAGAAGGTGAGGGGGCCGAAACCTTCACCAGAATACTGAAAACATCCTTGGACCATTATGTGGTCAAGCGCGGCGATTTAAAAACCGTCATCGCCGGGTATCCCTGGTTTCTGGATTGGGGACGGGATGCTTTAATATTTGTGCGCGGACTGGTGGCTGCCGGAAAAATGGCAGACGCCCGGGATATTGTCATTCAGTTTGCCCGTTTTGAGAAACAGGGGACCCTGCCGAACATGATTCAGGCCGAAAACGCCGCCAACCGGGATACATCCGACGCACCGCTGTGGTTGATCACGGCCTGTGCGAATTTGGTTCAAGCAGAAGATGATGAACAATTCATTGAATCAGATTGCGGTGGCCGTTCGCTGCGGCAGATCCTTTTATCGATCGGTCAATCCATAAAAGCCGGTACACCCAATGGTGTTCGCATGGACCCGGAATCGGGGTTGATTTTCAGCCCGACACACTTTACCTGGATGGACACCAATCATCCGGCCGGCACCCCCCGACAGGGCTACCCCATAGAAATCCAGGCCCTCTGGCATGCAGCACTTTGCTTTTTGTCCAAAATCGATTCTGCTGAAACCGGTAAAGCCTGGCAGCACCTGGCCCAACAGGTTCAAAACTCGATCCTAAAGTACTTTTGGCAGCCGGATTTAGCCTGCCTGTCGGATTGTCTTCACGCCGCCCCCGGCCAGCCGGCCAAAGATGCAACGGCCGACGACGCCTTGCGCCCCAATCAGCTGTTAGCCATCACGCTGGGCGCAATCAAAGAACCGCAAAAATGCCAGCGTATCCTCGCGGCCTGCAAAGAACTGCTGGTTCCGGGTGCCATCCGCAGCCTGGCCGACCGACCGGTTCGACACGGGATTAAAATTAATCATCACGGAGAATTGATCAACGATCCCCACCACCCTTACCAGGGACGCTATGAGGGTGACGAAGACACCCGGCGCAAACCGGCCTATCATAACGGTACGGCCTGGACCTGGTTGTTTCCGTCTTTCTGTGAAGCATGGGCCATGACCTATGGAAAAGAAAGTAAGGAAACGGCCCTGTCCTGGCTGACCAGCAGCGCGCGTCTTATCGAACACGGCTGCCTGGGCCACATACCGGAAATTTTAGACGGCGATTATCCCCATCCCGCGCGCGGATGCGATGCCCAGGCCTGGGGGGCAAGTGAATTGTTAAGGGTCTGGCTGAAGTTGACCTAAATTGAGCGTTTCAAATTTTAAAAGGGAATATTTTTTTCTTAGATTCAAAGAATTCTATCAATTAAATTTTTTAAAATTTGAAACCCCATGGGGGATTGCCGATCTTACCGCATCTACTGTGTCAGATGCCGTCCCGCATAGGCGACTATAGCGGAACTCCATCTTTCTTCTAGCTGCGGCAACCTCGACAATCGCTCAACCTAGGTCTGGAAATAAGGGGCATGTTGATTTTTAACGCTTTAAGCTATATTCTTCTTTAATTCCAACGCACCGGATACGCGAAATTTGATCCTAAATTGAGCGTTTCAAATTTTAAAAAGGGATCATTTTGTCTTATATTCAATGACAACTATTTTAAAACCTTACCCCTGTTTTTCATTTTGTTTACGATTAATTAGGGTAAAACCAGGGATGATAATCATATGAAAAATTTCCAGACGTTTCAGGTATTTCCGAATATACCGGAAAATCTTCAGTTTCTCGAAGTCCTGTCGCGCAATATGTGGTGGTGCTGGAATAAAGATGCCATCGAATTATTCCATCGCATGGATCCAGCGCTTTGGGTTGAATCCGGCCGCAACCCCATTGCTTTCTTATCGATAATTCCACAAAGCCGCCTTGAAAAGCTGACAAAGGATAAAGGCTATCTGGCTCACCTGAAAGCGGT
>Ga0255055_10003497_pt1 | contig 10610 bp, 11 predicted proteins | sample JV7_2_27_MG_FD_188633 | JGI IMG/M metagenome (GOLD analysis project Ga0255055, IMG submission 188633) | Seawater microbial communities from Jervis Inlet, British Columbia, Canada - JV7_2_27 | ecosystem: Environmental > Aquatic > Marine > Inlet | place: Canada: British Columbia | collected... | reverse complement strand
ACATATTATAAATAATAATAAATATTATAAACTTAAGTTTAAGAAGCAGAAGCATCAATTATATCATAGATTTTATCAATCAGTGAACTAATTTTAATAGTTTCTTGCTCTTCAGTTCTCATGTTCTTGATTGTAACCTCATTCTGCTCCAGCTCTTTCGGACCAATTATCAATACAATCAAAACTCCAAGTTCATTGGCTTTACTCAATTGATTTTTTAGATTTGAAAATCGATAATCTACGATGCAAGGAAAATCTTCAGCTCTAATCATTTGAGCTAGTTTTAACGCATATTTCGAAACATTTTCACTAATTGAGGCAATATAAATAGTATCGGTATAATCCTTTTCTCGAATTTCTTCTGGGATTAAATTATAAGTTTTTAGAAATAAAGAGAACATTAAAACACCCATTCCAAATCCCGTTCCTGTTATTTTTTCATCAGAAAATAGGGATAGTAGGTCATCATAGCGTCCACCACCAAAAATACTTCTAATATTTTCTTTTCCTGTGTCAAAAACCTCATAAACTATTCCAGTATAGTAATCCAGACCGCGTACAACTCCAGGAGAAAAAGTACAATACTCTGAAATATTCGCATCTTCTAGAAGTTGTAAAAATGAAGTTAGCTCTTTATAGCCTTTGGAATCGTAAAATTTTTTAGGGATATCTTCAAATCTGCTTAAAAGATCGTCTAGACTAGCAGGTTCCTTTAACTTAAAAATACCTTGTATGATGATCTCATTTTGAAATTTATCTAATATGTACTTCTCGTATTCAGAGTCTTCCATTTTATCAGCTTTATCTAGAATTTTATAAACTAAAGGTATTTTTTCTTTTGGGACCTTTAAAATTAATTCACAAACAGAATCTATGAAGCGGCGATTATTGAAATAAATTTGAAACTGCTTTGATGTTGCACCAAATTCAGAAAAGATGTCAACGATAATGTTAAATATTTCTAAATCAACATAAAGACTATCTTCTCCTAAAATATCCATATTTATTTGCTTAAATTCCCTTCGTCGACCTTTTTGTGGCCTTTCGTACCGATAGCATGTCGGTACTGAAAACCACCTTATGGGTTTTTTTAATTCTTGACGCTTCGCTGTGATCATTCGCGCTAATGAAGGAGTAAGTTCAGGAATTAATATTAATTTTTCTCCTTTTTTCTTCTCAACTATGAAAGATTGTTCATTTACTAACTCGTCAGAGGATTTAGCGGCAAAAATCTCAATGGGTTCTAAACTAGGGCTCTCGAATTCTTCATAACCATATAAATCCGCAACATCTCGAATAGTATTAATTATCCAGTTTGTTTCCCGTAAATCAGGAGGATAGTAATCTTCCATTCCTCGTAGTGGTTTTGTTGAAAGTTTCTTAGACATAATTCTTTTCAATTAAATTAGCGCAATAATTACTTAAAAAAAAGATTATTTACAAATATCTTTTTCCTTTTTAATGGATTAAGGGATGTTGATTGAAACATTCCTTTTTCAATCTGATTCAAGATAAAAAGCTATTAAAATAATTGAGCGTTAAAATAATTATGCCAGATATTGAAAAGATTAATCCAGGAACTCCCGTTGCTGGACCTTACAATCCAGGTATAAAAGCAGGAAATTTACTATTTGTTTCTGGTCAAGGTTCCGCTCAATCTGAGGAGAATATTAAAGAACAGACATTAACGACTCTCAATAAAATAAAAACAATCGTAGAGGCTGGGGGCGGAAAAATTTCGAACATCGTTAGAACGACCGTATTTTTAAAAAACATTAACGAATTTGGAGTAATGAATACTATTTACAAGAAATTTTTTAATGATAACGGCGTTTCGGAATCTTATCCTTCGAGAGCAGCAGTGGAAGTATCAAATTTGCCTTTCCCTAGCATGTTAATAGAAATTAGCGCAATCGCGGTGTTATAACCAAAAATTTTCTAAAACGTTAATATTAAATAAATTTATTAATCGATTTTATCTTAATTTGAATTATCTTATAAAAACATAAAGGTAATCAAAAATGGTAAATGAATCCATTGTATATTGGGCTTCGCCAAATGAAATTCCTTCTATACAGAATAATGCTGTCAATATGGTAACAAATAATCTTGTAAAGACTAGACTTATTCTAGACAAAATTTTAGATCATATTAATACTGGAGATAAAGTAGGAGTAAAAGTTCATGTGGGGGAGGCACATAATACGAGATATGTACGACCGGATTATGTACGGGAAGTTGTTACAGCAATTAAAGCTAAAGGAGGAATTCCTACACTTATTGAAACTCAGGGATTAGGAGAACATGTTCAACATATTAATATAAATGAAGAATACAAAATAGGAGTTATGCATCGACGAAATACAGCAGATCATCTAAAAATTGCTCATCTTCATGGTTACACTGAATCGATTACAGGTGCCCCTCTTGAATTTATCGATGGAGCCGAGGGACTTGATAGAAAAATTATAATAATTGAAGGAATTCAATTAAAAGAAGTTTCTGTAGCTAAAGGACTTTTTGATTACGACAAGCTCGTTATTATCTCTCATTTTAAAGGGCACGCCTTCGCAGGTTTTGGAGGCGCATTAAAACAACTTGGAATTGGATGTGTTAGTAAACACAATAAGCATCTAGCTCATTTCAGTGAGGGTGTAATTGTAAATACAAAGAAATGCGATCCTTCTTTGTGTAAACAAGAATGCATAGAAGCTTGTCCAGTAGGTGCAGTTAAAGTAGAAGGGAATTTAGCAATTATCAATGCTTCTATGTGCTATGGTTGTTTTAAATGTATACATAAATGCCCCATAAAAAGGGCTATTAAAGGGCCTAAAATGAATGAAATAAACATTTTTGTTGAAAGATTCATAGATGCTGCTAAAGCAGTATCAACCTTTGGACCTGAGAAAATTCGATACCTAAATATTGCTATTGAAATTCCCGCTCAGTGTGATTGTGTCTCTAATGCGAGTATTCCAGTAGTCCCTGATTTAGGGATTTATGGATCTACAGACCCTGTAGCGATTGATAAGGCTTGTATGGATGCAGAAATTGCAGCTCCAGGACTTCCTTTCCTTAATAAAGAAGGTGAATGGACTAAACCTGTTGAAATTGGAATTGAAAAATTTCAAGTTTTAAATCCGATGCTTAATATTGCCTTAGTATTTGAATCTGCTGTAAAAAATGCTCTTGGAAATACAGATTATGAATTAGTTAAAATTTAACATCATTTCTTTTTGTTTTGTAACACTGATTTTATTAATGAATTTTTATCCTTTGCATACTTAAAAAATTAAAATTGTAAAATATTAGTCAGAAATATGAAGAAATTTATCATTATGAATCCAGAAGATAATTGCGCTACTGCTTTGGAAGATATATCGAAAGGTTCGCAACTTCAAATAATACAGCAGCACCGTTTCAATACATGCATTGTAAATAAAGAAAGGATACCTTATAAAAACGGATTCTTATCTTTAAATATCTTCTCTTTGTATTGTTCCAAATGTGGAGGTGCCAAACCTTTCTCTGTTGCTTCTTTTTTCATATCTTTTAAAATTTCGCCACAATTTATTGAAACGGGGCACCAATGATAACAGTTTTCACATCCTGAGCAAAGAAAAAGACCATCATTTACAGCAGCTTCGATTCCATTGTGAATATAATCTCTTATTATTGCAGTAGGCCCCAACCCATATTTAGATGCGTAGGTATTTCCAAAAGCGCGTGAAGCAGTGCAAGGAAAAATACAGGATTTACAGCCAATGCATTTCAAGAAATCCGCGTAAATGAGATTTTCATTAGCAGCTTTAGTTCTCCAATCGTCAACCAGAATAACGACTACTTCCTTTGCCCCATACATACCTTGAACACTTGTGCCTTGTATATCAGAGGTATTTGACGGTCCTGAAATGAGACTTATGTAATTATACGAAACATTGTTAATCCGAGACTGTAATTTAGTTACTAATATTGCATCGAATATGGTAGGAACAATTTTAGTAATACCACAAACGACTATGTGTTTATCAGTCGCTCTTGTAATAAGACTGATGTTACCTTCATTTTCTCCTAAAACTATTGTACCATCTTCAGCAGATATAGCATTAGCAGAAGTTAAAGAAACTTTCACATCGTTGAGTAACTCATTTCTATAAGTACTTCTAAAATAGTTGACAATAGCTTGAGCTTTGGGTTCGAGTTCGACACCATATACATCTTTTATTTTCTTAGCTATTTCTTCTTCGGTAAAGTGAGCTCCTGGACCGACTTGAAAACTTGGTAATTTATATTCAAATAATTGAACGAGGACATCACCCAAGTCAGTCTCTTTAATTAATATCTCATTTTTCTTCAAAATATCAATAATCCCGATGTCTTTAGCTTGATTTGATTTTGACTTATAAATGATCCTATTATCTCCTAATTCTTCCATGAAAATCTTTTGAGCTTCTTCATTGGTTTTTGCGTAATGAACAGTAAAGTTCTTCTTACGCATTATATTAATACATTGCTCCACATATGAATCTATATGGTCAACGAAGTCTTCTCGCATTTCAATAAGTTTATCACGATTTTTATCGACAAATTCTCGACTTGTATCGTCATATAAATACCTTAAATCATGCTGTCTGGTTTTTACCACACAAGCAAATTTCCAGAAATCTCCAAATTGCTTTTCTAAAGTCCCTTCTTCCTGGGAAGCTTCGATTTTCTTCTTGACTTTTTCATATAACCCCTTTCCACTTTCATTCACTTAGTGGATCAACTCCTTCCATAATGTTTACAATAAAATCTTCAAACTTTATAACAGGTTTTTTTATTTTGTTCTCCTCTCTAATTCGTGTTAATGCAGTAAAACAAAATGGACATGCTGTGAGTAATATTTTTCCACGATTTAATTGATCAAAAATTAATTTTGAATTGTAATCACTATTTTCTTTAAATATTGAATAAACACCTCCTCCAGCGCCACAACAAATACTATTAGTTTTATTGTTTTCCATCTCCTTGAGTTCAACATTTTCAATTGAATTCAGAATCTGTCTTGGTTCCTCAATAATAGGAATCACAGCATTTCTTAAATGGCAAGCATCGTGATAACTTACTTTTAATTTCTTTCCAGAATGCTTTAAGTCAAGTTTTGATAAATTGTCTGGTTCAGCTAGAAATTGAAGGAAGTGTATAACTTTAACTTTATAATCTTTTCCTAAGAATTGGGCGTAATATTTCGTTAAATAGTTATAGCATCCAGCGCAAGTAGTCACGATTTCGGACACATTATTTAATTCGAACCAATCATTGACAGATTCCACATGAGCTTTTAACTCGACATCATTGCCGATATGATAAGATAAAGCCCCGCAACACGGAACATCGTCTAGTATTGTGTAGCTTGGATCTAAGTAATTGATTATTTTAATTGCATTTTTACATGTTTCTTGATAACGAGTGTTCGATAAACATCCTAAATAAATCAATTTAGTCAATTTTAAATCATATCTTACTAATTTCTTTAATAATTTATGATAGAATTTTGATATTAAAATTATTTACTGATTCTACGAGTCTAGTAAAAATGTTATGGTTCAAATTATATACTTTAACATTTTGTTCAAAAACGCTTAATAATGAATAGATTGAAATTTATAATTAGTAGAGTATTTAATTAGATATTAGATTAAAAGTGAGTTGGTCTAAAATTCCAAAATTATTAGAAAACAAGGAGAAGAGTTTTTCGCTATTCCTAAATAAGAATAGATGTGGAGGCTGCCAAGCTTGCGTATATGTGTGTCCAACGGGCATTTTAGAGATGGGAAACGAATTAAATATGAGAATAGCATATACGCCCCAAGTTAAAGAAGGAAAAGCAAAGTATTGCACAGCTTGTAAACGATGTGAATATGGTTGCCCAGATTGGTGTATTTATATTTTGGATGAATCAGATAATGAAAATGTGGCAAAAAAAGCCACGGTATAATGAGGTGAGAAAAATGGACATAGGATATAACAAGAGATTCTTACCAGAAGGTAAACATCTAATGATGGGAAATGTTGCAATGTCAGAAGGTGCTATAGCTGCGGGCTTGAAATTCTTTGGAGGATACCCTATCACTCCAAGTACCGAAGTTATTGAGCATCTTGCTGTGAGATTACCACAAATCGGGGGTGTATGTATGCAAATGGAAGATGAATTAGCATCGATTAATGCTGTGATTGGAGCTTCTTTAGTCGGAAGCAAAGCTATGACAGCAACCTCGGGCCCTGGTATTTCCTTAATGACTGAAACCATTTCAATGGCTGCAAATCTAGAAGTGCCATTCGTATTCTGTGATGTACAACGTAACGGTCCTGGAACGGGGTTTGTAACTGAACCACATCATAACGATATAGGATTAATGCGATTTGCTGGGAACGGCGAGTTTCAAGTGATAACATTAGCGCCTATGAGTTGTCAAGAATTATATGATTTAACTATTACCGCTTTTAATTTTGCTGAAACTTATCGTTGCCCTGTATTTATTATGTCAGATGCTTATCTCGGTCACCTTCACGAAGTGGTAACCTTACCCTCGAAGGAAGAAGTATTAAAGAGAGTAATTGACCGGGAGCTACCAGATGACTATACTAAAAAATTTTCCTATAAAGATGATAGTACAGGAAATTACGTTATCCCGAAACCACCGGTTATGGGCACGGATTACTGTCCAGGCATGTTTCTTTCTCAACCACATGGTTCCGAAGGATTACCAACCCCTAAACCCCAAGTATTCACTGAAATGATGATTAAAAAAATCACAAGCAACATAGATAAAATTTGTCTTACGGATTCATATAAATTAGAAGATGCAGAGTTAATCATAATTGCTTATGGCTTACCAGTTAGAGCAAGTTATCGCGCGGTTGACTTAGCTCGAAAAGAAGGAATAAAAGTTGGAATTTTTAGGTTGATAACAATTTGGCCTTTTCCAGACGAAAAAGTTAAAGAAACGGTTAAAGATGCTAAAGCGGTAATAGTTCCAGAATTAAATTACACGGGAGTTATAGCAGAACAAGTTGAAAGGGTTACTAACCTTAGCACTCCTGTAATTCGAATTCCAAATGTATGTGAAATTCACCATCCACACGATATTTTAAAAGTTATTAAGGAGGTGGCTAAATAATGTCAGGGATAGGACCTATGTATCCAAACGAGAAGCCAGAGAATCCGTACGTCTTAGTATCCTACGCTGGACATTTATTAGGAAACTACTCGTCTAGATTGTGTGCAGGATGTGGATATGGAATCATCGGGCATATCTTTACACGACTATTTGAAGACGAAAAACTTGATCCAAAACTATATCCGCTAGTTCTTGGTATAGGTTGTTATTCTCAAATGCTATTAACAGTTCACTACAAGACCCAAAAAGTTTTATCTCTTCACGGCCGTGCACCAGCTTTAGCGACAGGTATGAAAATGGCAAATCCTCAAATGAAACCTATAATTTTTACTGGTGATGGTGATTGTTTGGGTATCGGAGGTAATCATTTTATACACACATGCCGTCGAAATTTAGATTGCATAATTTTAATTTTCAATAATAGCATTTACGCAATGACGGGCGGACAAGGTGCACCTACGACATTATATGGCGCCAATAGTACAACGACACCGTATAAAATGTTTGAAAATAGAAGTGATGGAATTAAACTTGCTTTGGCTGCGGGAGCAACTTACGTAGCTCGAACAACAGTTGCTCATCCACGAACTTTTATGAAGTATTTTAGAAAAGCATTGAAGCATAAGGGGACCTCTGTAATAGAATTAATTACCCCTTGCGTTACTTACTTCGGGAGAAAAAATTTAGATAACCTTGGAGCAGAACATTTAGGATTAAAAGGAGAAAAGATGGATACAGCAGGTAAGATGATAGATTGGATAAAAAGAAATAGCGTAAGAGTAAACCAAGCCAAGTTCATGAACGAAGAAGAGTTATTTAACAAATATGTTATTGGAGAATTTAGACACGCACCAGATCAACCCGAGTATTCCGAAGAATACGCTAAAATACAAAAAATAGCAAGAGGAGGTAGGTGAAATCGTGTCTCGCTATGAATTTCGCGCTAGTGGGTTTGGTGGGCAAGGAGTTATCACACTTAGTAAAATGATAATAATGGCAAGTTCAATTTATGAAGGATTTGCTGCTACGCAAACTGAAGCCTATTCTGCCGCTGCAAGAGGGGGAAAATGTTGGGCAGAAGTAGTTGTTGACTTAGATAAAAATATAACGTTTATAGATTATCCTAAAGCTTTAAAACCTTACGATTTTCTAATCATCTTATCAGAAGAATCAGCTAATGGTGTTAAGGTAGACTTTGTAAAAGATGAGGAAAACACAGGATTTTTAGTATGGGACACCTCTACAATTAAAAAATTCAGGGCAGTAAAAAAAATTAAGAAGGTTTTGGGCATCCCCATTCAAAAATTAGCAGTTGAAAAGTTCGGGAATATCGTTTTTGGAAATTCAATTTTGTTTGGTATCTTTACAATACTTTCGGGAATCTTTACCGAAGAATCTGCTTTAGAAACTTTAAAGAAATTTATTCCGAATTCTACTTTAGATAAAAATTTAGAAGCCTTTGAACTAGGGAAACAAGAAGCAATGAATTTTCTAAACCAAAAAAAGGAGGAGAACAATTAGAATGTATTTTGGGAAGGTTCAAAAAGGTTGGAAAGAGTTATATGAAGAAATAATTCAAACGGGGAAATGTGTATACTGTGGAGCTTGTGGGGCATTCTGTGCAAACATTCTTTTTGACAAAGAAAAGGAAATCCCAATAGAAGATGGTTCTTGTAAGGATATGAACACATGTAAAGATGGATACGGACTTTGCTATAATCTCTGTCCTAAGACAGAAACTGAAGCGATTCCTGTGTCGCTATTAGATAAGTGGATTTTTGGAAAAAAACACAATAAGATTTTGGGACATTATCTCAAAATTGCTTCAATAAAACTCACAGATAAAGCAAGAAAAAGCATACCGGAAAAAGCGGGACCTTTATCAGGATTGTTATGGTTAGCTATGGAAAATGGTTTAGTCGACTCTTCTATTATTACTGATAAAGACGATAACTTTAGACCGTTCCCTATGATCGCCCAGAATTCACAAGATATATTCAAAGGAGTTGGGTATAAACCTAGTCAAGGCCCATTACTTTCACTTTTAGGAAGTGCTATCAATAAAGAAAATGTAGACATTGCTGTTGTAGGTACTCCCTGTCAGATTCAAGCCCTAAGAAAACTACAAAACCACCCTGCTTTTGATTACGAAGCGTATGATTTAGTATCATTGGCTATTGGGACTTTTTGCTTTGGAACTTACTATAATCAATTATTAGAAATGGTTTTCAATGAATTTGGGATTAAATCAAGCGAGATAAATAAAATAACTACCGATAAAGATAACTTTAATATGAAGATAATCTGTAATTCGACTGTGAAAGAAATCCCCCTAAATTACATATATGAAAAAGCGATTAGAAAAGCTTGTTTTTCCTGCTCTGATTACACAGCATCCTTCGCAGATTTATCAATTGGAAAGTTTGGTAGTAAGAATGGGTGGAATACTGTAATTGTTAGAACAGAAAGAGGTAAACAAGTTTTTGATTTAGCTATTGAAAAAGGATTCATCGAGGCAGAGCCTTTAGAACGAAATATGAAAGAACTTATTTTGGATCTAACCAGAAATAAAACTGATATAGTCAAGATAGAATCAATAACGGAACATTCCCCTGAAATCAAAAGTTTTACTATTAGAAACTCGAGGATTGCGGACGCTTACAAATCGGGGATGTTTGTTATTTTATGGCTACCTGATGTTGACTTCTTCCCAATGTCCATCTCAAGCATAAAAGAAGACCTTATCGAAATAACCGTTAAAAAAATGGGAGAGGGAACATCTGCATTATTTAATTTAGCTGAAGGAGACACAATTGGAATTAGAGGTCCTTTTGGGAATTCGTTTAATTACGAGGAATCGAAAAATATCCTTGTCGTAGGAGGAGGTATGGGAATCGCAGCCTTAACTACCTTAATAGAAACTCTAAAACAAAATAAGGCAGATGTTCAGGTCGCAATTGGAGCTAAAGATGAAGACTCGTTAATATTCGCTGAAAGATTGTTGGAATTGTTTCCAAATACTATGTGTACTACTGATGATGGATCTTTTGGTAAAAAATGCGTTGTAACTGATCCCGTAGAAGATTTAATTAATAAAGAAGCCTTCGATTTGATTGTTACATGTGGTCCTGAAATTATGATGAAAAAGGTTCTTGAATTAGCAGAATCAAAGAATATTGAACTTCAAGCCAGCTTAGAAAGGAAAATGAAATGCGGGGTAGGTTTATGTGGTTCTTGTTGCATAGGAGTAGAGAACAACATAACAATATGTAAGGATGGACCCGTGTTTAAGTCAGATCAATTAAAAAAATTTCCTAAATTTGGAGAAACATTGAAACATTGAGATATTTAATATCCAACATTACAAATCCAGCTTCGAACTGTTTAAACTGATAAAAGATTCGGGATATAAATGTTACCTTTGGGGAGTACTCTTTAAGCATTTCA
>Ga0255055_10003496_pt1 | contig 10610 bp, 9 predicted proteins | sample JV7_2_27_MG_FD_188633 | JGI IMG/M metagenome (GOLD analysis project Ga0255055, IMG submission 188633) | Seawater microbial communities from Jervis Inlet, British Columbia, Canada - JV7_2_27 | ecosystem: Environmental > Aquatic > Marine > Inlet | place: Canada: British Columbia | collected... | reverse complement strand
TCAAAATCATTCGCATGAGATTTTGATCTATTGAATAACATGTGATACGGATTTTTAAATATTATAAATCATTTCAAAATTAGAGGAGAATAACGATGGTAACGGCAAAGCCGGTTGATACTAAGGAACCCAAAATTACACGCGAGGAAATTCTTTTTCTTCAGGATGAAAATTTTAACAGCAAAAATGTTTGTGTGGTTAGCGGTGCCGGCACCGGGATTGGGCGGGCCACGGCCATTGCTGCGGCTGCCAATAATTTAATGACGGTGGGGTTGGATATTAACCCGGAAGAGGGCGATAGAACCCGAAAAATGGTCGCTGAACTCGGGGGCCGGATGGTCTTCATCAATACCGATCTAACCTCGGATGAGGATATCGAAAAGGCTATCCTGGAGGCGGCCAAGTTGGGCACCGTCAAGTACCTGGCAAACATTGCCGGAATCCAGCATATTGATTCGGTGGACAATTTCCCAATGGAAAAATACGATCTGATGCAACGCCTGATGCTTAGAGCCCCTTTTTATCTTTCCAAACTGGCCATCCCCCATATGAGAAAAAGCAGCGATGGGATTGGGGTTATCGGTAATATGGCGTCGGTGCATGCCCATATCTGTACCCAAAACAAGCCGGTTTATAACATCACCAAGTTCGGGTTAAAAGCGTTGAGTCAGTCCATTTCGGCTGAAGGGCAGGGCGCGATTCGGTCTTTTACCCTCAGCACCGGGTTTGTCAAAACACCCCTGGCATTAAACCAGATTTCGGCCCAGGCCGAACAACGCGGCATCACCCAGCAGGAAGTGGTCACGGATGTGATGATGGGCAAATCGCGTATTAAGGAGATGATGTCGCCGATTGAGGTCGGCAACCTCTTTATTTTCGGTTTCTCCCGATTTGCTAAATACCTTATCGGGGGGGATTTGCTGTTTGACGGGGGCATGGTCCTAACGTACTAGAACTTATCTCAAAATTAGAAGTTCATCTTCGAGGACAAGGGGGAAAAGTTCAAAGGGTGCTCTAACGTTAGAAGTGCCTAAAATGCCTAAAATGAGCTAAAGTGCCTAAAGTTAAGGTGTCGCTCGCGCTCCGTCTTTTTTTAAAATGATAGAATTCCTCAATTTTAGGCATTTTAGCTCATTTGTCTATTTAATAAGCAAGCTGGGCAACCACAGTGCGATCTGGGGAAAGAAGAGAATGAGCATAAGGCCGATACACTGGAGGATCATAAACTCCATCATTCCGCGATAGATCTGTGTCAGCTCCCAGTCGGGGGCAACCCCCTTGAGGTAGTATGCGGCCATTGCCACCGGTGGGGAGAGGAACGCCGTCTGTAAGTTTACCGCCACCAGAGTAGCGAACCACACCAGGTTGAATCCCAGTTTGTCGACCACAGGGTAGAAGATGGGGACGAAGATCAGGATGATGGCCGGCCATTCCAGAGGCCATCCGAGAATGAAGATTACCGCCATCAAAATGACAACCATGACCATCGGTGAAACGGCAAGCGAGAGCATGGTATTTGTGATCATGGTCGCTGTCCCCAGCCTGGCAAATACCGATCCGTAAATGTTGGAGGCTACCGCCAGAAACAGGATCATACTGGAGGTCTGGAGGGTCTTAAGACCGGCGCCTTTCAGATTCGTCCAGTTCAGGCGCCTGTAAAATGCGGTCAGAATTACCGACCCGGTAGCCGCCATGGCCGCACCTTCGGTGGGTGTCGCCATCCCGGCGATGATGCTTCCCAGGCAGGCGAAGATAATCACTCCCAGCGGCACGATGCCCGAGAAAAATTCCTTAAAAATCTCGAGGTAGGAGGTCGGGCGCTGATCTGCCGGCAGCCGCGGTCCCAGCTCGGGATTGAGGTAGCATCTGATCAGCGTATACCCGACGAAAAGACCCGAGAGGAGCAGGCCCGGAATAATCGCCGCCATGAACAGTTGGACGACGGACACTCCCAGTACCGGTCCGAGGATAACCAGCATAACGCTGGGCGGGATCAAGATTCCCAGGCATCCGCCGGCTGTGATTACCCCGGCCGACATCGCGGTATTATAGCGGCTCTTCATCATCTCCGGGGCGGCCAAAAGCCCGATGACCGTCACCGAGGCGCCGATAATGCCGGTGGCCGTGGCAAAAATGGTGGCCGTCAAGAGGACGCCAAGGTACAGTGAGCCCCGCACGCGGGCAAAAATAAACTGGAATGCCTTGAAGAGCCGTTCCATCAGGCCGGCCTGCTCGAGCATGTGTCCCATAAAGACAAATAGCGGGACGGCTGCCAGGGTTTCTTCCTTCATCAGCCCGAGGGTCTGAAAGTACATGAGGTAAAAGACCTGTTTGCCGAAGCCGATGTAACCGAAAACAAAGCCAAGGATGATCAGGGTAAAAGCGATGGGGAATCCCACAAAAATACCCGTTAGAAGCGCTCCCAAAAGGACCAGACCGAGATATTCCGGACTCATAACCACCTCCCGCGCATACCTGCATACAAGCTTTTTAACAATTCAGATACCCCTTGAATCATGAGCAGAGCAGCTGCAACCGGAATGACCGTTTTGAACGGATACAGGGGAGGTCGCCACGGGCTAACGACAGATTCTTCCAGAAGGTCCCAGGAGTGGAGGGCTTCGATACTTCCGAACCATAAAAATAGGATCATCCCCGGGAAGAAAAAGAAAATGTATAGGCCGGCGTCGATGCGTCCCTGCCAGCGGACGGAAAACTTTTCATAAAAAACATCGGTGCGGATGTGCCCTCCCTTGTAAAGGCAGTAAGCCGCCCCCAGCATGAAATGGCTCCCGTAAAGCATGTAGGATGTGTCATAGGCCCATTTGGTGGGAGCGTCGAACACGTAGCGCGCGATGACCTCGTAGGTCGATCCGCCGATCAGGGGAAATATCATCAGCATGAATATCTTACCCGACAGTTCCCCGACATAGGTATCAATCAAGCGTATGATGGTTGCCAGGGCCTTGGGAGGGGGATCTCCTTCGGGTTCTATTTCCTTTTTGGGAACAAACGCTTCACCAATCAATTCATCCATTGTTGAGCACCTGACGCTATCAAAATCAGTTTAAAACAGAGGGGTCAGCAACCCGGCTAACCCCTCTCGTGAACCGGCATTATATGATCGACGCTTCTATTGTTTACCCCAGTAGTACTCGGCAGCGAACGAGTAGGGCGGAAACATAAAACTGCGCGCGGGGACGACTACGCCGGCGAACGCCCGCTGGGATTCAAACGTCTTCTTGAAGAAAGGATTTTTGGCAGATTCTTCTGCCGCGATCTTATCCCAGGATTTCAAGAAGGTGATCAGAATATCCTCGGGGGTCTTGGTTATGGTGACCCCGTGCTTCTCGCGCAGCGTTTTGAGGGCCTCTGAGTTGTACTTGTTAAACTTGGCCTGCCAGCGTATGAATGTGTAGATGCAGGCCCCTTCTATAATCGCCTGGAGATCCGCTGGAAGCTTGTTCCAGACATCCTGGTTGACAATCAACTCGGCGACGGTCGTGCTTTCGTGCATCCCGGGCAGGTAGTAATTTTTCCAGACTTCATGTAAGCCCATCTTCATATCCTCTCCGGGGGTGACCCACTCCGCAGCGTCGATGACACCCCGTTCACCCGCGGGCAGGATTTCTGCACCGGGCAGGTTCACTACACTCGCCCCGGCCTTCGAAAAAACCTCGCCGGCCATTCCCCCAACACGGTACTTTACGCCCTTGAAGTCGTCCCAGTTCTTGATGGGTTTTTTAAACCAGCCAAGCGATTGGGGCCCGGCAAACATGATGGGGTAAGGAACCACCTTCAGTTTCAATTCTTTCTGATAAAATTCATTATAGAGCTCGAGTCCACCGCCTTCAAACATCCACCCGAGATAGTCGGTGAAATCCATACCGAATGTGCCCCCGGGGCCTCCGGTGAACAGAACGGCGGCTTTGGACTTCCCGGCCCAGTAAGAAGCCCAGGAATGGCCGCCATCAATAACGCCTCTGGAAACGGCATCCAGAACCTCGAAGGCCGGCACAATTGCCCCTGCGGGAAGGGTTTCAATCTCGAGTCTGCCCCCGGACATCTTCTTGACCTGTTCAGCAAACATTAGGAAATTTTCGTATAAAGTTGACCCCGCAGGCCAGGTGGCCTGGAATTTCAGCTTGAACTTCTCTTGAGCAAGGGTCGTTTGAGGCTGGATTAATAGCATTAGGGCAACTGCCAAAACCACTACGGTGATCCACCATTTACGCGAAACCTTAATTTTCATTTCTGCACCTCCTTTTCAAGGTTGATGGAATAGCAACAATCCTGGATATAATTGATTGCTGTTGCCAAAGAGACATTGTTCATCCAATTTACCTAGTTACTTTAAATTATGAATCCCTTGATTAATCCAATTGACGTTTTTGGGTTAAACTTAATTAAAATCAAAGCCTTTAAAATTAAAAAGCCTCCAAGGACAAACACAGTTCCTCAGAGGCTCAATTATCAGCATCTTTTGCAACGCCTTTTCACAGTAGGCTCCAGAACGTTAGGGATAAAAGATTGCTTTATTTACAAAACAACGAAAATGTAATTTATAAAATGACCAGCATTTATATTTTCATCTGGGATCTAAACTAAGAACACCGGGCTTGTCAAGCAAAATATTGGAAGCTATTTCAAAATTAGTAGTTCATCTTGGGAGACAGAGAAAAAAAGTTCCAAAGGTGCTCTAAAGTTAGAAATACCTAAAATGCCTAAAGTTGAGGAATTCAACCCGTCGAGAGCCTCCCGTCGAGAACCTCAGGGTCTAAAGACAGGGTCAAACGACTGGGTCGATAGATCATCTAACAGAGGATGGTGAAGAAGCTGCGCAATTTTGTGTCGAGAACGAGGACGAGGACAACGACGAGAACGATGCATATGGAATCGTAAATCCTAATCGTTCTCTTTAATCGGGCTTTTTTGCTTTTAGATTTGGTTGACCCTATCGACTTGTTTCTTGTATGAATTAGCGAGGATGTTCGCGGGACCGTACAATCCTAAAAGATTTATTGTTCTCAAGCCCGATGTGCGTGCGGGTGCTGAGGTTGTAGGAAATATTAAACAATTTGTTAAGGTTCGATTGACGGCGAACGAGTACCTGCAGGAAATTGAATTTGCTTAATTTCCGGCTGTCTGTTAGTAAGTTCGAAATGGGGCAAAAATAAATTGTGTATAAGTGTCAAAAAAAGGAGGTGATTCATTTATTAAATCATCATTATTTTAAGAGGTTATTCGGGCTTTAAGTCAAATCAAAAGAAAGGAGATCTAAGATGAAAAAGATTGCGTTTGCGACGACATGCATTTTTTTGTTTGCTGCCATTTTGAGTTTTTCCAGCGCTGAGCCGGTGCAAGCAGCAGAAAAGAAGATTCTATTGAAAGTTCCGATTTGCTTTTCGACAGCTCTGCCGGGCCTGGGCGATTCCATTGTGGAACTCGCTGATCAGCTCAAAGCCGCCAGTGGCGGTAACATCGTCATGAAGGTCTACGAACCGGGCAAGCTGGTGGCGCCTTTCGAGATCCTCGATGCCGTATCAACCGGCAAAGTCAACGCGGGCTATTACGCATCCGGCTATTGGGAAGGGAAGATGCCCGGTATTTCGCTCTTCTCGGCTGTTCCCTTCGGCCCGGAGGCCCCCGAATACCTGGCCTGGATGTTTCGTGGCAATGGCTTGAAACTCTACCAGGAATATTACAAAAAGAATGGTTACGATGTATGGGCCATGCCGGCCACCGTTCTTTCACCGGAAACCGCCGGTTGGTTCCATAAGCCGATCAATTCTGTCGCTGACCTCAAAGGGTTGCGGATGCGTTTTTTTGGTTTGGGCGGCAAGGCAATGGAGAAACTGGGCGTTTCTGTCAGCCTGCTACCGGGCGGTGAAATTTTTCCCGCCCTGGAAAAGAAAGCGCTTGACGCGTCTGAATTTTCGATGCCTGCCATCGATCAGCGGCTGGGCTTTTACAAGGTGGTGAAATACAACTATTTTCCGGGCTGGCACCAGCAGGCCACATTTCTGAACCTGATGATCAACGGGAAGACGTGGAGATCCCTGAGTGATTCTCAGCGGGCGTTGATCAAGATGGCTTGCATGGCAAACCTCACCAACACTCTGGCACATACCGAGGCCATCCAGGGCGCGGTCATCCGCGAGAATGTCGAAAAACGTGGTGTTAAAAACATGTACTGGTCGGATGAAATGCTCGCGGCGTTCCAGGGCGCCTGGGAAGAGGTCGCGGTCGAACTGTCTGCGAAGAGTCCGCAATTCAAAGAAGCCTGGGACGATCTTCAGGCGTTCCGTAAAGACTATGCCTACTGGTCAAATCTCGGCTTTTTGCCGCGGGGTAAAAAATAGCAGTTGGTGTTAAGACCTTTGCATTGCGCATTCTTAGAATTGATCCACTCACCTGGGCGTGGGGAACAATAAAAGAAATTGTTCCCCACGCTATCGGGGTGAAGCGCATGGCCATCCCTGGATGGTATCGAGTTGTTCGTGTAGCCACGATTTGAATTTTGAATAAGGAGAAACCCAATGGATCCAGAAACAAATGGGGCGCCGAGGTTTTGCAGGGCCCTTGACGGGTTTATCAGTCGGACGGGCCAACTGATTTCCTGGCTTGCTGCCGTACTGATCGTCGTAATTATCCTTCAAGTCATATTACGCTACGTTTTTGGCAGAGGCCTCGTCGTGCTGGAGGAAGTTCAGTGGCACCTTTATGCCATCGGTATCATGTTCGGTTTTTCCTATGATGTTGTTCATAACTCCCACATTCGCTTGGACCTTCTCCACGATCGTTTTCCCAGGCGCAGAAAGGAAAAGGTCGAGATTTTCGGTATCCTCTTTCTCCTGATGCCGATGATCATTGTCATCCTCTACCACAGCTGGCCCTTTTTGTTCGATTCTATAAGAATCAACGAACGTTCGGACGCCCCCATGGGTCTTTGTTGCCGATGGTTTATTAAAGCCTTCCTGCCCGTTGGTTTTATCATGCTGGGTCTTGCTGCCATATCGCGCCTGATTCGGGCGATTGCATATCTGAGCCTAAAAAAGGAATGATGCAATGGAAGTAACTGATTACCTGGTCATCGCGATGTTCGTGACGTTTATCGGATTGTTGTTTACCGGTTACCCCATTGCTTTTGTCCTCGGCGGCGTAGCGATGCTTTTTTGCGCTATCGGCTATTTCTCAGACCTTTATCTCGGGACGATAACCGGGATCGATTTTATGTATATCGGGATGGTGGTGAATCGGATCTTCAAGTTGATGGATAACTGGGTCCTGGTAGCCGTTCCCATGTTTATTTATATGGGATTGATGCTGGACCGCTCGGGCATTGCCGAAAAAATGATGAAAGCCATGCAGGATGTGTTCGGCAAGGTGCGCGGCGGCCTGGCGGTAACCGTTACCGTGATCGGTATTATCCTGGCTGCATCAACCGGTATTATCGGGGCTTCGGTGGTGCTTTTGGGTCTGTTGTCGGTGCCGGTTATGCTGAAGCAGGGTTACGCCAAGCCCCTTGCGCTGGGAACCGTTTGCGGGGCCGGGACCCTGGGAATCCTCATCCCACCCAGTATCATGCTGGTGATCATGGCCGACCAGTTGGGTCTCTCGGTGGGCGATTTGTTCATGGGCGCTGTTTTCCCCGGTGTGATTCTGGGGAGCATGTATATTGTCTATATCCTCTTGTATTGCTTTTTAAGGCCTAAGAAAGCCCCTCTTGCCGATGATCTGCGTCCGATTCAGCTGCGGATGATCTGGGAGGTATTCAAAACCATCCTCCCCACGGCAGGACTCATCGTTGCGGTGCTCGGCTCCATTTTCGCCGGAATTACCACTCCGACGGAAGCCAGCGGCGTCGGGGCCCTTGGGGCAACGCTGCTGGCCTTGGGGAACAAAAGGTTGAATTTTAAGGTGATAAAGGAGGTCCTGCACGCCACTTTCAATACGACCGCTTATATCTTCGGTATCTTCATCGGGGCCACCTGTTTTGCATTGGTGCTGCGGGGCCTCGGAGGGGACGAATTTATCGAAAGAGCGCTAACCGGACTTCCCTTAGGTCCATACGGTGTCATGGCCGTCATATTGGGGTCGGTCTTCCTGCTCGGTTTCTTTTTAGACTGGATCGAAATAACCCTGATTATTCTGCCGCTCCTTGCCCCGGTCGTATCCAGCCTTGGCGTTGAAATTCCCGGGAATATCGATAACCCGGAATTGGTCTGGTTTGCCATTCTGGTTGCCGTGAGTCTGCAGACGTCGTTTTTAACCCCTCCGGTAGGGTTTGCTATTTTCTATTTAAAGGGTATTGCACCGCCGGATGTCGTGTTGCTGGATATCTATAAAGGGGTGGTGCCATTTATTATATTGCAGCTCATTGGTCTGCTCATTGTTGCGCTCTGGCCGCAGCTTGTCGTCTGGTTGCCTTCAATCGCCTATGGTGGTTAACCTGCGGAACGAATCAGACTTTTGAACGAGTCGACGACCATCATACGGGCAGCGACCTTTCAGGAGGTTAGATTGGCGAATCTATATCTTGGCAAGCAGGATGCACTTTATTACGAATACACCGCACCGCGGACAGACGGCCGGCACACATTTGTCTTTTTCAATGCCCTGACGGGTGATACGAGTACCTGGGAGACTGTCATTGGGCCCACGCTCAGAGCATTCGGTCACGGTACCCTTGCTTACAACATGCGGGGGCAAACCGACAGTCCCTTTTCGCCCGATCTTGAATTGAACACTGACCTGATTGTGGACGACGCTGTTCGGCTTTTAAACGAAGTCATGCCGCCGCGAGCCATACTCGTTGGCCTATCGATCGGTGGTCTTTTTGCTGCCCGGACCTGGTTGAAGGGTGCCAATGCGATTGGACTGGTGCTGATCAATACGTTGCGCAGAGATAGTCCCCGGCTGCGATGGATCGGCGATGCCCTGGTTCGGGCGGTTGAAGTAGGCGGATTGGCGCTTTTCAGAGATCTATTCCTGCCGCTTTTAGTAAACGAAAAATGGCTGGCTGCCAGTCGAACCAATTTCTTAAAACCCGATCCCGCTTACAAACCCATTGATCCTGAAAGCGGGGCATACAAACTCTTGGCAGAAGCCGGGCGCACGGCCGACTGGGATTTGCCCTATGAGAACCTGGATCTGCCGATACGGGTCATTACCGGTCTTCAGGATCATGTTTTTCTGGATCGAGATGATGTTGAACGTCTTTTCTCGCGCCTGCCTCGAGCCCAACGAATCGATATGCGCGACGCCGGGCACCTTATTCCGGCAGAGCAGCCCGAAGCGCTGGCCGATGCGCTGCTCACCTTCGCAAGGGAATTGTGATGGGGCTCTGGCATAAATACGCAATTGTAGCCTATCTTGCAGTTTTTTTAGGTGTCATCGGACACGCATCGAGTGAGTTCGTTTCCGTCCTTTCCGGGATTGCGGGACCCGAGCTATCGGTTTGGCGATTTTTACTGGGTGGTGTTGGGCTCCTATTGCTTTCGCTTATCTTTCCGTCCAGCCGAGATTTATTGGCCCCATTTAAAACGCACGGATTCCGGCTCGTATGGCTGTCAATCCTGGGCATCTCCACCGGGTATCTTTTGTTTCACTGGTCACTTGATTTTGCGACCGTACCTCAGGTGGCAACCTTGGTGACAACAATTCCGATTTTTGTGGGATTGACAAATCTGTGGATCAACAAACAAGTCTTTTCCGGGGCTAAAGTTATAAGCGGCCTCAGCGCTATGCTTGGCGTGGCATTGTTGGTCACTGACGGTTATCTGGCCATGTTGGCCGGGGCCGGGCAGAACCTAATCGGAGTGCTGATGTCCATGGGCTGTGCAGCACTTGTCGCCTTTTACACCGTTATGGTTCGCCCGATCATCGCCAAATACGGTGCTTTACGTATTACGGCCATTACCTTGACTATCGGAGCAATCGGATTGTGGTTTGTCGTCGGCCTGTTCTGGAAAATCTGGGTGAATCCATTCGCGCTTTTTGACCGCTCGGCATCCCAGGTTGCCTCTCTGTTCACAATTGCTTTATGGAATACAACCATCACCCAATATCTCTGGATTGGTGGATTGGCTGCGGTACCCGATATCACGCGCGGAAGTTACCTTTTTTTTCTGAAACCTGTCATTGCAGCCTTTCTCGCGGTTGTCTTTCTCAACCAGGAACTGACTGCCTGGCAAATACTTGCCATTTTAGTCATCAGTGTTTCGGTTCTGATTGAAGCAAGCTGGGATAGGTTCAAGCTGGGCGTTGGCAAGACAAGCGCTTCCCGGACGTGATAAGCTGTCGTGAGCCTGTAATAACGCTTGTGAACAGCGCTTTGGATCCGATGGGTAGATCTTCCAATACATGCAGGATGGTTATCTTGGCGTTCCAGCGGTTGGCGATTTTGATTTTCTTTTTTTCTCCAATTCCCTCAGCTCTCTGCGGATAATCTTGCCGGTGGCGGTCATCGGCAGTTTTTCGACAAACTCTATTTCTCGCGGATATTCGTGGGCAGCCAGTCTGTCTCGAACAAAATTTTTGATATCGTCTTCTAAGGCCTTGTCCGCAATGATTCCAGGCGTGAGCACGATAAAGGCTTTTACAATCTC
>Ga0255055_10003495_pt1 | contig 10610 bp, 7 predicted proteins | sample JV7_2_27_MG_FD_188633 | JGI IMG/M metagenome (GOLD analysis project Ga0255055, IMG submission 188633) | Seawater microbial communities from Jervis Inlet, British Columbia, Canada - JV7_2_27 | ecosystem: Environmental > Aquatic > Marine > Inlet | place: Canada: British Columbia | collected... | reverse complement strand
TCGTGCCGGCGATCTGGTTGAGACCCACCCCAGCCGTGACAGCCAGGCTCAGCTCGCCCAATATGTCACCAGCGTGCTCGGCCACGATCGTCGCTCCGAGGATGCGATCCTTGCCGGTTTGAACGAGCAGCCGAAGGAATCCTTCCTCCTGACTATCCAGCACAGCACGATCCACGTCCTTTAGATCGATCGTCAGAGTCTCCACTGCGAAGCCTTTGTCCGTCGCTTCGCCTTCGTACAGGCCGACGTGACCGATCTCTGGGCTGGTATAGGTGCACCACGGGATCACTAGATCGCTCGCCTTTGCACGCCCGAAGAAGAGGGAGTTCTGGATGGCAATCCGCGCCAAAGCATCGGCCGTGTGAGTAAACTTGTAACGGGTGGCCACATCGCCCACCGCCCAGATGCGCTTGTTGGTGGTCTGCAGACGATCGTTGACTCGAACGCCGAGCTTGTCGTACTCGACGCCGGCGGCATCGAGGCTCATACCTTCCACATTGGGAGCTCGACCCACCGCCACGAGGAGCTCGTCGATCGTGGTCTGGCCCCGCTCGCCGTCGCGCTCGAAGTGGACGATCTTGCCGTCGGGTGTCGTTTGGATCTCGAGTACCTTGACTCCGAGCTCCAGATGGACACCATCGTCGACCATGGCCCTTTGGACGATCTCGGCGGCGTCGGCGTCCTCACGGACTAGAACATGCGGCGCCATATCGAAAAGCGTCACTTGACTGCCGAAACGGGCGAAGGTCTGGGATATCTCGCAACCGATGGGGCCAGCGCCGATTACACCGAACCTGCGGGGCAATCGGGTGAGCGTGAAGAGGGTCTCATTGGTCAGGTAGCAGCCTTCGTCACAGCCCGGGATGGGTGGGGCGACCGGGCGCGCTCCAGTGGCGACAATGGCGCGTCGAAAGCGCAGTCGTTGACCCGCGACCTCGATCGCATCTCCAGCGACGAATCGACCCTCACCCAAGAAGACGTCCACTCCCAGGTCACGAAAGCGTTGGGCGCTGTCGAGTCGACTGATTCCGGCACGTAGCCGACGCATCCGCTCCATCACCGTCGCGAAATCGGCATCCTCATTGACTGTCGGTCCACCGAAGCGTCGTGATGCCTCGCGGGCGTCGTGCCAGGCTCGGGCGGCGCGAATGATGCCCTTGGAAGGTACGCAGCCATAGTTCAGGCAGTCGCCCCCCATGAGCCGGCGCTCGATGAGGGCCACGCGAGCCCCAAGCCCCGCCGCACCGGCTGCTGACACCAATCCTGCGGTACCTGCACCAATCACCACCAGGTGATAGCGGTCGGCGGGCGTGGGGTTCACCCATGTTGGTGGATGGACGTTGTCCAGCAGACTCCGATTGTGGTCGTCAAACGGCCGTAGAAGTGCGAGGAGTTCTGGATCCAGCTCTGTCTGGGGCTTGGGGTCAATCATCCTTGACTTCCTCTTTGAGGGCTCGCCGCGCAATACGGGTTACGAAAGTCGTCACCAGGACTGTAGCAGCGAGGCCGAGAACAAGAACGAACCAATATCCGGATCCTTGCTGCACTTCCGCCCCACCGGCGACTGCAGCCAGGCTACCGATAGCCTTGCCGTAGTAGACATAGAGGAACGTGGCTGGGATCATCCCGATCGAGGCGATGACGTAGTCGCGAAATCTGACCCGGGTCAGCCCGAGAGCGTAGTTCAGCAGGTTGTACGGGAACACGGGCGACAGTCTTAATAGGAAGACGATTTTGAGACCTTCCTTGGCCACGGCTTGGTCGATGGTCGCAAAGCGAGGGGTTTGCTCCAGACGGCGCTCGACTGCGGATCGGGCAACATACCGAGCTACCAGGAACGCCAGCGCCGAGCCGATGGTAGCACCGATGAAGACGAGCAATGTTCCTTTGGTGAGGCCAAAAATCGCACCTGCAGCGAGGGTCAGAAGCGAGCCCGGGATGAAGGCAACCGTCGCCGCTGCGTAACCCGACACAAAGACCAGTGGTCCCCAGAAGCCCAGAGTGTCCACCCAGGCTGCAAACTGCGGTATGTAGCCTCCGAGCTGGCGACCCACCACGATCAGAACGACCAGACCGACCACCCCCAGGCCGATCTTGGTCAGCATCGCCCCGGCGTTTTTGTCTTTAGCGGGCGCGCTTTGAGCCATGGTCTCCAAATCCTCCATCGGCGCTCTCCTCCGGACAACTACGGTCTGAGGACCAGGGTCGGTTCTATCCGCTCTCGCCAATTGGACCATATCCCAGATCTGACGATGCGAGCGGTAATCGTTCGACCTGTGCAAGGCCAGTCCCTGAAAGTCGAGGCTTGATCGGTGTCTCGGACTGCCGCTGACAGTTTCTTGCGAGGAGTTCAGAATGATCAGGAAAAGTCGGTCAATATGCAGAAAAATGATTGATTTCGAAAAGAAAATCGGATACGTTCTCGCGAACTGTTGTGAGAAAGGAGGGCAAAGTGCTGACAGTATCTGAGATCTTGAGGATCGCCGAAGAAGAGCGAGCCCGTTTTTTGCGGCTCCAATTCACCGACATCATGGGTGTCCTGAAGAATGTCGAGGTCCCGCGGAGCCAATTCAAAAAGGCCCTCGATGGGCAGATCATGTTTGATGGGTCTTCGATCGAGGGGTTTGTCCGGATCGAAGAATCGGACATGCTCCTGGTTCCCGATCTGGCGACGTTCAGAGTCAATCCGTGGGCCAGCTCGGATGGCTCCAAGGTGGCGCGCCTGATCTGCGATGTCCATCGGCCCGATGGGTCGCCTTTCGCCGGCTGCCCCCGTTTGGCGCTGAAGCGGCAGATTGAGAGGGCCGGGGGGATGGGATACACCATGGTAGCCGGTCCGGAAGCCGAGTTCTTCCTGTTCCAAAAGGACGAAGGTGGCAGAACAGTCGTCCAAACTCACGATGTGGGGGGCTACTTCGATCTGACGCCAGTGGACCAGGGGGAGGAGTGTCGGCGGGACGTGGTGACAGTCCTGGAGCAAATGGGTTTCGAAGTGGAAGCGGCGCATCACGAAGTGGCGCCGGGTCAGCACGAGATCGACTTCAAGTACGCCGAAGTGTTGGAGTGCGCGGACAACGTGTCGACATTCCGCTTCGTGGTCAAAAAGGTCGCGCTGGACCATGGTCTGCACGCGACGTTCATGCCCAAGCCCATCTTCGGTGTCAACGGCTCCGGGATGCACACCCATCAAAGTCTGCTAGACAAGCAGGGTGAGAATGCCTTCTTCGATCCACAGGGAGAATGGCAACTGTCCAAGGTGGCGTTGGGCTATATCGGCGGGGTGCTTCGTCACTCGAAGGCCATGGTCGCGGTAACCAATCCCCTGGTCAACTCCTACAAGCGGCTGGTGCCGGGCTATGAGGCTCCTACCAACATCGCCTGGTCAGAGAGAAACCGCAGCCCCCTCGTGCGCGTGCCCGATCGTCGCGGAATGTCGACCCGCTGTGAGGTCCGCATGCCCGATCCTTCCTGCAATCCCTACCTTGCGCTAGGGGTGATGTTGGCCTCCGGCCTCGAAGGCGTCGACAACGACCTGGATCCGGGTCCGCCGGTCAACAAGAACATCTGGACCATGAGCCAGCGAGAGAAGCGGCGTCTGAAGATCGACGCGCTGCCGGCTGATCTTTCCGAGGCGCTCGACTATCTGGAGAAGGATGCCGTCATCAAGGCGGCGCTGGGTGATCACATTCATGAGAACTACCTTCGCGCCAAGCGACAAGAGTGGCATGACTACATCTCCCATGTGCACCCGTGGGAGCAGGATCGTTACCTGAGCGAGTACTGAGACAACCCCGGTCTTCTCGGGTTAAGGTCAGGGCTGGTGTTCCGGTCTGAGCAGGTCGAAGACCGTCTTGACCGGATTGAAGGTTTGCAGAGGAACCTCGACAAAAACCGTGTTCCAACCGGCCATGGAACCATTCCAGAGACCGGGCCGCTCGAGGGCCTTTAGTGGCCGTCCCTGGTGATTCTTATGGGTGATGAAGGTGGCGGACGGGTCGACAAATCGAGCCAGATCGTAGGGCTCACCGCGTCGATTCCGCAGACCGCAAATCAGATCGGTGGGGCTGAAGTGGGTCGAGCTCCCCCAAAGCTCAGCTTGGTCCGGTGAATCGAAGTCCACCTGCGCCCGCTCGACAATTTGGCCCGTGAGCCCGCCATCGCTGCCTGCAAGCCAGAATGGTCCCCCGCCGGGCTCGCCGACGTTGGGCACCATTCCACAGACCCTGAGGGGCCGATCCAGGCGCTGTACCAAGTAGTCGTGCCGCATTTCCGATCCGGCAGCGCCGATCTCTGGCGGAACTTCGACCGTCAAGTTGTCCCCGACCCATTGCAGCGCTTGTTCCTGCAAGTCCTGGTCTCGAGGAGTCGAGTCGATCCGATCGAGAAGCGAGGAGATCTCCTCCTGCAGATGGTAGAAGTATCCTGCGAGGACCCGTTTCCACCGTACCGCGGTAGGGTGCAGGCGGCGATGAGCCACGTTGTCGATGTTCTTGATGAAGGCCACGTCCGCTTCCAGAGCTTGGAGGTTGTCGAGCAGTGCTCCGTGGCCCGAGGGACGCAGCAGCAGGCTTCCGTGGGAAGTGCGAAAAGGCCGATTCTCTGGATCAACGGCGAGAGTGTCGGTGGCGGAGTTCTGGGTCGAGAACCCCGCGTCGAAGGTGATGCCCAACTCGCTCTCGATCAGGCCACTCACGCTCTCGACCTCCTTGTGGAACGACGGCAGGTAGTCCGTCGCGACTGTGAAATGAAACTGGCAAGTGCCCTGGGCCGGGCTGAGATAGCCCGCACCCTCCCACAGATGCTCCTCCAGAGCGGAGCGTGAGCCCTCGGGGTAGGAGTGGAAGAGCACCAACCCTTTGGGCAGACGTCGATAGTCGAGCCCGGCGGGCTCGAGAAGGTAGCTCGAAATCGTCACCAGGTCGCCTGTCGCAGCTAGCTGCTGGAGCTTCAGGCCCCGCTCGGCCAGGATGGAATCGAGAGCTGGGGTGAAGGCAAAGCGGGGCAGAGACTCGATGAAACGAGATGCCGCCCGCCGGTCCTCGTCCGCGGTCGTTGACGCCGCTAGATCCTTGAACATCCGAGTCGCAGCACCGGACGCGGGAACGAATTTGACCAGGCGACGATGGCGGGCCAGGGATCGCCAACTCGCCTCGAAATGACGTTCTTGGTCGGCAGAGATCCGGACGATCCCATCTGTAGGTCGACAGTTTCGGGCTAGCCGGGCAGGTGGTGGCGGCTGGCGGTAGATCTCGAGTTGGCGCTCGATCTCGTCTGTGGAGATGCCGTGTCGAGAGAGCTGGTCGAGATCTCGTGCTGTAAGGGTCTCTGTCGAGGTCACAAGTGGCTCCAGTGGAGGGATCGTGGGGGGCAGAAGTCAGTATACCCGCTGTGGTGAGAATCGGGCCTGCCAGCTAGCAGGTAGAATGAGCCACCGCTGAGCATGTGTGCTGCTGCAAAAGGAACCCGGTTTGATGAGCTCTCGCGGTAACAATGTCCCCGCGGATGTGGAGCTCGTTCAGCAGGCACTGGCCGGCTCTCAAGAGGCCTACCGGCTGATTCTGACCCGGTACCAAAGACCCGTCATCTCACTCGTTCGGAGAATGGTAAGTGAGGCGGCGCTGGCCGAAGACGTGGCTCAAGAGGTCTTCGTCAAGGCTTTCCGAGCCTTGGATTCATTCGACCAGCGAAGGAAGTTCTCGAGCTGGCTGTTCAAGATCGCCCACAATTCGGCCATCGATCAGCTCCGGCGGCGGCAAGTCGATACGGTAGCCCTCGAGACGACGGACAGCGAACAGCCGGACCTGGTGGCGGTGATCGCGGATACCTCTGTCGATTCTCCCGCAACCAGAATGGAACGTCGCGATCTGGCCGCGGCCATCGAGGGGGCGGTGAGCTCTTTGCGACCGGAGTATCGGGAAGTCGTGGTTCTGCGCTTTCAGGAAGGCCTTGCGTACGAAGAGATCGCGCAGGTCACCGGTTTGCCTCTCGGAACGGTAAAGACCCATATTTTCCGGGCCCGAAAAGCCATGGCGCGGCATCTTGCCGCACGGGGCTGGAGCCCGACCAAAGGGTAGAAGATATGCAGCAGAATAGGCGAAACTTTGGTAGCCCGACCGCCGTAGGGGGCATTAGAGAGGATTTGTAGGTGAAACGCCATCTCCATCGTGCCGTAAACGAGTGGCTCCGCGACGAGGACGAAGGCCGCAGTCAGCAGGCCGAAAGCTCGTTGACGGGTGTATTTTCCTACCTGCCCGTGCAGCCGATCCCAGTGGGATTTGCAGAGCGGGTGCTGGCGCGTGCCGGGTTGGCGCCCATACTGGCTCCGGCCCAGCCGTGGGCTGCGGTTTGGACCCTTAGAGCAGCCTTGAGCCTCAGTCTGGTGTTGGGAGCGCTCTTCCTCCTACTTCTGCCGAGCTACCTGCCGTCGCTGCTGGGCATCGTGCACCCGGGGCGGGTAACAGAGATCGGTGTCGCGGCCCTGGTTGGCGTGTTTCACCGATTGGGGGTCGGATTAGTGATCTGGCGGGCTCTGACGAGCGTCGGAGCCATTCTCTCCTCGGCGCTGTCTTCGCCGCCTTTCATGACCGCTATAGCGCTCGGCATCTTGCTCAGCATTGGTGCATTTCGGTTTCTCCATGACCTCGTTGTTTCCGAGAGGAGTTCTCAATATGTCAGCTCTGCGTGATTCCAGGCGGGGGATAGGTGCCCGCCACACTCTGCTTGTGCTGCTTCTAGCCGGTGCGTGCCTTGCCAGCACTGGCGCGGTACCTATCTGGGCCCAGGAATCGGCCCCTTTGGGAGCGGAGGCTGAAGCGTCACAGGACGAGCTTTGGTCTCGGGTTGTCGATCGGTACGAGGTCGTAGTTCTCAGCCGGGGGCTGCTCTTGGAGCCGCTCGATGAGCAGATCGAGCTGCGCACGATCGAGATCGGTGACGATGGTGTGGCGCTTGACGGCGAGATCGTGGATCAGGATGCACTGAGCGATCTGCTGGGCGAGGAAGAGACCGCTCTGATCGTGCAGCTTCTCGAGATGGACCGCTCCGAACGGCGTGTGCTGTTCGAGAGTGGCGGCGTGGTGAGAGAAGTCGCAACGGAAGACGTGGTGGAGGAAGACGCCGAGGACGGGGTCGATGAGGAAATGGCGGGGAACGAAGAACGTCACTCTCGGGATCGCGATCACCGAAAGTACCGCGACTCACAGATCGTAGTGGGCAACAGTCTGACCGTCGAGGAGGACGAGGTAGCCGATGAAGCCGTCGTCTTTGGGGGGTCTCTCTACGTCCTCGGTAAGGTGGCAGGTGATGCTGCGGCGATCGGAGGATCGGTGATCATCTCCGGCGAGGTGACGGGTGATGTGGCAGCCGTGGGCGGTGACCTCACCGTCGAGAGTGGTGGCGAGATCCTGGGAGACGCCGTGAGCGTGGGTGGGGAGGTCGATATCGATGACGATGCGCGGGTCCGAGGGCAGATCATCGAGGTGCCTTTCGGCCCCAACCTGCGCTTTGGTGCCTGGCCGGGTGCGATCTTCAAAGGCCGGCACTGGTGGGGTGATCCGGAGGAGATGTTTCACCTTTCGCCCTGGAACGTCGCCACCAAGTTCATGTGGAAGACTTTTGGGCTCATCGTGCTCGGTCTGCTTGCCTGTCTGGTCCTGTTGGTGGCCCGGCAGCCTTTGGAGCGCGTGCAACAGAAGGCTGCGATGGAGCCCTGGAAATCTGGATTGGTGGGACTCTTGACGCAGATTCTCTTTGGCCCACTTCTGCTTCTAGTGATTCTGATTCTGTGCATCTCCATCATCGGGATTCCACTTCTGCTTCTGGTCCCCTTCTTTGTGCTGGCGCTGGTGCTGGTCGCTTTTCTGGGCTACTGCGGTGTGGCGTTGGGCATTGGACGATTCCTGCAGAGCCGCTTTGGCTGGCAGCTGGATAACCCATACTTTGTTCTATTGTTGGGTGTGCTCGCCATCCAGATCTGGTGCTTCATCAGCGATCTGCTGGACTTTGGTTGGGGACCGTTGTGGTTCTTCGCGGTCATGTTCGGGATCTTCGGAGTCTTGGTGAAGTCCGTCGCCTGGACCGTCGGGCTCGGTGCCGGGGTGCTGACTCGTTTTGGCACCGCGACTACTTGGGGCAGCCGAGGACCGGCCAGCTACGCCCCGGTGCCTCCCGTCAGTGGCTTGGAGCCCGAGGAATTCCCGGAGCCGCCAGCTCCACCGACGCTCCCGGACCAGAATTTCGATGAGCCGCGCTCGGAAGAACCGCCGGACGAGCCTGATAGATCACTGTAAACGCTCTGTCAAACGGGTGAATCGCTCCTGCGGTCGGTCGTTGCGCACGGCCTGGGCGAGGGCTTTCTTCTCTCCCACCACGAGAACCAGTTTTCGACCTCGAGTCACGGCGGTGTAGAGGAGATTGCGCTGCAACATGACGTAGTGCTGGGAGTGGAGCGGTATCACCACACAGGGATATTCGCTCCCCTGCGCTTTGTGTATCGAGCAGGCGTAGGCCAAGACGAGTTGATCCAACTCGGTCGCTGAATAAGTAGTTCTCTGGCCGTAGAAGTCCACCTCTACAGTCTCATCATCGGGGCTGGCTCCCACGATTCGCCCCACGTCTCCGTTGAAGACTTCCAGGTCATAGTTGTTGCGAATCTGCATGACTCGATCCCCGGCGCGCAACCGTCCCCCCGCGATTTGCAGGGCAGAGGTGCCGGGGTTGAGCAGTTGCTGCATCTCTAGGTTCAGGTTCTCCACCCCGACGATCCCCCGGCGCATTGGGGTCAGTACTTGGATCTCGTTGCGGGGGTCGAATCCGAATCGTCGGGGGATTCTCTCCGTCACCAGATGCTGGAGAGTGGTGAGGATGTCTTCGGGTTGTTGACGTTCGATGAAGTAGAAGTCGACCGGCCGATCGGTCTCGAGCCGCGGCATCAAGCCGCGACGAATTCGGTGTGCGTTGGCAACGATCAGGCTCTCTGCGGCCTGCCGGAAAACATCCTGTAAGCGAACGACCGAAATCCTTTCGGCAGCAATGAGGTCCGCCAGCACGCGCCCGGGACCAACCGACGGCAGCTGATCGACGTCGCCGACCAGCACCAATCTGCAGTTGTTGGGTGTAGCCTCTAGGAGGTGACGTGCGAGAGGCGCATCGAGCATCGAGGCTTCATCGATGATCAGAAGGTCGGCATCCAGCGGTCGGTCTTGGTGGCGCTGAAACCTCAGACCGTGGGCGTCGAATTCCAATAATCGGTGAATGGTCTTCGCTTCCACCCCCGTGGTCTCTACCAGTCTCTTGGCTGCTCTTCCCGTCGGGGCCGCAAGCAGCACACGCTCTCCGATTTGGGTGCAACGGTCGACAACGGTGCGAATCAATGTGGTCTTCCCGGTTCCCGGTCCGCCGGTGATCACCAGAACCCTCTCCGTCATCGCCATCGCGACGGCCTCGTGTTGCAGCGGCGAGAGCTCCAGTTCCTGTGCGCTTCCGGTGTGTCCGAGCTTTGGGCCTTCGCCTCTGGGGGTCTCCGAGATCGGTTGAGCGAGGAGTTGGTGTAGCCGGTCGGCAATCTCGACTTCGGCAGCCAGGAGCCGTGGTAGATAGCAGGCTCGGCTCTCGACGTCGGCTGGTGGGGGTTCACAGACGATCTCTCCTTGTTTCACCAGGCGATCGCGGACCGGTCGAATCTGCTCAGCTGGCAGATTCAGGAGCTCACTGGCCTGATCGACCAGGGCGTCGTCGGGGAGAAACATGTGACCCTGCCTCGTGGCTCTGGTAAGGGTGTGAACAAGACCGGCCTGGGCACGCGCAGGCGCGTCACGGGCCATGCCCAGTTTGTCGGCAATCTGGTCGGCGGTCTGAAATCCAAACCCGAAGATGTCCTCCGCCAGGCGATAGGGGTTGGCCTTGACCGTGGCCAGTGCAGCGCTGCCATAGTGCTTGTGGATCCGGACTGCCTGGCTGATGGTGATGCCATGGGCCTGCAGGAACACCAAGATCTCACGGATTCCACGTTGCTTTTGCCAACCCTGCTGGATGCGCCGAACTCGCACGGAACCGATACCGGCGACCTCTGTCAGTCGTTCCGGCTGGTGTTCGATGACGTCCAGCGTTTGCAGACCGAATCGTTCCACCAGTCGCTTGGCCATGACCGCACCGATTCCAGGGATGAGCCCGGAACCGAGATAGCGTTCGATGCCATGCAGCGTGTTGGGCTGCAGGCTCAAGTACGTGTGGACTTGAAACTGGCGTCCGAACTTCGGATCCTCGACCCATTCTCCATTCAGGCGCAATCGTTCACCCGCCTGGACTCCGTACAGGGGGCCGACCACGGTCACCTGGATCCGGCTGTGGGTGGGCAGGAGCCGGATCACGGCCCAAGCCCGCTCGGCGGCGGCGAAAACGACTCGCTGAACCACTCCTTCCAGAACCGTGGAGTCGGGGCTTGGAAAGAGAGAGCGGGTTTTTGTCGGCGAAGCCATGAGATTGGTAAGAGAAGTTTACGCCAGGCAACGGGACGGGGCAGGATTGGAAAGGATGTGCCAAAATGGCGCCGTTATGAGTGACGTCCCCTTGGTTCTAGTCATCGATGATGAAAAGGGCTCCCGCGAGTCGAT
>Ga0255055_10003494_pt1 | contig 10611 bp, 11 predicted proteins | sample JV7_2_27_MG_FD_188633 | JGI IMG/M metagenome (GOLD analysis project Ga0255055, IMG submission 188633) | Seawater microbial communities from Jervis Inlet, British Columbia, Canada - JV7_2_27 | ecosystem: Environmental > Aquatic > Marine > Inlet | place: Canada: British Columbia | collected... | reverse complement strand
GTCCATAGCCGTCTCGAAATCGCGCAGGGCTAGCGAGGCAACCTCGGGCAGGCTTGTCGCTGCAAGAGTGGAATCCTCGTCTCGGCTGACCTCGAGACGCCGTCGAAACTCCATCAGGCGCTCGACGGACTTGGCCGAATCATCGAGACCCTGGAGGGTGAAGTTGAGCTCGGTTCGGTAGTGGCCCGAGACGAGAAGCCGACGAATCGCGGATGGGCGGTACCCCTGCTCCACGAGGTCGTCGAGCGTGTAATAGTGATTCTGCGACTTGGACATCTTGCGCCCGTCGAGCAGCGCGTGTTTCGCGTGGATCCAAAAGCGAGCAAACGGTAAACCCGTGGCACCCTCGGCCTGGGCGATCTCGTTGGTGTGGTGGGGGAAGATCAGATCGACTCCGCCGGTGTGTATGTCGATCGGCTGGCCCAGGTGAGCCACGGCCATGACCGAGCATTCGAGGTGCCAGCCCGGCCGCCCCACGCCCCACGGTGACTCCCAGGCCGCGACATCCCCTTCCTCCGGCCGTGCTCCACCTTTCCAAAGCACGAAGTCGCGGGCGTTCTCCTTGTCGTACTCTTCGTCGCCGGACACCCGCTCCCCGCTTCTCAATGAGGAGGGGTCGAGCTGGGCCAGCGCGCCGTAGTTGGGAAACTTCGAGATCTCGAAGTAAACGGACCCGTCAGAGGGATAGGCGAGGCCACGCTCCACGAGCTTTTCCACCAGTTCGACCATCTGAGGGACGTAGTCGGTGGCTCGCGGATAGTGCTCGGCGCGCTCCAGGCCGAGCCGGTCGCTGTCCTCGAAGAACGCTGTGATGTACGGCTCGGTCAGTTCTCGCAGGCTGACTTCCTGCTCCACCGCCGCGTGAATGGTCCTATCGTCCACGTCGGTCAGGTTCTTCACCTGGACAACATCGTAATCCTTCCACTCCAAGTAGCGGCGGAGGATATCCTCGGACAAGAACGTCCGGAAGTTCCCGATGTGTGCGCGGTCGTAGACGGTGGGGCCACAGGTATAGAGCGTGACCCGGCCCGCCTCGAGCGGTTGGAACTCTTCCAGGCTACGAGTGAGGGTGTTGTAGAATCGGAGTGCCATGGGCTGCCCTGTTAGCGGGTCACTTCGCGCTGCGAAAGCCTACTCGGGGCCCTGGGGGCGGTCAAGCTCGACGGGTGCTCGCGGAGTCGAACGACCGTGCCACCTCCTCGAAGGCGGCCACTGGATCTTCCGCAGCCGTGATCGAGCGACCCACAACGATGTAGTCGGCGCCGGCCCGCGCAGCATCCTCGGGCGTCGCGTAGCGGCTCTGGTCCCCAGGATCGTCGCCCGGAAGCCGGATTCCCGGTGTGATCACCTTCAGGGCACCTGCGTAGCTTCTCTTTATGGGCTTCACCTCGGTGGGCGAGGCGACGACGCCGGGAAGACCCGCGCTAACTGCGATCCCGGCCAGCCGAACCACCTCGTCGACGAGCGATACCGGGGAGCGCCCGAATACCTGCTCCACGTCTTCAGTGGCCAGCGACGTGAGGAGCGTTACAGCGACGACGATGGGCCCATCCTCTCCGGCCGCCTCGCGGGCGGCGGTGAGCATCGCTTCGCCACCCGCCGCGTGGACGGTCAGAATGTAGGCGCCGTGGCGGCTGGCGGCCCTCACGGCCCCTGCTACAGTGTTGGGTATGTCGTGGAACTTGAGGTCGAGGAAGACAAGCTTCTTCCGCTTATTCAAGTCCTGCAACAGGTCCGGGCCTTCCTCGGCGAAGAGCTGTGCACCGACCTTGAAGAGGTGTGCATCATCACCCAACGCATCGACGATGTCGAGGGCCGCTTTGCGCGTTGGAAAGTCCAGCGCAACGATGATCTTCTCATTCGAAGAGGTGGGCATTAGACCTCCAGAGCTCCAACCAGGTCCGAGATTCTAGCGACGCCTTGCCGCTCGCAGAAGTCGCTCAGCTCCTGGATCACGGTGGGCGCCGTATGCGGATCGACGAACGACGCCGTTCCGATCTGCACCAAACACGCTCCCGCGAGCAAGTATTCGAGCGCATCGTTGGCGCTGCGGATGCCACCGATGCCTATCACCGGCAGATTGGTCCTGCTAGCGGCCACCCAGGTCGCATGCACGCCCATGGGCCGAATGGCCGGCCCGCTCACACCACCGGTCACGTTCCCGATCACGGGCCGTCGCTTCTCTACATCGATCACCATCCCCGGGAACGTATTGATGGTGCTCAGGCCATCGGCACCACCCTCTGCACAGATCTCGGCAAAGACGCCTATGTCGGGCACGTTGGGCGCCAGCTTGACCACCAGGGGCCGTTGCGTGACCGGGCGCAGAGCGCGAACGAGCTTGGCCAGCGCGACTTCATCCGTCGCGAACAGAGTCCCGCCTTCGACGTTCGGGCACGAAACGTCTATCTCATAGCCAACGAAACAGTCTTCGTCCTCCAGCCCAGCAACGACTGTCACGAAGTCGTCCACGGTCTTCCCCGCGACGTTCACGAAGACTTTCGCGTTCCGAAGGTTCTCTCTGAGCCAAGGGAGTTTTTCCCGCTTGAAGCGTTCGAGACCCACGTTCGCCAGACCTATGGCGTTGATCATGCCGCTGGGCGTCTCGGTAACGCGGGGGGGAGGATTGCCGATCCGTGGTTCCGGCGTCACGGCCTTGGTCACTATCCCACCCAGCGCGTCGACGGCGATGAGATCCGAGTACTCTTCGCCGTACCCACAGGTGCCCGACGCCAAGAGAACTGGGTTCTGAAACGTGACGCCGAAGACCTGCTGCTTCAGGTCTACCATCGCAAGCTCTCCGCGGAGAAAACGGGGCCATCGACGCAGACCAGGCTGTACCGATCCGCTCCCGTGTCCGGATCGATGGTCTCGATGGCGCAGCCGACACAGGTTCCTATGCCGCAGGCCATGTGCTCTTCGACGGCCAGCTGACAGGCCACACCGGCATCGAGGCAGAGCGTTCGGACGGCCTTCAGCATGGGGGTCGGACCGCAGGACAGGACCAGGTCGACACCGGCCAGATCGGCGCCACCGGTGACCCGCCCTTCACGCCCCACACTGCCGTCTTCCGTCCAGATTTCTGCATCGAGTCCGGAAAAGCTTCGGATTCTTTCCGGGTCGAAGACCGCCGCCCCTGTTTGTTCTCCGTAAAGTAGGTGAACCTCAGCCGACGAGCCGGTACGCTTCAGCCAATCCCGCAACATCAGGAAGGGAGCCAGACCCACACCGCCGGCGACGCACAGCACTTTCCGCGCATCCCCGATCTCGAATCGCGTGCCCAGGGGTCCTAGGAGCAGGGCCGAGTCGCCCGGGCGCATTTCGGTCAATCGGCGCGATCCGGCCCCGTAGACGCGTATCAGAAGCCCGATATTCTCGCCCTGCACAGAGGCAACACTGTTCGGGCGCGGCAGGAAAGGACTGCCCCATGCGTTGGCACCGAACCCAACCATAACGAACTGTCCCGGAGCGGCGTGGGCCGCGATATCGTGCGCCGCCAGCTCGAGCCAGAACGTGTCTTCGGCAACTTGCTCCCGCGTCCGGACTTCGCACCAAGCGCGGGAGATGCGGCGATCTGTCTTCACCTTTTGTCACCACCTGTGGGAACCGCCGCACGCGGCCGGTTGCGTACGGGCGTCTCTAACGTTCATCCGGTGGTCTACTGCGTCGCCGCCGAATTTCGGTCGCGCACTTCCTGATTCGCCAGACTATTCAATCGATCCAGCTGTTGCTTCAGACTCTGTTCGAGTTCCTCAAATGTAAACTGGCCGCCCTCTTCGCCAGCCAGTGCCCGTACGTAGGCCGAGTCGCGGTAGTCCTCGAGCAAGCGCCGTCGCAGCTCTTCGTTGGTCGGATCGGCCGACCCCGCCTGGGCGCCGGCGGAATCTAATCCGGTAATATCCGTCGCCGCCAGAATGGCCTTGGGCGCCCAGAGCGCTTCAGGCTCGGCATCGACGTAGGCCAACAACATGTGGCGCGCCAGAAGCGGTACAGCGAGCTCATCGCGCGCGGTCTCTGCCGCCAGCAGGTAGCCAGGCCCACCCGCGGTCAGCCAGTACTCCATCCGGATGAATTGATCGTTGAGGTCGCGAGCCTCCGTGATTCTCCGGCCCGAGGGCTGGGACATCACTCGGTCGAGCATCGCCTTCAGCGTATCGAAATCCTCAATCGTCGAGGCGCGGACCAGGTCCAGCTTCACGAGCGCCAACTGAGCCTCAGCGGCCGCACGCGTTCCGGGATAGAGTGAATCGGTCAGCTGATAGTCTGCCCGGCCAGCCTCGCCATCGCCGACTTCAATCCACAAGTCGCCGCGCAGCTTAACCAACCGCGCCTGGTTGTTGGGTAGCAGCGTGGAGGACGTCACATCGGCCAGGCCGTCGATTCCGGCCCGGGGATCTCTTTCCCCCAGGTAGTCCGCCAAGTCCATGACCCGCCGTTCCTGAAGATCGGTGAACTCCAAGGTCAGCAGCGTGGCGTATTCGCTGGCCGCAGCCGCTCCGCGACCGTTATCAGCCAAGAGTCGAACGTGCTGCATCCGCGGCGGCACCCATTTGGGCCGAAGCCGCGACACTTCTCCCAGGTCCGCATCGGCACCTTCGAAATCGCCGAGCTCGGTCCGTGCCTGTCCCCGGTAGGCTAACAGGGCGGCTCGTCTCTTGTCATTCTTCTCTTCCGACAGCGCAGCGGTGAGCAAGGAATCTGCGCGCGCGGGCCGACCGAGGTTGGCCTCCGCGGCCCCCAGATAGCCAAACGCTTCTACGCTATCCTTGTACGATTTGGCGTAACCCACCAGCTGAGCGCTGGCTTCAGCTGCCTGCGGCCATTCTTCGCGGAGGATACGGGCTCGGACTATGAGGCGAAGCGCATCGTCGGCCCATCGGCTGTTGGGCTTATCCTCCACGATGCGCTCCGCCTTCTCGATGCTCTCATCGAGAAACATCCGGCCGTTCGTATCGCGGCCTTGCTCGATCTCCTTGACACCCTGGTTGAAGATCTTGTTCGCATTGTAGAGGGAATTGAAATAGACGCACCCCGTCGATGCCGTCAGGGCAGTGAGGAAGACGAGGATTTTGAAGGGGGCACGTAGCGGAGTGGAATCGCTATCCGCCAGAGCCGTACGAATACCAGACCCGCCGACCATATTCTGCCAAGTAGTTAACCACCGCGTCGGCCAACGCATCTGCTATCTTCGCCTGATAGGAAGACGACCGCAACAGCTGCTCTTCGTCCTTGTTGGAAAGGTAGCCCACCTCGACAAGTACCGCGGGCATGGCCGCGCCAATAAGAACCAGAAAGCCCGCCTGCTTCACCCCGCGGCTGGGCGTCTCCAGGGCTGTTTTCAGGCTCCGCTCGATCGACGACGCCAGAAGCCTCGATTCCTGCAGGTTTCCGGTCGATTCCAAGTCGGCGAGTATGAACTGTAAGGGCTCCAGGTCTTCCGGGCGGACATCATCCTCGAACTGGATAGACGCGTTCTCTCGCTCTGCCACCTGGCGCGCCTGCTCCGTCTTTGCGACGGCGAGAAAATACGTCTCTACGCCGCGAATCGAACTCGGCTTCTTCGGCATCGAATTGGCGTGGATTGACACGAAAAGGTCGGGCGATTGCTCGATACCCTTCAACTGGGGCATCCGTGGTCGATCGGCGAAGGCGATGAGCGTGTCACGATCACGGGTCAGGACGACCTCCACGTTCGGTTCGCGGTCGAGGCGATTCGCCAACTGCTTGGCGATCGACAGCGTGATGTCCTTCTCCTTGGTGCCACGAACCCCAATGGTACCCGGATCTCGTCCGCCGTGCCCCGCATCGATCACGACGAGCCATGACTCGCGCTCCGGAGGTTGCACCATCGTCCTTGGAAGCTCGACCAAGCGTCCGTCAAGGTACCGCCAACGTCTGGCGCGCGCCTGCGGCAACCACTCGAGCGCCCAGTTCACTGGAATCATGATGCGCCGGCCGTCGCGATAGACCGGGTTGGGGAGCTGAAACACCAGTTCACCCATTGAGAAAAACGGCGAGCCCGGCACGAAAAGCGCCCGGTCGCCATCCAGCAACATCGCCCCGTCGAACCAGGAGTAGCCCAGAGCTTCCGCCAAAGCCGTGGCGGGCGCCACGGGATAGCCGTGATCGACCTCCAACGGTATCGATAGCGCCGAGCCGTCTTTAACGACTACCAGAACGTCCTCGGCCGGCTCGGCCCAACCCAACGCCGCAACGAGCGTCAAGGCTAGCGAGCCGCTAACGATACTTCCGCTCACGCGCCATCTCCCGATCAGCCTCACGCTGCTTGATAACCTCTCTCTTGTCGCGATGCTTTTTCCCTTTTGCCAAGGCGAGTTTCACCTTTGCCACACCGTCGCTGAAATAGACCTCCAGTGGAACCAAGGTCAGCCCAGCCTGCTCCGCCTTGCCGATGAGGCGGCGGATCTCATGGCGGTGCAGCAGAAGCTTGCGGCGCCGTTTCAACTCATGAGCGTCGGGACCCGAAGGCCCGTAGACGCCGATGTGCAGGTTGTACAGCCACACCTCGTGGTGCTCTACCCGGGCGTAAGAGTCCGACATGCTGACGCTTCCGTCGCGAAGCGACTTGACCTCGCTGCCCAAAAGCACCACACCCGCCTCCCAAGACTCGAGGATGTGATACTCATGAAGCGCCTTCCGATTCCGGGCGACTACCTTAACGCTGGCTTTAGACATGGGATTAAACGGCCGGAGGACTACCTAGGGGTACCTTATTATGATACTTGAGGCAGACCGGCGCAAGTTAAGTTATTCAAGAACTTCTATCTGGTGGACCCTCACCCTGCGCATCTCGTGAATCTGTGCGACTTGCGCTCCTAGAATAAAGACGATCGACAGATTGTAGAGCCAGACCACGACGGCCACGAGTGTGGCGATCCCGCCGTAGATCGAGTTGTAGTCGGCTATCCGGGTCAGGTAGAAAGCAAACCCCCATTTGAGAAGTTCCCAGCAGATCGTCGTGAAGGCGGCCGCCGCGACCGCCATACGCCAGGGGACCCGGCCCGCCGGCACATACTTATAGAGCAACAGGAAAAGCAAGAAAATGAACGCCACCGCGGTGATCTGAGCGTAGAGGAGCTCGACTATACCTATGTGGTCAGCCGAAAGACCCAGAAACTCGATCCCGCGGGCCTTGGCCAGGTTCAGGACGATCGTGATACCGATGTTGAGGATCACCAAGATACTAGCGACCAGGACCATCTGCATGTCAAAAAGCTTGCCCTGGATCACACCGCGGCTCTGCCTGAAGTCGAACACCTCCCTGAGCACGGCCCGGGTGGCCCCGAACAGCCGGGTCGATAACCATACGAACGCAATGAAGCTGATGACCCCGACAGCCTCGCCCTGCCGAATCGTGCGATCGATGATCTCTTCGGGAAGGTTGGGCCCTGCACCGCTCGCGCCCTCATCGAGTACAGGCACGAGTATCACTAGGTACTGGCGAAGCTGCTCCACCGGCTCGACCCCGGCTGATTGGGCCGTGATCTGGAGTGTCAGGCTGAGAAGCGAGACGACGATGAACAGCAGAGGCACGGCAGCGACCAGGACACTGAACGTCAAGCCGCTGGCGAGAACGAGCATGTTATCGTCCTCGGCCTTCTCGAAGAGGCGCACGACGTAGTCTTTGAGCGTCGCCCAAAGCGCAACCGCGAACCGCCAAGCCGCCCTCAACAGGCCCTTCATCGGGGAGAGCGGCTCTGCAGACTCGCGGTTACCCAGAGTCGTGTTCGAAGACTGATCGGCAGCCAGCGGTCAGTCTCGCGTGGTTAGGGCGTTGCCCGTGCCCTAGTCTTCGCTGGCGCGGATTTCGGTGATCCGCTCATCATACTCCGTGCGAGCCGCTTTGGCTGCCTTGCGGCCGGCATCTACAGCCTTCGTGGCGCGCTCTCGACCACCCTCCACGGCCTTCTTAGCCGTGTCGTAATGGTCCTCGACGTGCTTGCGACCCTCTTTGAGCGCATCCTGGAGAGTACCCTGAAGTTCCCCGGCCTTCTCCTCCGCGAGCTCGCGTAACTTCCGGGCCTTTTCCTTCAGCTCCTGCTGGGTCTCGGCGCCGGACTTGGGGGCGAGCAACAAAGCGGCGGCGGCGCCGATAAGAGCCCCCCAGACAAACGGCACGAACCCAGAGCCCGAACGCTCGATCACGACGTAGGGAACGCCATCATCATCGTAGTTGCGCATTATTCGTATCCTTTCAATCCCGCGTTCTTGACGCTGCGAGATTCACATGTCTCGAAGCGTGCGGCGAATTTCCTGTCGGGGCCGAACTCGCTCGATCGGTCCTCTGCCTTAGAGGTGTCCGACACCTGGACTTCGTGTCCTTCGCTGGAATGAGCCCGGACCAGCACGTCCCGGAGGGGGCTTTCGCCATCTGTCAGGAGGATGCTCCGGGGAGCCATTACGAGACCTCACGGACCGTCAGCAGGGGTCAGACACCACACTCCCAAGATAGGCCTCGCGCTGAGCGAATTCAACAAGAGCAAATGCTCGTTAGGCCCGATTCAGGGGGCGACCACCGGATCCGTTGCGGCCTCCCGCCCCACCAGCGACCAATACGCATCTCGTATTCCGGGATAGAGCGCATCCTCGGGTACCTGCAAAGCAGCGGAGTCTATCTCAACGACGCGCACCGGCCCCAAAGAGCTCATAGTGAAAAACACTTCGGGCGCATGAAGCAGCTCACCCAGGTGCCAGCGGCCCTCTTTGACGGCCACGCCGAGGTCCCGACACACCTCCAGTATGGCCATCCGTGTTACACCCGGGAGAATGCCGATGTCCAGCTCAGGTGTGTGAAGCTGATCTCCGCTGCGCCAGAAGATGTTGGAAACCGTTCCTTCTGCGACATAGCCCTCAGCGCTAAGCAGGATCGCTTCGTCTGCGCCAACCTCGTCCGCTTCCAGACGCGCCAAGATAGCATCGAGGCGATTCGCGCTCTTAATCGAAGAGGGCAAGCCCACGGGACTGCGGCGCGCGTCCGCAACGATAGCCGTGAATCCCGCCGCCGCCCGCTCCATGCGCTCTGCATCCAGGGGTCGTACGGTCACCAACAGCGTCCGTGGTCCCGAGCCGAACGTCCGTAACCCTTCACCTCCAGGCCCGCGCGTCAGAGTCACTCGCACGATCCCGTCGCTCGCCGAGTTCATCGCGGCGACCTGGCCGACGATGGCCCGCAGTTCTTCCAGGGCCGGCGCTTCGAGCTTGAGCGCCGCCGCCCCTTGAGCCAACCGTTGCCAGTGCTCTTTGAACCGGAAGAAGCCACCACAGTACAGGCGAATGCTCTCGTACAGAGCATCGCCATAGAGAAAACCCCGATCGTCGGCCCGGACGCGGGCGTCATCGGTCCTCACGAACTCCCCGTTCAGATAGACCGTCATCGTTCCTCGCTAATCGACATCGACGACCAACCCATCGAACGCCGGCTCGATGCCCTCGGGCAGGTTCGCCACGAGCTCGTGGTAGTCGAGACGATGCGTCATGTGCGTCAAGAACGTGCGTCGTGCACCGATGCTGCGAGCCGCCTCGATCGCTTCCTCGACGTTGAAGTGCGTCGGGTGGGGATCCCCCCACCAAAGCGCGTTGATAACCAATACGTCGACACCGTTCAGCACTTCTCGTGCCGCCTCCGGAATACGTTTTCCATCGACGATCACGCCCAAACCTCCAACGCGAAAACCGTACGTGCGCACGTGGCCGTGAGGGAAAGCCAGCGGGATCACCTCGAAGCCGGCTACCGTCAGAGACTTTCCCACCTCGAAGGTTTTCAGAGCGATGTCGGGCGCGGTTGTCCCAGGATTGGGCTGAACCGTGTCATCGAAGATATACGGGAAGCGGGCCGCCAACTCGCCGGCATACTCGCTGGGGACGTACATCGGCAACGCTTCGCCGCCCCACATGCTGAAGATCCGAAGGTCATCGACACCGTGGACGTGATCGGCATGCAAGTGCGTGAGCATTACAGCATCGACTCGTCCGATTCCCGCGCTCAACAACTGAAGCCGAAGCTCCGGAGGCGTGTCGACGAGCAGCACCCGCCCATCGTCCTCCAAAGCCAGGGAATGGCGCGAACGGTGATTCCGCGGATCGTCCGACCTACAAACCGGGCACTCGCACCCGATGACGGGCACCCCGAAACTCGTACCGGTACCGAGGAATCGGAGCCGCACGTCAGATCGCCTCGATTCGGACCATGTTGGTCGTACCACGTACCTGAAACGGCATGCCGGCCGTGACCACGACACGATCTCCGGTCGCTGCGGTACCCCGTCGCAGCAGTTCCGCTCGAGCCGTGCGCCACATTTCGTCGTAGTTCGCCTCGTCTTCACAGAGCACCGGTACGACCCCCCAAACCATCGACAGCTGGCGCAAGACGGCCACGTCGTCGGTTACGGCCAGTATCGGCACAGGCGGCCGGCGCGAAGAGACGACCCGGGCCGTGTAGCCGCTTCGCGTGAAGCACACGACGGCGGGCGCCCGGATGGCTCTTACAGCCTCCACGGTCGCGCCTGCCACAGCGACTTCTGTTGGCGCTGGCCCCGACTCGTCGAAGAACGATGGCACGTCGTACGGCGGTCCTCCCGTGGGGGCCTTGCT